>ENA-ORRL01002608-ORRL01002608.1-human-gut-metagenome-genome-assembly--contig:-NODE-2608-length-10472-cov-3.062686_pt1 | contig 10472 bp, 5 predicted proteins | sample MGYA00242175_ERZ509134 | MGnify/ENA primary metagenome ERZ509134 (study PRJEB26280, sample SAMEA2338660) | human gut metagenome | biome: human gut; feature: human-associated habitat; material: faeces... | reverse complement strand
AAGCACACACGCACGGCCCGGACTGCTACAGCGAAGATGGGCTTTTGATCTGTCCGCTGCCGCAGCATACGCACACGGCGGACTGCTACGAGCAGTTGGAAGAGCAAACGCCGCTGTGTGGTCTGAACGAGCATACACATACAGAAAGCTGCTATGATGCGGACGGAACGCTTCTCTGCACGCTTCCGGAGCATACGCATACGGATTCCTGCTATCTCCCGCAAGAACCGGCCAAGCAGGACTTCAGCTATGATGATGCACAGCTGCATCTGCGCGTCACAGTCGAAAGCCCCCAGCCGCTGCCGGAGGGTACAGCGCTTGCCGTGCAGACGGTGGACGCAGACAGCACGCTTCTGTCTGCGTCCGCATCGAGCGGCGCGGAGCAGTGGATCGTCCGGCAGATCGGACTGACACAGGCTGAAACGCCGGTCGATACCAGCGAAATGACGCTGACGGCGGAGGTTCTGGTCAAGAGCGCCGCTCTGTCTTCCCTGTTTGAACAGGCGGACAAAGATATACTGGATGCCGACACGGGCGTGACAGTGTCCGTCATGCAGACGGACGAGGATGCAGGTTTGCAGGAGGTCGAAAGCGTAACGGTCGCGCCGGGCGAGTCTGTGCCCGTGCTGACGGTCAGCGTACAGGATGGGACGCTCGTTCTGCTGGCCTCGTCGGCGAATCCGGAATTCACGGTGCAGTATTACGCGGAAATTCCGCGCTTCGCCTCAGAGGGACACGCTGCACTGACCATTTTTGACACAAGCGGTCAAAAGCTCCCAACCAACGGCACAACGAACCCCACAAGGGAGCTTCACCTGACAGAGGCCGGGACGCTGACAAGCAAGAATGCCGGAAACGCAACGCAGGAATATGTCGTTGCGACTACGCCGGAACTGACGCGGATGTACGCCGACAATACCTTTGAATATGTCAGCGCGCCGGAGCCGAAATATGTTGACAAGCTGATGGACAACGAGCACTATCAGATCAAGGAGATCTGGGTGCTGAAGGACGGCCGGGACGGCGCCAGTACCAGCGCGGACGACTGGGATGTTTACACCTACTCCGACTCCATCCGCTTCACCAACCGGCAGGCTGCTGCCGCGCAGGATCCGAGCCTCATTTATATCAAGCCCGGAAAGCAGACTGTGCTCCGGCTGGTCTACGATGCGGTGCAGGACAACTTCACCACCCCCGCCGCGTTCTATGACTATGACATTTCCAGCGGAACGAACGGCGCCGGAAAGTGGTCAACCGGCATCACGGGCATCAATTCGCAGGGGAACTACGGAACCAGCACGAACGGTCAGCGAAAATGGGATTCGTACTGTGATGTGCTGGCCTTCGGCAACGCGAACTGCGGCACCGGTATGGGCAACTACAAATTTGACAACATCTATCTGAACCGCCACAGCGGCGTACCAGCGCATTTCGGCTGTACCTTCGGTCTGGTAAAGGGACTGCAGGACGGCAAGATCGTTTATGGCGACTGGGTCGTTGCGCCGAAGCTCTTCAACGACGGCGACGCTAACGGCAAGCACACCTATTCCGGCAGCAGTCTGACGTTCCAGCAGGAGGGCGATACCCATACGCTCACCGCGGCCAGCGTCGCCGGGCTCGGTTTCATCGACCGGCTGGACAAGTTCTTCAATCCGTCGCCCAGCGCCAGTACGACGCACACGCATATTTACACAAACGACTTCTGGCCGCTGGACGCGGCGAAAGAAAAGAAAGACCCGCTCTTCGGCAGTTACAGTAATCCGATCTATTATCAGGGTTTCAATAGTGATGACGGTGTCAACGGATCAAACTGGACAGATGAATCCACAGCGCTTCCGGTCAGCGACGACGGGCAGGCGCACAACTCCTTCTTCGGCATGCAGTATGCCGTCGAATTCACGCTGACGCCGGACTATATCGGGCCGCTGGAATACACGTTCTTCGGCGACGACGATATGTGGGTCTTTTTGGACAATACGCTCGTCTGCGACATCGGCGGCGTCCATTCCTCGGTCGGCGAATACGTCGATCTATGGGACTATCTGAGTCAGGAAGGCCGGACAGAGACCGAGAAGCACACACTGACGGTCTTCTATACCGAGCGCGGCGCGTCCGGCTCCACCTGCTACATGAACTTCACGCTCCCGTCCGTCTCCGGCATCAACATCAAGCAGACGACGGGCGGCCTGATGGTCTATAAGGAGGTCTCCGGCGAGGCTGACCCGGAGCAGGCGTTCACGTTCCACGCCGTCTTTACCCGCTCAGACGGCAGCGCGCTCACGGACGATCATACCTGCTATCGCTATAATGCAAACGGCGTCAGAATTGATCAGTTTAATCTCCATTCCGGCGGCAGCTTCCAGCTGAAGGCCGGAGAGCATCTGGAAATTCTGAACCTGCCGGTCGGCACAAGCTACGCCATCGTCGAAGACAGCGCCGCCGGCTATACCACGACGCACACGGTCAACGGCGTCGTCAGCGCAGGCGCAAACGCCACAGGCATCATTGTCAAGGATACGCTGAACGAGGTCGTGTTCACCAACACACGCGGAACTGTCCCGCTGCACCTGCAAAAGCTGGACCAAGACGGCAATCCCCTCTCGGGCGCAGTCTTCCGCCTCCAGAACGCGGACGGAGACACGATCAATGTCGTCAAAAATGGCGACGGCAGTTACTCTGCCGTCACCAGCGCCGCAGATGTGATCGACACAACGCAGCTTTATTACATCGCCGCTGCCGGCGACCAGAATTATGTCGTCGGCCAGAACACCTCGCTTTCGAACTTCGACGCGCAGCTGCAAAAGAAAACCGGCGCAGATACGCAAAAGGTTCGCGTCTACCAGCAAACGGACGGTTCTTATAGCTTCCAGAGCGCTGCGAACGGCAAATGGCTCGATCTGGACGGCGGTAAGCTGGACAACGGCACGCTGATCCATTTCTGGGAAAACGCCAGCACGCCGACAACGCACGACAACCAGAAGTGGTATCTGTCCGTCAACAAGGACGGCACGTTCAAGATCAAACCGCGCGTGGCCGTTCTGCACGAAAGCAATATCGTGTTTGACCTGAATCAAGCGGCGTTCGCCGAGGGCCAGAAAATTCAGGGCTGGGCCGACAACGACTCTCCTGCACAGAAGTGGCTGCTCGTTCCGGTCGATCCGGTGCAGTCGCCCGCCGCGACGCAGGATCTGGAGGTCAGCGCAACCGGCGAACTGACTGTGACCGGCCTGCTGCCCGGCTGCTACACGCTGACAGAAACGAAAGTCCCAGCGGGCTTCCGGGATTCGCTCGGCGAGATCTCCCTCAAGGTCAATGCGGACGGAACCGTGATCGTGACAAAGCCGAACGTCTTTGTCGAAGTTGACGGAAAGGGCGCTCTGCTGAAGATCAAAAACCAGCATGAGGATGTTGATCTGACGCTGGAAAAGCGGCTGCTCCACAGCACGGTCACGACAAAATTCTCCTTCACCGTCACCTACACCACACCGGACGGGAGCACACTTCAGGAGACCGTGCAGCTGCGGGGCGGCGACCAGCAAACACTCACGCTTCCCTATGGCTCCGAGGTCACGATCACGGAGGAAAACCATGACGGCTTTGCCGTCGCGTTCCAGACCGGCGGAACGACGCTGGACTCGGACAACGGCTCCTGCACGTTCCGCCTTACGGAGAATATTCTCATCACTGCCGTCAACTCAGCCGGCTATGCCCTGCCCTCCACGGGCGGAGGCGGCACAGGCTGGTTTATGACCGCCGGACTGCTGCTGCTCTGCGGCGCAGCGCTCGCAGGCATCTGTCTTAGAAAGAGGAGGGATGCCCACTGAGGCCATATGGCGGACAAACCGCGTTTCTGTTTATCAGGATCATAAAAAACAAAAAGCAAGAAAGGAAGAACAAAAACAAATGAAATACATCAAAAGAACCCTGGCTCTGCTGCTGGCCGTTGTGCTCGTGCTGGCGCTGAGCATTTCGGCATTCGCAGTTGACACCAACGGTAGCATTAAGGTCGATAATGCGGTTGTCAACAAAACCTACACCCTGTACCGCATTTTCGATCTGGACAGCCACAACACAGACTACTCTGCAATCAACTACAAGGTCAGCGCAAAATGGGCAAACTTCTTCGTAACCGGAGCAGCAGGCCTGAACTATGTCACGATTGATGACATGGGCTATGTGACATGGAAAAACGGCGCAAATGCCGCTGACTTTGCCGCAGCTGCGATTGCGTACGCTACAGCAAATGGTATTGCTAACGATGGCCAGCAGAAGGCCACAGGCAGCATTGTCGAATTTACAAACCTGCCGCTTGGCTACTATCTGGTTCAGTCCGATCTGGGCGCGCTGTGCTCGCTGGATACCACCATGCCGAACGTGACCATCAAGGAAAAGAACGGCGAGCCGACTGTTGATAAGGAAGTCGAAGAAAACGGTGTCTACGGCAAGACCAACGACGCCAACATCGGCGACACCGTCAAGTTTAAGACCACCATCACCGTTACGGACGGCAGCCCGGTCGCCTATATCCTGCACGATAAGATGAGCGCAGGTCTGACCTTCAATCCGAACAGCGTGACCGTCAAGGTCAACGACGAGAACTTTGCCGCTGCAAACTACGATCTCGTTACCTCCGGCCTCACCGACGGCTGCACGTTTGAACTCCGATTCCATGATGCAGACAATGCCAGCGTTTTGAAGCCGAACGACGTTGTGACTGTGGAATACTCCGCAACGGTCAACGATCAGGCCGTGATCGCCGGAACCGGCAACCCCAACGACACATGGCTGGACTATGGCAACAATCAGAACACCGAGCATTCCACAACCCGCACTTATGTTTGGGAAATGAAGGTCATCAAGTTCACCAAGAAGAACAACGAAGAGGTCAAGCTGAAGGACGCACAGTTTGTTCTGTACAGACTCAACGGTACAACGAAGGAATACGTCGTTGCTGACAGCAGCAACAAGGTCACCGGCTGGACGGAGAACACCTATGACTCCAATCTGACCCCCAAGGCGACTGTCTTTACCACTCCTGAAAACGGTACGTTCACGATCAGCGGTCTGGATGCCGGTACTTACTATCTGGAAGAGATCAAGGCTCCCGCAGGCTACAACATGCTGAAAGAGCCGATCGAGATTGTTATCACTGCATCGATCGATCAGGCGACTGATGCCGGTACGGCTACCGTGACCTATAACAAAACCTCTACGGGCGATGTCAAGGTTGAAAACCAGACCGGCACGGAACTGCCCTCCACCGGCGGCATCGGCACGACGATCTTCTACATTGTCGGCAGTCTGCTGGCTGTCGGCGCTGTGATTCTGCTCGTGACCAAAAAGCGCATGGGCAAGACTGAAGGCTGATCATCCCAGCTTATAGGAAACAGGTGCGCGGCCTCGGCCGCGCACCGCTCACAGCATCAAGGAGAAGCCTGCAAATGAAAAAACATCTGTCCACGATTGCGTTGATCCTCGTGCTGCTTGCAGGCGTGTCCCTGCTTCTGTATCCGACCGTCAGCGACTACTGGAACGCCCGCCACGCCTCGAAGGCTGTGGCGGATTACACGCAAAACGTGCAGGCGCTGGACCAGGACGCCTATGACGAGCTGCTGGCGGCGGCGGAGGACTATAACCGGTCGCTGCTGACGCGGGAAAACGGCTTTTTCCTGACCGAGGAGCAGCAGGCGCAGTATGAGAGTCTGCTGGACATCAGCGGCACCGGCATCATGGGCTATATCGAGATTCCGTCCATCAACGTCTCTTTGCCGATCTACCACGGCACCAGCGATTCCGTTTTGCAAATCGCGGTCGGACATCTGGACTGGACAAGTCTCCCGGTCGGCGGCGAAAGCACACACTGCGTCCTCTCCGGCCATCGCGGACTGCCCAGCGCAAAGCTGTTTACCAATCTCGATCAGATTGTCGAAGGCGATACGTTCATCATCCGCGTGCTCGACGAGGTTTTGACCTACGAGGTTGACCGCATCCTGATCGTCGAGCCGGAGGACGTCACTGCCTTGCAGATTGAGTCCGGAAAAGACCTGTGTACGCTTGTCACTTGCACGCCCTACGGCATCAACTCCCACCGGCTTCTGGTGCGCGGCCACCGCGTTGAAACCGAGCAGGAGGAAGCGGCCGTCGGCATCCAGATCGAGCCGCTGCTCGTCGCGCCCGTCGTGGCGCTGCCGATGCTGCTGGCGCTGCTGCTCGTTCTGCTGCTGTCCGGAAACAAGCGGACGCACAATGACGAGACAGATGACTCGGACGCACCCTCCTGAGTCTTCGCTTTGAGCGCCTCGCATTATTTCGATATCGTCGTATATATATTCAGCTATATCGAAACATTAGCTTGCATCCGTGGCTTTAGGATGGTATGATGAGTTTGCTGAAACGGACAGCGGAATGCGCGGAGGCATGCGGCACTTGTTCGTTCCAATTCCTCGTCATCCTTTCTGACATTTCTGACATCTCCTCTCCGCATCCGCACCGCACATTCGCAGGACCCCGCCGGGCATTCGCCGCCCGGCGGGGTCCTGTGCGTTCGGCAATGCGGAATTTTATCATTTTTTGTTTGAAATTACGAAACGCTCCATTGCAATCCCATTCGGCTGCTGGTATAATGCGAGCAGAAGCAGCTCCTGCTGGTACTGCTTTCCCAAACGCTATTTTCTTTGGAGGATAACCATGCGATATAAAAAATTTCTTGCGCTTCTGCTGGCGCTGACGCTCGTGTGCGGGAGCCTGTCCGGCTGCGCGTCTGAGCGGCAGGCGGCACCGACTCCGTCTGAGCCAACGGTCGCGTTCACAGACTCTCTCGGCAGAACCGTTGAAATCCCTGAAACGCTCACGCGCGTGGCCCCGAGCGGTGCAGTCGCGTCGATGTTTCTGGCGACCATTGCGCCCGAATACATGACGACCATCAACGCAACGCCGTCTTCGAGCCAGTATAAATATCTCGACCCGCGCCTGATTGATCTGCCGACGACCGGCCAGATGTATGGCAGCAAATCGACGCTGAATCTGGAATCCATTCTGACCTCCGGTGCGCAGATCGTGATTGATCTGGGCGATAAAAAGGACAACATGGCCGCCGATCTGGACGCGCTGCAAAGGCAGATCGGCATGCCCGTGATCTTCATCGAAGCAGGTCTTCCGCATATGGCCGAAGCGTACCGAACGCTCGGGAACATTCTGAGCGGAAAAGAAGCGCGCGGCGAAGAACTAGCGGCGTTCGTCGAAGAAACCGTCTCGATGGCGAAGGAAAATGCCTTGAAAATTCAGGATGCCGAGCGCATTTCTGTCCTGTACACGTCCGGCTCGTCCGGGCTCAATACGAACGCAAAGGGCTCCATTCAGGCGCAGGTGCTCGACCTCATGGGCATTGAAAATGCCGCCGTGGTCGAAGACGTCAGCAATAAGGGCGGCGGCAATCCCATCAATCTCGAACAGCTTTACCGCTTTGACCCGGACGTGATTTTATTTACAGCAGGCAGCACTTACTCGACTGCGGCAGACGACGAGGCGTGGCAGCCGCTGCGCGCGATCGAAGCCGGACGGTATTACGAGATTCCATCCATGCCCTACAACTGGCTTTCCAATCCCCCGAGTCTTAATATGCTGCTGGGCGTATGGTGGCTGGGAAATCTTCTGTATCCGCAGTATTATGCCTATGATATGGTAGAAAAGACACAGGAAATATTCAGGCTGCTCTGGTCTTACGATCTGAGCGCGGACGAGGCGCGAGCCATGCTCGCAAACTCTACGCTGAAGGGTACGCCATGAAAAAGCTTCTGACGCGGGGCGTTCTGCTGGTTCTGCTGTGCGCAGCGCTGGCCGATTCGGTGACGGATAGCATTTCCGTTTGCATCGGCTATTTTGGCTGGGCAGAGGATGAATACGTCGAAAAAGCAAAATTTACATGGCAGGAACTTGACGACTGGTACGGCGGCGCGCTCGACACGCACGAGGAATTCTATTCCTATTCCAACGGCAGCGGCCGGACATATCTGGTCTACGCACGCGGGTTTTACATCCGCGATCTGCTGGATTACGCGGGCGTCGATGTGAATTCCATCGCCTCCATTGACTTTTTCACGAAGGACCACTCCAACGGCGCGTACCGCTCGTTCACGAAATATGCCCTGCTGGACCAGCCGCGCTATTACTTCCCGAATCTTGCCGCAGACCCGGAAACAGGCGAACTCTACGCATGGGACGGCGGCGACGATTTATGGGTCGGCACCTATCAGGTCGAACCGATGCTGGCGCTTGAGGACTATACCGAGTGGGACACATCCGGTTTTGACTTTGAAAGCTATATAGACGAAAGCCGGTTTTCGACAGGAAACCGGTTTCACCTCTTTTTCGGGCAAGCCAGCCCGGAGGAGGCCGCAACCAGTTCCGCGGCCAAATATGTCTATAAAATCCTTGTGACCTTCTCCGGCACACCGGTTCTGTCCAGTGAGGAAGACAATCTCGATCTCATTGTTGGCAGCGACCATGCCCTGCATGTGACCGCCGACGCGGAGGACGACGCACTGACCGATTATGTGCAGGCGAACCTTCAATATGCGTCCAGCGACCCGTCTGTTGTTTCGGTTGACCAGTACGGCAAGCTGCATGTGAACGCGGAGGGCGACGCAGTCATCACCGCCTCGTTCGGGGAATCCAGCGTAAGCGTCAATGTCCATGTCGGCTCCGGCGGCGCATCCGGCACAGGCAGCACAGCAGGAAACGGCACGGAGCCCGGCGGAGAAGCCGCCTCCGGCACGTTCGATCTGCCGAAGCCGGAGGAAACGGAGACTTCCCCAGCGGCGAGATCCGCATTGCGGACAGCCTTGATGTGACGCTGATCGGCCTTGACTCCCGCAGCGAAGAATTCGACAATCTCACACTCACAGTGGGAATGGGCACGAAGCTGACGCTGCAGGATGTGCGCATCACGGGCGACAAGACGCTTTTGTCTCTCGCGGGTGGCAATACGCTCACGCTTCTGGGTGAAAACCGGCTGATTGGCTGCGCTGACGCGTCCGGAAACGCCTGCCCGACCGTGATCAGCGGCGGCGATCTGACGATCTGCGGCTCCGGCAGTCTCAAATTGCAGGCACTGGTCAACAACGCAGCTTTTATGGGCGCGGAAACGAGCAAAATTTCCATCGAAAACTGCTTGATCTCCGTATTCAAATCTGATAAGCTTGGCTTCGACGGCGGCGCATTCTGCGCAAACGGCGCAGACCTGACCATGACGAACGCGACCTTCTTCGGCCGGACAGACAGCGATAATGTCGCCGTTTTGTCAGCAGACACCATCGCTATGACCGGCTGCACCCTGCGTGTGGAGGCGGAAAAGTCCGTCCATGCGTTGCTTGGCAGCGTATCCATTGCGGACTGCAGTCTCTACGCCTCCGGCCACAGCGGCAACAGCGCGAAGACCGTTTCGCAGACCGCCGGGCTTGACGCGTTCGAGACGGTTTCGCAGCAGTCCGGCGTGACGCTGCTGGCTGCTTCCGGCTTTGCAGATGTCAAGACCGAAGCTGTCTGCCAGCAGGATGTTTTGTTCTGCACGGCCGCAGGACTGATGACCGGAACTGGGAATCAGGCGTTCTCTCCGGACAAGCCCATGACCCGCGCCATGCTCGTCACCGTTCTCTGGCGCATGGCAGGAAGTCCTGCCGCGCAGGGAAATGGCGGCTTTACCGACCTGAAAGCAGGCTGGTACCGGCAGGCCGCCGTCTGGGGCGCGCAGAACGGCATTGTTGCCGGAACCGGCGCGGGCACGTTCTCCCCGGATACTCCTGTCACAAAGGAGCAGTCTGCCGCACTGCTGGTTCGATTCGCCCGGATGCGTGGCATTTCCATCCCGGCTGACACAGCGCCCGTCTATGTCGCAGAATGCAGCGCATGGGCGCAGGCCGATGTGCAGGCCGCGTATGCTGCCTCGATTCTCGACCGTTTCCCTGCCTGTCTGGCCGCACCGCAGGAAGCTGCAACGCGCGCGGAACTTGCGCGAATGCTTCGCCTGCTCTCCAATCTGCTTCAAAAAGCATAATGCTTTTTGAAATATTCGAAATATTAAAGAATCCACACGAAAGGAAGAACCTCACTATGAAGAAATTTGTATCCCTGCTGCTCGTGCTGACGATGCTCGTGACGGTGTTCGCGGGTCTTGCCGTGACGGCCAGCGCCGCCGACGCACTGCTGAGCGTTTACACGCAGGCAGGCGAGGACGGCGAAAAGACGCTTGCGAAGAGTTACACCGCCGAAGAACTCAAGAAGCTTGCGGAAACGAAGGCTGACGGCTACGGCTATCAGTACTTCAAGAAGGGCGAACAGGATGTCGTCGTGACTGAATTCGTCACGCTCGACGCGCTGCTGACCGACGCGGATGTCACCTTCGCCGACGGCGACAGCCTTTCCTTCGTCTGCGACGACGGCCCGTACACCAAGTTCAATCCCACCTACAAGGACAT
>ENA-ORRL01002600-ORRL01002600.1-human-gut-metagenome-genome-assembly--contig:-NODE-2600-length-10494-cov-6.270620_pt1 | contig 10494 bp, 4 predicted proteins | sample MGYA00242175_ERZ509134 | MGnify/ENA primary metagenome ERZ509134 (study PRJEB26280, sample SAMEA2338660) | human gut metagenome | biome: human gut; feature: human-associated habitat; material: faeces... | reverse complement strand
TTCAGGCCCGTGATACCAAGCTCGGCAGCGAAGAAATTACGCGCGATATTTCGAACCTGAGTGAGAACCAGATTAACCGTCTGGACGAATCCGGTATCGTTTACATCGGTGCAGAAGTGAAGGCCGGAGACGTTCTGGTCGGTAAAGTGACTCCGAAGGGAGAAACCACGCTGACTCCGGAAGAAAAACTGCTTCGCGCCATCTTCGGTGAAAAAGCCAGTGACGTTAAGGATACTTCCCTTCGCGTTCCGAGCGGCATGGTTGGTACTGTTATCGACGTTCAGGTCTTCACGCGTGAAGGCATCGAACGCGACAAACGCGCTCAGTCCATCATTGACGATGAGCTGAAGCGTTACCGCACCAACTTGAATGACCAGCTGAGAATTGTTGAGCGCGACGCTTTCGAACGTTTGGCTCGTCAGCTGATCGGTAATGTTGCTCAGGGCGGTCCCGACGGTTTAGGCAAGGGCAAGAAGGTTACGAAGGAATACCTCGACGGTCTGAATGTTCACAAGTGGTTTGACATTCGCATGGCTGACGAAGAGCTGCAGAAGCAGATCGAAGACGTCCGTATTTCCTTGGAAGCCAAACGTAAAGAGTTCGACGAAGCTTGGAACGAAAAGCGCAAGAAACTGACTCAGGGTGATGAACTGCCGACAGGCGTTCAGAAGATGGTCAAGGTTTATCTGGCCGTTAAACGTCGTCTGCAGCCCGGCGACAAGATGGCCGGCCGTCACGGTAACAAGGGTGTTGTCTCCCGCATTACTCGTGTCGAAGACATGCCGTTCATGGCTGACGGCAGACCGGTTGACATCGTTCTGAACCCGCTGGGTGTGCCTTCTCGAATGAACATCGGTCAGGTTCTTGAAGTTCATTTGGGTTGGGCTGCTTTCGGTTTAGGCTGGAGAATTGCTGAAATGCTCAAGCATGAGCGCAGCAAGCAGGTCGCTGAAATCCGCGAGTTCCTGAATACGATTTACAACAAGAGCAGCGGCAAGAAGGAAGACTTCGATTCTCTGACTGATGACGAAATCATCGATTTGGCCAAACACCTGAAGAAGGGTGTGCCGTTTGCAACCCCCGTATTCGACGGCGCAAGCGAAAGCGATATCCGTGAGATGCTCAATCTTGCCTTCCCGGAAGAAACCGCTAAGAAACTGCACCTGACTCCTTCCAAGACTCAGGCCCAGCTCTTTGACGGACGTACCGGCGACGCATTTGATCGTCCTGTTACCGTCGGCGTGATGCACTACCTGAAACTGCACCACTTGGTCGACGACAAGATGCATGCTCGTTCTACCGGTCCGTACTCTCTGGTTACACAGCAGCCTCTCGGCGGTAAAGCTCAGTTCGGCGGTCAGCGTTTCGGTGAAATGGAAGTCTGGGCGCTTGAAGCTTACGGTGCCAGCTATGTCCTTCAGGAAATGCTTACTGTTAAGTCTGACGACGTAACGGGACGTACAAAGCTCTACGAAAACATTGTCAAAGGCGATCACGTGATCGACGCCGGAATGCCGGAATCCTTCAACGTTCTCGTTAAGGAAATCCGCTCTCTGGGCATTGACATTGATTTAGACCGTGATAAGGAATCTTCTAAAAAATGATGAAAGCTTTTAACTCTCTCTTTAAGACAAATAAAGAGAATGAGCCGTTTGACGCGATCAAGATCGGCATTGCTTCCCCGGAAAAGATTCGTTCTTGGTCTTACGGTGAAGTAAAGAAGCCTGAGACAATTAACTACCGTACGTTCAAACCCGAACGCGACGGTCTGTTCTGCGCAAAGATTTTCGGACCGATTAAGGATTACGAATGTCTTTGCGGTAAATACAAACGTCTGAAGCATCAGGGCATCGTTTGCGAAAAGTGCGGCGTGGAAGTCACACTTTCCAAGGTTCGCCGCGAACGCATGGGTCACATTGAGCTGGCTAGCCCTGTTGCTCATATTTGGTTCTTGAAGAGCCTTCCGTCCCGCATGGGTATGGTTCTCGATATTCCTCTGCGTGATATCGAACGCGTCTTGTATTTCGAAGCCTATATCGTTGTAGATCCCGGCATGACCGAGCTTCGCAGAGGCCAGCTCATGACCGAAGACGACTACATGGCTAAGACCGAAGAATACGGTGACGAATTCAAGGCCATGATGGGCGCCGAAGCCATTAAAGAGCTGCTGGCTACGATCAACATTGACGAAGAAGTTGAGGATCTCCGCAGAGAGCTTTCCGAAACCACCAGCGAAGCGAAGGTCAAGAAGATCGCCAAACGTTTGAAGGTTCTGGAAGGTTTCCAGCGCTCCGGCATTAAGCCTGAGTGGATGGTCATGGATGTTCTTCCGGTTCTTCCGCCGGATCTGCGTCCGCTGGTTCCGCTTGACGGCGGTCGTTTCGCTACGAGCGACTTGAACGACCTCTACCGCCGCGTGATCAACCGTAACAATCGTCTGAAGCGTCTTCTTGAGCTCAAGGCTCCGGACATCATCGTCCGCAATGAAAAACGCATGCTGCAGGAAGCTGTTGACTCTCTGCTGGACAACGGCCGCCGCGGCAAAGCCATGACCGGTCCTTCCAAGCGTCCTCTGAAGTCTTTGGCCGACATGATCAAAGGTAAGGGCGGCCGCTTCCGTCAGAACCTGCTAGGTAAACGTGTTGACTACTCGGGCCGTTCCGTTATTACCGTCGGTCCGTACCTGAAACTGCATCAGTGCGGTCTGCCGAAACTGATGGCTCTTGAGCTCTTCAAACCGTTTATCTTCAACAAGCTTGAACTTCGCGGACTGGCTCCGACCATCAAGGCTGCCAAGAAGATGGTTGAGAACCAGGATCCGGTCGTATGGGATATTCTCGAAGAAGTGATTTACGAGCATCCCGTCATGCTGAACCGTGCACCTACGCTTCACCGTCTCGGTATTCAGGCTTTTGAACCGCTCCTGATCGAAGGCAAAGCTATTCAGCTGCACCCGTTGGTCTGCGCTGCGTTCAACGCTGACTTCGACGGCGACCAGATGGCTGTTCACGTACCTCTTTCCTTAGAGGCACAGCTTGAAGCACGTTCTCTGATGCTTGCTTCCAACAACGTGCTGTTCCCTGCCAACGGCGATCCTTCGATCGTTCCGTCTCAGGACATCGTGTTGGGTCTTTACTATTCGACTCGTTCCCGTATCAACGGAAAGGGCGAGGGCATGTTCTTTGCCGATATCGGCGAAGTCGAACGTGCTTTGGCCAATAAGGTTGTCGAGCTTCAGACACGCTGCACCGTTCGCGTTAAGGAATTTGATGTTGACAAAGAAACCGGTGGAAAGACACTGAAGATGGTTCGTTATGAAACCACCGTCGGTCGTGCACTTCTCTCCGAAATTCTTCCTCCGGGCCTGCCGTTCTCCGTATTGAACAAGACCCTCAAGAAGAAAGAGATCGCTAAGCTGATCAACATGGCTTTCCGCCGCTGCGGACTGCGTGAAACCGTGATCTTCGCCGATAAACTGATGCAGCGCGGCTACCACCTCGCTACCATCGGCGGCCTGTCGATTGCTATCGACGACATGATTGTTCCGGAACAGAAGAACGAAATCGTTCACGAAGCCGAACAGGAAGTCAAAGAGATCGATGCTCAGTACACCTCCGGTTTGGTGACTGCCGGCGAACGCTACAACAAGGTCGTTGATATTTGGGGTCGTACGACAGAAAAAGTCGGTAAGGTGATGATGGATGAAATCTCCAACGAACCGGTTATCGACCGTCACGGCAACAAGACAACTCAGGAATCGTTCAACTCCATCTACATGATGGCGGACTCCGGTGCTCGCGGTTCTGCAACTCAGATCCGTCAGCTGGCCGGTATGCGCGGTTTGATGGCTAAGCCGGACGGCTCCATTATTGAGACTCCGATTACCGCGAACTTCCGTGAGGGTCTGAACGTTTTGCAGTACTTCGTGTCTACCCACGGTGCTCGTAAGGGTTTGGCCGATACGGCTTTGAAGACTGCTAACTCCGGTTACCTGACTCGTCGTCTGGTCGACGTGACCCAGGACTTGGTGGTTACCGAGGACGACTGCGGAACCCATCAGGGCGTTCTGATGAAAGCTCTGGTTGAAGGCGGTGAAGTGACCGAAAGTCTGGCCGACCGTATTCTCGGCCGCGTGACGGCTGATCCGGTTATCAATCCGGACAATCAGGAAGAAATCTTCCCGGCCGGTCACCTGCTTGAAGAAGATGATGTCGAACTCATCACGAAGCTCGGCATTGACGAAGTCAAGATCCGCACTCCGCTTACCTGCGAAACACGCTACGGTCTTTGCGCCAAGTGCTACGGCCGCGATCTCGGCCGCGGCAAGCTCGTTAATGCCGGTGAAGCTGTCGGTGTTATCGCCGCTCAGTCCATTGGTGAACCGGGTACTCAGCTGACCATGCGTACGTTCCACATCGGTGGTGCTGCGAGCCGCACAGCTGTGGCCAGCAACGTCGTTACGAAGTCTGCCGGTACGATCCGCTTCACAAGCTCTATGCGCTATGTGACCGGTGAGAAGGGCAATAAGGTTGTGATTTCCCGTTCCGGCGAAATCGTGATTGAAGGTCCGAACGGCCGCGAGAGAGAACGTCATAAGATTCCTTACGGCGCCAACCTTCTTGCTTCCGACGGTCAGCAGGTTGAAATCGGTACCGAACTGGCCAACTGGGACCCGATGACTCGTCCGATTGTTACCGAGTACGCCGGTAAAGTCCGCTTTGCCAACGTTATCGATAACGTTACAGTGAAGAGCCAGGTAGATGAAGTGACGGGCTTGAGCTCTCTTGTGGTTATTGACGCCAAGCACTCTTCTTCCAGCAAGATCGGCAAACCGCTGATTCAGTTCCTTGATGCCAACAACGAGCCCGTTAAGATTCCGGGTACTGAGCACCCTGTGAGCATTCAGCTGCCGGTCGGCGCGCTCATCATCGTTCACGACGGTGACGAAGCCAAGGTCGGTGACGTGCTCGCCAGAATTCCGACGGAAAGCCAGAAGACTCGAGACATTACCGGCGGTCTGCCGCGTGTTGCCGAACTCTTCGAAGCTCGTTCTCCGAAGGACGCAGGTATTCTTGCCGAGGCAAGCGGTACCGTTACTTTCGGTAAGGAAACCAAGGGCAAACAGCGTCTGATCATTACTGACACACAAGGTCAGGATCACGAATTCCTTATTCCTAAGGATAAGGACATTCTGGTTCACGACGGTCAGGTGGTTCACCAGGGTGAAGTTATTGTTGACGGTCCTGCCGATCCGCATGACATCCTGAGACTTCAGGGTATCGAAGCTTTGGCTCGCTACATTGTTGATGAAGTTCAGGCTGTGTACCGTCTGCAGGGAGTGAAGATCAGCGACAAGCACATTGAAGTGATCGTTCGTCAGATGCTCCGCCGCGTCGTCATTACTGATCCGGGTGACACCAAGTTCATCACCGGCGAGCAGGTCGAACGCAGCGAAATGCTCGATGAGAACGAAAAAGCTCTGGCCGAAAACAAGCGTCCTGCCACATATGACAACCTGCTGCTGGGTATTACTAAGGCCAGCTTGTCTACGGACTCCTTCATCTCTGCGGCTTCCTTCCAGGAAACCACCAGAGTGCTTACCGAAGCAGCCATCATGGGTAAACGTGACGAGCTGCGCGGCCTGAAGGAAAACGTGATTGTCGGCCGCTTGATTCCTGCCGGTACCGGTCTGGCTTATCACAGAGCCAGACACGACCGCGATGCTTTCAAGTACGACAATGAGATCGAAACTTCCGAGGCTTATGTCGGCAATGAGAACATCGTCAGTGATGCTCCCTCGATTCCGGAAGCTGAAGTTGCCGGTGAGAGCAAAAGCTATCACAACTAATTAGGTTTTAACTCCTCCAAAAAAGCGGCCGAAAGGCCGCTTTTTTGGTTTTGAAAAACATCGAATACAATTGCTAACCTATTCAGCCAAATAGAAAAGTTTGACAATTGGTTGAATTTGCGCAATAATGCGGAACTTTTCGGAATCCCGCCCGGGTTTCTGCGCTCTTTCTCGGCTGCCGTGCAGCACGTCCTTTCGCGCAGAGTCCGCGCATTTTCCCTAAAGTTTTTTATTAACCTCCACTCCGTCAAAAGAGTGGTTTTTCTAATCGTTTCGGATACGGACTTTATGCCGACCATTAACCAATTAGTGCGTAAGCCTCGCGAGAGAGCTATTGAAAAGAGCAAGAGCCCTGCGCTCAACAACTGCCCGCAGAAACGCGGTGTCTGCACCCGTGTTTACACCACAACTCCGAAGAAGCCGAACTCCGCTCTTCGTAAAGTTGCCAAGGTGCGCCTGACCAACGGCTTTGAAGTCATCTCCTACATCGGAGGTGAAGGCCACAATCTTCAGGAACACAGCGTCGTTTTGATTCGCGGCGGTCGTGTGAAGGACTTGCCGGGCGTTCGTTACCACGTCGTCCGCGGCTCTCTTGATACCCAGGGTGTCAAGGATCGTAAGCAATCTCGTTCTAAATACGGCGCAAAGCGTCCTAAACAGGCTTAATACCGGATCGCCGCACCCGGTAACGGTCTCTTTTTATGACCGAGTAAGTCGCATTTTCATGATGGAAATGCATTCCCAATTTATTTGACTGAAGACAAAACTGAGGTAAACATGCCCCGTCGTCGCGAAGTACCTAAACGTGAAGTTCTCCCGGATCCTAAATTCGGTTCCGTCGAGATCACCAAATTCGTCAACATGATCATGCTTGACGGCAAGAAAGCCGTTGCTGAACGCATCGTGTATGGCGCTTTGGAAGAAATCCAGAACAAGTCTGGTAAAGATCCCCTCGAAGTGTTCACAAACGCTTTGAACAATGTTCGTCCGCTGGTTGAAGTTAAGTCCCGCCGTGTCGGCGGTGCCAACTACCAGGTTCCGGTCGAAGTTAGACCTGTCCGCCGTATGGCTCTGGCCATGCGCTGGCTGCGTGAAGCTGCCAAGGGCAGAAGTGAAAAATCTATGCCGCTCCGCTTGGCCGGCGAGCTTATCGACGCCTCTGAAGGCCGCGGCGGTGCTATGAAGAAGCGTGAAGAAGTCCATCGTATGGCTGAAGCCAACAAGGCCTTCTCTCACTTCCGTTTTAACTAATTTCTTTTTCAATAGGGGAGGCCCGATCGGTTCTCCCCATTATCAGAGGATAGAAACATGGCTCGCAAAACTCCGATTGAGCGTTATCGCAATATCGGCATTTCCGCGCACATTGACGCGGGCAAAACAACCACCACGGAACGCATTCTGTTCTACACCGGCGTTAATCACAAGATTGGCGAAGTGCACGATGGCGCTGCGACCATGGACTGGATGGAACAGGAACAGGAACGCGGCATTACGATTACTTCCGCTGCTACTACTGCTTTCTGGCGCGGTATGGACATGAACCATCCCGAACACCGTATCAACATCATTGATACCCCGGGACACGTTGACTTCACCGTTGAAGTTGAACGTTCCATGCGTGTTCTGGACGGTGCCTGCATGGTTTACTGTGCTGTCGGCGGTGTCCAGCCTCAATCCGAAACTGTTTGGCGTCAGGCTAACAAATACAAAGTTCCCCGTCTTGCTTTCGTGAACAAGATGGACCGTACAGGTGCAAACTTCTTCAAAGTTTACGATCAGATGAAGACTCGTCTGAAAGCTAATCCTGTACCTATCGTTATTCCTATCGGTGCTGAAGACACTTTCAAAGGCGTTATCGATCTGGCCAAGAGAAAAGCCATCATTTGGGATGAAGCTTCTCAGGGTATGAAGTTCAAATTTGAAGACGTTCCCGCCGAGCTGGTTGAAGAAACCGAAAAATGGCGCAGCAACATGGTTGAAGCTGCTGCCGAAGCTAACGAAGAACTGATGGACAAGTACCTCAATGACGGCGACCTCTCCGAGGCCGACATCAACAAGGGTCTGCGTCTGCGTACCATCGCCAACGAAATTCAGCCGATGCTCTGCGGTACAGCTTTCAAGAACAAGGGTGTTCAGCGCATGCTTGACGCCGTTATTGAACTGCTTCCGAGCCCGGTTGACATTCCTCCGGTCCAGGGTATCGATCCTGATGACGACTCCGTCGCTCATCGTAAGGCCGATGACAAAGAGCCGTTCTCCGCTCTTGCATTCAAGATCATGACTGACCCATTTGTAGGAAAACTTGCTTATTTCCGTGTTTATTCAGGAACAATGAACTCCGGTTCTTATGTTCTGAATGCCACAAAAGATAAAAAAGAGCGTGTAGGACGTATCCTTCAGATGCACGCTAATAAACGTATGGAGCTGGACAAGGTTTACTCCGGTGATATCGCTGCAGCAATCGGATTCAAATTCACTACAACAGGTGATACAATCTGTGACGAGCAGCATCCGGTAATCCTTGAGTCTATGGAGTTCCCGGAGCCGGTTATCGAGCTGGCTATCGAGCCTAAGACAAAAGCAGGCCAGGGCAAACTGGGCGAGTCCCTTGCAAAACTGGCTGAGGAGGATCCGACCTTCCGTGCACACACCAATCAGGAAACTGGTCAGACCATCATCGCTGGTATGGGTGAGCTGCATCTGGAAATCATCGTTGACCGTCTGCTTCGTGAGTTCAAGGTAGAGGCTAACGTAGGTGCTCCGCAGGTTGCATACAAAGAGACCATTACCAAACCGGCAGACATCGACAGCAAATATGCAAAACAGTCTGGTGGACGTGGACAGTATGGTCACTGTAAAGTTAAATTCGAGCCTATGGATGCAAACGGCGAAGAGATTTACAAATTCGAGTCTACCGTTGTCGGTGGAGCTATTCCGAAAGAGTATATCCCGGCTGTAGGCGAAGGTATCGAAGAGGCTATGAAAGCCGGTATCCTGGGAGGCTTCCCGGTAGTCGGTGTTCATGCAAATGTATACGACGGATCTTATCATGAGGTCGATTCTTCTGAGATGGCATTCCACATTGCTGGTTCTCTGGCATTCAAGGAAGCTATGCAGAAGGGTGCTCCGGTTCTTCTTGAGCCTATCATGAAAGTCGAAGTTTCCACTCCGGAAGATTACATGGGTGATGTTATCGGTGATATCAACTCCCGTCGTGGTCGTATCGAGGGTATGGATGACATCGGCGGCGGAAAGATGATCCGTGGATTCGTACCGCTGGCTGAAATGTTCGGTTACGCAACAGACCTTCGTTCCAGAACTCAGGGACGTGGTAACTACTCCATGTTCTTTGAGAAATATGAGCCGGTTCCGAAGAGCGTTCAGGAGAAAGTTCTTGCTGGAAAAGCTGAGAAATAATTAAAAATGTAACTATATTGCCTTTTCCGGGCAGATAACTGCCCGGAAAAGCAATATTAGGCTTGAAAAAACGGCTCTAATCGAATATAATTAGAGTCAGCCTAACATAAATTGAGATACCCGTATTGGGTGTAAATTAAGGAGGACGTCTTAAAATGGCAAAAGCAAAGTTTGAAAGAACTAAACCGCATTGTAACATTGGTACTATCGGACACGTAGACCATGGTAAAACAACCCTGACAGCAGCTATCACAAAAGTTCTGGCTGCAAGAGTAGCTGGTAACACAGCTGAGAACTTCGAGGATATCGATAAAGCTCCGGAAGAGAGAGAGCGTGGTATTACTATCTCTACTGCACACGTTGAGTATCAGACAGAGAAGAGACATTACGCACACGTTGACTGCCCAGGACATGCTGACTACGTTAAGAACATGATCACTGGTGCTGCTCAGATGGATGGCGCTATTCTGGTTGTAGCTGCTACCGATGGTGTTATGGCTCAGACAAGAGAGCACATCCTGCTTTCCCGTCAGGTAGGCGTACCGTACATCGTAGTATTCATGAACAAGTGCGATATGGTAGACGATCCGGAGCTGCTTGAGCTGGTTGAGATGGAGATCAGAGACCTGCTGAACGAGTACGAGTTCCCGGGCGATGACACACCGATCATCCAGGGTTCTGCTCTGAAGGCTCTTGAGGATCCGCACGGTGAGTGGGGCGACAAGGTTATGGAGTTAATGGATGCTGTTGACAGCTACATTCCGGATCCAATTCGTGACACAGATAAGCCGTTCCTTATGCCGGTTGAGGACGTATTCACAATCACAGGCCGTGGTACAGTTGCTACTGGCCGTGTAGAGCGTGGTACTCTGAAGCTCAACGACGAGGTTGAGATCGTTGGTATCAGCGAAGAGACTCGTAAGACTGTTGTAACTGGTATCGAGATGTTCCGTAAGCTCCTTGATCAGGCTCAGGCTGGTGACAACATCGGCGCTCTGCTTCGTGGTGTTCAGAGAACAGAGATCCAGAGAGGTCAGTGTCTTGTAAAACCGGGTTCCGTAAAGTGCCATAAGAAATTTACAGCTCAGGTTTACGTTCTGACAAAAGACGAGGGCGGCCGTCATACACCGTTCTTCAACAACTATCGTCCGCAGTTCTACTTCAGAACAACTGACGTAACAGGTGTTATCAGCCTGCCAGAAGGTACAGAAATGTGCATGCCTGGTGAT
>ENA-ORRL01002593-ORRL01002593.1-human-gut-metagenome-genome-assembly--contig:-NODE-2593-length-10519-cov-2.879969_pt1 | contig 10519 bp, 10 predicted proteins | sample MGYA00242175_ERZ509134 | MGnify/ENA primary metagenome ERZ509134 (study PRJEB26280, sample SAMEA2338660) | human gut metagenome | biome: human gut; feature: human-associated habitat; material: faeces... | reverse complement strand
CTCATAATTTGCTTCATAATAATCACCGTTCCCAGGATCAGCCTTTACCAAAGCATCCCTGATATTCTTCATTTCCTGCTTTGCACGCATAGGATCAAGCCAGACATGAGGATCTTTTCCTTCATCACCATGAGCATGATCATGTCCTCCATCCAGAAGCTCCACACCATCCGATGCCTCAGACACAACCAGATCCTGATTCTCCAGAGTATCCAGTACATCCTCCGCCCAGTGCTCCAGATCCGCACCATTATAGACAAACACATCTGCATCCTCAAGATTCCGGATATCCGTTGCCGCCGGCTCCCAGTCATGAGGCTCCGTTCCCGCCGGAACCATATCCTTTACCTGGATCCTGTCGCCCCCTACCTTCCGGGCAAAATCATACATGGGATAAAAGCTGGCCATCACCTTCAGTCGGCCATCCTCCACAAATGGCTGTCCCACCGTTCCGGCCCTGTACAAACCATATCCGGTCACACCGCCCACAACAAGAAGCGTCACCGCCAGAACTGCTGCCGCTGTCATCTTCCCTCTGTTAACATTCATTTTTTTAGCCTCCTGCAGCTGTCACAATATCCATAAAAGATCGTCCGGCTCTGATCGATCTCAAATCCGTGTTCATCCAGCACATGTCCCACAAAATGATCGATACATCCACACTGCAGAGGAATCGTATGCCCACATTCCAGACACACAAGCTTACCGTAATTCTTCCGCTCCTCATCACGTATAAAACGATACTGGGCAGGCGCTCCCTCCACAGACGGAACCTTCAGCACCGCTCCCTCCTTCTGCAGCCGCTCCAGTCCTCTGTATACCGTTGTCCTTCCGATCTGGATCTCTTTTCCACGAAGGAGCTCCATAAACTGATCTATGGTATAAAATGTATCTCCATATTCCTGCAGGCATTCCAGAATTATTTTCTGCTGCCTGGTGCTGTATTTCATTTTTTCTTCCATTATATTTCCTACTCTCTTCTATCAACTGCACCTTACATGGCAGATTTGAATTTGAAAACCGTTTTCATATTACATTCAAATAAGAATTTCGTCAAGATATTTTTGAAGGGAAATAATTTTTGGTATGTTCTTATAAAAGCACTTTATCTCTCCCTTCTTTTATGATAAAATATAACCAAGACTTAACCAATAGAAAGAAGGTAGACCTCTATGAAATCACAGCGACTGGACATGATCGAAGAATATGTGCTGGAGCATAAGAACGCTTCTCTCGATACATTATGTGAGAAATTCAACGTATCCAAAAACACCATCAGAAGAGATGTCGATATCCTTCTGAAACGTGGCAGTATCATGAAAGTATATGGCGGTGTCGCAGCACTCGAAACTCCACAGACTCTTCCCCTTCTGTCTTACGAAGAGCGCGGCGGACGTTTTCCTGACGAAAAGAAAGAAATCTGCCGCCGTGCCGCAGAGCTTGTGGCAGAAGACGATACCATCTATATCGATACAGGTACAACCTGCCTGAACCTGGTTGATTTTATTGCAGATAAGCACTGTACGATCCTGACCAACAGCCTGCTTATTTTCAACAAGGCAGCATCCTATCCGAACCTGGATATCATTTCCGTTCCCGGAAAGCTGAACCGCAAGACCCTGTCCTTCACAGGACCGGATATCAATGATTATCTGCAGACCTACAACATTTCCATGGCTTTTATGGCCTGCACAGGTGTAACCATGAAGAGCGGACTTACCAATGCCAGCGCCGAGGAATACATCACCAAAAAAGCCATCGCAGAGAATGCCAACAGCATGATCCTTCTTGCAGATCATTCCAAATTCGGCCGGATCTCGCTTATGACCTATTCTTCCATGGAAAAGCTTGACGCCATCGTAACCGACCAGCCACTTCCTGAAGAATACGACAGCTTCTGCCAGGAGCACGGCATCCGTGTTATGACGATCGATTAAATCGGATATTGGCCCTAAAAAACGGTGCATCTGCCGGAAATCCAGCAGATGCACCGTTTTTGAATATGCTCATTTCATTAGAGGATTTTATCTGAAAGGCAGATCTTATCCGATCTGCCTTTCCGTGTCATAAATTTATTTATGAAGCTTTCTTAAGCCTCAGTACTTCCTTCCCATGTGCCGACCTTTCTCTTTCCGGCAGCTTCATCGAACCAGTGTGTTGTAACTGTTTTTGCTCTTGTGAAGAAACGATAGCCATCTTTTCCGAGAACGTGCAGATCACCGAAGAAGGAATCCTTGTTTCCGGAGAATGGGAAGTATGCTGTCGGAACCGGGATACCTACATTGATTCCTACCATACCGCCATCTGTCTCCATAGCGAATTTACGGCTGTAATATCCGCTCTGTGTAAAGATACAGGAACCATTTGCAAATGGATTGGCATTCATGACTGCGATGCCTTCCTCGTAATCCTTTACTCGTTTGATACAGGTTACCGGTCCGAAGATCTCACGGTTTCCAACTGTCATCTCAGGTGTTACATGATCAAGAATTGTCGGTCCTACGAAGAATCCGTTCTCATATCCCGGAACTACTACATTACGTCCGTCAAGTACAAGCTCCGCACCCTCATCGATACCCTTCTGGATCCAGTTGCAGATCTTCTCCTTATGGCCTGCATTTACAACCGGGCCGAGATCGGTATCTTCATCATATGCACAGCCAAGCTTCATAGCCTCTGCTTTTTTCTTAAGAAGTGAAACAAATTCGTCTGCGATACTATCCTGTACGCATACAACCGGAAGAGCCATACATCTCATACCTGCGCATCCGTATGTAGAGTTGATGATCGCATTAACAGTAGCCTCAAGGTTGCAGTCCTCAAGTACAAGTGCATGGTTCTTTGCCTCACACTGTGCCTGAACTCGTTTGCCATGAGCTGCTGCCTTGGAATATACCTGTTTACCAACACCTGTTGTTCCTACGAATGTAACAGCCTTTACTCTCTCATCTGTAAGAAGGATATCAGCCTCTACACGGCTGCAGGTCACAAGGTTTACAACACCCTTCGGGAATCCTCCCTCTGTATAAAAGAGCTCCATGATCCTCATAGCTGTAAGTGGTGTCTGGGAGCTTGCTTTCAGTACTACTGTATTTCCACATGCAATGGAAAGCGGAACCATCCAGCCCCATGGGATCATTGCCGGGAAGTTCATCGGAACAATACCAGCAGTTACTCCAAGTGGTTTGCGATATGTAGCTGTATCATATCCTGTAGTTACCTGCATTGCAGCATCGCCCTGGATCATTGTCGGAAGTGCACATGCCTCTTCTGTAGGCTCAATTGCTTTCTGAACATCTCCTCTTGCCTCTTTGATGTTCTTTCCGAGCTCTTTTGCACAAAGTACGGAAAGTTCTTCCTTATGAGCATAAAGAACATCTCTCCATCTGAACATATACTGCTGTCTCTTTGCAAGAGAAAGCGAGGACCATTCCGGGAATGCAGCCTGTGCGGAAGCGATCGCCTCTTCTACCTCATCCGGTGTACAGCAGGGAACCTGCGCGATCACCTCACCTGTACTGGAATCTGTAACATCCATGTATTTCTCTGCCTTTGACTCTTTCCACTCACCGTTTACACAGTAACCCATTTTTTTGATCTCAGCCATTTTAGGATACTCCTTTCGTGCTTACCTTTTTATTCTTAACTTCATAAAAATTTTAGTCATTCTCGTTTTGTTCTGGTCACAGATTATCATTTATTTTTAATTTTGTCAATATAGTATGGTTATATTTTGAGTATATTTTTCAAAATTATGTGTTAATTTATTCACATTTCATGGTATTCCATGTTCCCTGTATAAACTCTTGAAACGCATGCATTTACAGCCATAAAGCCGCATAGTGTCTTGTCGTTTTTTATTCCATTGTGAGAGCAAAAGTTACTCATTTTTGTTATTTTCGTAACACACCATTCCACACACACTATTTATTGCTTCCAGCTACGCTGAGGCTTTTAGACCTGTGCAATCGGATTCACAGACAAGTAAGGGGTATCGTTGTTCTGTTAAAATTACAGATTCCTCTGATCCCGGCATATTTCCTCTGTATTTTCCAGGAACAAGAAAATACATCTGTTCGTACCTTGCGGACACGCTCATTTTCATGACCGCTCGCTTCTTTTCACGGCTTATTGCACCTTTACATACAATCCTGCGCCTGCTTATCTGATCTACAGCATTTTCATAAATTACTGCAGCAATCAAAAAAACAGGATACGGTTATCGTATCCTGCCTTAGCTTTTCATTTTCTGTTTTTCACATATTTCTGACTAACCAAATATGGTCTGCACCAGCTCCATATAAAACACCGTTCCCCCTCCTATGCTGAGCAATGTACTCTTCTTCCATTTATGTAATACCACAATGAACAGTATTGCGATCAGCTCCGGCAGTCCGTAATGCGTACTTTCCGTCACATCCTTCAGACAAAATACCACCAGCAATCCGATCACTGCACAGGGCAACACTTTTCCCAGATAGGTGATCACAGCCGGCGGTTCCTTTCCTCCCGGGAATATGATAAACGGCAAAAATCGCGTTGTCATAGTCCCCAGGACCACTACCACAACCGTTATGATCTGCTGTGTTATTGTCATAGTCATTCCTTATCCCTCCTGTCCGGCTATATCCCAACTGTCATGCCTGATATTCGCCTGACTTCTGTATACGTTCTTTTTTTCTCTTCTCCTCATGCTTCTTCATTCCCAGGAAGCATAAAACGATCGATGCCATTGACGGAAGGATAAACTTCCCGCTTCCAAAGATCACCAGGCAAATTACAGAGCATACAATTCCGACCAGCGCCGGCTTATGATCTTGTGCATCTTCCCACTGATCAACAAACATAACCACAAACAACGCAGTCATGACAAAATCCAATGATGTACGTCCCTTTCTGTTTTACAATTTCCACAGCTGATGCTGCCCGTCCATGGTAACAAAATCTCCCTCATTGATATCTCTTTCATAAAGGAGACCGTCATCATGTCGCAGACTTGTTTCATTTCTATTTTCATCTTCCATCAGCACTACTGACATAAGTGCTTCACCCGGCTGCCGCTCTTCACAGCCGAAATCCATGTCTTCTTCTATCTTCAGAACCTTGTACTGCATGATCAGATTTCCTCAAGCAGCACATCGTTAACGGCCTCATAAGCGTCCTCAAGCGCATCCAGTGCCTCTGTCAGCGTGTCCATCTTCCGGCTGTCCGCATTTTCTTCCTCATAGGCTTCTATCACTTCAGCCATTACATCCTTCAGCTCTTCCAGTGAGTTTGCAATGTCCTGCAACTTCTGATCTTTATCCTCTTTTGATGTGATATTTACGATCTTACTCATGATCCTTCCTCCTGTCGCTTTACTCTCATTCTTTATTCTGATCCTTTATCCTGCATATATCATGCTTTGCATGTCATACTCCACATTTACCCATTGTACCATATCCTGCACGCATATGCATCGGATATGTTTTCTATCTGCTTTATATAATACCACCGAAATCATAAAAAATTTGGTAAAATCTTACCAAATTACCCGTCTTAGTCTGTTTATACTGATTTTTCCACTCCGGTCTGGTATAATCGATCTAAAGGAGTTTTTCAATTTACAAACCACTCCTTTCCCATTACAAGGAGGCATATTGCCATGAAAGAAAAAACCGAAACCTTTAACCAGGGAAAAAGATATTTCTTTTATATTCTGATGTTCGCCATCCTTGGCTGGTTCATTTTTATGCAGATCTTTGGTGCGGATGAACGTTCTTCCGACACCTCAGCAGCCTCTGTGATCTATTCTGGTATCGTTACCTGGCAGAAACCGGATGGAACCACCCAGGAAATCTCCGTTCCGGGCACCTACAAGGTTCCCGTCGGTGACACGATGGTCCTCACCATCCAGCTTCCCGATGATCTTACAGATACCTGCTTTGCCATCCGTTCTTCCTTGCAGGATGTGGATTTTTATGTAGGGGACAACCTCAGGACCAGCTACTCCACGCATAAAACAAGGCTTGTGGGCAAAAACTCCGCCAGCCGTTATGTTTTCTGCCCGGTTTATGCTTCCGATGCCGGCAAAGAGCTCCGTATTGAACTGACCACCTACACCTCCAATTACACCGGAGTTGTCAATCCTGTTTACTGCGGAGACAAGGCAGATATCTGGATATATATTTTCAGCAGATACGGACTGGAAACCTACATTGCTTTTTTTATCCTGTTTGCCGGAATCGTCACGATCCTGTTCAGTTTCGCTTTGGGATTGGTCTATCATACACGATTTGACATGGAATATCTTGGATGGTGCATGGTTATGGGCGCCGTCTGGATGCTGGGTGAATCCAAGCTCCGTCAGTTCCTGGTCCCCAACGCTTCCGCTCTCGGATCTCTGTGCTTCATTATGATCCTTTTGTGTCCGCTCCCGATCCTGTTTTTTGCGGACAGTCTCCAGAAAGGGCTGCATCACAGATTTTATGTCTGTCTTGGAAGCATCGCAATGATAAACTTTGCAGTCTGTACGATCCTCACTGCTGCAGGTATCGCAGATTATATCGAAACCATGCCTGTAAGTCACGGAATCCTGGCGATCACCGTTGCCACAATATTTGTACACCTTTTCCAATATATACGCACCGAAAAAAACAAGGCCGACCGGCTTTTGCTCATTGGTCTGCTGGCAGCGATCCTGTGTATTGCCGTTGAGGCAACCTCCGTATACTTTGTCACATTAATGTCCGGACTGTTTGTGGGCGCCGGCATGCTGATCCTGCTCTTTGTCAATATTGTAAGAGCCATCAAAAATGTCCAGGATATAGAACTGAAACGCCAGCAGGGCGAAATCCGCAAAAACCAGGAACAGAATGAAAAAATGTCTCTGCAGATGATACAGACCCTTTCCACCACCATTGAGGCAAAGGATGCGTACACCCGCGGTCATTCCTACCGGGTTGCACAATATGCGGCCCTGATCGCAGAGGAGCTGGGCTGGACACCGGAGGAGATCCTGAATCTGAAACGGGCTACTCACCTTCACGACATCGGAAAGATCGGTATCCCGGATCCGTTCCTGAACAAACCGGCACAGCTGACCGATGATGAATACAACCTTATAAAAAAACACACTGTCATCGGCGCCGAGATCCTGAAGGATATAACCCTGATCCCGCATGCGGCAGAAATCGCAAGAAGTCACCATGAACGTTATGACGGAAAAGGCTATCCGGACGGGCTGGCCGGAACAGAAATCCCCATCCATGCCCGGATCGTGGCTGTTGCCGACTGCTACGATGCCATGAACTCCCGCCGAATCTACCGTAATGCGCTTCCACCGGAGGTTGTTTACGAAGAATTCCGCAAAAACCGTGGTACACAGTTCGACCCGGAGATCACAGACATTTTTCTGAAACTGCTCAATGAAAAACGGCTGCCTCAGTGGGATCCTTCCCAGGAAGAACCGGACACCTATAACCTTCCGGATATGCAGCTTACCGTCAGCAAATTCATCTCGGACATAATGGCTACCATAAAAAGCCAGGAAGACGCAAAAAGCTATGATTTCCTTACCGGTCTTCCCATGCGTAACCTGGGCGAACGTCTTACCGCGGAATTTATGCAGACACATGATGGATGTCTGGTATTCCTTGATATGGACAACCTGAAAAAGATCAACGACATCTATGGCCACAAAGCCGGCGACCGTGCACTGAAATGTCTTGGAAAGCTGCTCCAGAAACGGGCAGATCAGGGAATTTCCTGCAGACTTGGAGGCGATGAATTCCTGATGTTCCTTCCGGACACAGATCCTAATTCCCTGTCTCTGCAGATGGACGATCTGTTCCAGAAATTTCACACCATCACTACCGATGATCCGGAACTCCGGTTTGCCACACTGTCCGCAGGCCTGTGTCTGTGCAGCACCGATGATTCCTTTGAGGACTGCTATTCCAAAGCAGATAAAGCTCTGTATTACGTAAAACAAAACGGCAAAAACCAGTTCTTTTTCTACCAGCAGATCGACCGCAGCACTCTTGCGGCATCCGGTTCCGGAAAAGATCTGGAGCTTGTGGCAGAGTCCCTTCAGAAAAGCGGCATCTATGTAGGTGCTCTTGATCTGAATTACCGGGATTTCGCACGACAGTATGAATACATGTGTCAGCTTGTCACACGCAGCCAGTGCAGATGTTATCTGGCGATGATCACCATCGAGACACTTGTGGATACAGTTCCTGATATCGAATCCATTGAGCAGGCTCTGGAGTATATGGAACAGGCCATCCCATGTCAATGTAAATACATTTCCCTCCCCAACGAATAAATGGATGATCTGTTTTCCAAATACAAGTGATACCGTGAGGATCAATACTGAACTGATGGCAATCGTAATAAAACTATATCGTGTTATTTCTCTGATCTTGTCATGATTTTCAGAGCCGTAATTATAGCTTATGATCGGAGCCGCTGCAACGGCAATTCCCATATAAAAAGCGATGAAAAAATAGTAAATATACATAATGATCGTCACAGCCGCAACTCCATCTTCACCAAAATATTGCATGATAATAAGATTAAATAAAAATGTAGTGATCCCGGTAGACATCTCCGTCAGCATTTCACTGCTTCCATTGGTGCAGGATTTCAGAAGAACACTCATGTCGGTCTTCGGTCTGCAAAACCTTATATGGCTGTATTTCAGAAAATAGATAAAGCCGATCAACATGCTTACTGTAATGGAGAGAAATGTTCCCCATGCAGCTCCAAGCGTTCCCAGTCTGAATACAGCCACAAAAATATAGTCGAAAACAATATTAAAAGCCAGACCTGTCAGAGACATGATCATTCCGATGTACGATCTCCCATCCGTCCTCACAAGATATTCAAAAAATAGCTTGAATGACATCGAAACTGATCCTAAAAATATGACAAATGCGTATGGCACCACATGCTCCATCAGGCGCTCACTGCTTCCTAAAAAAATACATATCGGTTTCAGAAAAAGGATTCCCACAGCTGTAAAAGCAACTGAAAGTACGAACAGCACGATCGTGATAAAAGTAAATATCTCATTTGCTTCCTGTTCTCTTTTTTGTCCCATCCTCTCTCCTATGATGGCACCTGATCCCGTTGCAAGCATGACAGATGTTCCGAAAATAACACAGGTGATCGGAATAACAATATTAATTCCTGCAAGCGCGTCAGAGCCTGCATACCGTGATACAAAAAATCCATCTATCGTTGTATAAAATGATAAAAAGATCATGGTCAGCACTGATGGAACCAGATATTTTAAAAATTGAGGATAAGACATTTTTGCCTCAAAGTATTTCATTTCTATAAAAGCCTCCTGCTTAGTTACATAATCAGTCAAAATCTCTGGTAATGTTCGTAAGCCATTTATTTCTGAAATAGTGAATAAATACCACAGGCATTTTTTCAAACTCATCCAAAGTCATTATAAAATATACCCAGACAGGCGGCAGTTTTAAAACATATGCTGCAAGGAAGGTGAGAGGAACTGCAACAAGCCACATAAATATGGAATCTACGATCATTCCGAACCTGGAATCGCCACCTCCTCTGAAGCATCCGCATATAAGACAGGTATTGATACCCTCTCCTACAAGACGCCAGGTTGTCATGATTATAAAAATACCAAGATAATAAATGGCTGTCTCTGTCAGTTTATCCCGGTAGAAGTCCAGTATCATAGGGCGGACTGCCAGAATAATGGCACATCCGATGAGACTTACGATAATTGTTATTCTCAGCATACGTTTCCCATATTCTCTGGCTGTGTCCTTGTGATCTTTACCAAGCTCCTGGCTGATAATGATGGTAGTAGCATTGGCAAAACCGCGACAGGCGATGGCACCAATGTTTACCACCATAACAGCAACGGCATTTGCGGCAACCATATCATCGCCAATGTGGCCAAGGATCGCTGCGAACGCTGAACTGGCAAAGCTCCAGACAACATCATTTATCACAGCCGGAGAAGCAATTTTCATAAAGTCCCTGAACAGAATACCGGATTTCGCACAGAAATATTTTATCCGGAATCTGACATCGGAGCTGTTTAATGAATAGATGAGACAAATTAGTACCTCTGTAATTCTGGCAATCACAGTACCAAGTGCAACACCTGTAACGCCAAGCTTTGGAAATCCAAACAGACCAAAAATAAATGTAGCATTACAAAGTACATTGACACAAAGAGAAACAACGTATGTAACAGAAGGCAACATTATTTTTCCGATACTTCGAAGAGCACTCATAAAAACCTGAGAGAATCCCATAAACACAAACGAAAATGAAATCACCCTCAAATACTCACTGCCGGCAGCAATCGTATCAGGACTGTTTGTAAAAATCCTCATGATCGTAGTTGGCATGGAAAATGAGATAATGAAAAATATCAAAGAACTGATCAGTGATATTCGTTCTGCCAGACCAAGAATCTTCTCTACTGTCTTTTTATCACCCTTTCCCCAGTACTGAGCACATAACACCGAAGTACCTGTGGCCATAC
>ENA-ORRL01002584-ORRL01002584.1-human-gut-metagenome-genome-assembly--contig:-NODE-2584-length-10552-cov-2.820901_pt1 | contig 10552 bp, 7 predicted proteins | sample MGYA00242175_ERZ509134 | MGnify/ENA primary metagenome ERZ509134 (study PRJEB26280, sample SAMEA2338660) | human gut metagenome | biome: human gut; feature: human-associated habitat; material: faeces... | reverse complement strand
AAGCCCCCAGGTTGGTGGAGAGGAGATTTTTTTGAGCCCTGCGTTTCCGGAATTCCAGTAAAGGGAGATTCCTTTATGCCCTGAGCGCTTCCTCCTGCGGTGTTGCTGCGGGAGGAAACGCTTGTGCCGGGTCAAGGGAGCGCTGCTCCCTTGCGGAGTGCAGAGGCAGCGCCTCTGCCGGGGTTCCGAGGGGCAGAGCCCCTCGGCAGGGTCCGGGGCGGCGCACCATCAATACATGCCGAGCGCCTTCGGGAGGAACGTCACGACGTCGGGGAAGAAGATGAGGAAGAACACCACGAGAATAAGCAGGAAAATATACGGACAGGCTCCCTTGGCGACCCGCTCCAGCGGGAGGTTGGACAAGTTCATGGCGATGAACAGGTTGACGCCGAGCGGCGGGGTCAGCAGGGCGATCTCGTTGGTTATCACCCAAAAGACGCCGAAGAATACGGGGTCGATGCCCACGGACTTGATGATGGGCAGGAAGACCGGCGCGAGCACGACGATGGTGGCCAGCGTTTCCATGAACATGCCGAGGAAGAACAGCAGTGCCGCGATGAGCAGCAGGATCAGGATGGGATTGGTGGTGTACAGCATCATCTGGGCGGCGAGCTGCTGCGGGATCTGGTACATGGTCAGGAACCGCCCGAAAATGGTGGACACGCCCACGACGATGAGGATGGTCCCGGTGGAGATGTTCGCCAGCTTCATGGCGTTGAACACTTCCTTCAGGGAAAGCTTCTTGGTGATGAAGAAGCCGACGAAAAGGGCGTACCACACCGCGACGACCGAGGCTTCCACGGGCGTGCATATGCCCGCGTAGATGCCGCCGAGGATGACGACTGGAGCCATGAGCGACCAAAGCCCGTCCTTGAGCGCCTTGAGCAGCGAGTCCCCCGAGCCGCTTTGGAGATCTTCCGCCACGGGCATGTTCCGGCAGAGGAAGAGGTGCATGGCGGCGAGCCCCACCGCGATCATGATGCCGGGCATTACCCCGGCGAGGAACATTTTGGTGATGGATTGCTGCCCCGACACCGCATAGACGACCATCGGGATGCTCGGGGGGATGATGATGCCCACGCCCCCGGCGGTCGCCGCGGCCGCAGCCGCATAGCCCTTGCTGAATCCCCGCCGGATCATGGCCGGGATCATAAGCATCCCCACGGCGGCGGTCGTCGCGGGGCCGGAACCGGAAATCGCCCCGAAAAACACGCAGGCCAATGCGGTGGAGACGGCGAGCCCGCCGGGGATGGGGCCGACGATGTTTTCCGCGATGGCGACAAGCCGCCGCGAAATGCCCGCGCATTCCATGAGCGCCCCGACGAGCATGAAGGCGGGCAAGGCCATGATGGGAAAGGAATTGACCGAGGTGAAGGCGATCTGCACCAGCGTGACGAGGTTCTGGTCCACCGTGTAGAGGGCGGCCATGGCCGCCACGCCGAGCGCCACGGTAATGGGGGACCCGAGCAGCATCAGCACCGCAAAGGTGGCAAAGAGGACTCCCGCCGGGCTCATGGCTTCCCTCCGTCCATGAAGGCTTTCCGGGTTTCCTCGGTTTCAATCCTGTCGGGCGCGGTGAGCTCTTTTTTCAGGACGAATTTCATCACGTTGACTTGAATGATGCGGGCGGACATGAGCGTAAAGGCGATGGGGAAGATGAAATAGATATAGGAGAGCTGCCAGTCGAGGGCGGGCGTGGCGTAGGGGAATTCCCGGAGTTCGCGGATCACGGTGAGGCTTTCCACGACCATGACGATGTTGAAGAACAGCCACACGCCGTCGCTGAGGAGCATACAGGCGTCGCCCACCCATTTGGGGAAGGGGCGGAACTGGATGGTGACCCGGTTGTGCGCGGCGAGGCGGGCCGCGTAGGAAGCCCCGAAAAAGACGAACCAGACAAAGGAATACCGCGCGAGTTCTTCCGTCCAATACAGGGGGTGCCCGAACTGGCGCAGGAAAATCTGCAAGAGCAGGATCAGCACGAAGAACGCAAGCAAAACCTGGCTGACGTATCCTTCAAAGTTGTCCAAAATCGCTAGAAGAACCTTCTTGAGCATGAAGTCCCCCTCCGGAGAGCGCCAGCGCGGCGCGTCGCCAGTGTAGGGTAGCACGCGGGAATAGACAACCTTATGAAGCCGCCTTCCCCCTGTGTGGAAAGCCTACTTCCAAGGTTTTTTCCCGATGGCGGAGAGGAAGGCGTTGATGGCGGCCCTGCCGCCCACGAACGTCTCCATTTCGGGCCAGACCTGCGAAATGGCGGCACTCCTCCAGTCGGCCTCGTCCTCGAGCTGGTCGATCTGCACGCCGGACTCGATGAGCCTCTGCCTCGCCCTCACGCCTTCGACAAGCTGGAAGGCGAGGCAGTATTCCTGCGCGTCGCGCCCGGCGTCGGTGATGAGCGTCTGCATCTCAGGGGACATTTTCCTGAAGGCCCGCTGGCTCAGGATCATGGGCTGGAGCTGGTAGGTGTAGTGCACTTCGGTGATGTATTTCTGCACTTCGTTGAATTTACAGGCGAGGAAGGTGATGTAGCCGTAGCACTGCCCGTCGACCAGGCCCTGCTGGAGCGCGGTGAAGGTCTCCGCCCACGAGATCGGCACCGGATTCGCCCCCCATGCCTTATAACAGGCGAGCAGGATGGCGCTCTGCGGGACGCGGAACTTGAGCCCCTTGATGTCGTTCAGGTTTTTGATGGGCTTGCGGGAATTGGAAATGTAGCGGTAGTCGGTATAGGTCCAGCCGAGGATGCGGAAGCCACCTTCCCGAATGGCATACCCGTTGAGCAGGTCGTGGGCGGGGCCGGTGGTGGCCCGGACGACGTCGTACATGTCGTCAAAAAGGTAGGGCATGGTGAGGATGCCGAGTTTCTTCACGAACGGGACCGTATTGGCGATGCCCACAACGGCGATGTCGAGATTCCCGGCGCGCACGTTCTGGATCATTTCCGTTTCGTCGCCGAGCTGGCCGGAGGGGAAGAGCTGGACTTCCACCTTGCCTTCGGACCGGGCTTCCACGACTTCCTTGAACCGGGTGCCGATGGCCCCCATCTCGGAATCGATGGGATCGCCCATGCCCACTTTCAGGATGGTTTTCTCATAAGCGCGGGCAGGGAAGGGGCAGGTGAGAAGGGCAAGCGTCACCACGGCGGCAAGCAGGCTTTTGAGCATAGAATCCTCTCTCTTTCCATCTAGAGTCCCGTGACTGCGTGCAACCCCACACCTTATTTTGGGCTTTAGCGCACGAGGCTCGAAGGTGTCAACCTGGCCTCTTCGGTAAGCCCGGCAGCCCGATTTTCCTCCTATCAGCTTGTGGATACACTTGAAAAAATTATTTGTGGGCGATTTCCACGAGGCCGATCTTGTACCGTTGCGCTTTCCTGACGATGGTGGACTGGCTGACTTTGAGCCGCCGGGCGGCCTTGTAGGTACTGCCGGTTTCAGTGAGCGCGGTCATGATCATGTTGCGCTCCAGTTCGGCTACGGCCTCGCGCATGGGCTGGCGGAAGGAGACGCTGCCCTGCGGGAGAGGCGACTGGGCCTGCATATATTGAGGAAGATCCTGCATGGTGATGGTCTCTTCTTCGCTCATGGTCGCCAGCGACTGCACAAGGGCGCGCAGCTCGCGGACGTTGCCCGGCCAGCGGTAGGTCAGGAAGCAGTTCAGCACTTGCGGATCGAAATTTTTTTGCAGTCCGCTTTTTTTGATGATCTCCTGCAAAAAATGCATGGCGAGGACCGGAATGTCGTCCGGCCGTTCCCGCAGGGGAGGGATTTCCACGGTCAGCACCCGGAGGCGGTAGAAGAGGTCTTCGCGGAACTGCCCGGAAGCAGCCATGTCGGCCAGAGGCTTGTTGGTGGCGGCGATGACCCGCACGTCCACGGTGATGGGCTTGGTCCCCCCAACCCTGTGGAAGGGGTGCCCGTCGAGCACTTGCAGCAGCTTGGCCTGCATGGGGAGGGGGAGCTCGCCGATTTCGTCGAGGAGGAGGGTCCCCTTGTGGGCCAGCTCAAACATGCCGGGCTTGCCGCTCTTGGCCGCGCCGGTGAAGGCGCCTTTTTCGTAGCCGAACAATTCGGATTCCATAAGCGACATGGGGATGGCCCCGCAGTTTACCGCGATGAACGGTTCGGTGCTGCGCTGGCCCATGTCGTGGATGGCCTTGGCCGTCAGCGTCTTGCCGGTTCCGGTTTCGCCGAGGATGAGGGTGATGGCTTCGGTGCGGGCGGCCTTGGAGGCTTCCTTGCGCAGGCGGCGCATGGGGGCGCTGTGTCCGACGAACCCGGCGTCCATTTCGGTTTCGAGGTTCTCCAGGCGCGCTTTGTAGGCGAGGGTTTCCATCTCCAGATCGGTGAGCTTGCGCTGGAGCGTCTCCAGTTCGGTCATGTCGCGGATGGAGGCGATGACCCGCCATACATTGCCCTTTTCGTCAAAAATGGGCGTGCTGGTGTTCAGGCAGCGCTTGCCGTTGGAATAGTCGTCGAACATGGTGACCGAGCGTTTTTCGATGAGCGCGCGCAGGGTGACGCAGGTTTCGAAGCGCCCCTTGTGCATGGGTTCGGTCACGTGCTTGCCGATGACTTCCTCGGCGCGCAGCCCGGCGATGCGTTCCATCGCCTTGTTGACGCGCAGGGTTATGCCGTCGGAGTCGATGACCCAGATCCCGTCGTGGATGGAGTCGAGCAGGACCGTCAGCTCCTGCCAGGGCAGTTCGGCCACCCGGTTGATCTGATCGACCGGGATTTTCGACATTGTGATAAGACGAACTTGTTCCCCGCCCGCGGAATCGTCAATGGAAACGCTTTTCCAGCGGATAATGTACATGGAACCCTCTTTGTGGTGGGCGATCAGCTCGCCTCCGTGGGGTTCGCTCAGGCTTTCTTCCACTTCATCAAATCCGCATCGTGTCAGGCGGGGCAAAAAAGGCTCGTCGTCCATCCGTCCGGGAGAAAGTTTGAGTATTTCTCCTAACATGTTGTTTATAAAAATTAAATTCCATGTATCCCCGTGGCATATTCCGGCGGCGACGAGCTCATTTTGATGAAGAATGTGATCGCAAAAGGCGGGGTATGACGTCATGAAAGGACCTCTCTAATGCAACTATGCATCGTAATGCAAAATTGACTCGGACATTCCTGTGATTCGGCGGCAAATGATTCGAGACTGCATTGAACCCGAAAAGACCTGAAAAGGACATTCTAAAAAACTATAACAAAAATCTCATGTTATGAACTTTGGGAAAAATGGAACGCTAGTTGCTATAAAGAAGGCATGGAGTACAACCCCACCCTGAATTTCAAAACGTACTTCAACATACTGCTCTCGGAGGCACTCAAATGCGTGTAGGTATCCCCACCGAAATCAAAGTTCAGGAATTCCGTGTCGGCATCACTCCCGCTGGCGTTCATGCTCTTAAAGAAGCCGGTCACACCGTCCTCGTGCAGAAGGGCGCTGGCCTCGGCAGCATGATCACCGACGAAGAGTATGTCGCCGCCGGCGCTCAGATGGTTGCTACCGCCAAGGAATGCTGGGACTGCGACATGGTCGTGAAAGTGAAGGAACCCCTAGCTCCTGAATACGACCTCTTCCATGAAGGCCTGATCCTCTACACCTACCTGCACCTCGCTCCGGAACCGGCCCTGACCAAGGCTCTTCTCGAAAAGAAGGTCATCGGCATCGCTTACGAAACCGTGCAGTTCGACAACGGCTTCCTGCCCCTGCTCGCTCCCATGTCTGAAGTCGCCGGCCGCATGGCCACCCAGGTGGGCGCTCAGATGCTGACCAAGATCGAAGGCGGCATGGGCCTCCTGATGGGCGGCACCGCTGGCGTGCAGGCCGCTCACGTCGTTATCCTCGGCGCCGGTACCGTGGGTCTCTCCGCCGCCAAGGTTGCCATGGGCATGGGCGCTCGCGTGACCATCCTTGACAGCAACCTCTTCCGCCTGCGCCAGATCGACGACCTCTTCGGCGGCCGCATCCAGACCCTGGCCTCCAACGCCTTCAACATCGCCGCCGCCACCAAGGACGCCGACCTCCTCGTGGGTTCCGTCCTCATCCCCGGCGCTCTGACCCCGAAACTGGTCACCGAAGCCATGGTGAAGACCATGAAGCCCGGTTCCGCCATCGTTGACGTCGCCATCGACCAGGGCGGCTGCATCGAACCCACCGCCAAGCACGGCGCTACCTATCACGACAAGCCGACCTTCAAGTATCCCGTCAACGGCGGCGAAGTGGTCTGCTACTCCGTGGGCAACATGCCCGGTGCCGTGGCCCGTACCTCTACCTTCACCCTGACCAACGCCACCATGCCTTACATGGTCGACCTGGCCAACAAGGGCTGGAAGAAGGCTTGCCAGGACGACAAGGCTCTGGCCCGCGGCATCAACACCTACGACGGCAAAGTGTACTTCAAGGGCGTTTCCGATGCTCTCGGTTACGAACTGCACTGCACCTGCGACATCCTGAAGTAAGACGTGATTCATGACTGGACCAGTCTCATGTCCGCATGAGACTGGCCAGTTTTCCGGTCAAAGTCAAGGGTAAGGGTAGGAAGCGGCCCATGTGCGCCAATTGGTTTTCGCCTTTAACCTTCCTGTGACAATAACATCATTATTTCATGAGGAATGCACCATGACTTACGATAAAGCTGAATTGGTCGCTCTGGACAAAAAGTACGTTTGGCACCACCTGACCCAGCACAAGAATTTCGAGCCCGCCATTTATGTGAAGGGCGAAGGGATGCGCATCACCGACATCGACGGCAAAACCTATCTTGACGCCGTGTCCGGCGGCGTGTGGACCGTCAACGTCGGCTACGGCCGCAAGGAAATCGTCGACGCCGTCGCCAAGCAGATGATGGAAATGTGCTACTTCGCCAACGGCATCGGCAACGTCCCCACCATCAAGTTCTCTGAAAAGCTGATCTCCAAGATGCCCGGCATGAGCCGCGTGTATCTCTCCAACTCCGGTTCCGAAGCCAACGAAAAGGCTTTCAAGATCGTCCGTCAGATCGGTCAGCTGAAGCACGGCGGCAAGAAGACCGGCATCCTGTACCGCGCTCGTGACTACCACGGCACCACCATCGGCACCCTGAGCGCTTGCGGCCAGTTCGAACGTAAAGTTCAGTACGGTCCCTTCGCTCCCGGTTTCTATGAATTCCCCGACTGCGACGTCTACCGCTCCAAGTTCGGCGATTGCGCCGACCTCGGTGTGAAGATGGCCAAGCAGCTTGAAGAAGTCATCCTGACCGTGGGTCCGGACGAACTCGGCGCCGTGATCGTGGAACCGATGACCGCTGGCGGCGGCATCCTTGTTCCCCCGGCTGGCTACTATGAAACCATCCGCGAGATCTGCGACAAGTACGAACTGCTCCTGATCATCGACGAAGTCGTTTGCGGCCTTGGCCGTACCGGCAAGTGGTTCGGCTACCAGCACTTCAACGTCCAGCCCGACATCGTCACGATGGCTAAGGGCGTCGCTTCCGGCTACGCTCCCATCTCCTGCACCGTGACGACCGAAAAGGTCTTCCAGGACTTCGTCAACGACCCGGCCGATACCGACGCCTACTTCCGCGACATCTCCACCTTCGGCGGCTGCACCTCCGGTCCCGCCGCGGCTCTGGCCAACATCGAAATCATCGAACGTGAAAACCTGCTCGAAAACTGCACGAAGATGGGCGACCGCCTCCTCGAAGGCCTCAAGGGCCTGATGGCGAAGCATCCCATCATCGGCGACGTTCGCGGCAAGGGCCTGTTCGCCGGTATCGAAATCGTGAAGGATCGCGCCACGAAGGAACCCATTGCTGAAGCCGTCGCCAACGCGATGGTCGGCGCCGCCAAGCAGGCTGGCGTGCTCATCGGCAAGACCTCTCGCTCCTTCCGCGAATTCAACAACACCCTGACCCTCTGCCCGGCCCTGATCGCCACTGAAGCCGACATCGACGAAATCGTCGCCGGTATCGACAAGGCGTTCACCACCGTCGAACAGAAGTTCGGTCTGTAAGAATTGAAAAGCCCGATGCCTTCATCCGGAGGCATCGGGACTTTGATTCCGAAAATCGTCGGCAGGGCAAGGCAGCGCTTTGTCCTGCTTCGGCATATGAAGACTTCAACAACGCGAGGATACGACAATGGCTTTTGTGCATTACACCGTCAAGAAGATCGTGCATGGCCTCGGCGCTATTAAAGAAGCCGCTAACGAAGTGAAGAACCTCAAAGGTTCCAAAGCGTTCATCGTGACCGACCCCGGTCTGGCCAAGATCGGCGTCCAGAAGCCCCTCGAAGAAGCCCTGACCGCCGGCGGCATCGAATGGAAGCTGTACGCTGAAGCCCAGCTGGAACCCAGCATGGATTCCATCCAGCACTGCACCGACGAAGCCAAGGCTTTCGGCGCTGACGTGATCATCGGTTTCGGCGGCGGTTCCGCCCTCGACACCACGAAGGCCGCTTCCGTGCTGCTTTCCAACGAAGGCCCCATCGACAAGTACTTCGGCATCAACCTGGTTCCGAATCCTTCCCTGCCCTGCATCCTGATCCCCACCACGTCCGGCACCGGCTCTGAAATGACCAATATTTCCGTGCTCGCCGACACCAAGAACGGCGGCAAGAAGGGTGTTGTTTCCGAATACATGTATGCCGACACCGTCATCCTCGACGCTGAGTTGACCTTCGGTCTGCCTCCCCGCGTGACCGCCATGACCGGCGTTGACGCTTTCGTTCATGCCATGGAATCCTTCTGCGGCATCGCTGCGACCCCGATCACCGACGCCCTGAACCTTCAGGCCATGAAGCTGGTCGGTGCCAATATCCGCCAGGCCTATGCCAACGGCAAGAACGCCGCCGCCCGCGACGCCATGATGTACGCCTCCGCTCTCGCCGGCATGGGCTTCGGCAACACCCAGAACGGCATCATCCATGCCATCGGCACGACCCTGCCCGTGGAATGCCACATTCCTCACGGCCTGGCCATGTCCTTCTGCGCTCCCTTCAGCGTGGGCTTCAACTACATCGCCAATCCCGAGAAGTACGCCATCGTGGCCGACATCCTGCGTGGCGATGACCGTTCCGGCTGCATGAGCGTGATGGACCGCGCCGCCGACGTGGAAGACGCCTTCCGCGATCTGCTGAACGACCTCGACATCGCCACCGGCCTCTCCAACTACGGCGTGAAGCGTGAAGACCTGCCCGCCTGTGCGGACCGCGCCTTCGCCGCCAAGCGCCTCCTGAACAACAACCCCCGCGCCGCTAGCCGCGACCAGATCCTTGCTCTGCTCGAAGCCAACTTCGAAGCCTAGTCCTCGGATTTGAGATAAGCCATTGACCGGGGGAGGAAAGGCGCACTGCGCAATTCCTCCCCCGGTTTCTTCGTTTCAATGCTCCATATAGGAGGATCACCTTCAGGCGTTGAAAAAACAAAAGAAAAGCCCTGAACAAGCATTCAGGGCTTTTCTTTTGTTTCTTCAGGGATTGGGTACGTACCAGCGGTTTACTCTATGACCGTCAAACGCACGGGCTTGCGCGGGGGAACACGGGCATACTGGACGGCAGGGTACCCGATCATGAGCCCTCCGCAGATTTTGCGGCCTTCGGGAAGAGGGATGCCGAGGTCTACGCCGTTGCTGGCTGCGGCGATGACGAAACCGCTCCAGCAAGTCCCGATGCCGTAGCTGTGCAGGGCGAGCTCCAGATAGCTGACGGCGGCGGCACAGTCGAGAGCGTTCCACGGCATGTTGGCGTCGCCGTGCGCGAGGATGAGGGAGGGGGCCCCCCGCAGGATCGGATCCTGCCCGGCGCGGAAAGCCGATGCCACATGGCTGTATTTTCCGGTAAGCGTCGACATCCAGTCCGCCACGCGGGAGGCAAGATCGTGCAGCCTGTCGCGGCCTTCCACCAGCAGCCACGCCACTTCCTCACAGTTGGACGCCGTCGGCGCGTAGCGGGCCTCTTCCAGCGCCTTGAGGAGCACGTTGCGATCAACGGGTTCGTCTTTATACGCGCGGGTGGAGCGCCGCGTCTTAAACAGCATGTCGCGTTGCAAGTCGGAAAGCGGGGCATCCTCGACAAGCGGCAGGGAAGAGGGCGCGATATGTTCCAAGGTCAGGGCCGCCTTGGGACAGACGGCGACGCAGTGGCCGCACCGGATGCAGCGGGCCAGAGCCCCGTGCAGGACATCCACAGACCCGTTGGTGTGGCGTCCGAGGATGCGCTGCGGGCATACGCTGATGCAGCGCCCGCACCGGATGCAATGATCTTGGTTGAGTTCAAGAGAAACCATAGGCAGTCCTTTGGAAGCGTTTCGGAAAGAACACCGTTTCCCGGCGGCTTCCCGCCTTTTGTGTCCTGAGCGGACGTTGTTGCGCCCATTGTTCCGGTTTCCGCCGGAGGGCTTCGCTCCGATCAAAAAACGAACCGGGGAGGAAGGAAGAAAAGGAAGGGGGGCGGCCCCAAAACAATATCCCTCCTTGTAGCTGGGGCGAGCTGATGCCGATTTTTGCCGCTTTAGAGCAAGGGCCTTGTACCCCTCGAAGGCAATCTGCGCTCTGGTGGGGACGCTGCGG
>ENA-ORRL01002577-ORRL01002577.1-human-gut-metagenome-genome-assembly--contig:-NODE-2577-length-10578-cov-1.996389_pt1 | contig 10578 bp, 6 predicted proteins | sample MGYA00242175_ERZ509134 | MGnify/ENA primary metagenome ERZ509134 (study PRJEB26280, sample SAMEA2338660) | human gut metagenome | biome: human gut; feature: human-associated habitat; material: faeces... | reverse complement strand
GGTTTTTCTGCGGCCGCCGGCCTTCCGGTGGGAGACAGGAAAAACATGGCCTATATGTCCTCCAATGTGACGGCTGGAAGGGGGCTGGGCATGGTGACGGCCACCGGCATGGACACGGAGATCGGCAGGATCGCCCGTCTGATCCGGGAGGCCCCCATGGAGGCCACACCCTTACAGAAACGGCTGGGGGATCTGGGAGGCGCTCTGAGCATTCTGGCAGTGGCCCTCTGTGCGGCCCTTTTCGGTCTTGCCGTCTGGCAGAAGCGGGATGTGGGAGAGATGCTCATTACGGCCATTTCCCTGGCAGTGGCGGCGGTGCCCGAGGGGCTTCCGGCGGTGGTGACCATCGTGCTGGCCCTGTCCGTGTCCCGGATGGCCCGGGTCCATACCAGCGTGCGGCGGCTGCCGTCGGTGGAGACTCTGGGGGCGGTGAGTGTGGTCTGCTCCGATAAGACAGGGACGCTGACCATGAACCGGATGACGGTGGAAGAGGTCCTGGACGCGGGAGAGCTCCTGGATGAAGGCGTAAGCGGCAGGAGGAGACGGCCGGGCCGCGGGAAGGGGGCCGTGGCTTCGGGCCAGGAGGAGCTTCTTAGGGCCTTTGTCCTGTGCAATGACGCAGAGCTTAATAAAAAGGGAAGGATCGGTGATCCCGGGGAGCTGGCCCTTCTGGAATATGCAGAGAAGGAGGGACCATGGACAAAGGGAGAGCTGGAGCGGCAGCTTCCGAGGACGGCAGAGCGGGCCTTTGATCCGGAGCGGAAGCGGATGACCACAGTACACCGGACAGAGACAGGAACTGTTTCCTATACGAAGGGAGCCCCGGATGTGATCCTGGAACGGTGCAGCCGGTATCTGTCTGGAGGCGGTGAACGGCCTCTGACCGGCGGCAGTAGAAGAAGGCTCCAGGACCGGATCTCATGGCTTTCCGGACAGGGGCTCCGGGTGCTGGGAGCGGCCAGGAGTGATGGGGACGGAAGGAAGGAGGAGGACATGGTCTTTCTGGGCCTGGCAGCCATGGCAGATCCTCCGCGTCCGGAGGCCGCCCATGCGGTGGCCATGTTTAAGAGAGCCCATGTGCGGACGGTGATGATCACAGGGGACCACAGGGACACAGCCCTGGCCATTGCCAGACGGCTGGGGATCGCAGAGGATGGGACCCAGTGCATCAGCGGGGCGGAGCTGGACCGGATGGACGACGCGGCCCTTAAGGAACGGGCAGAAACGGCGGCGGTCTTTTCCCGGGTCTCCCCGGACCATAAGGTGAGGATCGTCCGGGCGCTGAAGGAGAATGGAAGCATCGTGGCCATGACCGGCGACGGAGTCAATGACGCGCCCTCCTTAAAGGCAGCCGATGTGGGGATCGCCATGGGGCAGACCGGAACAGATGTGGCAAAGCAGGCGGCGGATATGGTGCTCACAGACGACAATTTTGCCACCATCGAGAAGGCCATCGAGGAGGGAAGAGGTGTCTATGAGAACATAAAGAAGGCGGTGATCTTTCTCCTTTCCTCCAATTTCGGCGAGATCATGACCATGTTTACGGCCATTGCCCTTTCCCTGCCATCGCCGCTAAAGGCCAGTCATATCCTGTGGATCAACCTGATCACCGATTCCCTGCCGGCCCTGGCCCTTGGAACGGATAAAAACGACGGACCCGCCCTGATGGAGGAGCCTCCCAGGGGAAAGGATGAGAGCCTGTTTTCCAGAGGAGGGATGGCGTGCACGCTGTTTTATGGATTACTTATTGCCGTGATCAGCCTTACGGCCTTTCTGCGGCTGCCGGTGGGGATCCTGGCGGCGGAGGGCCGCAGGATCACGGTGGAAAGCCTGTCCCTGGTCCTTGGGGATCCGGCAGTTCTGGCCCGCTGTCAGACGTATGCCTTTACGGTCCTGGGCCTTTCCCAGCTTTTTCATGCTGTGGGGATGCGGGATGTGGGGCGGTCGGTGTTCCGGATGAACCATCTGGAAAACAGGCTGATGCTGGCGGCAGCGGTCCTGGGAGTGTTCCTCCAGGTGCTGGTGACGGAAAACAGCCGCCTGGTGGCCCTGTTCCAGACGGCAGCCCTGTCCGGAACAGAATGGAGGGAGCTGCTGTTTCTGGCAGCTGCCCCCCTGGCAGCCCATGAGCTTCTGGCGGGGCTCAGCCGGATCTCTGGAGCGCGGGGGACGGCAGAGAAAGAACGGTCCGGATCATAAGAGCTTCAGGATCCCCAGAAGGATCAGGACCAGCCCTCCGGTCCTGGACGGATCCAGAGAACACCGGGATCCCGGGAGCTGGCGGCTGTTTTCCAGGGCCAGTGCGCTTTTCCTGCCCAGGAAGACTCCCAGGCGGACGGAGGTGAAGCTGAGAATCAGGGAAAGGAAGAAAAGGACAGCCAGAGAGGCCCCGGCCAGTCCGGCTCCCAGGCCTGCTGCTCCGTTGTCAGAGGAAAGCCCCATGGCCAGAAAAAAGGAGCCGGAAGCAGAGAGCTGTTCCTCACTGCTTTTTTCGGGTACGGAGGCAGAGGCCGGTCTGGCTGTAAAACGGGAAAATCCCAGGAGCATGAGGAGGCTGGCGCTTAAAAAAACGGGAAGCTCTTCCGGGAGCAGAGGCCGGAGGATGGTTCCCAGGACAGAGGCCGCGGCCAGCACCGCTGCCGGACAGAAGGCCAGGATCCATGCAGAGCTCCTGGGGATCTTTATTTTTCCCGTTCCGCAGACAAAGCTGACGGCAAAGGAATCGGCGCAGAGAGCGGCCGTAAAAAGAAAAAGTGAAGACAGATCGCCCATTTTTATACCATATTTACAGAAGATCACTTATGATATCATATTGGCAGGCGGAATATTTGGTTCCAGGTATTCCAATTTGAATGGAAAATTGATACAATAAGACGATACCTGGCAGGACCAGAAGGGAAATGATCATGAAAAAGAACATCAGGCTGACGCTGGAATACGACGGCTCCAGATACGACGGCTGGCAGAAGCAGGGGAATACAGACAATACGATCCAGGGAAAGCTGGAGGCAGTGCTTTTTAAATGGACCGGACAGGAAGTGGAGGTCTACGGCTCCGGACGGACCGATGCAGGGGTCCACGCCAGGGGGCAGACGGCCAATTTCCATATTGAGGAGCAGTTCTGTCCGTCGGCAGCAGCGGCTATGGAGTATATGAACCGGTATCTGCCGGAGGATATACGGGTCATAGATGCGAAGGAGGCGCCGGAGCGGTTCCACAGCCGTCTTTCCGCTGTAAGGAAAACGTATGCGTATTACGTGGAAACAGCGGATAGGAAGTGTGTATTTGAGAGAAAATACGTATACGGACTGGGGCGTGAACTGGATATCCCGGCCATGGAGAAGGCGGCGGGATATCTTCTGGGAGAGCATGATTTTAAAAGCTTCTGTTCCAATAAAAGAATGAAAAAGAGCACGGTCCGCCGGATAGATCAGATCGGGATCCATGCAGACGGAACGAAAGTGGTGTTTACCTATACAGGAAATGGTTTTTTGTATAATATGGTGCGGATCCTTACGGGAACGCTCCTGGAGGTGGGCCTGGGAAAACGAAGGCCGGAGGAGATGAAGGCTGTCCTTGAGGCCAGGAACCGGGAGGCGGCCGGAGCGACGGCTCCGCCGGAGGGCCTGTTCCTCATGCAGGTGGAATATGACGGGGAGGCATAGGATGGAAGAGAAAGAGCGGCTGGAAAAGCTGGAGCCTGCAGAGGCTTTGGCGGACCGGGGAGAGAAAACGGAGACCATAGAGGCGGGAAGCGGAGAGAAGGACCGGAGAGAAGAAAGCCTCAATATGGACGGCGAGTTGTCGGTGGAGGCCGTGAGGCGGTGGCTTTTATGGGCCGGTCTGGCCCTGGGAATCTGCCTGGCAGCGTCCTGTATCCTGGGGACTGTGTTTCTTATGCAGAACCGGAAGCCGGCAGTGCTCTTGACCGCGGACGGGAAGGACAGCAGGGAGCTGGTCCTGAACCGGAAGGGAGGAGTGATCCGGAAAAACGGGAACCCGGATTCCATGGCGGGCCTTTCCCTGCGGGAGTGCTGTGAACGTCTGCTGGAGGAGCTTCATGGGGCACAGATGCTGGGGGACCAGGAAGCGGTCCTGTTTACGGTGCGCCCCATAGAGGGGGCAGTGCGGGTGGATACAGAACGGATGGCGGAGGAGATCGCCGTTGCTGCAGAACTGTTTCTGACGACCCGCCAGGCCAAGGGGACCGTATATGCCGGAAGTATCTCAGAGGAGCCGGAGGTCCTGGAGCTGGTTAGGGAAAACGGCTGCTCTGTGGGTAAGGCAGCCATGGTCCAGGATCTTCTGGAGCGGAACGTTCGGGTCCGGGAGTCGGACTGCGGCCGGCTGTGCCAGATGGACATGGGGGCCCTGTCCCGGGAAATGGAGAAGAAAAATTATCAGACCTCGTTTCTGGTGGCCACGGCGGGAAAGCTTTATCAGGTAAAGGAGGACAGGCCCGCCGGGATGGAGTCCGGGGAACCGGCGGACGGTGAGTCCGGGACAGAGACGGACGGAGGCTCCGGAGAAGAAGAGAACGGAACGGATCCTGGGAAGGATGGGACTGGCAGAGCGCCGGGAACCCGCGGTTCCGGGAATTCTGAAGGGGGAGATCATCCGGAGGAGACGGTAAAGGAGCCGCAGGGAGAAGAACTCCGCCCAGAAGAAGGCGGCGGAGCGTCCCAGGGAGAAGAGGCATCTTCGGCAGAGCCGGAAAACGGTGAGGCATCTGAGGCGGAAGCAGAGTCAGAAAATCGGGAACCGTCTGAGCCTGTCACAGGACCGGCGGAGCCGGAAACCACAGCGCCGCCTGAGACATCTCCTGCGGCACCAGAGACCACCGCAGAGCCGGAGACGACTGCCGCACCGGAGACCACAGCGCCGGCTGCCGAAACGGCCGCACCGGAGCCGTCCACAGCCGCACCAGGCACTCTTACTCCGGTGAGCCCGATGCCGGAGGAGACTCCGGCTCCGGAAACAGAGCCGTCCAGGCCGCCGGAAACGCCTCCAGCCACGGAGCCCCATACCGTAGGGCCGGGGATCTTAGAGGATGTGGTTCCGGCAGGCTGATGTCCGCCGGAGCGTTTCGGAAAACGGACATTTTTTGTGAAAAAATGTTTTTGAAAAAAATCGAAAATACCACTTGACGAAAACAGAAAGCCGCGCTATAATAGTCCACGTTGATGCGATGGGCTATCGCCAAATGGTAAGGCAACGGACTCTGACTCCGTCATTTCAAGGTTCGAATCCTTGTAGCCCAGCTGGAATAGAGACGAGAAACATTGAGTTTACAATGGTTTTTCGTCTCTTTTTTTGTTCCTGGATGCAGAGAACTTCAAAGCGTGGGGGCGCAAATATGGATTTTTCCGTAGTGCCCAAAAATCACTAAAAATCCAGGCCATTTGCTGCGATCCAGGACTTTCCTCTCCAGGGCCCAGAGGACAGGAGAAAGAAAACATCTTTCAAAGGAGATGGAATGTCCGCTGGCATTCCAAAAACATTGGAAAGAACCGTGAAAGTGCACATGAATACATAGCAAATAAAAGATTTTATTGTGCAAGGTGATTGACATTTTTTGTTCTCCAGGTTAAAATGAAGGGGTGAGTCCGTTGGAATCAATAACAGGCGTCTCTTGCGGTGTGTGAGCCTGCGGCGCCCAGAAAAAGGAGAGAATATTATGATTGACACCATTGCTACCAGAGCCGTTGATCAGAATGAAAAGGTCCTTACCGATCTGGCTAAAAAGATCTGGGAAAATCCCGAGACTGCGTTTAATGAAGTGAAGGCATGTGAATGGACAGCAGAAGTCCTCCGCAACGCCGGATTTGAGGTGGAGACAGGGTATGTGGGAATGCCCACAGCCATCCGCGCCGTATGGGGAAAAGGTCATCCGGTGATCGGTTTCCTGGGCGAGTATGACGCACTTCCCGGCCTGAGCCAGAAGGTCAGCACAGAAAAGGAACCGGTAACTCCGGGTGCTGCGGGACAGGGCTGCGGCCATAACCTTTTAGGCGCGGGAGCCTTCGGAGCGGCTCTGGCTGTGAAGGAATGGCTGAAGGATCATCCGGAAGCGGGACGGGTCGTTCTGTTTGGATGTCCCAGCGAGGAAAAGGGAAACGGAAAGACGATTATGGCCAGAGAGGGTGTATTCGACGGCCTGGACGCAGCCTTTACCTGGCATCCGGATACAGTCAATACAGTCGTGTCCTATTCTACCCTGGCTAACGTAAGCGTATTTTTCTATTTCAAGGGCGTTACGTCCCATGCGGCGGCTGCCCCTGAGATGGGAAGATCTGCGCTGGATGCGGCGGAGCTTATGAACGTTGGCTGCAACTATCTGCGTGAACATATTGCAGAAGGGTCAAGGCTGCATTACGTCTATACACATAGCGGGGAAAAACCCAATATTGTGCCGAGCTATGCACAGGTTTGGTACTTTGTACGCGCTCGGACCCGCGCGGCATTGGATGAGATCACCCAGCGGGTGATCCAAGTTGCACAAGGAGCGGCGCAAATGACTGATACACGGGTGGAAAGCAGCTTCTTGGTGAAAGGCACACACACGCTTGTAAATGATCATCTGAGCCAACTGGCCTTTTCCTGCGCGCAGCATTTGGAAGCGCCTCACTTTAGCGAGGATTGCGTTCGGTTCGCAGAGGAGCTTCACAGGGAGATCCCGCAGATCGAACCGCAGTTCGACACCCACATTCCTTGCCCTGTTGCAGGAACGGTGGAGTACGAGACGGGTTCCACGGACCTGTCGCTGGTCAGTCATGCTGTTCCGACCATCGAGCTTTGCGTTACCTGTTTTGCTAAAAACACGCCGGGGCACCACTGGGCAATTACTGCACAAGCCGGCGGAGAAATGGGGCAATGCGGCACAATGTTTGCGGCGCAATGGCTTGCACTGATGGGCGGTCGTTTGGTTGAGGATCCATGTCTGCTAAAACAGGTACAGGCAGAGTTCCAAAAGCGTATTGCGGATGAAGAGGAGTAAGACAGATAATATGAATGAATATAATGGAACACATATCGCGATGATCGGTGTCGGCTTTCTGCTGGAATATATTTTTCCGTGCGTACGTCAGCTGACGGGAGCCGAAAATCTGGCCAGCTGCGTGATGGGAACGAGCGCGGATGAGCAGGCCATTGCAGGCAAGCAGGAACGAATGGGCATCCGGATCCTTTATAAGGACAATGCACGGATGCTGCGTGAAATTGAGCCGCAGATCATTCTATACGCTCCGCAGCCTGTATTCGCGGCTGAGATCGCCCGGGCTGACCTTAAGCCATACTATGATGAGCTGCGCACGGCGGGGCGGCCGTTGCCGGACCTGTATGTTGCGCCGCCAAGCCCGGTGGGAAAGTTCTACCGTGATCTGCTTGGGGAAGATGTGCACGTAGTCAATATGCTTCCCAATATGCTCACCTCCATTGCAGGGTATGATGTGGCACGACAAGGAGTCACGGCGGTGACCTACGCACAGGACGACTGCTGGAGCAGCGAAAAAAAGGCCCGTCTTCGCAGCTTTTTCTCGCCGTACGGCAACACGGTCGAAGTTCCGTATGATCAGGTAATGACCTTTTTGGGAGGGCAGTGCGCGCTGCAGGCTGTTACGGAGTATGTGCATACCATTTATTCTTCGCTGAAACAGGCTGGGTGGGCGATCTCTCACCAGAAGATCGCATCTGCAATGCGCGCAGTGTTCCGCGAACACTACCAGTATACATTTCCGTCTCCGATCGTTTGCAGCAGCAAAGACGTACCGGCTGAACTGATAGATCCGCTCACTAAAGTGGTAGTATCTCTGTTTGAAGGTGTTTCGGATGCCTGCATCGAATTTGGGATGACCCGAGAAATGGTCCTCAAGCTTATGACAAGCTGGCTGGACTTGCATCTTTCGGCTCTTCAGACCGAAGAACGAAGTGATACTGAACGTCAGACTGCAAACCATGCCACCAAGGGCGGCGTGGCGGAAATGGGATTGCGGGTCTACTATCGTATGATCGACTACCCGCTCGCCCAAGTCTTTGCGGATCCTGCGTCTGCCGCACAGCGTCTTACGCCGCAGCGAGTGGAGCAGCTTCGCAGCGCTGCGGCTTACAACACGAAAGCTGTGCAGCGGCATGGCAGCTGTCTGGGGCAGGGATATTCCAGTGAGATCCACATTGAACAGCACGCAATGATGTATGCGCTGCTTGCACGGGCTGCCTGTACGTATTTGGATAAAGATGCAGACGAGGCGATCCATCGGGCAACTGTCCTGTATGGTACGCAGCGTGGCCAGCGTATGCGTGCGTATGCACTGAAAAAGGGCATCCCACTCGATGCAGCAGGCTATTTCGCTCTGCAGGAATGGCGTCCCAAGCAGGGTGAGTTTGACACTGTGACCGTGCAAAAGGAGCCTTGCCTTGTGAACTGCCAAAAGCTGTGTCCGTGGACGCAAGCCTGGAAAACGTTTGCGATGCAGCAGTATGGAAAACTCTACTGCAGGGATGTGGATGTTGCGATCATTAAGGGCTTCGAGCCCTCGCTGGAGCTCATTCTGACAAGTACTCTGAGTGCCGGAGACAGCGAATGCCGCTTTAAATACCCGCAGGCTTGCCAGAATGCAGAATTTGAGAGCCGTGTTGCGCAGTATACCGCGTTAGCGGGTGCAGAGGCAGTCCGTCCGTTTGCCTACCATGTGGCGCATCTCTATGCTGCATTTGGCCAAGTAATGGCAGAGTACGGCGAGCAGGGGAATCAGGTAATGGAGCAGGCGCGGGTAGATTTCATAAGCTATTATTCCAACAATGCGTGGGATAAGATCACAACATATCTTGAGACTTTCAAATAGATCCCTTGCGAAAGGCCGCGGCTTTTCGTCAAGCTGCGGCTTGACGAAAAGCGGCGCATGATCGGATCATCCCGGTCTCAAAACCGGGATCTGGGAAAACGCACGCCGTTCGATCCTGCTGATCTGATCGGAGTTTCCTGAGCCGTGATCGTTCGAGGATCGAAACGGCAATTCGCACGACAAACAATGCTATGAGCCCCTGCATTTATACGCAGACACGGCAAAATATTCAGGAGGATAGATACAATGCTTGAAAACGTAAGGGTGCTGAGCTTTACGCACTATCTGCAAGGACCATCTGCCGCGCAAATTTTGGCGGATCTGGGGGCAGATGTTGTAAAAGTGGAGCCGATCAAAGGCGCTTATGAGCGCGGCTGGTCTGGTTGTAACACCTATAAAAATGGTGTCAGTGTGTTTTTCCTTTTGGGAAACCGAAATCAGCGAGGGATCTCGATAGATCTCAAGACGGCAGAAGGCAAAGAAATTGTGCACCGCCTTATAAAGCACTATGACGTTGTGATCGAGAATTTTCGGCCTGGAGTCATGGAAAAGCTTGGTTTGGGCTACGAAGAACTGAGGAAGATCAATCCGCGGCTGATCTACTGCTCTTGTTCCGGCTATGGATCCAGCGGTCCAAAGGTATCAAAGCCGGGGCAGGATCTGTTGATCCAAAGCATGAGCGGTCTTGCTGCACTAACTGGAAATGGGCAGAATCCGCCAACCCCGATTGGCACAGCCGCGGTCGACCAGCATGGGGCGGTACTGGCCGCGCTGGGGATCGTTAGCGCTGTATATGAGCGGGAGCGAAGCGGCAAGGGCCACCGCGTGGAAGCGAGTCTGCTGGGAGCGGCGCTGGATCTTCAGCTGGAATCGCTGGCTTACTATATGAACGGAGGACGACTGACCGAGAGACCCTCGACAGGTCTGTCTACACGGCTGCACCAATCTCCGTACGGAGTCTACCGCACGGCCGATGGGTACATTACACTCGCTCTTGTACCAATCGAACAGCTGCGTAAAATATTCAGTCCGGGCTGCCTGGATGGCTATACGCGGCAGGATCAAATGGACAAACGCCTTGAGTTGGACGCCATTGGGGCAGAAGAACTGAAAAAGAAGAGCACAAAACAATGGCAGACCATATTCGAGCATGAAAACATCTGGTATGCACCGGTCAATGAGTATGAACAGGTATTACAGGATGAACAAGTGCAATACAACCACGCCATCCTTACGATGCAGCACCCGGTTGCCGGCGAGGTAAAAGTGGTTGGACATGCCAACAGATACGATGGCAAGTGTGCAGAGCTGCGCAGGCTGCCGCCCGAGCTGGGGCAGCATACCGAAGAGGTCCTGCGCGAGGTCGGCTATACCGGGGAAGAACTTGCGGCGCTCGAAAAAGAACAGATCGTGTATGCAAACAAAATGGGAGGCTAATCATGAGCGAAACGAATCGTCTGATCCTTACAGAGGTTTTTTCAAATCATACGGCATTGATAACATTAAACAATCCGCCCTTAAATTTAGTTACACTGGACCTTTGCCGCGAGCTGCACGAAACATTGCTGACGCTGGAAGATGATCCCGATGTCAGAGTTATCGTTTTGACCGGCAGTGGTCAAAGAGCTTTTTGTGTGGGTTCAGATATTAAAGAGTTCCCCGAAGTATGGGATGATGTCATCCACAAAAAACTACAGAACGAAAATCTGACCTTCAATCAGATCGAGCTTCTGAGCAA
>ENA-ORRL01002573-ORRL01002573.1-human-gut-metagenome-genome-assembly--contig:-NODE-2573-length-10588-cov-3.704263_pt1 | contig 10588 bp, 7 predicted proteins | sample MGYA00242175_ERZ509134 | MGnify/ENA primary metagenome ERZ509134 (study PRJEB26280, sample SAMEA2338660) | human gut metagenome | biome: human gut; feature: human-associated habitat; material: faeces... | reverse complement strand
CATTGCGGATGTACAGGCCGGGCGCACCGGGCCCATCCCGCGCCAGCTGCAAAACAAGCACTTTGACGGCGAGGATGCGCTGGTAAAGGGGCAGAACTACAAATACGCCCACAGCTACGCCAACCACTGGGTACAGCAGCAGTATCTGCCGGATGTGCTGAAGGATACCAAGTACTACACCTTTGGCGACAACAAGACCGAACAGGCCGCCCGGGCGTACTGGGCAAAGATCAAAGGGGAAGAAAACGTCTGAACCGTGTGAAAAAGGAGGATGGATATGCGTTATTCAAAACAGCGGGAGCTTGTCATGCAGACGGTGCAGCAGCTGTGCGACCACCCGACTGCGGAAGAAATCTACGATAAAGCCGCGCAGGAGTGCCCGAACCTGAGCCTTGGCACCGTATACCGTAACCTGAACAGTCTGGTGGAAGCCGGGCGGGTGCGCCGGGTGTCCATTCCCGGTAAGGCGGACCGCTTTGACCACACCCTGCCGTGGCACAGCCACCTGTACTGCACCGTCTGCGGCGGCGTCACCGATGCAGAGGTGGACGGAAAACAGGTGATGGAGCTGGTCAAAAACCAGAAGGGCAGGGTGCAGGACTGTGCCGTGGTGCTGCTGGGCGTGTGCGAAGAGTGCTGCCGCAGGCAGGATGCAGAGGCGGCAGCGGCTAAACAGGCATAAAATTTGCGTGTTTCCTCTTGCCCGCAGCGGCCAAACAGGGTATACTAAAGAGTGTCTTTTATAGAATGGCAGAAAATAGAGTTTCGCCGCACGGGGCTACCCTGCCCGGCGGAGAAGGATGGTTTTTTTGGAATACATTAACTTTGAACATAATCCCGTTGCCGCCGAGCTGGTGCGGCAGACCTACGACACCGCTGGCCTTTGTGCACAGCTACGGCTGTCAGCAGAACGTCAACGATGGCGAGCGCATCAAGGGCGTGCTGGTAGATATCGGCTACGGCCTGTGCGATAAGCCCGAGGACGCCGACCTGATTTTGTTCAACACCTGCGCCGTGCGTGAGCACGCCGAGCAGCGGGTGTTCGGCAACGTGGGCGCGCTGAAGGGCCTTAAGGAAAAAAAGCCCGGCCTCATCATCGGCCTGTGCGGCTGCATGGCCAACCAGAAGCATGTTGTGGAAAAGCTGCGCAAGAGCTACCCCTATGTGGATCTGGTGTTCGGCGTGGACGGCATCGACACCCTGCCGCAGCTGATTGCCCAGAAACTGCAAAAGCATAAGCGGGTGCTGCTGGACCCCGCACAGCGTCCGGTCATCGTGGAGAACATTCCCATCCGGCGCGAGAGCGAGTTCCGCGCATGGTTGCCCATCATGTACGGCTGCGATAACTTCTGCACCTACTGCATCGTGCCCTATGTCCGCGGCCGCGAGAAGAGCCGCAAGCCCGGCGATATCCTTGCGGAGTTCCGCAGCCTTGTGGAAGCAGGCTATAAGGAGATCACCCTGCTGGGTCAGAACGTGAACAGCTACGGCAAGGGGCTGGAGGAACAGATCGATTTCTCCGACCTGCTCAACCTGCTATGCACCGTGCCCGGCGATTACCACATCCGCTTTATGACCAGCCACCCCAAGGACGCCAGCCATAAGCTCATTGATACCATCGCCGCCCAGCCGAAGCTGTGCAAGCACCTGCATCTGCCGGTGCAGTGCGGTTCCGACCGGCTTTTGCAGCAGATGAACCGCCACTACACGGTGGAGCAGTATCTGGAGCTGATCGACTACGCCCGCAAGACCGTGCCCGGCATCACCTTCTCCAGTGATATCATCGTGGGCTTCCCCGGCGAGACCGAGGAGGACTTTGTAAAAACGCTGGAACTGGTGCGCAAGGTGGGCTATATGCAGCTGTTCACCTTTATCTACTCCAAGCGCACTGGCACCAAGGCTGCCGAAATGCCGGATCCCACCCCCCGCAAGGAAAAGACCGACCGCATGACCCGCCTGCTGGCTACGCAGGACGAGATCGCCATGGCGCTGGTCAAGGCGCAGGTGGGGCAGACCGTCCGGGTATTGGTGGAAGGCTTCGGGCGTAATGAAGGCACCCTTTCCGGCCGGTTGGACAATAACCTGACCGTGGAGTTTGCCGCCGACCCGGCACTGCTGGGCAGCTACGCGACTGTACATCTTACCGGTGCCCGCGCCACCGTGCTGCTGGGCGAGCTGGAAGCATAAAAAAGTGATTCCGGGGCAAACTGCCCCAGAAAGAATAAAAACAACAAGGAGAACCCAATCATGGATTGCATTGATCTTTTCAAGCGTGCCGCTATGGCACTGCAGACCGACCCCCGCTACGTCATTCTGGATCAGGCCCGCAAGGCAAACGACAAGGATGAGGAACTGCAGAACCTGATCGGCGAGTTCAATCTGGCCCGCATGGACCTGAACAACGAGATCGGCAAGAACGAGCGCGATGACGCCCGCATCGCTGAACTGAACGAGAAGGTGAACAGCCTCTACGGCCAGATCATGGGCAACGAGGGCATGGTGGCATACAACGAGGCCAAGCGCGAGTGCGAGAACCTGGTCAACTATATCGACGCCATCATCAACACCGCCATGAACGGCGGCGACCCCATGACCGTGCAGGAGCCTTCTGCCTCCTGCACCGGCAGCTGTTCCACCTGCCACTGAGCAAACTTTTTTGACCGGAACGCGGCTGTGCAACACAGACCGCGTTTTGTTTGCACCGGCGGTTACAGCCCGCAAACCGGCTGACGGAACCATACAAGGGAAAGAGGAAAAACCATGGCAGAGCTTTCGCCCATGATGCAGCAGTATCTTGAAATCAAAAATCAACACAAGGACGAAATTCTTTTTTACCGCATCGGCGATTTTTACGAGATGTTCTTCGACGATGCCGTCACGGCCTCCCGGGAGCTGGATCTTACCCTTACCGGCAAGCAGTGCGGCCTTGCGGAGCGCGCTCCCATGTGCGGCGTGCCCTTCCACAGCTACGAGGGCTATGTGGCGCGCCTGATCGCTAAGGGCTATAAGGTGGCTATCTGTGAGCAGGTGGAGGACCCCGCCAAGGCGAAAGGCCTTGTCAAGCGGGACATTATCCGGGTGGTCACCCCCGGTACGGTCATCGAGAGCAGTATGCTGCAGGACGACCGCAACAACTACATTGCCAGCCTGTACCTCAAGGGCAAAAAGGCCGGCCTGTGCTTTGCGGACGTTTCCACCGGTACGGCGCATATCACCGAACTGACGGCGGATAAGATCGCCCCGGCGGTCATTACCGAGCTGTGCCGCTACCACCCCAGCGAGGTGCTGCTGAATCCCGGCCTGCTGGACTGCCGCGAGGTGACCGCCTACATCAAAAAGAACATGAACTGCTCGGTGGAACTGGTCGAGGACGAGCGCTATGCGCCGGGGCTGGTGGCGTCTGCGCTGGAAGAACAGTTTGGCCGCGACTGGCCGCAGACCACCGGCATAGCTGCCGAGGGCCTTGTGCGCTTTGCTATGGCCGCCCTGCTGGAATACCTGCACGATACCCAGATCAAGGGTGTGGAGCGGTTAAAGACGGTCATTACTTACAACGAAGCCCAGTTCATGCGGCTTTCGCCGGTCACCCGGGCAAATCTTGAATTGACCGAGACCCTGCGCGGGCGCGAAAAGCGCGGCACCCTGCTGTGGGTGCTGGATAAGACCAGCACCGCCATGGGTAAGCGGATGCTGCGCAGCTGGATCGAGCAGCCGCTTATTTCCAGCCAGCTCATCAACCACCGCCTGAACGCTGTGGAGGCGCTGGTGCGCCAGACCATGGTGCGCGGCGACCTGACCGAGGAGCTGCACTACATTGCGGATCTGGAGCGCCTGATGACCCGCACGGTGTACGGCTCTGCAACCCCCAAGGAGATCTACACCCTTGCCCAGACCTGTGACCGGCTGCCCGGTCTGCGCAAGCAGGCTGAGGGCTGCAACTGCCCGGAGCTTGCCGAGCTGGCCGCAAGTATCGATCCGCTGGAGGACATCAAGGCGCGCATTTATGCCGCAGTAGACCCGGACGCCCCCTCCACCCTCAAGGATGGCGGCGTCATTGCCAAGGGCTACCATGCCGAGGTGGACGAGCTGCGCTCCATCCGCGATAACACCAAGGGCGTGCTGGCGCAGCTGGAAGCCCGTCTGCGGCAGGAGACCGGCATCCCCAAGCTGAAAATTGGCTATAACCATGTGTTCGGCTACTTCATCGAGGTGAGCAACTCCTACAAAAACCTTGTGCCGGAGACCTATATCCGCAAGCAGACCCTCACCTCCGGCGAGCGGTACATCACGCAGGAACTGAAGGAGCTGGAAAGCAAAATTCTTGGCGCGCACGAGCGGCTCATCTCGCTGGAACGCCGCCTGTTTGACGAACTGCTGGAAAGCATCGGAGCCCAGCTGGACCGCATCCAGCGCACCGCTAACGCCATTGCTCAGCTGGATGTGCTGGCTGCGCTGGCGCAGGTGGCTGCGGAAAACAACTACTGCCGCCCCGTGGTGGATGACAGCGATGTGCTGACCATCACCGAGGGACGTCACCCGGTGGTGGAGCAGGTGCTCAAGGGCAGTATGTTCGTGCCCAACGATACCACTCTCAACTGCACCACCGACCGCTGCCTGATCATCACCGGCCCCAATATGGCGGGTAAATCCACTTATATGCGTCAGAATGCCCTCATTGCCCTGATGGCGCAGATCGGTTCCTTTGTGCCGGCTGCCAGCTGTCATGTGGGCGTGGTGGACGCCATCTTTACCCGCATCGGTGCCTCGGACGACCTTGCTGCAGGCCAGTCCACCTTTATGGTGGAGATGACCGAGGTAGCCGAAATTCTGAAAAACGCCACCGCCAAAAGTCTTGTGGTGCTGGACGAGATCGGCCGCGGCACCTCCACCTTTGACGGCATGAGCATCGCCCGCGCCGTGGTGGAGCATATCGCAGACCCCGCCAAGGGGCTGGGCTGCAAGACCCTGTTCGCCACCCACTACCACGAGCTGACCGAGCTGGAAGGCACCGTGGAGGGCGTAAAAAACTACAACATCGCGGTCAAAAAGCGCGGTGAGGACATCACTTTCCTGCGGCGTATCGTGCGCGGCCCCGCCGATGACAGCTACGGTATCGAGGTGGCAAAGCTGGCCGGTCTGCCCGGCAGCGTGACCCGCCGCGCCCACGAGGTGCTGCGCACGCTGGAAGCATCTGCTCCCAAAAACAAGGTGGAGCAGATGGATTTTGACGCCTTGCAAGAGTATAATTCCCCGGCAGTGCCCAGCGAGATGATGGAAAAGCTGGAAGCTGTGGATGTGGAAACGCTTACTCCCATTGAAGCACTGAACTTTTTGTACGAGTTGAAAAAGACCCTCAAGGGCAGCCTGAACGGCTGACCGCAAAAATCAACCACAGGGGAGGGAAAAGACCATGGCAGTCATCCATGTTCTGGATAAGCATACCGCGGAGCTGATCGCCGCCGGTGAGGTGGTGGAGCGCCCCGCATCGGTGGTCAAGGAGCTTTTGGAAAACTCCATCGACGCCGGTGCAACGCAGGTCACGGTAAGCATCGAGTCCGGCGGCGTAAAGCTGATCGAGATCAGCGATAACGGCACCGGAATTGATGCCGAGTATATCCCAACGGCCTTCATCCGCCACGCCACCAGCAAAATTGAAAAGCCAGACGACCTGAACAGCATCCATACGCTGGGCTTCCGGGGTGAAGCACTGGCTTCCATTGCCAGCGTGGCGCGGGTAGAGTTGCTCACCCGCACCGAGGTGGACGAGTTTGCCACCTGCTACCGCATCGCCGGCGGCGAGGAGCAGGGCAGGGAGCCTGCCGCCCGTGCTGTGGGCACCACCATCCGGGTGCAGGATTTATTCTACAACACCCCCGCCCGCATGAAGTTCCTCAAAAAGGACTCCAGCGAGGGCACCTTTGTGGCAGATAACGTAGGACACGTGGCGCTCAGCCACCCGGAGGTCAGTGTCAAGTTCATCCGGGAAGGCAAGCTGCAATACGTCACCCCCGGCGATGGTCAGCTGCGCAGCGCCGCCTACGCGGTGCTGGGGCGTGAGTTCAGCCGCGACCTCATCGAGGTGCACTCCGAGGAAGGGCTGTACCGGGTCACCGGCTTGATTACCCCGCCCAAGAGCTGCCGCGCCAGCCGCAGTATGCAGCATTTCTACATCAATGGCCGCTATGTGCGCAACCGTACCATCATGGCGGGCATGGAAATGGCCTTTAAGGGTACGACCATGCAGGGCAAGTTCCCGGGCGGCATCTTGCTGCTGGAAATGCCCACCGACCTTGTGGACGTCAATGTCCACCCTGCAAAGATCGAAGCCCGCTTTGCCCGGGAAAATGACGTGTTCGATGTCGTTTACCATGCGGTCAAGCTGGCGCTGGCACAGCCTGGCACCGGGGAACGCCGCTTCACCTTTGAGGCGGATGAAAAAGAGAAATCTGAAAAAGAAAACGATATACAAAGCAAAAATACTGTAAAGAATAATCACTTTACAGGACTTTCTGCCGTCATTCCGGGTCAGGCAGACCCCGGCACGCTGCCCGCGCAGCGCTGGGAAGCCCCGCAGCCGCCGCGCCCTGCCGCTGCACCGGTGAAAACCCCGTCTTTTACGGCAGACACCCCGCCGGTACAGCCCGCACCGCCTGCCCGCGCGGCGGCTGTGCCTTCGTGGCGGCAGTCTGCCCCCGCAGAGGATATTCTGGACCCGGTGGTCACCCTCCACAGCCCGGAAAAGCCAGATGCAACCGAAGTCCAAATCGCGCCGCGGCCATTCCGGGCAGCAGCCGGTGAGGCGCAGCTGGACGTGCACCCGGAAACGGACGCCACAGCCGACCCGCTGCTGGATCACATGGCAGCATGGAACACCGTGCCTGCCGCCCCGGAAATCGAAGCCGCAACGGTGCCCTATCAGCCGGAGGAGCCGGTGCAGTCCGAGCAGCCGGAACAGCTGGGCTTTGACGTGCCGCAGGGGGAAGAGCCGCTGCGGTACGTGGGCGAGGTTTTCCGCACCTATATTTTGGCGGAGCGGGGAGACGAGCTGTGTCTGATCGATAAGCACGCCGCCCACGAGCGTCAGCTGTACGAAAAGCTGGCTGCGAACTACGGCAACGTGCCCAGCCAGCTGTTGTTGCAGCCCGCCGCCATCGACCTTTCCGCAGAGGAAAAGCAGGCGCTGCTGGAAAATCAGCCCCTGCTGGAAAACGCCGGGCTGGATGTGGCCGACTTTGGCGGCAGCACCGTGCTGCTGCGCGCTGTGCCTGCGGACGTAGAGCCGCAGAACGCCGAGGATTTGCTGGTGGAAATCGCCGACCGCCTGCTCAAGGGCAGCCGGGACGCGCTGAACGAGCACACCGAGTGGGTGCTGCACTCCATCTCCTGCCGCGCCGCCATCAAGGCGGGGGATAAGTCCTCCCCGCAGGAGCTTATGGCACTGGCCGAGAAGATCCTTTCCGGCGAGGTGCCGCCCTTCTGCCCCCATGGCCGTCCCTGCGTGCTCAAGCTTACCCGAAAGGAGTTGGAAAAGCAGTTTGGACGCATCGTATAATGCAAAACCTGCCGTGGTGGCTGTGGTAGGCCCCACCGCCACCGGCAAGACCGCGCTGGGCGTTGCGCTGGCGCAGCAGTTCTCCGGCGAGGTCATCAGTGCCGACTCCATGCAGATCTACAAAGGTCTGGATGTGGGCACCGCTAAGGTCACCCCGCAGGAGACCTGCGGCATCCCGCACCACGGCGTGGACATCCTCACCCCGGAAAAGACCTTCAGCGTGGCGGATTTCACCGCGCTGGCAGGGGAGTATATCCAGGATATCACTGCCCGGGGGCATCTGCCGCTGCTGGTAGGCGGCACCGGACTGTATGTGCAGAGCCTTTTGTACGGGGTGCGCTTCACCGCCGAAAAAGCCCCGGATGGTCTGCGCGAGCAGCTGACCGCTGAACTGGAAGCCAACGGCCCGGAAGCCATGTACGCAAAACTGCAAGCCGTGGACCCGGAAGCCGCCGCTGCCATCCACCCCAATAATAAGGTACGGGTGCTGCGGGCGCTGGAACACTACCGCGCCACTGGCAAGCGTCTCAGCGAACAAAAGGCCGATTCGCTGCCGCCGGAGCGCCCCTACCGCAGCCTTGTGCTGGGGCTGGATTTCCCGGACCGCGCAGCGCTGTACCGCCGCATCGACCTGCGGGTAGACAAAATGCTGGAGGCCGGGCTTTTAGCCGAAGCGGAATACGTCTGGCATAACCGCGAAGCCTTCCGCACCGCCGCACAGGCCATCGGCTATAAAGAATTTTTTCCGTATTTCCAGCAGACCGCCACGCTTGAGGTCTGCACTGAAAAGCTCAAACAGGCCTCCCGCAACTACGCCAAGCGCCAGCTGACATGGTTCCGCCACATGGACGGGGTTACATGGCTGGACGCCGGGGCGGCGGACGTGCGACAGACCGCTTTGCGCCTGACCCAAGACTTTTTATTGAAAGGATGATCCTTATGCCGGAAACTCCTCAGGAACCGCGCCACAAGTTTTCTGCGCTTACCACGCTGGCGGCTGTGCTGGCCACCTTTTTGCTGGCGGCGGCAGCGTATGTCTGCTGGCAGGCGGCGCACATCCTTTTCCCCCAGAACGTCTACGAAACGGCGCTGCCCATCACCATCTCCGATACCATTGAAGCGGACGGCGTGCTGCTGTTTGACGAGACCTGCATTTCCGGCAGCGGCAATCTAGGTTACCTTGTCTCGGACGGCGAGCGGGTGTCGGCAGGCACTGCCGTTGCAGAGCTGTATACCGACGCCAATCAGGCGGTGCTGCGCCAGCAGCTGACCCAGCTTACCAGCCAGATCGACCTTTTGCAGCGCTCCCAGAACACCGCAGCCACCCAGCTGGACGGCCTGCTCAAGGAGCGCTCCGGTGCGCTGTATGACCTGCTGGACGCACTGGACACCGCCCAATACAGCGATGTGGACGAAAGCACCGATGCCTATTTGCTGGCGCAGAACAAGCTGTGGATCACCACCGGCGATACCGCCGGCTTTGCGGATCAGATCGCGCTGCTTGCCCAGCAGGCACAGACCGTGCAGGCACAGCTGGGCAACCCCACCCAGATCGCCGCCCCCACTACCGGCTACTTTGTCCGAGCTGCCAGCAGCGGACGGCTGAATGCCGGTGCTGCGGACATTCTGGCGCAGAGCCCGGAGCAGCTTAAAGCCTATCTGGACTCTGACCCCGAGATGCCGCTGGATGGCTGCGTAGGCAAGCTGGTGGCCGGGTTCAGCTGGCAGTACGCCGGGGTGTGCTCCGCAAAGCAGGCCGAAAAGCTGCTGGGCGCGGACGGTAAGCCCCTGCGCACGGCGGTGGAGATCAGCTTCCCCGGCCAGAGCGATGCTGCCTTGCGCGCCACTGTCGCCGAGGTGACCATTGATGCAGAGCAGGATATTGCCCGCTTTGTGCTGCAATGCAACTCCATCAACGGCGATGTGCTGTGCCTCAACCACGCCCGCGCACGCATCAGCACCGGGGAGAGCACCGGCCTGCGGGTTCCCGCCGCAGCGGTGCACTACCTCAAGGAGGACGGCACCGAGGCTGAGACGCAGGGCGAAAACTATATTCCCGGCGTGTACGTCAAGTACGGCAACATCGCCCGTTTCTGCAAGATTGACCCGGTGGATGCCGACCATCCGCTGATCTCGGAAGACGATTACATCCTTGTTTTGCCCAAGGGAACGGACGGTTCTGTCAGTCAGGTAAGGCTTTATGACGAAATAATCGTCTCCGGACAAAATTTATATGACGGAAAACTTTTGTAGTTATTGACATCTGCTGCAAAAAATCAGATAATAGTAAAAGCTATTTGCATTCTTTTTGCAAAGAACGCCAGGCAGCCGGGCGCTGCCCGAATGAAAGGAGCAGATAATTATGTCTTTGCTGGATAGCATTAAGAAGGGCCTGATGGGCGAAGGGGACGAGTACGAGGACCAGTACATCGATGACGGCCCCCAGATGGTGAACAACAACAGCGGCGTTGGCATCGGGATGGACGAAGAGACCGAGGAGCCTGCCGAGGGCACCAGCAAGAAGAACAAAGTGGTCAACATCCATGCCACCACCCAGCTCAAGGTGGTTCTGGTCAAGCCCGAGCGGTTCGAGGATGCCAGCACCATTGCCGATCATCTGAACAACAAGCGTACCGTGGTGCTGAACCTAGAGTCCACCAACAAGGAGGTCTCCCGCCGTCTGGTAGACTTTTTGTCCGGCGTGGCCTATGCCAACAACGGCCAGATCAAGCGCGTAGCCAACAGTACCTTTATCATTACCCCGTACAACGTGGATATCATGGGCGATCTGCTGGACGAGCTGGAGAACAATGGCGCATTCTATTGATCCGGCAACCGGTGCGGTGCGGGGTTTTGTGCCCGCCCGCAACGATGAGGAACGCTACCTTATGCGGCATATCGAGGATCTTGCCGATGCGGCTTTTTCCCGCGGCATAGCCCGGTACTCTGCATTTCTCAGCGACCGGGAACAGGATCTTGCCCGGGCGGCACTGGGGCGTGCCGGTGTGCGGGACAGCTGGCGTTTTGACGGCGGGT
>ENA-ORRL01002566-ORRL01002566.1-human-gut-metagenome-genome-assembly--contig:-NODE-2566-length-10610-cov-2.849645_pt1 | contig 10610 bp, 12 predicted proteins | sample MGYA00242175_ERZ509134 | MGnify/ENA primary metagenome ERZ509134 (study PRJEB26280, sample SAMEA2338660) | human gut metagenome | biome: human gut; feature: human-associated habitat; material: faeces... | reverse complement strand
ATGCTTGCTGCATGCCTCGTTTGGCTGCAATGAACTATTTAGAAACAGCCCCTAGTTTACCGTCCATGGGGGAGCTTTGAATCGCTGGCCGTCTGTGCTAGGTTCCAAGTCAGACGTATCTCGGTGAATCCGGGACACAGCTTTCGCAGCAAACGCACTACCATCGTGCCGAGCACTGGGTTGTCGTCAGTGGGCGTGAGGTTCATCTTTATTCGAAAAACTAGTCCACGTAAGGTGCCGCTGGTCATCAGCGAGAGCCAATCAGGCTCGTATCTTGGCGAGGACGACATCGTAAGTTTGAGGATGCGCACGGGCGGGACGTCAAAACGGAGGCCTGAGGCCGTCGTGTTTTCACGTCCATATAGGGGCCTGCACAAATAGTTTCCCGTAGCACATTGTTATGCAGCACTGGTGCTGAGCTGTTCATATGCAGGAACTTCACATGAAAGACAACAGTATGGAATTTATCGGCAAGGTTCGGCGCAGGCGCTGGACAGCGACAAAAATTGTGTCCGGGATACTCATTGCTAGTACAAGGGAATATGGCCGAGGCAGGGCGGTCTATGAGAGTTTTTCCGGCACAAGTTAATACACTGAGCCAACGACCAAAATCGTAATGAATAATATGAGGTTCTTCTAGCGTGGTTAGCATGCATTTTTCAGTAGTTGTGCTCAATTATAACAATTGGAAAGACACGGTTGCCTGTATAGAGTCTATCCTTTGCAGCGACGATACTCCTGAGTCTATTGTTATCATTGATAATAATTCAAATGATGATTCCGTGGCCCGCATTCAGGAATGGGCTGTTGCTGCCCGGGAAAAGCGCTGGCCCGTCGAGAGGGACGGACGGATGTTTCCGCTGGAGACGCTTACAGAAAAAGGCATGCTGTCAGCTGGGCCGCTGCAGAAACTCATACTAGTGTGCTGTGATAAAAATGGTGGGTATGCAGCCGGGAACAACGTGGGGATCCGTTTAGCGTTAAGGAGTGGTGCGCAGGCTGTATGGGTGCTGAACAACGATACCCGTGTGGAAAGTGCTGCGGCCGGTGCTATGTACCGGCGTCTTTTTTCCAGTTCCCGTCCCGGGCTGTGCGGTTCTCTGGTGCGTTATATGGATGGCGATAAACTGGTGCAATGCCGGGGCGGTGGACGGTTCTGCAAATGGACCGGGTTGAGCGTGCTGGACGGCCCCCTGCTGCCTGTGTCGGAAGCGCTGGCTGAGAGTACCGCGGCCGTGGAGGAACGGATCAATTTTATTTATGGTGCCAGCGTTATGGCGAGCCGGCAGTTTCTGGAAACGGTCGGGCTGATGGACGAGCGCTATTTCCTGTACTGCGAAGAGCAGGACTGGGCGTATGGGGCAAAAGGGCGTTTTGATTTCTGCTATGCTTCTGACGCAGTGGTCTGGCACAAGGAGGGAGCTTCATCGGGACATTGCAGGAAAAACTTCAATCCGCGGCGTCTGTGGTATCTGTTGCGTAGTCGACTTCTGCTGACATGGAAATGGACGCCCATCACACTGCCCGTCGTCAGCCTGTGTTGCATCTTTGCAGGCGTCCGATTGGTTTTGCGCCGCCTGACGTGGGAAAATATCCGGTACATGCTTGGAAAAAGCAGGAGTAACTCATGACAAAAATTTCTGTGCTCCTGAGTGCGTACAACCATGCGCCGTTTATTCGCGAATGCGTTGAGAGCGTGCTTGCGCAGGAGGATGTGGATTTTGAATTTATTATTACAGATGACGGATCCACGGATGGCACTGCTGCGATTCTGCAGGAGCTTTCTAGTGATCCCAGAATACGCTTCACGCCCGGCAAGACAAACGTCGGAGCTTGTGCAGCTGGCCTTCGGCTTTATGAACAGGCTCAAGGCTCCTATCTGGCGATGATCAATTCGGATGATGTCTGGGAGCCCGGCAAGTTGCGGCTTCAGGCCGAAATGTTGGACCGGACTCCTGGCTGCGCTGCCGTTTTCTGCCCTCCGCAATTTATCGATACACAGGGAAAACGGCTGTCCTCGGCACCCATGTATTTTACAGTAGAAAATCGTTCGCGGCATGGATGGCTCCGCTATTTTTTCACCCATGGAAATGCACTGTGCCATCCCTCCCTGATGATCCGTCGGGAATGCTATGAGCAACTCGGATGGTATCGCAATGAACTGCGTCAACTCCCAGATCTTGATATGTGGATTCGGTTCTGCAAGCGATATGAACTCCATATTATGGATACTCCACTTATCAGATTCCGCATCGGAGCCAATACTAGCGCTCCGTCAGCGGCCAATCGTGCAAGTGCGGCAAACGAAGCCTATCTTCTTTTTAAAACTTTTTTTGACGGCATGTCGCCACATGATCTTTTACTTGCATTCGATGATATGCTTATACAACCAAAAATCCTAGAAAAGGATGATAAACAATGTGAATACATAACGAATATTGAAGCAACCATGCTTTATTTTCATGAAGATACGTGGTTTTCCAATTCAGTTTGTCCACTTATCGGTATTGAGCGATTGTATGCTCTTCTCAATAATCAAATTTATGTACCATTGCTCAGAAATATCTATGGAATAGATGACCTTTATTTTCAAAAAATAGTATCACGTTATTCCACACTTTCGGCGCAAGAACTTACAGGACGGCAACTTCTTAAAGCATTATGGAAGAAGTGCAGCCGTAAGTTTTTATCAGGTAAATAATTTTACTTTTGGGAGTCTTTATGTATACATTTCCCCAGCCTATTTATGTGACCAGCCCCCTGCTTCCTCCCCTTCCGCTCATCTATAAACGTCTTGAGGATATCTGGAATGCACAATGGCTGACCAATATGGGCAAACAGCATGGCCAGCTTGAATCCGCTTTACAGAATCATCTCGGAGTGCCGAAGCTCAGTCTGCTGTCCAACGGCACTATTGCTCTACTTGTTGCCGGCAATGTTTTGGGCCTTAAGGGTGAAGTTATTACCACACCGTTCACGTTCGCGGCCACTGCCCATTCCATAAGCTGGGCCGGTGCCACGCCTGTTTTTGCCGACATCGATCCTGTCAGCATGACGCTTTCCCCTGAAGCTGTTGAAGCGGCCATCACTCCGCGCACTTCGGCCATCGTTGCCGTGCATGTGTTCGGTATTCCCTGTGATGTCGATGCACTGGCGGTCATTGCCCGTAAGCATAATCTGGCACTTATTTATGATGGGGCCCACGCGTTCGGGCTGGAGATCAATAATAAGGGTATCGGAAATTTCGGCGATATCACGATGTACAGCTTCCACGCCACCAAGCTGTTCCACACGACCGAAGGCGGCGCGCTTGCCTGTGCCTCCGAAGAAATGCACTCACGTATCGAACACGCTAAGAATTTCAATATTCTCAATGAGGAAACCGTCGGCGGCGTCGGTATCAACGGAAAAATGAATGAAGTTCAGGCCGCTGTCGGGTTAACCGTGCTAGAAGTGATGGATGAGGAACGGGCCCAGCGGGAGCGGATAGAGGCTGTCTACCGCGAAGCGTTAGCGGATATCCCCGGCATAACTCTCCAGCCCGTGTTGCCGCAGGTTACACGTAAGAGCTTACAATACTTTTCCATTCGTGTGGATCAGGATGAGTATGGCATGTCGAGGAACGACCTTCACCAAGCGCTCAAGGGTCACAATGTCATCGCCCGGAAGTATTTTTATCCTTTGTGCAGTACTTTTGAATGTTACAAGGGTCTGCCGTCTTCTGCTGCCGAAAACCTTCCCGTTGCGACGCGTATTGCCTCCCAGTGCATGGCACTGCCTTTCTATGGCGGCCTGACTGATGCCGATGTCTTCAATATTGTTGATCTTATAAAAAATATGCCGCGTTAGGAGGTTTGCGCCATGCCGGAACCGCAGCTCAGCGTTATTGTTCCAAACTATAATTATGCGCATTTTCTTGATGAGACGCTGTCTTCGGTTATGGCACAGACACTGCAAGACTGGGAACTTGTTGTGATTGATGATGGTTCCAGCGATGATTCGCTGGCTGTCATCGGACTCTTTCAGGCTACAGATTCGCGTGTCCGACTGTTTACGCATCCCGGACATGCGAACAAGGGCTTGTCCGCTTCGCTTCAGCTTGGTCTGAGTGTCGCCAGAGCCCCCTATGTAGCTTTTCTGGAAGCTGATGACGCCCTTGCCCCAGATTCGCTGGAAAAACGTCTTGCCCTCCTCAGGCAGACAGGTGCTAGGATGGTTTTTTCCTCTTTCAGCCTTCAGGGTGATGTCATTGGTAACGACATCCTTTTTTTACGGGAGTACCTCTCTGCACTGTACGGGCCGCGAAAGGCTCCTTTCGCACTGGGGGCGCTGGAACTGGGGGGAAACAGTATTCCCACCTTTTCTTGTGTCCTTGTGGAAAAAAAACTGTTGTATGAATGTTCCTTTGATGCGCCGGACAACGTCTGGCTCGACTGGTGGCTGTGGTCGCAATGTGCCCACCTCCCCATTTTTGCTTTTCTGGATGAGCCGTTGACGCGATGGCGGCAGCATGCGTCGAGCTATAATCACCAACTGATGCAGCGTAGTGCCCTGCGCTGTAACTTTTTCTGTGCCCTACGGCGGCAGCTTTTCTGGTGTCACTTTACCCATGGCAGGCTTGCTTGTGTTCTGGCATTGATTTTTCCTCGTCTGTGGCATATCGGAGTTAAGCTTCTACTGCTTTTGTTTTCAGGTCGTAAAAAGGTTTTTCTGGATTATATGCGGTCGATACTGCCTGCCCGGTCTTGAAAAGTGGAACGATTCGTGAATCGGAGGGCTGTGCTCCCTGTAGAAGCTCTTGCCAGATGGGAACCAGGGCGTCTTGAATAAGGCTCTTAAAAGTTTTTACAGAGTGAGAACGTTATGGAAGTTATCCAGACACCGATTCAGGGTGTGCTACTTATCAAGCCGAAAATATGGGGCGACAGTCGTGGATATTTCGTAGAAACGTGGCAGAAGGAACGATATGAAGCCGCGGGGATTGCTCTGGATTTTGTTCAGGACAATCATTCAAAATCACGCTATGGAATTCTTCGTGGATTGCATTTTCAAAAGAAATTTCCTCAGGGGAAACTGGTCATGGTTTCCCTAGGAAGCATTTTTGATGTAATCGTGGATATTCGCAGCGGCTCATCGACGTTCGGAAAATGGTACGGGGTGGAGCTCACGCAGGAAAACCAATGGCAGTTATGGATATCTCCGGGACTCGCCCATGGCTTTGCTGTAACCAGTGAGGTTGCGCATTTCCATTACAAGTGCACGGAAATTTATCATCCTGAAGATGAATATTCCATATGCTGGAATGATGCCGAACTGAATATTGCCTGGCCTATCTCACAGCCGCAACTGTCGGCAAAGGATAACGCAGCTCCGTCCTTTGCTGAAATAAAACATCAGTTCGGCATGTGACGCACTATCCAGAGGATTTCAGATATGAAAGTGCTTCTGACTGGTGGAAAAGGGATGCTTGCACGCACCATTTCCCGCGAATTTAGTGAATTCGAAATCATTTCCACAGGTCGTCCGGACACGGATATTACCGACGCACATATTTTTGATAAGAGATGCGAGATAGTCAAGCCTGATGTGGTGATTCATTGCGCTGCAATGACAGCCGTCGACAGGTGCGAGACGGAATCCGACCTCGCATGGAAAATTAATGCAGTGGGTTCCGCCAATGTGGCCGCTGCCTGCAGCAGACATGGCATACGCCTCATCGCTATCTCCACGGATTATGTGTTCGGTGGAGATTCCCGGGTTCCCTATACGGAATTCGACGTTCCTTCCGGCGGTATCAATGTCTACGGCCGAAGCAAGTTCGCAGGGGAACAGGTCATTCGTGCGCATTGCCCGAATCATGTTATTGCCCGGACATCATGGCTCTACGGACAGGGTGGGCCGAGTTTCGTCCATACAATGATGCGCCTCGCCGATGGAAGCCGGGACATACTGAGGGTTGTGGATGATCAGCGCGGTAACCCTACAAGCACGCTTGCTGTCACAAGGGCGCTTCGTGAAATTATCAGGCAGCCCGAGCTTGTCGGTACATTCCATCTGACCTGCGAAGGTGATGCAAGTTGGTACGAGTTTGCCTGCAGAATTTTCGAACTGGCCGGAAAGTCACAGAAGGTTGAACCATGCACCTCTGATGAGTACAGGACTTCGGCCCGCAGGCCGGCCAACTCCCGGCTTGAAAAAAAGATGCTGCGCCTGAGGGGGTTGCCCCCCATGCCGGACTGGCAGGATTCGCTTCGCGAGTTTTTGCGCTCGGAATTTTGAAAAAGCTCTGTCCTTGGAACTGGGAAATTGAAAACGGGGAGGAACTTGATGCGCACAGAATTTTCATCATGCGAAAACTGTTGGGCCCGGTGTTTTCCGTTGATGAAGGTTTGTGCGTTGATAACGTGATACTCAGGGAAAAGACCTCGCCGTCGTGCCAGGCAGTAGCGGTTGAACCTCAATATACCTAGAGGGTCATCACCTCGAATGTCGCCGGAGTGCGCTCCCTTTTCTGAACCGGCATTCTTTCCGGTGCCGCCAATAACCGTGGGAGCCTCTCTTTATTTCTAAATTGACATCATTTATAGGTCAGGATAAAGGAACACGGCGTGCAGCCTGTAAAAGATTCAGAAAACTAGGGTCAGGACTCATTAATTAATATAAACAATAACTGTGGCAGCAAGGCAGATGGCTGAGAAAAAGGTATGAGCACAGCGAACATACCGGGGCGAGATGTGCCGCCAGTCCTTCAGTTTGCTAAATTATTTTCAATAACATGCCGTCGCTTATACAGCGTTTTGTCAAAGGGAAATACTGTATTTCTGGTTCTTCCGGGTGGTATGCAGACTGTCATTCCCTTGGCTCTCAGAGATTCCTGCGCCAACTCGCGTCATAGCCTCCGTCTGCCAGAAACGTACAGGTATCGGGGAGGTGCTAAATGAATGGCTCCACCTTTATAGTCGCTGACCTGTCCTTCAGTCAGCAAAAGCACCGTCATAAACGGCATGAAGTTTCGAATTTAGGCCTCCTTTTGTTCAATCGATGAGACGTGGAGAATCCCTTTTTGAGCAGACTTGTCACCGGGCGGAGAGTCTTGAGGGGGGAGCAATCAAAAGGCGTCTGATTTGTCAACTCAGTAAAAATTTTGTTGAAAACTCCGAGTTTACTCCAGCTGACAAACCGATTGTACAGCATTTTGTGCGGGCCGTACTCATCAGGTGGAGCTTTCCATTGAAGTCCAGGCTTGATGACGTATATGATGACGCTCCTCGCGTCTGTCATCGACACGAGGAACACCATGAGAACGGGGAAAGAACGGTTTGACACGTTCTAACTGACTTTCGGAAAGATAAAACAGGGTACGCATGGGAATCTCCGTGCCTCCTGCAATACCTTGGTTTCCTTTCTTTGAAAATAACGAGTCCTGACCCTGGATATGGGGGGCAGTGCCTTTATTGCTACCCGGAAGTGGTGTGCAGCCAGTAGCCGGGCCTCACGGATGTTTTCCTACAATTCTTGTTAGTTATACATATACTAACTGTTACCGGCAAACTTCAGTATGCTGTCTATGTACGATAGAGGGCATAACTGTTTTTTTCATAATGAATATGCCATAATAACCATAACCATTTATGATAAATACTAAAAAGGAGTCCACATGGCAGCTATTGATAAAGAAGATTTTTTGGAATTTCTGGCTGAATGTCTCATGTATGATGAAGAACCGCTTTCCTTCGATAACGCCATGCCGGAGCAGGTTTTTGACTCTGTGGGTAAGCTGATGACTAGTGCCGCTCTGGAAAAAAAGTACGGGGTACGGGTTTCCCTAGACAAGTTGGCGGTGTGCGTAACACCTGGGGATATTTATGCCCTCCTTTAATCCTTCCGACTTTCCACAGGTCGCTGGTAAATGTTTCCTTGTGACCGGGGCCTCGTCAGGCATCGGACGGGAAACAGCGCTGCTTCTTGCCGAACTCGGTGCCACGGTCATTTTAAACGGCCGTAATGAAGCTCGTCTGGAAGAAACCCGTACCCGCATGAAAGGGGAAGGGCATCTGGTGGCACCGGCCGATTTATGCGCGACGTCGTGCCTTCCCTGGTTGAAAGAATTGTTGAATACAATGAGAAAATCCCTTGCAGGTGTGGCGCACTGCGCGGGCACCCATGCTTTTTCTCCTTTGCGGGCGTACCGAGCCGAAGCTCTTGAAGAGACTCTTCGCGGACAGGCTGTTGTCATGGCGAATCTTTTTCATGCCGTATCCCGGCTGAAAGCACGGGAAGTAAGCTGCAGCCTTGTGGCCATGAGTTCGATCAGTGCCCATTTCGGCATTGTGGGGAATGGGCTGTACGGGGCTTCCCGCGCGGCATCCGAATCGCTGTGCCGTTCTTTTGCCGTTGAATTCGCACAGCTCAACATCCGCTGCAACATGGTATGTGGTGGTTTTATGGAAGGAAGCGGCATGGCCGATGGTGGGGGGGCGCTGCTCGGTGAGGATGCAAAACAACAGATAGCCGTGGCCTATCCTCTCGGATTGGGGCATGTGTCCGATGCGGCTAATGCCATAGTTTTTCTTTTAGGCGGTTCCAGTCACTGGATTACAGGTGCAGTGTTGCCCGTAGATGGCGGCGCAAGCGTCAAGGGGAGTTAAATGTTCAGCTCTTTTCAACAGTTAGCCGTCAAAGGTGTCTGTGCGGCTGTTCCCGCGCAGGTTGTCACGCTGGATCAGCTTATCGCCGAATCGGACAAAAATACGGCATTTCGTCTCAGACGTGTGGCTGCTCTGGCTGGATTGCGCAAGAGGCATCTCGCCCCGGCAGACATGTTTTCGGGGGATCTGGCTCTTGCCGCCGGACGCGAACTTCTTTCCCGCCTGAACTGGGATCCGGAAAGTGTGAACATGCTCTTTTTTGTCACACAGACACCTGATTTCCTTTCACCTCCAACCGGTTATCTGATTGCCAAGGCCCTGGGACTCACATCGGACTGTGTCGTCAGTGACATTACTGCCGGCTGCCTTGGTATGCTGCAGGGAATATGGATGGCCTGTGGACACCTTTCAGCGGAATACCCTAGGGCGCTTATCCTATCCGGTGACGTTTCCAGTAAGGTCGTTCCTGCTGAAGATGTGGGTAACAGCGTGCTCATGGGAGATGGCATCGGTGCTTTCGCCATGGAATTTGTACCGGAGCAGAAGCAGCAAATTTCGTTCACACTTTCCAACTTTCCGGATACCGAATTCTCGTTGGTCAACTACGATAGTGGGTACCGTCCCGTACCGGGCAAACCCGACGGCATGGTCATGGCCGGAAACAAAATTACGGAATTCTGTCTGAACAATGTGCCGCGCTGTCTCGAAATGCATATGCAGCACCTTGGCAAACGACTTTCAGATATGGATGTAGTTTTCCTACACCAGCCCAATAAGGCCATTCTGGATACATTGATGCGCCGGCTGGATGTGCAGCGTGAAAAACTGCCTATGATTTTTGATGAGTACGCAAATTGCAGCAGTGCAAGCCTGCCTTTGAGTGTATGCCGCCATGCAGGCACACCCGGCTATACTGGCATCAAACAGGCTTTGTTTGCCGCTTTTGGTAGCGGGCTGGCCGTGGTGACCATGTTTGCCGAACTTGACATGGCAAACTGTTTTCCCGTCGTTGCTCTTGAAAAGGGTGAATTGTACCATCCCTAGAAAGAAAACTAGACTGTCTGTGGCTTCCCTTCACCGGGTGGAAGCTTACAGGACGCGGATTTGCAGTTCCACCATGGAGGGTGGTGTCGGACACTTTTTCAGAAATCTGGGACCTGTGGAGAACCTACCGGGAAAACGATGATGTTGCCCTCTGGGCATTCTGGGCAGAGGCGCAACAGTGACACAAATAGGGCCTTAAAGACGTAAAATAAATCTGGAAATGATAAAGCTATAAGGAAAAGAAAATGGATAACGCAAGAAAAGAAAAACTTTTTCAGATCGTTGCAACTACCTTTGAAATCCCGCTGAAAAGCGTCAGCGAAGATCTTGCTGCCGGCTCCATTCCCCAGTGGGATTCGCTGGGACACCTGGGACTGATTTCAGCTATTGAAGCTGGTTTTGAAACTTCCTTTGATGTCGATGAGTTGTTTGAAGTTGAAACCATTGGTGATTTCATGGGGCTATTGGAGAAGTAATGTTTAACACCTTTGTCTCGCAGGTGCTGCAGAACTGCCGCATACATCCTGAAAAGCCGGCTTTGAGCTTTGTCGAACGTCCTACTCTTTCTTACGGATTGCTTGAAAGGCACATTGCCGGGGTGTACAGGCTGTTGCAGTCTCATGGAGTAGGGAAGGGGACACCTGTCGTTTTAGCCGCATCGCGGGGCCCAGGGTTTATCTTCGCCTATACCGCGCTTCAGGCTCTTGGCGCTTTGGTTTCACCGGTGGATCCGCAGACACCGGGTGCGCGTCTCGCATATATCCGCGAGACTTTAGGAGCGCGTCTGACGTTCTGGCCTGGGGCTCTGTACGATTCAGAAGATGCGGCCCTGTTGGATGAAGTCACCTCGGATGCGCCCCTTCCAGACACTGTTCCGTCTCTTGAAGAATCGGCTGACGTCATGTTTACGTCAGGAAC
>ENA-ORRL01002557-ORRL01002557.1-human-gut-metagenome-genome-assembly--contig:-NODE-2557-length-10650-cov-3.161963_pt1 | contig 10650 bp, 10 predicted proteins | sample MGYA00242175_ERZ509134 | MGnify/ENA primary metagenome ERZ509134 (study PRJEB26280, sample SAMEA2338660) | human gut metagenome | biome: human gut; feature: human-associated habitat; material: faeces... | reverse complement strand
AAAAGGTCTCCCCGCTCCTTTTGAATATGCTTCAGAAGCCCCTCGCAGCCTTCAAGTACATCCCGATAGGTCACATCAAAATTTCCCGTGTACCATGGATCCGCCACATCATCCGGGCGGCCGGCAAACTCAAGCAGCTTATAAACCTTATGCTCCGGGTCACTGCCGAAAATACGCATCATATTCCTTATATTCCAACTGTCCATGCCAATCAGATAATCATAATGAGCATAATCCTTCTTCGTTGCCTGAACCGCATGCTTTCCGCGACAGCTAATCCCAAGAGGCTCCAAAATCCTCCGGGTGCCCGGATGCACCGGGTTTCCAATCTCCTCCCGGCTGACCGCTGCAGAATCGACCTGAATTGCAGACGTCAGTCCCGCTTCCCGTACCGTCGCCTTCATAATAAACTCCGCCATCGGACTGCGGCAGATATTGCCGTGGCAGATAAACAAAATCTTTACCATCTTGGTTTTTCCTCGATTATCTTGGTATTTCGTTACTTCTTCGTGGTTTTTTAAATTAACAGAATATATTTTCTTGGCATATTGTGGCGTATCATGGTACCTCGTATCCGGCAAAAGTAGTACAAAAGTAGTAAATTGCGTCCATATACTGGATTTTACTACCGAAAGTGGCCTTAAACCGCGCGTGTGGCATATAAACAATATCCCATGGCAGAGTACCACTCTCTGTCTTTGGATCTTCGATAAGGTACTCCATCTGCGTTGTGCGCTGCAGCTGATGATCAACGTGAATTACGCGAGCGTGCAGATCGACATCGCTGAGTGTCAGGCCGGCAAATTCGGAAATGCGCAATCCGGTTTTGAATAGAATGCACATGCCGTCGTAATACTGCGAGTAATGCTTATCATTTCGGATGAAATCCAGAAAAGTGCGTTCATCTTTTCGTGATATCGCTTCTCTGGTCACGCTGTCATCAACGATCACACTTGCCAATTCAAAACCGAACGGGTTCTTACGAAGCAGGTCGTCATCAACGGCCATCTGGAATGCTGGACGCAGGACACCGCGAATGGAGTGAATGCTGCTATAACTCTTGCCGCTTTTTTGCAGGTCAATCAGCCATACTTTTGCATCGGATTGCTTCACACGATCGATGCGGGTTCCGGAAAATAAATCCTTCTCCAGAAGATTCAGAACGGTTTTATATCCCGCCCTGGTGCTTGCTCTGACGCCGGTTTTGGTGCGCAGATACTTTTGAACCAGTTCCATGACAGTCATATCGCTGCCGCGAGGGGATATTTTATCCTCAAGATCCCGTATGATTTTCGGTTCCAATTCCCGAAGCGCAGGACCATTCCGCTTGCCGGCAGGCAGTCTGTCAGTCGGCTCTAGCCGCCAGCTATATACAAATTGCGGCTGACCGTTAATATCCCGATATTTGAATACATAACGGCCATCCTTGCGTTGGCTCTCTCCATTGCGAAGAATACGATTTCTTTGATCTCGTCTTTTTTCGCTCATGTTCCATGCTCCTTTCCTCATGAAAAAGAGCCTCGGCACGATATACAAACAGTATATCATGTCAGAGGCTTCTTTCCTAGCCGCTGGAGACACTATAATTTGAAAGATGTTTCTCAAATGGAGGAAAGGCGATCAAGAAATGCTTCAAACTTTTTTCGCTTGATCAATGTTTTTACACCATTCTGTATGATGAAATCCGATGTTTGGTTTTCTTCGACGATTTTACGCATTCGCTTTTCGCCAATATTGAAGTAGGCGACAGCCTCATCAATCGTCAGACAGTACTTGTCTTTGATCAAAACCTGTGGTAATGACATTGTATCAACCATCCTTTTTGAGTTTTTCGATAACTAAATTAGAAAAAAACCTTTGGCAAATGCGTATAATTTCGCCAGCTCGTCCACTGCCTGCTGCCGGATCCTCTGTGCTGTCCGTACTGTCATGTGCATGGCCTTTGCAACGTCTGTCCACACATACGACTCAAAGTAGTATAGCCGGAGTACTCTGCCCTGGCGCTCATCCAGTAATCCAATATAATGCTGGAGTCGGTCATGCTCCCGCCAGAGATCCACATAGGCAGACGCAAGTTCGCCCAGCGTCTCGGCATTCATCCGTTCAGCCGTTCTCTTATAGGAAAGCGCAACGTCCGGAACAGCTTTTGAGTTAGTCGCTTTTTCGCTGCTTGTCAAGGGCGGCAGGGACATTGCCTCAATCATTTCCGAATCAGAAACCTGCGGTATATGCTGAAGCTCATACCGCATGAGTTCAATTTGCCGCAGCCGATGTGAAGAATTCTCAAGGAGTTCCAGAACGTAGCTTTTGCATGTGGGCCCCATAGTGTTCCTCCCATCCGTGCAAAATCAAAATGGAAAGCAAAAACAGATGTTTCCGCGCACCAGCACGCAAAACATCTGTTTCCGTAATTTTCTATGATAAGATTATCACAGAACAGCGCGACATTACAAGAGCCAAAGCAGAGCGAATCTGTGAAAATGTGCGACAAAATAGCGACATATATTCATTATAAAAAAGCAGCACCTTCAATATGCTTGTTACCGTATTCAGAATATTTGAAAAGACAATCTCCCGGAACGCACAATCGTGTATTCCGGGAGATTTTTGATTCTGTATCGCTTACAGGCACGTATATCCGCCGTCAACGGAGAGGACTGCGCCGGTCGTGAACGTGGACGCGTCGCTTGCAAAATAGAGCACCAGTCCGACCATTTCGTCCGGCTGGGCGACCCGGCCCATCGGCGTGCCGCCGATCCACTTTGCGACCGCGGGGTCGTTCGGCGTACTCAGCCGTCTGGCCGTGAGCGGCGTGTCGGTAAAGCCGGGGCAGATCGCGTTGACGCGCATGCCGCGCTGCGCCCACTCGTTGGCCATGCACTTCGTCAGCATGATGACGCCCGCCTTGGACGAGTTGTACGCGCACTGCTGCTGGGGCAGGGGATTGACGACCAGGCCGGACATGGACGCGACGTTCACAATATTGCCGTGTCCCTGCTGCAGCATCCGGTTTCCGAACGTGCGGCACATGAGGAACGTGCCCGTCAGATTGACGCCGACGACCTTCTGCCAGACCTCCAGCGGCATCTCCTCCGCGGGCGCCAGCTTGTTGACGCCCGCGTTGTTAACCAGAATGTCAAGCCCGTTCGGGAAGATCTCCCATGCCTGCTCCGCAAGCCGCAGCACGTCTTCTTCCTTCGAGATATCCGCTTTCAGCACCGTGCAGCTCACGCCCTTGGCGCGCACAGCGGCCTTCGCTTTCGGAAATTCTTCTTCCATCAGGCCTGCGATGATAATATTCGCGCCCGCCGCGGCCAGACCCTTTGCAATCTCCAGCCCGATGCCGCGCTCCGCGCCGGTCACAAGGGCGGTCTTGCCCTTCAGACTGAACCGGTCCATTGTAAAATCAGCCATATAAATTTCCTTCCTTCTTATTCCGTCGTAAACGAATAGATGGTCTTGCTGTCAAAGACCTCGCCTGCGCGCAGGACGCAGCTTGGCCAGTCCGGATGGTGGATGCAGTCCGGGAAATGCTGCGTTTCGAGGCAGAACGCGGAGCGGTGGCCGTATTGCTGCCCGTTTTTGCCGATGCGCTCTTTCATATGGTTGGCCGTAAAGAGCTGCACACCGGGCTGGTCGGTCGTCACGCACATGACGATGCCGCTTTTGAGAGACTTCGCCTCGATCGCCGGGACGCTTCCGTCCAAGCAGAAATTCACGTCGTAGCCGCGGAAGGGTTTCACGCACGGCTCGTCGCTGTCCGCGTCCTTGCCAATGGGCTTGAAGGCGCGGAAGTCCATTGCCGTGCCCGCGACAGGCGCAAGTTCGCCCGTCGGCAAGCAGCCCGCGTCGTTCGGCGTATAGCGGTCGGCATGAATTTTCAGAAGCTGCTCCTGCACCGTGCCCTCACCGTCGAGGTTAAAATAGCTGTGGTTCGTCAGATTCAAAATCGTATCCTGATCGCACTGCGCCGTATAGTGGAGCATCAGCCCGTCTCCCTGCCAGCTGAACTTCACCGATACCGTCAGCGTGCCGGGATACCCCTCCTCGCCGTCCAGCGAGACGCGCGTGAAGCGGACGCCGTCCGGCTCCTCCGTTCCCTGCCAGACGTATTTGTCAAAGCCGCGCAGACCGCCGTGCAGATGGTTCTCACCGTTGTTTTTCGCCAGCCAATACGTCTTTCCGTTCAGCGCAAATTCCGCGCCGCCGATGCGGTTGCCGAAGCGGCCGATTGTCGCGCCATAGAAACTGGGGTTGCCGGCATAGCCGGCCAAATCGTCATAGCCGAGCACAACGTCGATAAGACGTCCTGCCCGATCGGGAACCTGAACGCTGCGGATCGTCGCACCATAGTCCAAAAGCTCCGCGCGCAGGCCATGCGCATTTTCCATCGTCCAGCAGGATACGGCAGTACCGTCCGCAAGCGTGCCGAACGTACGCTTTGTGATCTTCATATGGGTTCTTCCTTTCTGATAACACTGCGCCTGCCGGTTTCCCGGCAGGCGTTTGGCGCTTACAGGATTTTGTCTGCGCCCAGCAGTCTGATCTTACTGATGCAGTAATCGCGGATGGCGTGGATGGGCTCGCGCATGAACACGTCCAGCGCGACCGTCGTGCGTTCTGTGACCATGACCTGATCAAGGAAGGCGTAGCAGAGGTCGGTTGCAAAGTTGACCTTGCGAATGCCGGCTTCTACTGCCATGCGGATCTGTTCGTCTGGCACACCGGAGCCGCCGTGGAGCACCAGCGGCAGTTTGCCTGTTGCTTCACGGATGTCGCGGATACGCTGAATATCCAGCACAGGCGCTTTTTTATACCGGCCATGCGCCGTACCGACCATGACAGCCAGGGCGGAAACACCGGTTTCTTTCACAAAGCGCTCTGCCTCCGCGACATCGGTATAGTTGCCGAGCACCTCGTCCTTCGTCGCGCCGACATGGCCGAGCTCACCCTCAACCGGAACGCCGACATAGCCGCAGAGCTCTGCCGCAAGCTTCGTCATGGCAATGTTCTCCTCCAGCGGCAGAGTCGATGCGTCGATCATTACGCCGGTCATGCCGAGACGGATGGCCCGGACAACCTCTGGGATACCCGCGCCGTGGTCAAGGTGCATGACCGCAGGCTGCGGGAGCTGGCGGATGGCCTCCAGAATGGCGGGCGCGACAAAATTACCGTCGTTGGTATCGGCCAGACGGCTGAACATCTGGAAAATGACCGGCGCGCCGGTTTCCTTCGCGGCTTCCAGAACACCCATGACGCACTCCTGCGTGTAGCAGTTGAACGCTGGGATTGCGCAGCCTTTTTCTTCAGCCAGCGCAAGAATGGATCTTAAATCAGTCAGCATATCGTTTTCTCCTTTTAATCCACCGTATCGGAGTCCAGATGCGGGATCAGGCGGCAGAACTCGCGCAGCTCCCATGTATAATCGCCCTCGACCTCAGCCATGTGATGGATGTACGGGCCGTCGATCAGCTTGCGCTCCCACTTGGTCAGGTTGTTGAACCGTGCCCAAAGGTAGGTGCCGAAGGTATACGGGCCGTCGGCGCTCTCCAGCGTGCCGTTGAGCAGCTGATAGTGGCCGTCGTCCTGATCGAAGCGGCAGATGGTGAATTTGCCGTCCTTGACCTGGAACCACTGGCGCTGGTTCTCCTCGCGCGCAATCGTACCGGGCTTCTTGAGCGAATAGGCGAACGGGCCGCAGTGCCACAGCAGCTCGACGTTCTTGTCCTCGGGGTGGCGGACGGTGAACTCGCCGAAGAACGGAGGATTCTTGCCCAGCGCTGCGCAGGACAGCAGCGCCATGGAGATTGCGCCGTGCATATCGCTCTCGCAGGAGACGATGTAGCCCATGTCGGCCAGAATGCTGTAGGCCGTGCAGGGCATAGCCCCGACGCCCAGCTGCATGGAGGTCCAGCACTCAGAGGAAATGACATCGACATCGTATTCCTCGAAGATTTCCTTATAGAGAAGCACAAATGCGTAGATCTTTTTTGCAAGCGGCGGGGTATCCTTGTCCATCTGATAGCGCTCGAACAGGATCTTCGCACCCTCCTCCAGCTCCGCGTCGCGCTCTTTGAGAATACGGTTATATTTGTCAATAATGACCGCCATGTTGACTGGGATGATGTGCATGCCAAAGCGCTGCATCAACTCACCCTCATTGAAAATAACGGAGCAGAAGGGCTTCGGACGCAGACCGATCTGTGCGATGCGCATACCGCGGAAATTCTTGATCATACAGGCCACGCGGACGAATTTGTCCAGGCCTTCGGCAAAGATCGGGTCGCTTACGCGGCAATTTTCAATATAGCTGAACGGAACGCCGTAGCGCTGCATCTGGCGGCTGACGCCGAACAGGCCGCATTGGCTGTCGGTGTGGCGGCTGCCGTCCGGCTCAAATACGTCGTCCAGCGGGCCCCAGAGCAAAACCGGCAGGCCAAGCTCTTTGGTGACCATGGCGGCGACCTCTTCGTTGCCGAAGTTGCTGTTGATGATAAAGATTGCATCGGCGCGCTCTTTGCGCATCAGGTCAACGACAGGCTGCACATCCTTTTCGTTATACAGGACTTCAACCTCGTTGATGCTCTTGAGATCGACGAACGAGACGTTTTCGCTGGTGAAATGCTCCTCAATATACGCTACGGTTTTTCTTGCGCGCTCCTCCGCGTATTCCCAGTTGAAAATGCCGGGGCGCGGGGTGCAGTCTCTGCGGATCGGCACCAGACCGATCTTGACATGATAATTCAGCATAATGGTTTCCTCCCTGTCTTTCTTTTTGTCAAGCGTTCAGAAGTCCATATTTATAATGCTGGACGCGCTCGTCCAGCTCGGCTCCGTCAATTTCGCCCGTGGCGAGGAACTTTTCCAGAACCGGCAGCGTCGGGATGCCGGAGCGCCCGCCGGGGCGGGTGCATTTGATCGCTGAAACACCGGAGCAGAACCGGCAGCAGGTCTTTGCGTCCCAACCCTGCAGCCAGGCGTAGATATAGGCTCCGTGGAACACATCGCCTGCGCCGGTCGAATCGACTGCCTTGACCTTGAAAGCCGGAACTTCAAAAAATTCGTCTCCACAGAGACCGATGCAGCCATCAGCGCCAAAAGTAAAGATCACGGTCTTCGGCCCCTGCGACTGAATGGCGCGCAGGACACGCCGAATATCCGCTCTGCCGCCGGTATAGCCCTCGGTCTGGCACATGACGTTGTAATATGTCTCAGAGCCGATGAAGATGTCCAGATGGCGGTAATTTTCATAGATATCCGGCCGGTAATACGCTGCGTCAATGGACACGACGCCGCCTGCCTCGTGCATCCACTCGCAGGCTTTGATAATGGCCGGTGTAAACTGGCCGATATGCAGCGCCTTTGCCGACTGGATATAGTCCCTATCCAAATCTGACGGGGTCAACGGGTCAAAATCGCCGGGCTTGCTGATAAATTCCTTGCCGTCAATTTCCTGTTCGGCCACACACAGGCAGAAATTCGTCCGTTTGCCGGCAGCTACCTTCAAGTGTGACGTATCAACATGGTTGTAGGTGAAATCCGCTGTGGCAAGCCGCCCAAGCATGTCGTCACCGACGACACCGAGAATGGAGCTTTTCAGCCCCAGTCTCGCCGCCGCGACCATTGCCGTGGGGACGTTTCCGCCGCCCATGAAGCAGTAGTCGTTCATACGCATATTGACGTTGGTTTCCGGGAGTTTGGACAGCTGGATATCCAGATCCTGAAACGGGTCGCCGAAGCCAATGACGTCAAATTTCTTTTCCATTTCGTTCCCCTTTCCGCGTTCACGGGATCATGGCGCAGTATTTGAAGTCGAAATACTCTTCGAGGGACCAGGGGGATTTGTCGCAGCCGACGCCGGACTGCTTCACGCCTGCGTGCGGGGTCTGCTCGGTGCCGCCGGAGCCGTTGATGAAGATCTCGCCGGCCTCCATGCCCTCGAACGCTTTGGCGATTTCCTTCGCGTTGTGGCCGAAGAAGTAGGAGGACAGGCCGTAGATCGTGTTGTTGGCCTTTTCAATCGCCTCGTCCAGCGTCTTAAACGGCTGCATCGGAATGATCGGCCCGAAGATCTCCTCCTTGCTCACGCGCATATCGTCCGTAACGTCCACCAGCAGCGCGGGCGTCATGTACGCGCCCTTCGCAAAGTCCTCCGGCACCTCGCCGCCCATCACGAGCTTCGCGCCGGACTTCACCGCGTCGTCCACCAGCTCCAGCATACGGTCGCGCGCCTTTTTGTTGATCAGCGGCCCCATGACCTGTCCTTCGTCCTTCCACTGGCCGAGCTTCACGGCGCGCAGCTTCTCCGCGACCTTTTCGCACAGCTGCGGATAGATACGCTCCTGCACATAAATGCGGTTATAGTTCACGCACGTCTGACCCGCGAAGCCGGTCTTCTTCGCCACGATATTCGCCGCAACCTCGTCCAGATCCACGTCCGGCATCACGATGACCGGCGCGTTGCCGCCCAGCTCAAAGGAATACTTCTTCACGGATGTCGCGCCCTCGCGCATGATCTGCAGGCCCGTCTCGCTCGAACCGATGAGCGTAATGAGCTTCGGGATGCTGCTGGAGTTGAGCGTCTTTCCCACCTCTGCGGCCGGGCCGGAGATGATGTTGATGACGCCCGCCGGGAAGCCGATCTTCTCCGCGATCACGCCGAGATAGAGCGTGGCCAGCGGGGTCTGGCTCGACGGCTTGATGATGCAGCAGCAGCCGGAGACCGTCAAGGACGAGTTGCGGGTATTCCTGGGCCAGCAGCAGCCGGAGACGACTGCGGGCGCGATCTTCAGTCCCGCGTTGCCCAGCGGGTAGTTCCACGCCAGATGGCCGACCGAAACGCCCATCGGGCGGCGCTCGACAATATGATAGCCGCTGCCATACGTCCCTGCCGCGTTGGGGAAGGACGTACCGTAGATGCGTTTGACTTCCTCCGCGTAATACTGGAAGCTCGTCATGCACCAGTCAACGTCGCCGCAGGCCAGCGCATATGTTCTGCCGGATTCCCGGCTGACCAGCTCCACGAGCGTCTCGCGCTCGGCCAAACACGCCTCGCGGAGCTTCAGCATCCAGTCGATGCGCGTCTGCAAAGGGGTCTTCGACCAGGTCTTGAACGCCTCCGCCGCCGCGTCCAGCGCCTGCTGCGCCTGCGCCGCGTTCGCGGAGCCGACCGTGCCGACGACCTCGCCGGTCGACGGGTCGAGCACGTCCAGCGGCTTTCCGAGACCGTCTACCAGTTTTCCGTTAATGTACTGCTGATACATCCCGCTTACTCCTTTCTCTCCAGCGCGTCCGCGCGCTGCTGGTTCTTAAAGCCCTTCAGACCGCGCGCGCCGAGGAACTTCGCGGTCTTGCCGAGCTCTGCTTCAATTTCCATGAACCGGTTCGCCCGCGGGCCGATGCCGCACTCACGCACGGAGCCGGCGTTGATGCCCACGGCATAATCCGCAATGGACTCGCCCTCGCCTCTGGAATCCGACGGCATGACGGCGTAGCCGAATTTGTACGCATACTGGATCATCTCCAGCGCCTCGGAGATCGTGCCGATCTGGTTGACCTTCAGCAAAACCGTATTGGCCGCGCCCTTCGTCACGCCATAGGCCACGCGGCGGATGTTCGTCGTGAACAGATCGTCGCCGACAATCTGGATGCCGGAATCCTTCGTCAGAGCCGCGGTCGTGTCATAATCGTCCTCGTTGAACGGGTCTTCCAGAATGACGAACGGGAATTCCTTGATGATATGCAGATAGAACTCGTAGAGCTGATCCTTCGTCTTGGGCTGGTTATTGAACAGGCCGTAATATTTGCCGTCTTCCTTGTTGTGATAGGTATCGGTCGCAACGTCCATCTGGAAGCCGGCTCTTCCCTCATAGCCCGCCTCGATGATCGTCTCGGTCATAGCTTCCCAGATCTCCTCGTCGGACTTGAACACGCCTTCCGGCACGACGATGAAATCGCGGATGTTCGGCGCGCCGCCGAAGCGCCTGTCCATCTTCTCGGCCCAGCGGGTGTGGATGTCCCAGCAGGCGTAGGAGGCGTCGGCAAACGTGTCGAAGCCGAAGCACATGACGGACATGGTGGGCTTGCCGCCGGGCGTGGTGATGCCGCCGCCATAGCGCTCATGGCCCGCGACCATCGCGACGCCCGGAATGGGCAGATACATCGCGTTCGCGCCGCCGATATGCCGGTAAAGCGGGATGCCCAGCGCCGCCGCGCCCGCCTTTAAAACAGCCGCGGAGACGGCTGCCGTCGCGTTGCCGCCGAGCTTTGCCTTCGCGTCCGGGACGATATCGAGCATCGTGCGGTCGATCAGCCGCTGGTTGGCCGCGTCCAGCCCCTTCAGTGCCGGGGCGATGATCTCGTTGACGTTCCGCACTGCGCCCAGAACGCCCTTGCCGCGGAAGCGCTCGCCGCCGTCGAAGTCAAAATGGATCTCATGCGTGCCGATGGAAATGCCGGACGTGCACATGGCCCGGCCCGTCGCGCCGTTTTCCGTCGTGACCACGGCCTCTACGCCGGGGTTGCCGCGGTTCGTGTATACCTGTCTTGCCGTAATGGAGCGGATCTCTGTTCCTGCCATTTTTCTGTCACTCCTTCTGTATTTCTTTTATTCCTGAATCAAAATCACGCGCAGATCGAGCGCGGAGACAT
>ENA-ORRL01002547-ORRL01002547.1-human-gut-metagenome-genome-assembly--contig:-NODE-2547-length-10701-cov-3.165226_pt1 | contig 10701 bp, 12 predicted proteins | sample MGYA00242175_ERZ509134 | MGnify/ENA primary metagenome ERZ509134 (study PRJEB26280, sample SAMEA2338660) | human gut metagenome | biome: human gut; feature: human-associated habitat; material: faeces... | reverse complement strand
CCCATTCGGGCATGTCTTCTTCGGACATGACAGCTTCCTTGACGCCCCAGGTATCCGCGGAGACCGGGGTCATAATGGGCATCTCGAGCATGGCGTCCGCCTGCTTGAGCGCCGCGTCCTTCACGCGGTCGAGCGTGGAGGCGACGTATTCATAGCCATAGCCGGCAGCAGCGGAGCCGATGTTCATGACGATGGACTGTGCGCTGACGCCCAGCTGGGTCATGACGGTGTTGAGCTGCTTGGCAAGGTTGATGTCGACGGCGGATTCCGCGCCGACCTTCTGGTTGTAGGCCAGGCCGGCGGATGCGCCGACGGTCTTGTAGTTTTCGTCGCGGGCGGAGAGAACGAGGATGTTCTTGCCGGCCAGAGCTTCTGCAATCTTGTTGAAGAGCTCGGTGTCCTTTTCGATGTTCTTGCAGCCCATGATGACGATCGGCATCGTCACAGCATCGGAAACTGCCTTGGCGAGTGCAACGCACTCTTCGACGGACTTATTCGCGCCGTTGGGATCGGCGCCTTCAAAGTGCAGACACAGGAAATCTGCGCCCTCCATCGTCTCGGCACGCTTGGCCATGTCAACCACGGTCTCGCAGCCGGCGTAGAACGCCTGCTCACCGGGCATCGTGTACTCGGACATGCCGAAGTCCGTCAGCTCAACGCCGATCTTCGGAGCGTTCTTGATTTCTGCATCGAACGAGTGGAACGGCAGTACGTTCTGACCGCCGATTGCAGTTGCTTTTTCGCCAACGCCCAGCACAACTTCATTGATGTGGGCATTGAAAGCCTGCTTCTTGGGAACGAAAGGCATAATGTTGAATCCCCCTATATTATAATTTTTTGGCTTACAAATTTAAATCGCGCATGATCTGGTGCAGCGCCTGCTTTACCGGCGTGCTATCCGGCACCTGAGAGCTGGGCTTGCCGTCGCAGTCATACTCGTATACCGTCTCGTCCTGCGGAAGAACGCCCACAAGTTCAAGACCGTATTTTTCTATCTCCTCCTGCACGCCGGCGTTGAGTTTTCCATCCGGCGCGCGGTTGATGATCAGCTTTATGGTTCCGGGCTTGAGCTCGAGCTCGCGGATCATCTCCGCAATGCGCCCGACCGCCTGCACGCCCCGGCGCGAGCAGTCCGAAATAAGCAGCATGGTATCCACGTGCGGAAGCGTGCCTCTCGAGATATGCTCGAGACCCGCCTCGTTGTCGATGACCATGTATTTATAGTTTCCGGCATACTTGTCGATCTGGGTCTTGAGAACGCCGTTGACAAAGCAGTAGCAGCCCTTGCCCTGCGTTCTTCCCATGACGAGCATGTCGAAATCGTCTTCTTCGATGAGCGCGGAATTGAACTTCATCTCCGCGTAATCGGCCTTTGTCATGTTGGCCGGAACCGTGCCCTTCTGCTCGGCTCTTGCCATTTCCTCGCGGATGTCTCCGAGCGTGGTTTCGACCTCCACGCCGAGCACCTCGTTGAGGTTGGAGTTTGCGTCCGCATCCACAACGAGGATGGGACCCTTTTTCTGCTTGCACAGATAATCGATGATCATGCCGCAGGTGGTCGTCTTGCCGACGCCGCCCTTACCGGCGACCGCGATGGTATGTGTTGCCATTGGTACTGCTCCTTTGAAAGCGCCTTACGGCTCCGGCAGACGAATAGCCCGCCGGAGCACGTGGGTTTTGGTTTTAAACAAGGTCAATCAGGCCCGCCGCTTTCGCGATATAGGCGACATCGTCGTACTTGTTGAGGGCATACAGATGGATGCCGTCGACGCCGCAGGCGCGGTACTGGTCGATCTGGTTGATGGTGTATTCGATGCCGGCCTTTTTGAAGCTCTCCTTCTTGCCGGCTGCGTCCGCGTCAAACGGCTCTTTGTCGAACGGGTTCGGGAAGATCCAGTTCTTCGAGATGATCTCGCACAGGGCCCGGTCCATCACGCAGCCGTTTCGCGAGAGCGCCATGTTGATGGTCGCGGCCTGGTCGAGAATCGGCATGATGCCCACATCGACGGGCAGCCACACACCGGCAGCCCGGATCGCGTCGAGCCAGCGGCGGAACGCGTCCATATCCCAGCAAAGCTGCGAGATGATGAAGTCCGCACCGTTATCCTGCTTCTGCTTCAAAAATGCGATGTCGGCCTCCAGCGAGCGGCACTGGATGTGTCCCTCGGGAGAGCCAGCAACGGCAATGGTGAACTTGTCTCCAAACTCCTTGCGGACGAACTTCACAAGCTCTGTCGCATAGTGAAGGTCGCCGTTCGTGCCCGTCCAGCCGAAGGGAAGGTCTCCCCGCAGCGCGAGCATATGGTCAATGCCGTGATCGAGATAGGTCTGGAGCTTTTCCTTGATATCAGCCTTGGTATTGCCGATGCAGGTGAAATGCGTGACCGGGGTGCATTTGCCGTCTTTTTTGATCTTGTCAAGCACCTCGAGGTTCTTGCCGACGTTCGTGCCGCCCGCGCCGTAGGTACAGGAGATGTAGTCGGGGTTCAGCGTGTAGAGCTTTTCAAGCACGCCGCCCTCGCCGCACAGCTTTTCCATGCCCACATCGGTCTTTGGCGGGAAGACTTCAAACGAAAAAGCAGCTCTTTCCTCATAAATTTCCGCAACGCTCATAGCTTGCCTCCAAAATGATAAAATTGCGTCTCGTTCGCGGAGCCCTTCCCTCTGCGGATTCGATACAAAAGTATCGTAACACAAAGTTCCGGCAAAGACAAGCCCATTTTTGCAAAAATTGCATAAAAATATGTAGAAAACAGACTAAGGATATATCAAAAATGATCTGGCTTTTTTGTAAAATCCCGGAGGAATTTTTCAGATTTTTGTAAACAGGAATTTCTGCGTCACGCCGCCGCTTGTGACAAAGACGGTCAGATCGCCGTTTTCCTTTTTGTCCACGCTCATCTCGACGTCCCGTCCCTTGACAAACCCGCGCAGCCAACCGACCGGATCGTCCGTCTCGATCTCCTCAAAAAAGATATCGCGCATCTGATTGTTGGCGCACTGGTTCTCGACCTCGCGGACGACCTCATAGCTCTGCATGCCTGCCTCCTGTAGCCGACGCGGGGAGCCGGGCGAAAGTACGCAGCTTCCGGACGGCTCCCTTTTTGTATTATTTCTGTGTTTTGCGGATAATCGTCGTGTTGCCGACCAGATCGACCGAGACGATCTCGCCTTCGACCACGACCTGCCGGTCAAGAAGATCGGTCAGATACACAAGGCCGTCTTTGCAGTCGATGCGCTGGACGTTGCTCAGCACAAGGTTTTCAGGCTCTGCCTTATCCGTATAGACCATTGCAAGGCACATATGGAAATCCTCCTCAGCCGTTCATGGACGTGAGCACAGTGGAAAGGCGCAGATTGCCCTTTTCAAAATCGCTCACAGCCAGCATGATCTGCTCGTAGGCCGTCGTCTCGCCCAGATCCTGCAGCTGCTTTGCAAGCTGCGCGAGCTCGTTTGCATGGGCGGTATTGTGGCCGACCATGTACTTCATCAGCGCCATCAGCTCCTGCTTGGGGTCCGCGCATCCGGAGCAAGCGGCGCAGGCGTGCTCGTCGCAGCCGTGGTCATGGGTGTGCGGATGGTCGTGGTCGTGCGGATGGGTGTGCTCATGGGTATGCTCGTGGGTGTGCATGGTTTCATCGTGATGCATAATTCTGTCCCTTTCTGCGGCGGCAGTCCGGCCGCCCGTATAGTTTTTTCGTTTACATTATACTCGCAGGCGCGCGTTTTGTAAAGAGCGTGAAATCGGGAAAATAATCCCCCGGGTGGGGATGGTTTTGTGAAATTCCCGAAATTTTTCTCTGGTTTTGTATGGAATTGTCTTGGCTGATGTGGTATACTTCCAATCAAAGAAAAAAGGAGTGCCGTTCATTATGGAACACGATCACGATTATCTGCACGAGCACCACATCGCCCATCTGCACAATCCGCAGGACACCCACACCGCCGAACAGGCGCATGAGCACGAACACGCCCACAGCCACACGCACCCGCATGACCACGATCACGCCGAACCCGGCGCGCACGGCCATGTTCACGCGAACACGAAGGCTGTTTTAAACCGCCTTGCCCGCGCCATCGGCCATCTGGAGTCGGTCAAGAAGATGGTGGAGGATGGACGCGACTGCTCGGAGGTTCTCATTCAGATCGCCGCCGTGCGCTCGGCCATCAATAATATCGGAAAGGTCATTTTGCAGGACCATATCCAGCACTGCATCGTCGACGCCGTCGAGCAGGACGACGAGCAGGCCTTGGATAGCCTCTGTCAGGCCATCGATAAATTTATCAAATAATATACCGACAATGTCCTTGTCGGGTCCGTAGGGGTCGATGCCCACATCGACCCAAGGGAAGTATCGAATTCGCCGAAGATTTCCGTAAAAACGGGTGCATTTTGCCGGAGCGATGTAGGCATCGCCCCCTACGCATAGCAAGATTAACGTTTCACATGTGGGAACTGCTTCATGCAGCTCCCTTTTTGTGTGCTTTGACAATTGCGCAGCAGGCGCGAATCGTTTATAATGCGCGCAAAGATATTTATTATAGTATAAAGAGGCGAAACGCATGAAAGAGTATCAGTTCGCATACGGACATGGCAGCGTCACGGTGCCGCTGGACGAGGGCTCGGTTCTGGCCGTTCTGCATGGAAACGACGCGCCTGCGATGCAGGATATCCGCGCCGGACTTCTGGAGAGTCTGGCGCACCCGATCGGAAGCAAGCCTTTATGCGAGGAAATTCCGGCGGGAGCGTCCGTTGCGCTCGTAGTGAGCGACATGTCCCGGTTCTGGATGCGGCAGGACCTTGTGGTTCCGCATCTGGTCGAGTACCTGCATACCGCGTGCGGCGTAGATTACGGCAAGCTCACCATCGTCGTTGCCAACGGTACGCATACTGGCGGCGATGAGCAGGAACTCCGAACGCTGGTAACAAGCAACGTTTTTGACAAGGTGCGCGTGGAGAACCACGATTGCGAGGCAAAGGACCTTGTCTACCTCGGCACGACCGCGCACGACACGCCCGTCTGGCTGAACAGGACCGTCGCGACGGCTGATTTCGTGGTCTGCCTCGGCGCGTGCACGCATCATATCATGGCAGGCTTCGGCGGCGGCCGAAAGAGCATCCTCCCCGGGGTCAGCGGTCTTCAGACCATCCGCCACAACCACGCCTATTCTCTTGACCCCAAGGCGCTGCGCTCGAACCCCAAAATCGGAAATGGCGTTCTGACCGGAAATCCCCTGCACGAGGACATGTGCGAGGCCGCCGCGATGCTGCCGCACCTTTTCATGGTGAACCTCGTCATGAACGCGCAGATGCAGCTGCACGCGATTTTCTCCGGGCATTACCTGAAGTCCTGGGAAGCAGGCTGCGCGCTCGTCAATAAAATCTATCAGGTGGATGTACCGGAGCAGGCCGACGTGATTGTCGCCAGCTGCGGCGGCTTCCCGAAGGACATTTCGCTTTATCAGGGCACAAAAACCGTCGATAACGTCGAGTCCGGCTTAAAGCCCGGCGGAACGCTCATTTTGATGCTCGAAGCGCCGGAGGGCGGCGGGCCGGAGGAATACTTCGGCTGGTGCCAAAATCTTCTCGACGGCACGATCGAAAAGCGCCTGCGCGAGGCCTTCACCGTCGCGGGCTATATTTTCTTCCAGAACTGCGAGCAGGCGCAGCGGCAGAAAATTCTTCTCTATTCCTCGATTCCGGACGAGCTCGTGCGCCCGATGGGCATGCGGTCATTCTCTGATATGGGGGCGCTTTTGAAGGAAGCGGACCTCGCCGGAAAATCCATCTATGTCATCCCGAACGGCGCGACCGTCGTTCCCCACATCCGCAAGGAGGCAGTCTTATGAGCATGAAACGCTACATCGCAAACCGTTTTCAGCACGCGGGCTCCGGGCTCTCGCTCGACACCGAGGCGCTGGCCAAATACAACGATATCATCGATCTTTCCATCGGCGACACCGATTTTACCACTGACGAAGCCATCATTGAAAAGGCATACCTCGACGCGAAGGCGGGCCACACCCACTACGGCGACCCCAAAGGCGACCCGGAGCTCATTTCGGCAGTCTGCGCCGCGTGGCAGGCGGATTTCACGCAGGAGCTCCTTCCCGATCATGTGCTCGTCACAGCCTCGAGCTGCCTCGGCATGGCGCTTGCGATGCTGACCATTTTAAATCCCGGCGACGAGGTCATCGTCTTCTCGCCGTACTTTGCCATGTACCGCAGCCAGATCGAGCTCGCGGGCGGCGTGTGCGTGGACGTGCCGACATATGCGTCTGAGAATTACGCAATTTCCGAAGAGCGCCTGCGCGCGGCGATTACGTCCAAAACAAAGGCCATCATCTTCAATAACCCCACGAACCCCACCGGCATGGCCTACGACCGGAGCACGCTCGAGCTGCTTGCGAAAATCGCGCAGGAATACGATCTTCTCGTCGCGGCGGACGAAATTTACACCACCTATATCTATGAGGGCGACTACATCCCGCTGCGCACGCTCCCCGGCATGCTGGACCGGACGATCACCCTCAACAGCTTCTCCAAGAACTTCCTCATGACCGGCTGGCGCGTGGGCGTGATCATCGCGGAGCCGACCTTGATCGCCACCATGAACCAGATCAACGGCTCGCTCATCTATTCCGCGCCCTCCATCTCGCAAAGAGCCGCAATCGCGGCGTTAGACAACCGGGCCCGCATCCGCGAGCGCTACATCAAGGCCTACCGCGAGCGCATTTTCTACTCTGCCGATCGGCTGGAAAAAATCCCGTTCCTGAGCCTCGTTCGGCCGAAGGGCACATTCTATCTGTTCCCGGGCGTTGAAAAGACGGGGCTTTCGGCAGGCGAATTTTGCAAAGAGCTGCTCGAGCGCGCGCACATCCTCGTCTCCCCGGGCGACGTGTTCGGTCTTGCCGGCAAGCAGCACTTCCGCATTGCATGCACCGTGGATATTGAAAAGCTCCGCGAGGCCTACGACCGCATGGAAGCGCTCCGGTTCTGAAAAAATTCCGTCCCACAAGGACGAATTTGTAGATTATACAGAAAGTTTCACAATTATTCATCGATATGCAGTCGATTGTTGTATAACTTTGCGGCTTTACAAATTCTGAATTTTCTGTATAATCATACACATAAATTACATTACATTGCATGTATGACATGCACAGGAGGGTATTATGAAAAAGAATTCACTGACCAAACTTCTTGCGCTGATGCTCTGCGCAGTCATGGCGCTCGGCCTGTTTGCAGGCTGCGCCAGCAAGACCGAAGAACCCGCTCCCGCTGCAACCACGGAAACCGCAGCAACCGAAACGACCGAAACCACCGCCGAAGAGACCGCTCCCGCCGAGGAAGCAACCGAAGAAGCCGCTCCCGCGGAAGAAGCCACCGGCCTTCTCGCTGAGATCAAGGCGAAGGGCAAGCTGGTCGTCGGCACCGAAGCGCAGTACGCACCGTACGAATTCAAGGATCTCGATGCCAACTTCGCAGGTTGCGACATGTGGCTCGCCCAGCAGATCGCGGACGCCATCGGCGTAGAGCTTGAGGTTGTCGACATGGCGTTCGACGGCATCATCCCCGCTGTCAAGTCCGGTCAGGTCGATATCGGCATCGCCGCGTTCACCAAGACCCCCGAGCGCGCCGAAGAGATCGACTTCTCGAACCTCTATGAGACCAGTGCGCAGCTGCTCATCGTCAAGACCGGCGACGCGGACAAGTATTCCACCAAGGAAGCTCTGGCCGGTCAGAAGGTCGGCGCGCAGAAGGGCACCATCCAGTCCCAGCTGGTTCTCTCCGCTCTGCCCGACAGCGAGCTCTTTGAGCTTGAAAAGTATCCGGCACTTGCGCTCGAGACGCAGAACGGCAATATCGCAGGCTTTGTCGTTGACCAGGCGGTCGGCGAGGCTTTGGTCGCAACCAGCGACGGCAAGCTCGAGGTCTCCAACTTCGAATTCACCGCAGAAGAGGCTTCCTTCGGTAAGGCCGCTGTTCTGGCCAAGGGCACGGAAGACCTGATGGCCGTTGTCAACGAGGTCGTCGACAAGGTCACCTCCGACGGCAGCTACCAGCAGGCTTATGACGAAGCAGTTGAGCTCGCAGCCAGCTTGGGTCTGTAATTTCAGCTCTGTCAATTGTCCTAAAATTTCAATCCTGTTTTGTAGACTTTAACCAAGGCTTCGCCGCGCTGGCGGCGAAGCCTTGAAGCCTGTTTTGCGCAGCCACGCAGCGCTGCATATTTTTTAGAAGGAGGCTCCCATGACTTTTTTTGAAACGATAGGAAAAATCATCGAGCGCTATTCCAGCTTTTTCGCGCAGGGCGTTGTCAATACGCTCATCATCGCGGCGTTCTCCGTCCTGCTCGGCACGATCCTTGGCACGCTGATGGCGACCATGCGCATGGGCAAAATTCTGCCGCTCAAGTGGCTGGCGGTCGCTTACATCGAGTTCATCCGTGGGACGCCCCTGATGGTGCAGCTCATGTTTATTTTCTACGGACTTCCCATGGTCGGCTTCACGCTGCCGGACATTTCGTGGATCCCGAACTTTTCGCGTTTTTCCGCCGGCATTATCGCCATGAGCATCAACAGCTGCGCCTACGTCGCTGAGATCATTCGTTCCGGCGTGCAGGCCGTGGACGTCGGGCAGATGGAGGCCGCGCGCAGCGTCGGCTTCAGCCACGGTCAGGCTATGCGCCTCGTCGTGCTGCCGCAGGCGATCAAGAACATTCTCCCCGCGCTTGGCAACGAGTTCGTCACAGTCATCAAGGAGTCGTCCATCGTTTCGGTCATCGGTCTTGCCGACCTGATGTTCCGCACGAACGACGTCATCGCTCTGACCTTCAAGAGCCTTGCGTGCCTTGCCATCGCGGCGCTGTGCTACTTTGCGATGACCTTCACCGGCGGCCGCCTCATCGCTCTGGCAGAAAGGAAGATGAATCATGGCAAATGAGAAGATCCTTCAGGTCGTTGACCTGTGCAAGAGCTTCCATAAGCTCGACGTGCTCAAGCACATCAGCGTTGATTTTGAAAAGAACGAGGTCGTGTCCATCATCGGTCCCTCGGGCGGCGGCAAGAGCACTTTTCTGCGCTGCCTGAACCTGTTGGAAACGCCGACCTCGGGCCAGATCCTCTTCGACGGCGTGGACATCTGCGCCAAAGGGCAGAGCAAGCACATCGACCAGCACCGTCAGAAGATGGGCATGGTGTTCCAGCAGTTCAACCTCTTCAACAACATGAACGTGATGCACAACCTGACCGCTGCGCCCACACGCATCAAGGGCATGGACAAGGAGCAGGCTGAGGCCAAGGCGCTCGCGCTGCTTGCGCGCGTCGGTCTTGCCGACCGCGCCGACGCCTATCCCAGCCAGCTCTCCGGCGGTCAGAAGCAGCGTATCGCCATCGTGCGCTCGCTGATGATGGACCCCGAGGTCATGCTCTTCGACGAGCCGACCAGCGCCCTCGACCCCGAGATGATCGGTGAGGTGCTGGACGTGATGAAGGACCTCGCCGAGAGCGGCATGACGATGATCGTCGTGACGCACGAGATGCGCTTCGCACGCGAGGTCAGCAGCCGCACCATCTTCCTCGACGGCGGTCACATCGAGGAGGATAAGCCCTCGCACGAGCTGTTTGCTCACCCCGAGAGCCCGCGCCTCGTGAGCTTCCTCGATAAGGTCCTCTGAGCCCCAATACGGAAAACAGAGCCGCAGCCGCGGCTCTGTTTTTTTCATTTTTTACGCGATCTTGCCCTTGCTTTGCAGGCGGATGCGGTCGGCGATCATGGCGATGAACTCCGAATTGGTGGGCTTGCCCTTGGTATTCGACACCGTGTAGCCGAAGTAGCGCTGGAGCGTTTCCAGGTCGCCGCGGTCCCACGCAGTCTCGATGGCGTGGCGCACGGCGCGCTCCACGCGCGAGGGCGTGGTGTTGTAGCGGCGCGCGACCTCGGGATAGAGCACCTTGGTCACGGCGTTGATGACGTCCATATCCTGCACGGCGAGGATGATCGCCTCGCGAACGTACTGATAGCCCTTGATGTGCGCCGGCACGCCGACCTCGTGGATGATGGAGGTCACAAGGCGTTCCAGCGCGACGGGGCTTTCCTCCTCCGTCTCCCCGTTCCGGACGGCCTGACGCATCCGCTCGAGCAGCGAGCCGGCCTCGCAGGGCTTTGCCATGAAGTAGGCCGCGCCCTGCTCCATTGCCTGCATCACCATCTGCTCGCGGTAGAAGGCGGAAACCAGGATCGTCTTCGGCCGTGCCGGCAGCTTTGCCATCCGGTCAAGCAGCGCGAAGCCGTCCAGCTCCGGCAGGATCACGTCTGTAATTACAAGCTGCGGACGTTCCCGTTCGATCATCTTCCATGCCTCCGCGCCGTCCCCGGCGCTCCCCACCACGTCAAATTCACCCGTATTTTCTATCGTCTGCTGCAGCATCGTGCGGAAATTTTCGTTGGCATCCGCCAATACGACCTTGATCCTGTTCTCCATTTGCCTGTTCCTTTTCCTTCCTCCTCAATACTTTGGCTTCGACAACCGCATTCCGACGCGAATCGGATGTTTCGTTTTGCCTTGGCTATAAACTATCACATTTGGACAATGTTTTCAAGTAGATTTTTGTCGTTTAGCACAAATTTTATACGACATCGTTCGAGCTTTTTGGACTCTTAGCACAAACTTAACGGCAGGATAACATCTCCTGCC
>ENA-ORRL01002543-ORRL01002543.1-human-gut-metagenome-genome-assembly--contig:-NODE-2543-length-10713-cov-3.591668_pt1 | contig 10713 bp, 8 predicted proteins | sample MGYA00242175_ERZ509134 | MGnify/ENA primary metagenome ERZ509134 (study PRJEB26280, sample SAMEA2338660) | human gut metagenome | biome: human gut; feature: human-associated habitat; material: faeces... | reverse complement strand
AGGACCCTCTGATTAACAGTCAGATGCTCTAACCAACTGAGCTAAGGAAGAATTTATTTCTTTCAGTTCGGGACTTATTAATCCCTTTCTGAATTTGCACTGCAAAAGTAGAGGTTCTTTTTGAAATATGCAATATCTTTGCGAAAAAAAATAGAAAAAATGAATACGATTGGATTAGGAAACGCTTTGGTGGACGTTCTGCTGAAGCTTGAGAACGATGATGTACTGGCGGAAGTAGGCATACAGAAAGGCGCAATGGATATGATCAACCAGGAGCAGATGATTAAAATCCGTAAATCGCAGGAAGGCCTTGAACGCAGTCAGGCACCGGGAGGTTCAGTATGCAATACCATGCGTGCGATGGCTATTTTGGGAGCAAAAGCAGGATTTATAGGTAAGATCGGATCCGATTCCGTAGGTGAGTATTATGAAGAGGCTTTGAAAAAAGCGAATGTCTCTCCCTATTTTGCCAAGACCGACGGTATTTCTGGTAGCTGCACGGTTCTGATTTCACCCGATGGCGAGCGTACGATGGGAACCTTCCTCGGACCGGCCCCGACGATCACGCCGGATGAGATAACGGAAGAGATGCTTTCCGCTTATCAATGTATTTATATCGAAGGCTACCTGTTGGTGAACGAAGAACTGGTGCGCACTACTATGCTGAAAGCGAAAAAGTTAGGATTGAAGGTAGCCCTCGATCTATCTAACTTCAATATCGTGAATGCTTTCCGGGGGCTATTAGACGATATTATCCCTGAATATGTCGATATCCTTTTCTCCAACGAAAGCGAAGCGGAAGCCTTTACCGGGCTGAAAGCACACGAAGCGGTCAAGGTCCTTTCAGAACAAGTAGAGATTTCTTTAGTCACTTTAGGAAAAGAAGGCGCTCTGGTGGGAAGCAAGGGACAGGTTATCGCTGTTCCGGCGGAAGGAGGCAAACCGGTCGACACGACGGGAGCCGGCGACCACTTTGCCGCCGGATTCCTTTATGGGCAGTCGGTCGGCGCGACATTGGAGCAGTCGGCACGTATCGGATCGCTTTTGGCCGGTTACATAATTGATGTCATCGGGGCGCAGATACCGGATGATAAATGGGAACAAATAAAGTTAAAAGTAAATAGTATATTGTCCTGACAAGCGTTTATTATATACATTTACGTCGTTAATTAACTAAATATTCTATGTATAAACAACGAGAGAAAATAATAGTTCTTTTTAGTTTGCTGCTTCTGTTAGGAGGCGTGATTCCCGGACAGGCGCAGAAAGACAATCGTTTCGAGGTCAGTAAGAACCTGGATATCTTTAACGCTCTGGTAAAAGAGGTGGAAATGTTTTATGTGGATTCGGTCGACGTCGAGAAAACGGTGCGTCGGGGTATCGATGCCATGTTAGGCGGCTTGGACCCTTATACCGAATACTACCCGGAGCAGGAAATGGATAAACTGAAATTTATGACGACCGGCGAATATGGCGGTATCGGTTCTTATATCCGTGAACGGAAAGAAGGCGGTGTCTATATTATCGAGCCGTTTGAAGGAATGCCGGCTGCTTTGGCAGGATTGAAAGCGGGCGACCGCATTCTGGCTATCGATACGGTGGATGTGACTGACAAATCTTCGGATGAGGTGAGTGCCCTGTTGAAAGGTGTCCCCAATACGAAAATGGTATTGAAGATACAGAGCCCGTATGACAAGAAACCGCGTGAAGTGGAACTGGTGCGCAGGCAGATTTTGGAAAATCAGGTTACTTATTATGGTGTGCGTGGTGATAGCGTAGGCTATATCTATTTGAAGGGGTTTACAGATAAGAGTGCGCAGGAAGTAAAAAATGCGTTTGAAGACTTGAAAAAGAACCATCATATAAAATCACTGATTCTGGACTTGCGTAACAATGGCGGCGGTTTGTTGGAAAGCGCTACGCAAATAGTCGGTATGTTCGTCCCGAAAGGGAAAGAAGTGGTTTCGACAAAAGGAAAGATCAGCCAGTGGGACCGCACTTACCGGACACCGGGCGAACCTCTCGACACGGTGATGCCGATGGCTGTCCTTATTAATGGAGCCTCTGCTTCTGCTGCCGAGATCGTTTCGGGCTCTTTACAGGATATGGACCGTGCTGTGTTGATTGGACAGCGTTCTTTCGGAAAGGGACTTGTGCAGTCTCCCCGTGAACTCCCTTATAATGGAAGTGTGAAAGTGACTATGAGCAAATATTATATCCCTAGTGGCCGTTGTATCCAGCAGATGGACTATTCGCACCGGAAAGCTGATGGTAGCGTCGGGGCTATTCCAGATAGCCTGACGTCCGTATTCTATACTTCCAAAGGACGTCCTGTTCGGGATGGAGGCGGTATTACCCCTGACTTTAAAATAGAAGAACCGGAAACACCGACTATGATGTTCTATTTGGTGACAGACTTTCTCTTGACGGACTTTGTCGCCGAATGGTCCCAGAAACATAAGAAAATCGCTCCGCCCGAAGACTTCGAGGTGACGGATGAAGATTTTGAAGCTTTCAAGCAATATGCTAAAGAAAAGAACTTCACCTATGACCGGCAGAGTGAAAAGCTGTTGAAGAACTTGAAAGAAGTGGCTAAGTTTGAAGGTTACATGGATAATGACTCTACCCTCTTCAACTCTTTGGAAGCCAAACTGATTCCGGACTTGGATCGGGATTTCGACCGCAACAAGGATCAGATCAAGAAACTGTTGACTTCCGAGATTATGAAACGTTATTATTTCCAGAAAGGCGAGTTGATAAACAGCTTGAAGGAAGATGAAGTTTTGAATAAGGCGCTGGAAGTGTTGGGTGATCCAGCATTATACCAGCAGACATTGGAAGTGCCGGGAAAGGTAGAGAAAACGGCTACATTATAATCGAGGTAAGAGACCTGTCATGAAGAGTGCTTTGAAGTTGCTTGTGACTTTTGGTGTCGGATGTTTGATCGGCATTGTTTTGGTGTGTGCCGGTATCGTGTCGTTTACGGATATGACATGGAATGAACTGGTGCAGAAGCTGGCCAAGATAGAGGCACTTGAGATGGTGGGGATATTTGCTGGGAGTATCGTTTGTACGTTGGTCGCCTTTATTTTGCAAATTGTTTTGCATGAAGGAGGCCACTTGCTTTTCGGGCTGCTCTCCGGCTATCGTTTCGTCTCTTTCCGTATTTTCAATTGGACGCTGATCCGTCAATAAGGGAAATTCCGTTTGAAGCGTTTCGGCATCGCGGGGACAGGTGGACAATGCCTGATGCTCCCGCCTGACAAGCCTTTGGAAGAGATCCCTGTTGCGCTTTACCATTGGGGAGGCGTTATTGTCAATATGTCGGTAGCGCTTTTGGCTTTTGTGGTTTGGTATGTGGTGGAAGATCCTTCTCCTCTGCTGGCACAATTTCTGGTTATGATGTGTTTTGCCGGTGTGTCGTTGGGATTGCTCAATGGCATCCCATTCAAGAGGGGAATTACTAATGATGCAGCCAATGTATGTTTGATGAGGAAGTTCCCGAAGAGTAAAAAGGCGATGATAGTCCAGCTGCGCGTCAATGCCTGTATACAAGAAGGTATCCGGATAAAGGATATGCCGGAAGAGTGGTTTACTTGGGTGGATGACATTGATTACGGGGAACCGATGCAACTGAATATCCGTTTGCTGCAAGTAGGGCGACTGCTGGATTTAGGGCAAATGGAAGAGGCCTATGTTGCATTGGAAGAGATTGCAAGACACAAGGGGGAGATGATCGGGCTTTTGGCGAAAGAGGTGGTTTGTGAACTCATCTATTTGGATCTGGTGACTGGGCATAACCGATGGGCAGATACGTTGTACACGAAAGAAATAGAACTTTACGTCCGGCAATACCGTGTTTTGATGTCCTCAAAACAGCGTTTTCTCTGTGCTTGGGAACTTTATAAGGAGCGAGATCGGGAGAAAGCGTTGGCAATCTATGAAAATGTAGTCCTAAAGCAAACTCAATATCTGTTGCAGGGGGAGGTGAAGATGGATATCGCCATGATGGAGGCAATGTTTCACCCTGCTTAATTGACAAACCGGATGTGCAGCACGATCATTTCTGATACAGTCCCGACCCGGTAGGGAGGTCCGGCTATCCCGATGCCGGAAGATACATAGAACTGGACCGGCCCTTTCTTATGGTAGCCATACGGACATTCATAGATCAATTTCATTACGAGGGGGTAAGGCCATAGCTGTCCGTTATGGGTATGGCCGTGGAGTCCGAGATCCACACCGTTCATTGTCATTTCGGCGAACGACCAGGGTTGATGATCCAATACGATGATCGGTTTGGTTGTGTCTATGCCTGCCATAAGTACATGTAACGGCTTTCTTTTCTTGTTGATATGGTCGTCCCGTCCGATCAGATAGAATGAAGAGTCCGGACGTGCAACGGAATCGATCAGAAGCGTCGCCCCTGTTTTCTTCAGCCAACGGTATTTGGCTATGCGGTTGGCGCGATATTCATGGTTGCCATAAACCACATACACGCCTAATGGGGCTTTCAGTTGTTTCAAATCCTCTTCGATATGTGCTTTTTCGGCAAAGCGTGATTCATAATCCATGATATCGCCTACTAGGACGACCAGGTCGGGATGTTGTGCGTTGCTCATCTTCACGTATCGCTGTACCAGTTCCTTACCGATCATTTCTCCGATATGGAGGTCGCTCATCATGACAGTCGTCATGCTGTCACGGTCGCTACTTCCTTTGGGTAGGGTGACATATACATCTTTGACAACCGGATAGGCGACGACATGGTAAGCATGAAACATCAGGCCGGTAACGATTGCCATGACCAAAAAGAACAGGATCAGTTTCGTTTGTTTCCAGTGGCTCGTAATCCAGCCGGGAAACCAATGGAAGAAACGGTTGCTAAGCCGGAGCACTTCCAGACTCAATAGGGATAGCGTGATATAAATAGATGCGATATACCAGGTGTTACAGATATATTGGATGGCAATCATGACAGAATCCGGCAATACATTGCGGAATGTAAAGCCGAAAAAGAAGATTGATAATTCAAGGATAAAAAACAAGATATAAGGAATCCTCCAACTCTTTTTGGGGGGAATTGCCTGATACCCTCGCCAGAAGATGTAAGGATTCAGTAATATCTGTGCTACTATCGATTGAATGAAAACTTTCATGTCTGCAAACTATTTACAGGTAATGTTGAATACGACAAGCTCGCTGTCGGTACCTATCCTGAAAGGCGGTCCCCAGAGAGACAGTCCGGAGGAAACGTATATGTGGCTGTTTCCCCACTTACGGTAACCATAACTTTGATCGAACAGATGGTCGGTAATGAGACTGACCGGCCATACCTGTCCACGATGCGTATGTCCGCTGAACTGAAGGTCGATGCCCGCATTTTCCGTATCCGACAAGTTGTACGGTTGATGATCCAAAAGGATAACAGGTTTTGCCGGATCAATGTTTTTCACCAGTTCTTGCAGGGATAATCGGGATTTATTGCTGCGATCGTCCCGTCCGATTATTTGTATACCGCCAGGCAATGTTACGACATCGTCTCTCAATAGGCGGATCGGCGTTTCATTTATGAATTGCATACTCTTCCGTATGCCGCTGATGTATTCATGATTTCCTGGAACCATATAGATTCCCAAAGGTGCTTTCAATTCAGCCAGTTCCTCCATCATCTTTTCTTCATAAAGGGGAACTACGCTGTTGTCGATCAAGTCGCCGCCTATCAGGATCAGATCCGGTTTCTGAGCGTTGATCATCTCGACATATTGTTTGAGTTCTTCTTTGTCTGTCCCGTACCCTAAATGAACGTCGCTGACGGAAACGACTTTCAACGGCTGTTCATTATGAACCGTCTGCTTGTTGATAACTATGTTGAAAACTTCTGTTTTCGGATGTTGGTAGTTATAGTATCCATAGCTTAATAGGCTAAGTGTCAGAAATAAGGATATATAGAAACCATATTTGCATGGAAAGTTGAAAAGTCGGAATAAATCGAATATGATTAGGCATAATACCATATAAAGCGTGAAAACTAACCAGCCGGTCCCTATCTCGTGGGCTGTATGAGCCAAAACAACCGGCAATTTGGTGTTTCGTGCTAAAAAACTACCGATAAACGCCAAGGCACCGCACCAGAATAGTACGGCTAATAAAACTTTAACACCGAAAGGCTGAGCTACCAAAGCCTGTGCCCCTCTCCTGAATATATAGATGTTTCCTGCAAGATAAATACTAATGAGGACAACGAAAAATGTCGGCATAGTTGTAAATTTTCGGCAAAAGTACGGAAACAAATTTAGTTATTCTCGTATTTAATCCGGAATTTATCCAACAAGGCCTTGAAATGGTCTTGAGCTGTCAGGCAGGTATCGGTCAGATATCCTTTGATGTGCGGCCAGTTGCGCAAGCCGTTGTAGTAGAATATTTTCAAATCGTCGGTAATGATGAAGGGTACATAGTTATTCCGAAGGCATTCACGAAACATAATCAACCGTCCTACACGCCCGTTTCCGTCTTGGAAGGGGTGGATGGCTTCGAAGCGTTGATGAAAGTCCAGAATATCTTCAAATGTCGGTTGCTTTTTGCTATTGTATTCTTTCAACAAAGCTTTCATCTCTCTATGAATGTCTTCCGGCATGGTTGTATTGTTGCCGCCCACTTCATTGGGGAATTCTTTGTAGTCTCCGACTCGAAACCAATCTTTTCGTTCGTCAGATGTTCCGGATTTCAAAATAAGGTGGAGCTGTTTGATGTAAGTTTCGGTAAGTTTGCAGTCGCTCTCTTGGATGATGTAGTCTACGGCACGAAAATGGTTGGTAGTTTCGATAATGTCGTCTACATTGATAGCTTCATCCGTCACTCCGATCGTGTTGGTTTCAAAGATATAGCGTGTTTGGTCGTGTGTCAGCCGGCTGCCTTCGATATGATTGGAGTTATAAGTGAAATCAATTTGTATGCGATGGTATATTCCCCCTTTCATCTGCCCGTCTTTCTGCTCGCGTAGAACTTTTAGCAGTGGTGATACCGATTGAGCTTTCTTACGTTCGGGCAATGCTGTGTCAATAGGGATATTCCATGTTTTTCCGATAAGAACGGCCCCTTTTATTTTGCCTTGTGCACAATAGTTTCGAGCTGTTCGTTTTGCAATTTCCTGTCTTTCGGCCCATTCTTTTACTGAAATATATTCCATCTATCGGCAAGTTTGAAGTGTCATTATATAATACAAAGATAGTATTTCTTGCCGATATCGGCAAGAAATACTATCTTATACTGCATTTACCGTTATGGTATTACAATTTGAAACTGCTCGATTGGATATTCCAACCTTTTACAACGAATGTCGGTTCGGATGGCATATCGTCTGTGGCTGTTTCTATGATGACGGTTTTACTTTCTCCCGGTAAGAGCGAGAAGAAGTTGTCTGTGTAGAAACTGGGGCGCACCGGCTTTTTGTCCTGACCAAGCAATTGAAGCTGGGTGAAGAATGCTACGGTTGAAGAAGGGTTCTTTATTTCAGCTTTAATGAAATGGCGGTCGCCTTCTTGATAAGCTTTGTAACGAGTCTTCAGTTGTACCTGTTTCAATTTCGATAGATCTTCGAAGCCGGATGAGGTCGGGCCTGTCAGGGTCTTGCGTCCTTCATACTTGTCGTTGGAACGCCAGTAGAATGTGTTGGCAACCTCTTTCCCTTTCTTGTCGAACAGGCGCAGTTTTATGAAATGGACCTGCGTGATGTTTTGGGGAAAATCAATTGTGAAGACATCGTTTACGACACCGTCTTCCGGGATATCGATCTTCTGGCTTTTGCTCCATACCTTCTTGCTGTTCAAATCGTATACTTCGGCAGCTACCTTATAGTCCTTGAATGCTTGATAGTAGTCATTATAAACAGAAACCGTATTTTTCAAGTAATCAAACTGTGCGTGAAGCGGTTCCAATGCGTTCTGGGTATGGTATAAAGAGGCGGTTGGTTCCAAAGAGTAGTCCCACATACGGGCGCAAACCTGACTTACGGGGCAGTTGTGATACCAGAACAATAACCCTGATGCATAGCGGTCACCATAACCGAATTTGTTATAGTTCCAGACTTCCCAGATTGATTTGGAGTTCATGGCACCGACAGCCTGGCCTTTGGTGGCAAACTCTTCGATGGAAGAGGAAGGACCATAATGGTTGGTAAGGTCTGTGTACATGGTCGACATCAGATGGAACCCTCCGCCATCATGATAATCCCATACCTCCTTATTGATCGGCCAGAGGTCTTTCTCGTCCATTACTTCGCGGAGCGTTTCAACGGTCGGTATAGTCGGCGAACCATATTCCGGATTGAAGCCATCGACACGGCTACCGCGTTCGGATGCTGTATTTTCGTAGTGCTGCATCGGGTTTACCTGTTTGTAGGGGCTACCGTCGTGCACGCCGTCACATTCCGACTGCATCTGGTAACCACGTGTCCCATCTAGTTTCATGATCAGGTCTTTTGCTCCCGGCATTTCCGTGCTTTCGTTGGAAGATACATAGTAGACCAATGAAGGATGGTTGCGCAGGCGTTTTACGGTTGCTTCGACGTTGCTCAGGTATAAATCTTTATCCTGTGGATGTTTGGTGTCGCCGGTCATCCAGAATTCCTGCCATACGAGGAGTCCCATTTCGTCGCAGAGCTGGAAGAAATAGTCCGATTCGGCAATTCCGCCTCCCCACATACGGATCAGGTTGATACCGGATTGTTTTGTATAGCGCAATTCTGCATAAGTACGTTCATCGGAGGTACGGAGCATCCCTTCCGGAATCCAGTTGGTTCCCCGGATGAAGAGTTTCTTGCCGTTCACATAGAATTGGCGGGATTTGTCCGGTGTATTCTGGTCGGATGTGATTTCCCGGATACCGAAACGGGTTTTTATCTCATCGGACACTTTACCGTCTATGCTTACAGTTAGTTTCAGTTCATACAGTTCCGGATTCCCTTTGAAGATAGGCCACCACAGACGTGGGTTCTTGATTGTCAGTTGTGGGAATTCTTCCGGAGTAAAACAAATTTCCTTCGTTTCTCCTCTGAATAGCTTCAGGTCTTTGCTGAACGTGATGTTTTCGCCGATGATTTCTCCTTTGACCGTGCATTTTACGCTACGCTGTGTCGGGTTTGTCACTTCTACACTGACAGTCTCTTTTGCCAAATCGTAGCTCGGCTTGGAGAGTTCGGATTTGATGAATGGATGGCGGATGACCGCTTTGTCCGTAGCATAGAGGCTGATGTTTTTCCAGATACCAGTATTACGGTCGCGGATACCGTCGTTGAAGGTAAAATCCCAACCGACACTCATCAGCATGGTTGTGTTCAGTCCGATGTTACCGTCTCCACCATTGTGAAACTCGCCGGTAGCTCCCCACTGCTTCGGTTTGATGGTTCCCGGCATATCGACCGGATAAACCTTGATTGCCAAGGCATTCTTCTGACCGATACGGGCGAAGTCGGTGATATTGATATATTCAGGTTTGAACATGCCGGACATATTGCCAAGCAGATAACCGTTTACCCATATTTCGGCACGGTAATTGATGCCGTCTACCTGAAGCCAGACGATTTTGTCTTTATAGTTTTCCGGTACGTCAAATTCCGTACGAAACCAATAGGTGTAGAACTCGCGTCCTGTTTTGGCAAGATCCGGGATGATATTCCGATCCAGCTTATTATTCATTCCATAATAAGGCTCCGGATATACCTTGTTGTGGACGAGAGAGTTCAGGACTGTACCCGGAACGATCGCCGGCATCCATTGCCCGGTCTGATAGCCTGGTTGTGAGATTTTTTCAGCCGGATCTTTCGTCTCGTCGGCTTTATGCATCTGCCAGGTAAAACTTCCGTTATGTCCGTCTTTTGAATCCAGATATATTTTATCTGGATTCCGATAATAATTGGGTGTCTGAGCTTGCATGAAGCAGGCAGACACAAGTAAAAATATTCCAGTAAAAATGTTTTTCATAAATTAATCTTTTAATTCGGGATCTGATCGCCAGGAGTTTTCTTTGCCGGATCGTAAATGGCTACACTGACTTGAGAATCTGCACATCCGTAATAGAGATACCATTTGTTTTTGAAAAAGACCAAACCTTCGATAAAGACGGTTCCGTCAACATACTGTCCGCTTTTTTCGAATGAAGCCATTGGGCGGAAGAAAGGGACGTCCAGGCGTTGCAACACTTTCAACGGCTCTTTTGGATCGGTCAGGATTTGTCCGGCACAGTAAGCTCCGGCTGTGAAACGCTTGTCTCGTTTGCTGTCGTTTGTCTGGTTCTTGCCGTTATAAAGCAAGACGATGCCTTTGTCTGTCAGGATAGCGGGAGGTCCGCACTCTGTCAATGCACTGTCGAAGTATTGAGGACGAGGTTTGATGACAGTCGCCAGTTCGTTTTTCTCGTCCAATATCGGAGTCCAATTGACCAAATCGTCGGAGGTGGCAGCGTAGACCGCGTGTTCTCCCCAATACATGAAGTATTTTCCATCGATTTTCGTCAGCACTTGTTTTCCATTTTTGATCTCTGTTACCATAGAACCGGATTTGCAGAAAATGTCTTTGAAACGCCCGTTGTAGGCTTTAGCAAAAGCAGGGCCATGTTTTTCCCATTTGACCAGGTCACGTGAGGTGGCGATGCAGAGGCGTGCCACTTTCCGATTCCAGGAAGTGTAGGTCATGACATACAGACCGTCTTCCGTCA
>ENA-ORRL01002541-ORRL01002541.1-human-gut-metagenome-genome-assembly--contig:-NODE-2541-length-10718-cov-3.023539_pt1 | contig 10718 bp, 8 predicted proteins | sample MGYA00242175_ERZ509134 | MGnify/ENA primary metagenome ERZ509134 (study PRJEB26280, sample SAMEA2338660) | human gut metagenome | biome: human gut; feature: human-associated habitat; material: faeces... | reverse complement strand
CTGATAAAAGGAAAAATGTCAACACTTTTTTTAATTTTTTTCTTCATTTTTATTTATACGATTAATATTCTACTTACAAAGATAAGTCAAACAACTCCTTAAGTAAAAGCAAGTAATGTGGATTTTTCTCAAAAATCAATAAAAAGGGAGGTTACCCATATATGAACAACCTCCCTTCTGATCAAGACTGCTTTTTAATGAGTCCTGATATCAACTCTATAGTTTGAACTTATACAGTTGCGCCATCACCTTCTGGTATTCATTCTGCAACTGCATATGATTCTGCATACTCTGATAGAGCGTGGTGACGTCTACAAAATATTCGATCATCGAGATTTGTCCCGCTTGGATCGCCTTATTCAACAACGCCAGGTTATTCTGGCTCTCCAGCACTTCGCCATACTCGTCGATGGAAGTCTTCAAGGCTACCGACTGGTTATAGAGTTGGAGCAATTCATTCTCTACCGCCGTCATCGTGCTTTCCAGTTGCAAATCGGTGTAAAGGTTCTGTGCTTTCGCCTGTTTCACATTGTTGCGGTTTGAGAAAAGAGGAATACTGATGCCGACCAAAAAGCCATTGAAACGTTCGCCACCCGAAGATGGGTTCATACGGTAACCCAACTCAAACGAAGGCAGCCCCATCGTCTTGTTGACACTGATTTGTCTCGATGATACGGCCTTCGCACTTTGCAAAGACAACAGACGCCGATCATTCTCCAAGATTTCCTGGCGCAGGTCAGCAAACGAGAGCGGAAGCTCCACAACCTCGTAAGCCGTATCAGTCAACTGAATAGCAATCCCCCCGTTCAGCATTTCTAGTTCCCGCTGTTTATTCACACGGGCCGCTTCGTTCATGCGTACCTCGTTACGGACGTTCAAAAGTTCAAGTTCGATCTTGTTCGTTTCCAAAATATTGGCATCACCCTGTTCCAAACGTTGCTGATAGAGTGCGGCAAGCTGTTCGGCGCTTTTCCGACGGATATCCAGCAGGTTCTTTTGCTGATTCAGAAAGATCAAGTCCAGGCAAGCTTCTTTGGCTTGCAACAAAATCTGCTGGCGCACTTCTTCGCCCTGTCGGTCGTAGTTTTCGCCCTTCTGCTTGGAGAGCTTGTTCCGTTGCATATATAAAGACGGGAAGTCAAATGATTGCGAAGCGACTAATTCACCGGTGAATCCCATTCCCTCTTTGTTTCCATACAAATGGGAATAAGTAACGGTAGGATCAGGCAGGTTGTTGTCCAGTTTGGCTTCCAACTTTTGTGCCGTCACCATCTGACGGTTTGCCTGCAATTCCTTGTTATTGGTCTCTACACTCCGGAGCACTTCCTCGATGGAAGTTTGCGCCCCGGCCACCAATGCAGAAGAAAGCAATGCTATTGTTAATATGAATCGTTTCATTCTTTATCTTCTTTATTCATTAATAAATAAACAATCGGGATGATGAAGCCGTTCAGGAAAGTGGATGTCAGCAGACCTCCTAAGATAACGGTCGCCATCGGACTTTGTATCTCGTTGCCTGGCAAATCGCCGTTCAGCGCAAGCGGGATTAACGCGAGAGCCGAACTGAGCGCCGTCATCAGGATAGGATTCAAACGGTCCATAGAACCTTGCAGGACGGCTTGTTTCAACGGTACATTCTCTACAGTCCGAAGATGCGTGTAATGGCTGATCAGCAACATACCGTTACGAGTGGCAATACCGAACAGGGAAATGAAACCGATAATAGCCGGAATACTCACCTCGCCGGAAGTCAGCTTCAAGATGAACACACCCCCGATCAACGCCAACGGTAGGTTCAACAGAATAACCCCGCTCTCTTTCGCATTCTTAAACTCATTATAGAGCAACAGGAAGATCACCAACAGAGACATCAACGAAGTAAGCAGTAACGTACGGCTGGCAGCCTGTTCACTCTCGAACTGCCCGCCATATTCGATATGATAGCCTTCAGGCAACTGGATGGAAGCATCTATCTTCTGCTGTATCTCATTGACGATGCTGCGGAGGTCGCGCTCGGAAACATTACCACTGATCACGATCTTACGCTGCACATTCTCGCGATTGATCGTGTTCGGACCTGTCACGGAACGGATTTCGGCGACATAGCTCAACGGGACTTTCTTACCACCCGCATCGATCATCAGATTACGGATATCCTCCATTGTGGCACGGCTTTCATCCGAAGTCTTTACCGTCAGGTCAAATGTCTTGCCATTGTCATACACCTGGCTGACAGCTTCGCCCCCCAGCATGACATTGACATACTCCTCAAACTCCGGCAACGTGATGCCATATTGTGCCATCAACTCACGCTTCGGTGTAATGGTAAGCTGCGGACGCTCGATCTGTTGTTCCACTTTCAAGTCCACCAGACCGGGGATTCCTTGTATAGCCTCCTTGATCTGGTTACCGACCGTAAACATCAGATTCAAGTCCGTACCGAACAATTTGATTGCGATATTCGCCTCCGTACCGGAGAGCATGGCGTCGATACGATGAGAAATAGGCTGTCCTATTTCGATGTTAGCTCCACTAATGGTAGACAATTTCTTACGGACATCATTCATAACCGCATCGCGGCTACGGTCTTTCAAGACAAACGGAGCTTCGATTTCCGATACGTTTACCCCTAAAGCATGCTCGTCAAGCTCGGCACGTCCGGTCTTGCGGGCAACAGTCTGGATTTCGGGAACCTGCATCAGCAATTCTTCTGCCCGTCGTCCCATCTCATCCGATTCTTCGAGGGAAATGCCCGGAAGAGAGCTTACATTGATCGTAAACGAACCTTCGTTAAATGGCGGCAGGAAGCTACGTCCCAGCGTAAAGAACATTCCCAATGTAACAAGAAACAGGCCAATCGTACACCCTAACACCATATTTTTATGTGCCAATGCTCCATTCAAGGCTTTACCATACAATTCTTTCAACTTGCGGGCCACCCATGCCTCCTTCTCTACTTTCTTGTCTGTAGGCTTCCGGTTCAACAGGTAGCTGCACAACACGGGGGTCAATGTCAACGCCACGACCGTAGAGGCAAACAGCGCAACAATAAAGGCGATCCCCAGCGGCACCAGCATACGCCCTTCCATCCCGCTCAGGAAGAAAAGGGGTACGAAGCTGACCACGATAATGAGCGTCGAATTCAAAATCGGCATACGTACTTCGCGAGATGCATCGAACACGACTTCCAAAATGGAACGTTGCTGATCGGAAGGCAACAAACGATTTTCCCGTATCCGTTTATATACATTCTCCACATCAACAATCGCATCATCGACCAGCGAACCGATAGCAATCGCCATTCCTCCCAAACTCATAGTATTAATAGTCAATCCCATATAATGCAATGTCAGTATGGAAACTAACAAGGAAAGAGGCAAGGCAACCAGCGAAATCACCGTTGTACGGATATTCATCAGGAACAGGAACAGAACAATAACAACAAAGAAACTGCCTTCGAACAGACTGTTCTTCACATTATTAATAGAGCTGTCAATAAAGCGGCTCTGACGGAATATGTCGGTCGAAACGTGCACATCAGCAGGCAGGTTCTTCTGCAAGTCCGCCATAATCGCGTCTAACTTTTCCGTCAAGTCGATCGTGCTGGTGTTCGGTTGTTTGGTGACCGTAATCAACACGGCAGGTTTCGCCCGTTCGGAAGCAGTTCCGAGCTTCGGACTTTTGCTGCCAATCTTCACTGTTGCGATATTTTCCAACAAAACAGGGAAATCTCCGACAATCTTTACAACTCCCTTTCCGATCTCCTCGGCATTCGCAGTAGAAAGAACACCCCTGATGATGTATTCGTTATCATATTCATAAAGGACACCACCATTGGCATTCCGGTTCATGTTGCGGGTAACGGCCAGAACTTCACCCAAGCTTACACCGTAGTGCTTCATGCGGGCGGGATCAAGCAATATCTGGTACTCCTTGATATCGCCACCGATCACGGCAACCTGTGCCACTCCTCCCGTCGAGAGTAATCGCGGACGGATGGTCCAGTCGGCAATCGTACGCAGGTCCATTTGGGTTGTAGGGGCGATTCGTGAACCACTCTTACTATCATCAGCCGTCAGCCCGATAATCATCATTTCCCCTAAGATGGAAGACTGCGGGCCCAGCGTCGGTTTCCCGACATTCTCCGGCAGGCTCTCACTGACGACAGCCAACTTTTCGGAAACGATCTGACGGGCCCGGTAAATATCCGTTCCCCAATCGAATTCAACCCACACGACAGAAAAACCCGTCGTAGAAGACGAACGGACACGACGCACATCCATCGCACCATTCACAGCCGTCTCTACCGGAAAAGTGACCAAACGCTCCACCTCTTCGGGAGCCATACCGTTCGCCTCTGTCATAATGACAACGGTCGGCGCATTCAAATCCGGGAACACATCCACATCTGTATGGAAAGCGGTATACGTACCGGCAATCATCAGCAGCAGGGAACAGATCAATACAACCAACCTGTTATGCAACGAGTAATATATTATCTTATTCAGCATAATCTTTTTTAATTGTCAATTCATTAATGATTATGTGTATGTGCGGGAATTGCATTAGAAGCAGAAGCCAGCTTGATCTGGTAAGCACCGACCGTCACAACTTCGTCACCTGCTTTCAGGCCGCTCAATATCTGGACTTCGGAGCCGTTGTCGGCACCTAATGTCACAGGAACCTTTTTATAGGCTTCTTCATGCACGCGAACAAAGACTGAATAAACACCCTGCTCCTCGATAAGGGCGGAAACAGGGACATTCTGCATCGGAGCCGTAAGCAGATAGATCTCGACAAACGAGCCGGGAATAATAGCTCCCTTATTATCAAACTCGAATGTAACCGGAACATAAAAAGAGTTAGTATCGGAGGCCTTGCCATAAGAAAGCAGATGTCCACGCAGATCGGACAATTTATAAGTCACGTTATCGTACGGCGTACGGAAATTAGCGGACTGTATAGATGGCAAGTAGTTGTAATATTTCTCTGAAACCTCCGCACGCAACACCAGGCGGCTATTCTGCGAAATCGTGGCCAACGGCTGGCCTACCGTCACATAATCACCCTCTTTCACTTGCAAGTTTTTCAGATAACCGTTTATTGGCGAAACAACCGACACACCGTTAGCAGTCTGTTTTCCTGCTACCGCTTCCCAAGCCACCTTCGCATTCTCGTAATTCAGACGTGCCTGTTCAAAATCTTTGGCAGAAACGATCTTATCCCCTACCAGGGTTTCCATACGTTCATATTCTTTCTTTGCATTCTCATACGCATATTTGGCTTTAGCCGCCACATTACCGTCAGACAAACTACTCGAAGCAAGACTCAGAATAGCCTGTCCCTTGCGAACAGCCGTTCCATCGACAAATGACAGGTTGCCGAATGTTACCACACCGGGAACCGTAGCCACCACAGTCGACTCCTCTCCCTGCGCAGCCATCACCCGCCCGCTTGTTTTGATCACATCGGTAAAAACACCCGGCTCAACCTTAGACGTCTGCAATCCGACTGCTTCCGCCAATGCTTTCTTAAACGAAATTTCACCGGCATGTCCTTCTCCGGCCTCTTCTTGTTCATGATCATGTCCCTCATGTTCATGGTCATGCCCTTCGTGATCGTGGTCGTGTTCTTCTTCGTGTTCGTGGGCTTCATGTTCATGCTCTCCATGTGCCGCAGTATTGCCATTGCAACCTGCCAGAATGTAGGCGAAAATCACCCACACTAAATATATTTTTTTCATTATGATGTATGAATTTTGATTTATGAGTTATGAATAAAAGAAGGTTCATGATTTATGATTTATATCATCAACACATAAATCATAAATCATAAATTATAAATCAAATTCATACGGAGGCGCACGAAGCCCTGACGCAGAAACAATCCACGTATCATGCAGGGACTCGATGTAGTAGGCCCGGTCATTCTCGAACAAGAGCTTGTAAAAGACCGGAACAGGAGGATTTATATAATCAAACAATACAAGCAAAGGGAAAAGAAACTGATTCACGTTTCCATCCGTCACATGCGAGAAAATGGAAGTGTAGAGTGCGATGTTATGCCCGTTGCATCCGCAATCATGTGATTCGGAACTTCCATGCCCACCATGAGCCGCCTCGGCTGAAAGTGATTTATAGCAAGGCAACCCGTTACTATGGTGATGGTGCGGTACGACTACCGATATAAGCATCACGATACTAACAAGCAGCATCACATATTGGTATATTTTCTTTTTCACTCTCATACTTCCGATACAAAAATACGAAGTTTTTAATTACTACGCAATTATGCCTCCTAAATTAAGAAACTGTTTTGTTTTTTACCAAACCAGGCGGTTTTCATCGTCTGGCAAGGCACTTTAGTTGCCAGACATCCCCATGTTGCCACCCTTTACATCCGGGTGTACCCCCCCTCTTCACCCAGATGTAAAGGATGGCAACATGGGGGTGTTCGTGAAATTATGTGCTTATTTCTGCCAAAAAAAGAGATAGCTTTTGTGGAATGAAGAACCATATTGTTTTTCAATCATATGATAAAAGCTCCATATTTCATGAGTGCCAAAGGAGTGACAGAGTAGTGATAGAGTAGTGATAGAGGGAAATGTCATCTATCACTACCTCTAACGTTTAAATATCAATAACTACAGGCTCGTCAGTGATAGAGTGATAGATGAAAACAGTTTCTATTATTTCTCCCGATAGAGAAGAAAGGTATGCCAAGTGAAAACTTACTTACGAAATGACATAAATCAGGCATGGATATAAACCCATATAATCCATGCCTAAAAAATCGTGATGAAGATGTGTTTTGACATCTCCTTGTTATTAGGAAATAAGCCTTTATTTGTCCAGCTTAGCACAAATAAGTTCGGCCGCCTTCTTTCCGCTCATCAGCATACCACCAAAGATCGGCCCCATGCGGAAACTACCACTCACCCCATTGGCAGCCATACCAGAAACGAACAGTCCCGGATAGATTTCCTTCGTATTTTCTACGGTTGTAGACTCACCCAGCTCGACATTCAGCGAACGTTCGCCGATCACGCCTCCAGTTGGAGTATTCAGCTTGATATCGTTCTTGCGAGCAACCACGCGTGCGATTTCACAGTCGTGGCCGGTTCCTTCCAGGACAGCCTTGGACATGATTGTCAGCGGGTCCACATGCATACCTTCGCGGATAACCGGAGCCCAGTTCACAACCACACCGGCTACGGCATCGTTATGGAACACTACATCTTCTACGGAATAGCAGTTGAAAATAGTCGCACCGGCTTTCGTCGCACCATAGATCAAAGCCGAGGTCGTGTGTACGGAATCCATGATATAAGTACCGTTTCCGGCATCCTTATAACTTACACCCAACTCACGCACGATCGGCATAGCCTCTTCCTGAACCACGATATCGTTGAACATCATGGCGCCCCCCCACATACCTCCACCGGGAGCCAGCTTACGGTCGAACAAAGCCACCTTCTTTCCGGCCTTAGCCAGATAATAAGCGGCAACGATACCAGAAGGACCACCACCGACAATAGCGACATCAATAGACAAATTGCTCTTTAACTTCGCAAAGTAAGAGTCGATAATTCCTGTTGAAACAATCTGTTCCATTACAAAATAATAATTAGAGTTTAAACATCAGGAAGCACATAGAGGTAACGCTCCCCTTTATTTAGTAATTCTACCTTTTCCCTTCACGGCGTTATCCGGCAGGTTCAATGGGTATAATCTCAGCCTGTATAGTAAGGCACCCCTATGATAAGTCGGAGGCAAAGATATAATAATTATCCGAAATGCGGCGGACGCTTGTCCATTTTCCGTTCCACAAAATTCTTCATGAACGCAACCGTCTCGTCTATCCCCAAGACAGAGACATCTATCGAAAAGTTGTAGGTGGATGCAACGCCCCATTCCTTATTCGTATAATAGTTATAATAAGCAGCACGCGACTTGTCGGTCTTCAGCATCAATTCCTCCGCCTGTTCGACCGTCAGGTTCTGGCTTTCGATGATCCGTTGAATACGGTTTTCCTTGTTGTTATGAATAAAGAAACTCAGGCAGTCAGGATTGTCACGAAGGATATAGTCGGCACATCGTCCGACAATCACACAAGAACCTTTTTCCGCCAGGTTACGGATCGTATCGCTCTGATACAGGAACAAACGGTCGTTAGACAGCACATCGGCATACGGCGGGAACAACCCCATATACGAATAGCCCATCGTAAAAGCATACGCCAAACCACTGGAAGCCTTCTCGTCCGCTTTCTCGAAAAACTCCTCGCTCAGTCCGCTTTCCTTCGCGGCAAGCGCCATCAGTTCCTTGTCATAATAGCCGATGCCCAGCTCTTTTGCCAGCTTCTGTCCTACCTCGCGACCACCGCTGCCAAACTGCCGGCCGATGGTCAATATGATTTTATTATCCATGTCTATCTATGTTTTTGGTATCAAGACAAAGGTAAATAAAATTTATTTAGAATGAAACTTCCTGAACTGGTTTATCAAGACGAGAGCCGTAACAATCGTAGCTGTCGTGTCGGCGATCGGGATGCTGATCCATACGCCAAGTGTTCCGAACCATCGGGGAAGAATCAACAAGCAGGGAACGAGGAACAGCATCTGCCGGGTGAGCGAAAGGAAGATCGCCTTCTTAGACATCCCGATGGAAAGGAAAAAGTTTGTCGCCACCATCTGGAAACCGACAATCGGAAAGACCGCAAAGACGATATGCAAACCGTACACCGCCGCCTCGATCAGCTCCGGATCGGTCGTAAACATGCGGACGATCACCGACGGGAACAACTGACAGAGCAAAAACCCTGTTGTCGCCACCCCTATCGCCCACTTCATCGTCAACTTCGTCACTTCCGTCACACGCGAATATTGGCGGGCACCGAAGTTATAACCGGCAATCGGCTGCATCCCCTGGTTGAACCCCATGATGATCATAATAAAGAGGAATACCACCCGGTTCACGATCCCGTATGCACCGATCGCCATATCACCGCCATGCTCTTTCAGTCCCCGGTTAATCAGTATTACAATCAGGCAGGCACAAAGATTCATCAAGAAAGGTGACATTCCGATATAAAGAATCCCCTTCACGATTTCGCTTTTCAGCCGGTAAATGCCTTTCTTGAAATGCAACAACTCCTTCGGACGGGAAAAATGAATCAACTGTCCGGTCAGCGAAATGACCTGAGAGATGACGGTAGCCCATGCCGATCCCTTGATCCCCCAACCGAAACCGAAGATAAAAAGCGGATTCAGTACACAGTTGATCACCACCGACGCCAACGTCGCATACATCGCTAATTTAGGGAAACCAGAAGAACGCAACACCGCATTCAGTCCTAGATACATATGAGTAATCACATTTCCTATCAGGATCACATTCATATAATCGCGGGCATACGAAATCGTGTTCTCGCTCGCCCCGAAGAAATAGAGGATCGGATCGAGCAACAACATAAAGACCAACGTAAATGCAAGCCCCAAAACTACGTTCAGCACCAGTACGTTTCCGAGCACCTTGTTCGCCCCTTCATAATCTTTCTGTCCCAACTTCACGGACACCAGCGTTGAAGCCCCCACCCCAACCAGAGAACCGAAAGCAGCCGCAAGGTTCATCAATGGAAAAGTCAAGGCCAAACCGGAGATCGCCAACGGTCCTACCCCGTGTCCGATAAATATACTGTCTGCCATATTGTAAAGCGAAGAAGCGGTCATGGCGATAATGGCCGGTATGGCATACTGTGTCAACAACTTGCTGATGCGCTCGGTTCCAAGCACTAAAGGAGAATTTTGTTTACTCATGTCACAAAGATACGCAGAATCCGAAAAAAAGATTACTTTTGTTTTCTTATAAAGTATAAAAAATGGCAGAAAATTTAATAATCAACGGTGAGAACAAGCGGGAACTATATGAGACGCTGCTTCCTCAATTGCAATCGCTGACAGCGGGAGAGACGGACGTCGTCGCCAATATGGCGAATGTCGCCGCTGCCCTGAAACAAACATTCGATTTCTTCTGGGTAGGCTTTTACCTTGTGAAAGAGGAAGAACTCGTACTGGGTCCGTTTCAAGGCCCCATTGCCTGCACTCGCATCCGCTTTGGCAGAGGAGTTTGCGGAACCGCTTGGAAAGAAGCCCGTACACTGATTGTTCCTGATGTAGAACAATTTCCCGGACACATCGCTTGTAGTTCGGACTCTAAATCGGAAATAGTAGTACCGATCATCCAACAGGGTGAAGTCGTTGGAGTGCTGGATATTGACAGTGATGAACTGGATAGTTTCGACACCATCGACGCACGCTATCTGGAAGAGATTTGCACGTATATTGTATTATAAAATAACGGCATAAACATCCTGAAAAAACGGAGGCTCTGATTGAATGAATCAGAGCCTCCGTTTACTATAAATAGAGCCTCTGTTCGGATCAAACAGAGGCTCTATTTTTTTACCAGTCCATATCTTCTATTTCCCGTTCCCGGTACAGCAAAAGTTGTTTGCGAAGCGAACGCATTTCGTGCCTCATATCTTCCATCCTTTCCAGCAAATGATGAATGGCATCGATACCTTCCATATTGATGGATAAGTCATAGTACATTCTGCTATAACGTTCCACGTTCGGGAGTTCCGACAAAAGCAGATAATGTTCACCGCCTTCGGTATGCACGTTAATCAAACCGCCCTCTTCCAACATTTCGATGAAT
>ENA-ORRL01002536-ORRL01002536.1-human-gut-metagenome-genome-assembly--contig:-NODE-2536-length-10732-cov-6.472230_pt1 | contig 10732 bp, 5 predicted proteins | sample MGYA00242175_ERZ509134 | MGnify/ENA primary metagenome ERZ509134 (study PRJEB26280, sample SAMEA2338660) | human gut metagenome | biome: human gut; feature: human-associated habitat; material: faeces... | reverse complement strand
ATCGTAACACTTTATAATACCAGTTAGGTGTTAAAGAATTGTAGGTATCAAAATTCGAATCTGCGGTGCCACCTTGCTTGCTCCGCTCGTCTTCCCACCATGGAAAACTGCAGGAGCCCCTCAACGGAGAGCCAACACTCCCCTGCCCTGTAACGGAGGCTTCCGTCCCAAGCTACTAAAGGCTCTGCCCTGTTTGCCCGGCCCTCGGCGGCCCACGAACTCTGCCCCGCTCTCTGCCCGTTTTCACCATTCGGGCTCACTGTAAGTGCGCTTGCAGGTTCTCTTCCGCCTCATCGGTTTGTTGATTGCATTATACGCTTTATTTTCATAAAGTCAAGAGGGAATTTTTCATTTTTTCGGCCGCAAAGATGAAATGCTTCTTGGATGTTCTGCAGCAGCCTTCCTGCCCGGATCTCCCCGGTGCGGCCCGGGCAGCTCTGCCGGGGCAAAAGAAGTCTTCTTCCTGCCATAGGTCATATTTTCTCTCCACTCCGGGACGCATTTCCACTTTCAGTATCCCCGTTGCTGCGCACAAAGTTCGCAGTTTCTGCCACAGATTCCACACTATTTTTATTCTTTTCCCGAGTTTTGCTCTAAATTCTCTTCAAAGGGCTTGACAGAAAAATGTTTTTTGCGATAAACTAATTCTATGAAATATTTTCGTTGTATCCAACGATGTCAAACATGCAACTCGGAGAGGACATTATCACCATGTCGATGACCCTGAATCCCGTCAACGAAGCCGCTTTTCAGAAAGCTGTACAGTCTCTGGAGACCCTGAACCGGGCCGCCGTGTTCCACCCCACCGGCACCGGCAAAAGCTGTATTGCCTGGAAGGTGGTGGAGGCTCACTCCCAGACCACCTTTTTCTGGCTGGTGGCCGGTGCACAGCGTCTGGCCCTGCGGCAGGCAGAGCTGACACGCTACAACGGCGGCACCCTGCCCGGCAATGTCCGCTTCTGTGATTGCGAAAAGCTGGCCGCCGCCACCCCGGAGCAGTGGGTGCGGCTGGGGGAGCAGAAACCCGGCTGCATCGTGCTGGACTGCTACCATGAGTTGAGCGCCGTGTGTTGGGCACAGTCGGTGCAGAAGCTGTTGCGGATGTGCCCCCAGGCAAAGGTGCTGGGGCTGGGTGTGCCCAACGGTGCCCCCGTCTGCGCCGCCGCGCAGGAGCTGTTTGCCGACTGCATCGTCTCCCACATGACTGTAGCCGAGGCCATGGCCGCCGGGACCATGCCGGTACCCTCGGCCTATGCGGCCCTGCTCTGGCCGCAGGAGGAGGAGCTGGCCACCCTGCGCGCCCGGATCAAAAACCTGTGTATGCCCAAGGGCGACACCTCCCTGCGCGTTCAATATGAAGAGCTGAGCTGGTCTCTGCGTCAGGTGGAGAACCTGACCGTTCTGCTGCCCCGTCTGCTCAGCGATACCAGCGGCCACTATCTGGTCCTGTTTGAATCCGCCGCCTATCAGGAAAAGCTGGGCACGGAGCTGGAACAGCTGCTGCGCACTGTGGACCCTGCCGTCCGCTTTTACGCTGCAGATCACGCCTGCTTTGCGGATTCTGCCGCCGTGGAGACCTTCCTCTCCGATACAGCCCCCGGCCCCAAGGTCCTGCTCTGCATCAACGCACCGGGAGTCCAGCAGCCGCTGGAGGGGCTGGCCGGGGTCATTCTGGTGCGCCAGTCCAGCCTGATGTCCACCTTCAAGCAGATGCTCTGCCGCGCGCTGGTGGCTGCCGGCAGCCGCAGCGTGCCGGTGTTCGACCTTGTGGCGCAGTTCGAAGGGCTGGGCAACGGCCGTACCCTGCAGCGTGACTGCACCGAGGCCATGACCAGGGCCGGCAGCAAAACGCCGGGCTTCCGGCAGGAGCGCCCCATGCAGCAGACCTACCGCCTGTACGGCAAGCTGCGCCGGGAGATGGAGGCCCGCTGGGAGGTGCTGTGCCAGGCTGCCGCCGATGCCGCCGCCAAAGAGGGCACTTTGGAGCTGCCCCGGAGCTATACCATCCACAGCGGCGTGCCCGTGGGCAAGTGGCTTGAGCTCCAGCGGCAGGTACAGGCCGGGCAGCGCCCGGGCCGCCTGACAGCGGAACAGGCCGCCAAGCTGGAAAAACTGGGCATCCGCTGGAACCACCGGCTGGAAGCCGCCTGGGAAAAAGGCTTTGCCTCCGCGCAAAAATACCGCACCGAGCACGGCGACCTGCTGGTGCCGGTGCGCTACCGCGATAAAAATGATTTTGCGCTGGGCGAATGGATCGTCTACAACCGCCAGCGCTATCTGGGCGGCAACCTGACCCAGAATCGCATCGAGCGGCTGGAAGCCATCGGCATGGTGTGGAGCACCTCCAACGATCTGTGGGAACAGAACTATGCTGCCGCCACCCAGTATTATCTGGAGCACGGTGATCTGGAAGTACCCATCAAGTACGAAACGCCCTCCGGCTTCGGTCTGGGGGTCTGGCTGGGGGCCCAGCGCGCCGCTCACAAGGCAGGCGAGCTGCCTCAGGAACAGGTGGAGCGGCTGGATGCTTTGGGCATGGACTGGACCAACCGCAACGACCGCAAGTGGATGTCCCTGTACGATGTTGCCGCCGCCTACTACCATGAGCACGGCAACCTGAACGTCCCCTCGGAGTATGTCACGCCGGATGGAGTGCTGCTGGGCAAGTGGGTGGCGCGCCAGCGCTATGCCTACCTGAACCCGGACCGCTCCAGCGCCCGGGTCACCCCTGAGCGCAAGGCCCTGCTGGACAAGCTGGGCATGGTGTGGGAAAAGTACGACCCCTGGCAGGAGCGCTATGATCTGGCTCTGGCCTACAAGACAGAGCACGGCGATCTGGAGATTCCCTCTGTCTACAAGACCGCGGACGGTGTTTGGCTGGGCAGCTGGGTCAGCCGCCAGCGGCAGGCCCTGAACTCCGGCAGCAGCGCCCTGAGCAGTGAGCGCCGCAAGCTGCTGCGCATCCTGTTCAAGGGCGAGCGCCGCCCCAGTGATCCCGCTGCTGACCACGGCACCGTGCGCGAGGCCAACTGGGAGCGGAACTTCCGCAGTGCCGCCCGCTATGCCCGCAAATACAAGCACCTGCTGGTCCCCGCCAGCTATGTGGACAGCGATGGTGTCCGGCTGGGCGTGTGGATCTCCAACCTGCGTGCAGCCCGCAAGAACCGCCCGGATTCCTATCAGGTCACGCTCGCCCACATCAAAAAGCTGAACAGCATCGGCATGGTGTGGGATGCCCGGGATGCCAAGTGGGGAACCGCCTATCAGCAGGCCAAAGCCTACTACAAGGCCCACGGCAACCTCCACGCCGCCGCCAACTACAAATCCGACGAAACCGGCTTCTGTCTGGGCGACTGGCTCCGCCGGATGCGGGAGTGGGATACCACCCACGACCCCAAGCTCACCCCTGAGCGCCGCGCAATGCTGGATAAGATCGGGATGGAGTGGAGCGAATAAGAGAAAAGAGCCACCGGTTTTTGCCGGTGGCTTTTCTGATGCAGATTACAGCTGATCCAGCTCCTGCTGCAGCTGGGCCAGCGCATTGCGGATGGGCAGATGCTGGGGGCAGGCCGCCTCGCACTTGCCGCAGCGGACGCAGTGGCTGGCCTTTTCGGCATCGGGGAAGTGGGCTTCCCACTGGTGCTTGATGGCCTCGGGCTGGCCGAACATCCCCAGCTTGTTCCAGATGCTGAAGTTGTCCGGGATGTCCACCCCCATGGGGCAGGGCATACAGTACCGGCAGCCGGTGCAGCCGATCTTGATGCGGCTGTGCAGGAAGGCGGCGGTCTGCTCCACCGCGGCGATCTCTGCAGCGGTCAGCGGCTCAAAGCGAGCAAAAGTGGCCAGATTATCCGTGAGCTGATCCTCGGCACTCATGCCCGAGAGGATGACATGGACGTTCCGGTGGCTGCCCACCCAGCGCAGGGCCCAGGAGGCATCCGAGGCCTCGGGCCGCAGGGCCTTGAGGGGTGCTTCGGCCTCCGGGGGCAGGTTGGCCAGCGTGCCGCCCTTGATGGGCTCCATAATGACGAGGGGGATGTTCAGCTCCTCGGTCAACTGATAGCCGCGGTCACCCGAGATCTCCTCGGCACGGTCATCGGTGTCCAGATAGTTATACTGCAGCTGGCAGAAATCCCAGGGCTGATCCCGCAGGATGTGCTCAAGGCCCGCCGCGTTGTCGTGGCAGGAGAAACCGAAGCTGCGGATGCGGCCCAGCTTTTTCTGCTCCCACAGCCAGTCCACGATGCCCATTTCCTTGGCCCGGTCGTATCGGGCGGCGTACAGGGAGTGCAGCAGGTAGAAGTCGATGTACTCCACGCCCAGCCGCCGGAGCTGCTCTTCAAAGATATGCTGGGCCTCCTCCAGGCTCCCGCACTGCCACAGCGGCATCTTGGTGGCCAGATAAAAGCTCTCCCGGGGCCACTTTGCAATGACCCTGCCCACAAAGGGCTCGCTCTGGCCGCCGTGGTAGGGGTAAGCGGTGTCAAAATAGTTCACGCCTGCATCCCGTGCGGCGTTCAGCAGCGCTTCGGCCCGGGGCTCGTCAATGGCTCCCTCCGGTGTGGTGGGGAACCGCATACAGCCATAGCCCAGCAGGGAGGTGCGGATGCTCTCCCCTGCGCCGTTCTGCTTTTTCCATGTTCTGTATTCCATCTCTTTTGTGCAGCTGGCTGCCGTGTTCCAGCCGCTCCTCCTTTTGTCCCCAGTATACCGGAAAAATCCCGCGCTGACAAGAAAGATGTTCCGCTTCTTGTTCTGCCGCCGGAAATATGGTATACTTATAATCCAAATTTTATCATGTTATCAACTAAATCAGATAGCGCTAAGGAGTATCATGGAACCTTTCAACACCCCTTTGAAGATCAGGGAGATCTCACTGCCCCACCGGGCAGTGTTCGGCCCCATGGCGGGCTTTACCGATGCCCCGGCCCGGCGGCTGATGGCCCAGCACGGAGCCGGTTTTACCGTCAGTGAGATGGTGTCCAGCCGGGCGCTGGTATACGGCGACCACAAAACCGTCAGCCTGCTCAAGGCCGAACCCAACGGTGCCCCCTACGGCGTGCAGATCTTTGGCGAAGTGCCCGAGATCATGGGGCAGGCCGCTGCCGCCGTGGAGCAGTACGCGTTCGATTTTCTGGACATCAACATGGGCTGTCCTGCCCCCAAGATCGTCTCGGGCGGGGCGGGCAGCAAGCTGATGCTTGACCCCGACCGCTGCGGCCGTATTGTGGAGGAAGTGGTCAAAAACACCTCCCGCCCCGTCACCGTGAAGATGCGCAAGGGCTGGGACGCGGAGCACGTCACGGCCGTGGAATGCGCCAAGGCCTGTGAGCAGGCGGGCGCGGTGCTCATCGCCGTCCACGCCCGCACCCGGGAGCAGATGTACACCCCGGGCATCGACCCGTCCATCATTGCGGCGGTGAAGGATGCCGTCCATGTTCCCGTGCTGGGCAACGGCGATATCCGCACCGCCGAGGATGCTGTGCGGATGGTGGAGGAGACCGGCTGCGACGGCGTGATGATTGCCCGGGCTGCTCTGGGCGACCCATGGCTCTTTGAGCGGGTGAACGCCGCGCTGGAGGGCCTGCCCGCCCCCAAGGAGCCGAACCTGCAGGCCCGGATGAATGCCCTGCGCCGTCAGGTGGAGGAGATGGTGGAGCAGAAGGGCGAGTTCGTTGCCATGCCCCAGGCCCGGGCCCAGACCATGCACTACATGAAGGGCCTGAAGGGGGCCGCCAGCCTGCGGCGCTACTGCTGTGAGCTGAGCCGCCTCTCTGACCTCGACACCCTCATCGATGCAGTGTTCGAGCAGCAGCGCAGGGCCGCGCAGGACCCCGATGACACCCGCGAGGTGCCGTTCCCGTAAGCGGGAAATTTCCGATACTGAAAAGAGGACTGACGCATGACTGCATTTCATTCTTCGCCCCGGATGCTGGGGCAGAAGCAGGACAAGTTCTGGCTCACCGTGGGGCTCTGTGCCCTGACAGCCGCCCTCATCTTCCTACCGTTCTATCTGCTGGACGGCGGCTTTTTCCACTATGCAGGCGATTTCAACAGCCAGCAGATCAGCTTTTACCGCTACATGAACGGCTTTTTCAAGGGGGCAGGCTACCCTGCCGGATACGGAGGCGTGAAGAACACCTTTTCCTGGGCAACTGACCTGGGCAGCGGAACCATGAACGCCTATTCGTTCTACCTGTACGGCTCCCCCTTCTTCTGGTTTTCCCTGCTCTTCCCGCAGAACTGGCTCCCCTACCTCATGGTGCCGCTGCTGGTGCTCAAGTTCGCGGTGGCGGGCGGCGGCGCGTATCTGTACCTGCGCCGCTACGTCAAAGACCCGAACTTTGCAGTGCTGGGTGCGGCCCTCTACGCCTTTTCGGGCTGGGGGCTGTACAACATCTTCTTCAACCACTTCATTGATGTGCTGGCCCTCTTCCCCTGGATGCTCTGGGCACTGGATGAGACCATCTACGAGCACCGCCACGGTTGGTTCGCCTTCTGGGTGGCGGTGAACCTGCTCAACAACTACTTCTTCTTTGTGGGACAGGTCATTTTCCTGTGTATCTACTTTGTGTGCAAGCTGACCGCCAAGGACTTCCGGCTGACCGGGCGCAAATTCGGGCATCTCTTGTGGGAGAGCGTGCTGGGCGTTGCCATGGGTTGTCTGCTGCTGTTCCCGGCGGTGCTCAGCCTTCTGCAGAACCCGCGCACCATCGACCTTTCCTCCGGCTGGGGCTTTCTGACCTACGCCAAGGTGCAGCAGTATCTGGCTATCCTGCTCAGCTGGATCCTGCCGCCAGACTCTCCTTATCTTACCTCGGTGTGGTCGGAGGGCGTGATCAAGTGGACGAGCATGACGGCCTACCTGCCCCTGTGCAGTCTGGCCGGTGCCATGGCCTACTGGCGCAGCCGCAAGGCCGACAGCAAAAAGCGTATCGTGGCAGTATGCGCCGTGTGCGCGCTGGTGCCGGTGCTGAACAGTGCCTTCTACGCGCTCAACTCCAGCTACTACGCACGCTGGTACTATATGCCCTCCCTTATCCTTGCCGCCATGACCGTGAACGCGCTGGAGGACCCGGATGTTGATCTGGACGCCCCCGCCCGCGGCATCGGCTGGATCATGCTGGCTACGCTGGTGTTTGCGGTGGTGCCCGTGCGGGACGATACCACCGGGACATGGTCCTTCGGCGTGCTGAAGAACCCGGAGCAGTTCTTTGTCGTGCTGGGCTTTGGTCTGCTGGGGCTTATGCTGTACCGCTACCTCTGCGGCATATGGCGGCAGAACAGCCGCTTTGCCCAGCGCATGACGGCGGCGGTGCTGGTGTTTGCCTGCGTGTTCAGCATGGTGCACATCGGCATTGGCAAGTTCGGCCAGTGGCACACCGACAGCGACCTTGTGGAACAGGATACCAACGCCCTGCAGCTGAAAAACGACCTGCCGGAGGGCGACTACCGCATCGACACCTACAAGATCCACGACAACATCGGGATGTGGCTGGATAAAAGCTGCCTGCAATACTTCGGCAGCACGGCGGCTCCCAGCATCCTCAGCTTTTACCCGGGGCTGGGGGTTAAGCGGGACGTGCGCAGCGAGCCGGAGATCACAAACTACGCCCTGCGCGGCCTTTTGAGCGTGGAGTACCTCATTACCACCCCGGAAAAGCGCGAAAGCTTTGAGGACGAGGCAGACGCGGGCTGGACCTATCTTGCCGACGTGGACGGCTACACGCTGTACCACAACGATAACTACGTTCCCATGGGCTTTACCTACGACTACTATGTGACCAAGGCTACCTATGAGGCCTCGGTCAAGACCCTGCGCTCCAACCTGCTGCTGCGGGCGCTGGTGCTGGAGGACGAGGACGTAAAGGCATACGGCCAGTACCTGACCGAGCTGCCGGACGCGATGCTGGACGACCTGCACTACGACAGCTACATGCAGGACTGCGCCGACCGCCGCGCCCACAGCTGCTCTGTGTTCCAGATGAACAATGCAGGCTTCCATGCCGAGATCACGCTGGAAAAACAAAACCTCGTCTTTTTCTCCGTGCCCTACGATGACGGCTTTACCGCCTATGTCAACGGCGAAAAGGCCGACATCCTGCGTGTGGACGAGGGACTGATGGCGGTGCTCTGCCCGGCGGGCGCAAGCAGCATCGACTTTGTGTATCAGGCCGCCGGGCTTTCTGCCAGCCGGATGGTCACCGCCGTGGCCATTCCGGTGTGGGTGGTGTACGTTGCCTACTTTGTGCGCCGCAAGCGCCGCAGCACCGGTGCCCCGGCAGAAGAATGACTTTGACCGGGCCAAAAAATAAAAATTTAAAATTTCCTCTTGACTTTACGAAGATAAAGTGTATAATGCAATCAAACCGATGAGGCGGAAGAGAACCTGCACAGCGCATCTGCAGTGAGCCCGGACAGTGCAAACGGGTGAAAGCGGGGCAGAGTTTCGTGGGCCGCCGAGGGCCGGGCAAACGGGCACAAACCCCAGTAGCTTTGGACGGAAGTCTCCGTTACAGGACAGGGGAGTGTTGGCTCTCCGTGAGTGGCTCTGCTGTATTGGATGCAGAGCAAGCAAGGTGGCACCGCAGAATCGTATTTACCGATCCTGTCCTTGTGGATAACACACAGGGACAGGGTCGTTTTGTTTTAAGACCCGTCCCGCAAAGGGAGCGGGTCTTTTGATTTGCCGCCCGCTCCGGGAAAGGAGTTACCACTATGAAAAACCTGAACATGATCTCCCGCCGCAGCTTCCTGAAGGCCGCTCTGGCTGCTTCTGCTGTTTCTGCCATGGCACTGACCGGCTGCGGCGGCGCTGCTTCCGGCTCTGCCTCCAGTGCAGCGGTCTCCTCCTCCGCTGCCGCTGGCGAGACCTTCAAGGTGGGCATCGTCAACTATGTGGACCACGCTTCCCTCAACCAGATCGTAGAATCTGTGGAGAGCCGTCTGGATGCCATCGGCAAGGAGAAGGGCGTCACCTTTGACTACGCCGATTACTACGCCAACGCACAGGCCGACCAGTCCAACCTGAACCAGATTGGCGCAGACCTTGTGGCCGACGGCGTGGACGTGATCGTGGCCGTGGCCACCCCCACCGCCGCTACCATGCTGGCTGCCGTGGAGGATACCGACATCCCGGTGGTCTACTCCGCTGTGACCGATCCCGCCGCCGCAGGCTTTGACGGCGAGGAGAACATCACCGGCACCTCCGATGCCCTGAACACCGATGCCATCATGAACCTGATCGTGGCGGCAAACCCCGGCATTGATACCATCGGTCTGCTGTATGACCTGAGTCAGGATGCCTCCACCCAGGCCATTGCGGACGCCAAGGCCTTCTGCGAGAAGAACGGCATCATGGTGGTGGAAAAGAACGGCACCACCACCGCCGAGGTGCAGATGGCTGCCGAGGCACTGGTAGCCGCCGGGGTCAAGGCCGTGTTCACTCCCACCGATAACACCATCATGACCGCCGAGTTGTCCATCTACGAAAGCTTCATCGAGGCCGGTGTGCAGCACTACACCGGTGCCGACAGCTTTGCGCTGAACGGTGCACTGGTGGGCTACGGCGTGGACTACGTCCAGCTGGGCGAAGCTACCGCCGATATGGTCAGCCAGCTGCTGTGCGATGGCAAGACCCCCGCAGACCTGCCCTACCAGACCTTTGATAACGGCATCGTCACCATCAATACCGAGACCGCCGAGGCTCTGGGCTTGGATCTTGCCGCCCTGAAGGAAGCTTTCAAGCCCTACTGCACCGAGATTACCGAGGTGACCACCGCCGAGAACTTCTCCTGAGCGCCCCGCTCCGTCAAAACCTGACGGTTTTTCCGGCTCTCCCGCAAGGGAGAGCTTTTGGCGGTTCTGGGGAAAGTGGTTCCCCTCTCCCGTGAAAATACGTTTGTCGCACTCCGCAGAGCAATGCGGTGCGCATTCAAAATAACATAAAAGGAGCATACACCATGCTGGCGAGTATCTTTTCCCTCAACGTTTTGCAGACAGCGCTGGAGCTGGGCTGCATCTACGGACTGGTGGCGTTGGCACTGTTTCTGAGCTACTCCATCCTGAATATTGCCGACCTTTCCACCGACGGCTGCTTTACGCTGGGCTGCGCCGTGGCCTGTCAGGTAGCACTGACCGGCCACCCCATTCTGGCCCTGTTCGCAGCCATGGCGGCAGGTGTGTGCTCCGGCTTTGTCACCGCCTTTCTGCAGACAAGGCTCGGGGTGGAAAGCATCATGGCCGGTATCATCGTCAACACCGGCCTGTACACCATCAATCTGGCGGTGATGGGCTTCTCCTCCACCATGTCACTGGTCAAGACCCCTACCATCTTCTCCATGGCAAAAACTTCGCTGGGCTTTCTGGGCAGCTGGTACAAGCTGGCGCTGGCGGCAGTTATCATTGCCATCGCCTGCGCGGCGATGCTGGGCTTTCTGGGCACGCGGCTGGGGCTTTCCATCCGCGCCACCGGCGATAACGCCGCCATGGTGCGGGCTTCCAGCATCAACCCCGCCTTTACCATCACGGTGGGTCTGTGCGTATCCGGTGCGTTGTGTGCGCTGTCCGGCGGGCTGTTGGCACAGTACCAGAAAAGCTGCGATATCAACGTGGGCACCGGCATGGTGACCATTGCACTGGCTTCCCTCATCATCGGCGAGACGCTGGTAGGCAAGCGCACCATGCTGCGCCGCATCCTTGGCGTGGTGTTCGGCAGCTGCCTGTACCGCTT
>ENA-ORRL01002529-ORRL01002529.1-human-gut-metagenome-genome-assembly--contig:-NODE-2529-length-10761-cov-8.003176_pt1 | contig 10761 bp, 7 predicted proteins | sample MGYA00242175_ERZ509134 | MGnify/ENA primary metagenome ERZ509134 (study PRJEB26280, sample SAMEA2338660) | human gut metagenome | biome: human gut; feature: human-associated habitat; material: faeces... | reverse complement strand
CCCCACCTTCTGCCAAATTTCCTTGCAGCAAGTCCCATTTGGGGCTTGACTTTTTCTTTGCAGGCTTTCAGCGAAAACACATGCTCCATGAGCCGAAAAAACGGTGACGCGATAGCAATACTCACCAGCCCTCCGACAAGCAGCAGCCCCAGCAAATCAAAGATGGAGAGATTGCCATACATGTCCATCTCCCAGATAAACAGCACCATCGTCCACGGAATCACCGTACTGCCGACAATGTTGGCAATGACAGACAGCGGGAAATTAAACTCCATCGTGAGTTTAGGCGAAATATACACCATCGTCTCCGCCGCGAAAGTCAGCAGCACCGTCGCAATCAGCAGAATGCTGAACAGGCGCAGGAACATCCACGGGCGCTGCCACGTTTCCAGCATTTCCGCCGTCAGCGCGGGACGGCGCGTCAGGGAGCGGAAGGCATCGCCCTTTTTATGGCGCTTGAGGGTCTGCGCGAAGATGTCCTTCACGCCCAGCCGCCCCTGCTGCACCTCCGCCAGAAACTGCGTGTTGCCGCCGAAATGCAGCTCCCTGCCGCACGCTGGGCAGACGGTGCTGAAGGGGATTTCCCGAAAACAATAGGGACACTTCAAGGCAATGCTCCTTTCTGATGCGGATTACAGGCGGCGCACCACAAACACGTTCTCGCTGCCGCCGAGCGTGAAGGCGTCGCCGGGATGAAGCGTCACGCCCTTGCCCGCCGTCAGCTGCTGCCCGCCTGCCATCGTGCCATACGTCGAGCCGAGGTCGATGAGGATGATTTGCCCGTCCGCCGTGGGTTCTGCCGCGCAGTGCACGCCGCTGATGCCCTTGGCGTCCTTGGGGTAGATGATGGAACAGTGCTTCGGGTCACGCCCGATGACGACGCGCGAGGAAATGGGGAACGTCATGCCCTGCAATGCGCCGCCGATGCACGCCAGCGCGACGCGGGGCTGCGGCTTCTCCTCCACCGGCAGCTGCTGGGTGGGGGCATCCTTTTCTTCCGGCTGCTGGAAACGCTGTGTTTCAGCTTCCTCCTGCTGATTTATGCCGTCTTTCTTCCTGCCGCGCGTGAGAACAAGGACAACGACTGCCGCCGCAAGAACGCCGATGATGACGTAGAGCACGGTTTGCGTCTGGGATTCGGCTGCGTGGGATTCCGTCGGTGCGGCAGTGGGGGCAGCGGTCGGATGCTCCGCTGCTTCCCTAAGGGCATAATACGCATTCAAATCCAGATAGCGGTGGTTTTTGTCCGCAAGCCCCAGCATCACAACAGTGCCATCGCTGCTTGACCCGAAAATCGGGCTGCCCTGCGCCAGCGCTGATCCGCTGTATGTGCCGAACAGTTCGCCGCTTGCGGGGCGCGTCGCCGCCACCACTTCCGGCATAATGGTCAGCCCATCCGCGTCTTTTTGCACAAAGCCGCTTATGGTGCCGTCCATTTCGCCGCCGGACAGACCGATGGTTTCGCCGTATGCCACGTTGCTGCTCATGTACAGGCTGGGAATATCATGCGCGCCATCAAGGACAAACCGGATGACGGAATTTTCCTCCTTGCCCACGCGCACGCTGTACGATTTTTCCTCCATGAAGTCGTACAGCGCCAGCGTCGTCCCGCGCGCGGCGTATTCCCGCAGTTTATCGCTGCTCACGGCGATAATGCTGTCGTCGATGTAGCAGACTGCCATCGTCACCAGATGATTGTTGTCATAAACGCCGAGCCAGCCGCCCTCAAAGGTCGCCTTTTCGGACGATTTGTTATCCATCGACGCGTCCGCCATACTGGATACATCCGGCTTTTTCTCGCGCTCCTGCAAGCCGGTCAGGCCGTTTCCATCCAGCGCCTTTTCCGCCCACGCGGTGCACCCCGCCAGCAGGCAGAGCATCATCAGCACCGCGAAAAACCTGCGCATCCACTGTTTCATGGTTTTCTCTCCTTTACGCTTGTATCCGGTTCAGTTTGCGTATGTTTGCAATCTCGATAATCACCGCTGTAAAGTTATCCTGATTCGCCTTTTTCTCCATCAGCACCGCATCTTCCAGCTTATGCGCCGCCTCCACCACGTTTGGGCTTCGGACAAGCACGCGTGTCAGCGTTTCGTCGTCCAGCGTGCCAAACACGCCGTCGGACATCAGCACGATTTTGTCCCCGCTGTTCAGCGGAATTGGCTCGGCGGGGAAATCCATCGCCGGGTCATCCGCCAGCCCCAGATAGCTCGTCAGCGCGCGGCAACGCGGATTCTCCGCCACCTCCCGCCACGGAATCAGCCCCAAAGCCGCCTGATGGCGCAGCATCGCGGCGTAGTTGTGCTCGCGGTTGAGCGTCAGCAGCGCACCATCCCGCAGGAGGGCAATGCGGCTGTCCCCGATGGTGAGGAAGTCGAGCTTGCCGCCGCGGATGTTCGCCAGCACCAGCGTTGACCCTGACCCTGAACCCGTGAAGCGCTTCTGCACCATGTCCAGCACGCTGTGCGCAACGCTCGCCAGCGTTTCGCCCGTGCCGCCGGGGGCTTGCGGGAAACTGCGCAGTGCCGCCAAAACTGCTGCTTGGCTCAGTTCGCCGCTGTTCGTCATGCCGCCCATGCCGTCCGCCAGCACTGCCAGCACACCTCTTGAATGCCGCAATTTCTCATCCTGCAGGGGCGACACGCCGAACGCGTCCTGCTGATAATTCCGTTTGCCGATGTTGTGTACGTTGCCAACCTCCGTCACATCAAGGATTGGCGGCTCGCCGGGCATATCCATGACGGCAATCGTCTGTCCGCCCTGCGCGGTCTCCGCCGTCCGCTTTCTCCTCCCCGACCGCGCAAGCAGCGCAATCAGCACCACGAGCACAATCACCGCCAGCGCAAGGAGCACCATCAGCCCATACTGCTGAACAAAAAAACCCAGCTGCCCCGACACGTCCACAGGTGTTTCCACACCGGGTTCAGCGCCCGACGTGGGCGCGGGCGTGTCAGACCGCTGGGTGGGTACCGCAGAGCTTGCAGGCGGCTCTGCGGTACTGGTGGTTTGTGAGGGCTGATTGGTCGTTTCGGCAAGCACCGCCTGAATCGGGAAAAGCGTAAAGAGCATCAGCATCATTGCCAGAAGGATGGAAAACAACTTTTTCGCCCTCATGCTGTGTTCCTCCCCTTACTCCTGCGTCCAGTCCCAATCGAAGGCATCGCTGCTGAAGGGAACGAACATCAGCTTCGTTTTGCCCAGCTCGATGATGTCGCCGTGCTTGAGCTGCGTGGTGGAAAGCAGGGGCATCCCATTCAGGCGGACGATGGAGCGGCCGCCCATGAATCCGCAGTAGAAGCTGCGGCTGTTCGCGTCGTAGGTGACGACCATCGGGCTGTCGCGGGAGATGGTGGCATCGCCGGCGATGTAGATGTCCATCTGCGCCGAGCGGCCGAGGTAGTTGTTTTCCTTGTGGATTTCGTAGGAGCGGCCGCGATCGGGGCCCTCGATGCACACCAGCCAGCCAACGACCGGGCGCACCTCCTTGGACATATCCAGCCCGATTGTCTCGCCGCCGCCAAATCCCGTGGTCGGATTCACGGGAACGGTCGGTTCAAGCCCGTTGTCCACCGGAATCACGTTCGGCTGGGTGTGCACCTTGTCCTCGTTCGTGCCGCAGTAGGGGCAGCTGTCGTAGCGTTCTGCGTCGTAGAAATGGCCGACGCTGCACTGCTTCATAATCATATGGATTTTCCTCCTTCTATCGTGCTCCGCTTGGGTCGGCGGGGCTTGCTTTCACTGGGAATTATAGCACTTGATGATGGCGGGTTTTCCCGCTCATTTCCGCGCGCACCAATTCGGAATGCGGAATGCGAAATGCGGAATTTTGCTGCCGTACAGGGCGGATTCCAGCGCGGCGAAGTCAGCCGGACGTGCGGCGGAATCCAGCGAAAGCCCTGCCATCAGCGCATCCGCCTGTTTTCGCGGCAGCTTCGGGCACAGCGTGCGGATGGGAACAAGCGGGTCATCCTTGCCAGATTTTTCGGCGCACAGGCGCGTCATGGCATCCGGCGGTCTGTGGGCGGTCAGGGCGTAGTACATCGTCGCACAGAGGGCATACACGTCCGTCCAGCTGCCTTGTTTGCCTTGGCATGTTTGCTCCGGCGGAAAGCACCCCCACCCCCGCAAGCTCGCGCAGCGCGTCAGCGGTCCATCGCTATCCGGGCGCGCACCGCCGAAATCCAGCAGCATCGGCGGATTTTCCCCGCGCAGGAGGATATTTTCGGGCATGATGGCGCGGTGGATGATTTGCCGCCGGTGGAGCGCCGCCAAATCGTGCAGAAACGGGCGCATCATCCGCATCAGCGCCCGCGGCGGAATTGCCCCGTGCGCCTTCACCCGCTGCAAAAGCGTTTCGCCCTCGATGTACGCCATCACCACATACGCCGTGCCGTTCTGCTCGAACAAATCCAGCAGGGGCACAAGCGCCGGGCAGTTCGCCTTTGCGCGCAGGACGCGGTATCCATGCACGAACTGCGCGCAGTACAGGGCAAAATCCGCCGCACCTTTGGGCATGGGCTGCACGCTGCCGTCAGCCGCCCGGACAGCAAGGGCGCGCGGAAAAAACTCCTTCACGGCGACCACCCTGCCGCGCGCGGGGGCATCCAGCTGCACGGCGCGGTAGGTGATGCCGAGCGCGCCGCCGCCGAGCGTGTCGCCCAGCAGATAGTGGGCGTGCAGGACGGTTTGCGGCGGCAGAGCAAAATCAGGCTTTGCGGAAGCCATTGGTCAGCAGGCGGAAGATAACGCCGCTGCCCTGCAAAAGCTGCTGGAGGCTCTCTGCCTGCTGCGCGATGCTGCCCAAGCGGCTGATGCGGTCGATTTCGCGCAGGATGCCCTCGTACTTCTGCGGCGCAAAGCGCTTGAGCAGATTCCCGGCACGCTTGGCGGCAAGCAGGGCGTGCGTCGTCTGCGCGCTGTCGATGATGGGCGCGGGCTTCGGCGCATCCGGCTTGCTTTCGCTGAAGAGCGCCGTTTCCAGCTTCGTGAAGGACGACGGGCGCTCGCCGGACTCCATTGCAAGCCCCGCCATCAGCACATCCGCCCACTGGCTTTTCAGCCTCGGGCACAGCTTCTGGATGGGCACAAGCGGGTCGCTGCCCTTCACCTTGATGGCGTACTTGCGCTCCAGCGCGTCGGCGGGTTCTTGGGCGGTCAGGGCGAAGTACATCGTCGCGCACAGACCATAGACGTCCGTCCAGTTGCCTTGCAGGCTGTTCTCCTCGTACTGCTCCGGCGGCGCGTAGCCTTTGCTGATGAGGATGGTCTTGCGCGAATCGGGGTCGTTGGGGCGCGCGCTGCCAAAATCCAGCAGAATCGGGGTATCGCCGCCCTTGAGGATGATGTTGGCGGGCTTTATATCCCGGTGGATGATTTTCTTCTCGTGCAGCATCCGCAGATTCTCGATGAACGGCTTCATCATCCGCATCAGCTCCTCCGGCGGGATTGCGCCCTGTTCGCGCACCCGATGCGCCAGCGTTTCGCCCTCGACGTACGCCATCACCAGATACGCGGTATTGTTTTCCTCGAACAAATCCAGCACCTGCACCACCGACGGGCAGCGCGAGGCTTCCAGCAGCATGTTGTATTCCGTCACGAACTTATCGCGCCAGTTGGTGAACAGCTTGGCATCATTGCGCTGCGGGACGACCCTGCCGTCATCGCTTCGGGCGGCAATGCTGTGCGGAAAGTACTCCTTCACCGCCACCATTTCGCCGCGCACGGGATCAACGCTCTCCAGCTTCAAGGCGCGGTAGGTCGTGCCGAATCCCCCGCCGCCCAGCGCCGCGCCAAGCAGATACTGCCCATGCAGGATGGTCTGCGGCGGCAGCGCATCGCGAATCCGCTGTGCATTCTCCGTTTTCGCCCCGCACACCGGGCAGACGGCTTCCTCCGTCGGCATCATGCAGCGCGTGCAGGCATAGGGCATCGTCATGTGGCATCCCCTCCCAGAGCGTCATTCTCTTCCGTCTCCCGCAGGACAGCCTGCAGGCGCTCATTGCCGTTCAGCTCGCCGTGGTCGTACATGCAGTAGAGCATCAGCCAGTCAAACACGTTGCGCGGGTCAAGCTGGCTGTATCCGCAGTCATCCAGCATTTGGTTCACGCGGCGGTAGCGGTCGTCAAACAGCACGCGCGCATCGTCGCTGACGGCGGCATCGTTCACATACAGGCTGTTTTCCGCCCCGTCGGTAATCAGGAACAGCAGAATCAGCACTTTTCGCGGCACATCCTGCCGCCGGTTGGCAATCTGCGAGAGCGTTTTTTCATCTGGCCAGTGGGCGCGCAGGGTTTTGCCGAGCACGCTGCTGCTGCCCGCGGGGGGCTTCAAGTACATCTGCACAATTTCGCGCACGCTGTATGCGCGCTCCGGCAGGTGGGGGAAGCTGTCCGGCGGCTTGGTGAGCACCTCCATGTACTCCTGAAAATACTCGTAGGCGGTGTTGTGCAGCTCCCCCAGATTCATCCGCTGCTGCCTGATGAAATCCACAAATTCATCTTCCCCGCGGATTTTGGTGAACTCGTTCTCCAGCACCTCGGTTTTGCCCTGTCCGCCGATGGCAATATGGCGGATGCGCTCGATGAGGTGGCATGCCTCGTTGTAGCCCAGGCGGCTGCGCAGCGCGTAGAGGTACGCCAACTCGATAGGATTGCGCTGATGCAGGCAGCCGCCGCCCGCGCACGCCAGAAAATTCTGCGCCTGCTCGTCGCTCATGTCCAGCGCAAACACGATGCGCACCAGCTGACCGCGGTTTTCCGGCGCGGTTTTGCCCGTGAACCAGACGGACACTTTGCGGCGGATTGACGCGGCGTTCGGCTCGCCAATCATGCCCTGCAGGCGGGTGCATAGCTTCTCCCGCAGCGCCGAAGCATCGGTGATGCCGGAATATTCCGCGAGGATTTCCGGGAACGTCGGCACGCGGATGCCCTTTTCCAGATACGCGCGGGCAAATTCCGCGTTGCGCGACAGGCGGATAATCCGCTCCACTTCGCTTTCCGCCAGGATCATCGGTGCGGACATAGCCAGTCTCCCTTCCTATTATAAAAGTCACTTTAGTAAGCAGTGTTCTGCCAATCCCGCCCGTACACGGTGATCGCCGTGCCGTCAAACATCGAGAAGTCGCTGATGGCGTTGCCGCCGAGGTTGATTTCCTTCAGCTGCGGCAGCGTCGACAAGTCCAGCCCATCCAGCGTGCGCAGGAAGTTCCGCTCCAGATTGATTTCGGTCGTCAGCGGATGCCCATTGAGAGCGGTCAGCTTGGCGGAGGTCATGCCGCAGTTCTGCAGGTCAATGCAAAGCAAGCCGCTCATGCTGCTGATTGCTTCCACGTTATCCACCTTCGCGCCCAGAACATACAGGTACTTCAAGCCCGTCAGCCCGGACAGCGGGGCTAAATCCAGCGCGATGCGATGGCTGTTCCAGTCGTCGCCGATGCGCAGGTGATCCAGATTCTCCATGCCGCCGACGGGGGTCAAATCCACCGCCAAACCCGCCATGTCCAGATTTACCAGCGTCTTCTGCAACCCCTGCCCCAGCGGTTCGATGCTCGTGATGCCGGGGTTCCAGCTGATATTCAGCAAATGGATGCGCGTCAGGTCGCTTAGCGGGGACAAATCGCTGATGCTGTTGCGCTGCACCAGCAAGACGTTCAGTGTCGCCAGCCGCTCCATGCCCGACAGGGACGTAATGGCGTTATTCCCCAGATTCAGACTGTACAGCTCGTTATAGCGTTCGCCGTCATCCACGTTGATGGCAGTGATGTACGGCATATCCGCGTCCGTCAAGCCGCAGTTAGACAAAATCAGCCAGTGAATCGGCAGCTTCGGCAGCACCCAAGTGCCTTCCGCCTGCTGGTTGCGCAGCTGGAAGTAATGCAGGTGGCGGAAATACTGCAATTCGCTCAGGTCAAACGAATCGGGATTCATGGTCGGCAGGTCAGCGTCTGTCGGGTTGGGCGTCAGGAACAGCGGATCACTCCAGTTGTCGCTGTATTTGTCGACGTACTTGCCCCAGTTGTTGACTTCCCGCTCGCGGCGCTGCCAAGCATCGTGATTCTTCTGCTCTTCGTAGAACACCCACTCGATTTCGCCGTCGCGCACGGTCACGCCGATGACATTATCCAGCATTTTCTGCGTGATGAACGCCTTGGGCGGCAGATTCAGCGCGTTCCGCAGCGATTCGCCCAGCCATCCCATCAGATTCGCCGGGTCTTGCTGGTCGGTAATCCACGTTTCCGTCGCGGTGCACTGCTCCATCGGCGAGAAGTCGGTGATGAAATTAGCGTGCAGGCTGATGTATTCCAGCTTCTGCAAGCGCTCGAAGTGAATTTCATCCAGACTGGTGATGCGGTTGCCGCCGAAGTCGATGTACGCAAGGTTTTCGGGCAGGGTCACGTCGCCAATCATCATGCTCGTCAGGTTGGTCGTGGCAATCAGCAGATAGCGCAGATTGGGCAGGCTGCTCACGAAATGGATGTCCTGCACGCCGACATAGCCAACGTCCAGCCACACGAGGTTTTGCGCGTTCGCCAGCGGAGACAAATCCAGCACAAGCGATTTGTCGGTGCTTTCGTCGCCGTTGATGGTGACTTCCTCCAGCTGCGGCATTTCGCCCAGCAGGTCGTATCCGTCCGTGACAATCGGGCAATTCCATTGCCGGATGCACTTTGCCAGCCGCGTGCCGCGCAGTTCGTTAATGGACACAATGGCGGTATTTTCGGTCATCAGCTGCCGGATAGTCAGGTTCGCCAGCGGGGTCAGCGTCGTTACGCCGGTGTTGCTGATCATCAGGCGCTCCAGCTTCGTCAGGCTTGCCAGCGCCGCAACGCTCGTGATGCTGCTGTTGCTGATGTTGAGCGTCGTCAGCAGCGGCGCGTGCTGCGCGATGGTCAGCAGGTCGCTTTCCGTCAAGCCGCAGTGGTCGAGCACGAGCGTCGTCAGGCGCGGCAATTTCGACAGCGCGTCGAGGTTCGTCACCCGCTTATCCCACACGCCCAGATACTGCAAATTCGGGAAGCAGGCGAAGTCCGACAGGTTCATTTCCGTCGTCAGCGCTTCGCCGCGGACATCGGGGGTTTGCGGATCATCGCGCCGCCACGGGTTCATGTAGAAGGAATCGCGATATTCCAGCTCGCCCTCGTCCGTCAGGAAGGTGAAGTCGATATTGCCCTCCAGCAGCCGCACACCGCCGATTCGCGCCAGCGCATCCGCCGGGATGTCCTCATCCGCCGCAATCGCGCAGCCGTTGGCATTCAGGAAATCGCGCAGCGCCGTTTCCACGGCGGACGGCACGGGCGTGGCGGTCGGTGCTTCGGTCGGAATCGCCGTCGGGGCTTCCGTCGCCACGTCCGTCGGCGCTTCGGTTGGCGCTTCCGTCGGCAGGGCGGTCGGCACGTCGGTTGGCGCTTCCGTCGGCGCGTCTGTCGGAATCTCCGTCGGAGCAAGTCCTACCAGAACGGATTGGCTGTCGCGCCCAAGCAGCACGCCCACGCCCACCATAATCAGCACCAGCAGCGCCGCAATGCCGATCAGCAGCCGCTTTTGATGCTGGCTCGGCGCGGGCGCGGGGGCATTCTTGCCGTATAGCCCGTCAAAGAACTCCTCCATCGTCTGATAGCGGCTCTTCACCTGCACCGCCATGCCCTTGAGCAGCGCCGCTTCCTGCGCGTGGGAAATGTCCTTCACGCCCAGCGCGGAGGGCGGCACAAGCGGGTCATTATCCAGCCGGTCGGTGGCGGGCGGCGGCGTAACCCCGGTAATCAGCTTGTAAATTGTCGCCGCCATCGAGTAAACATCGGAGTACGGGCCGTCCTCGCCGGTGCTGGAATACATTTCCACAGGCGAATAGCCCGCGCGAATCATCAGCACGCGCGTTTTCTTCTCGCGGTCGCTCTCCATCGCCGAGCCGAAGTCAATCAGCTTTACTTTGCCATCCTTGGTAAGCATCAGGTTTTCCGGGCTGATGTCGCGGTGCCACGTTGACGCGCGGTGCAGCTCCTCCAAGGTCAAAATCGGCGTGCGGAGGAGTTTCAGCGTTTCGGTGAAGGTCAGCTTGCCGCCGTGCAGCTCCGCGTACGCGCCCAGATTGATGCCGGAGATGTACTCCATGATGATATACGCCGTTCCGTTTTCCAAAAAGCAGTTTTTGACGGACACAACGCCGACGTTGTTGTCGAATTTGGCGACCTTCTGCGCCTCGCGGAAGAAGCTGCTGCGCCCCTGCAGGAAGGATTCTTCATCCTTCCCCGCGAACACGCTGACCGTGTGCTGTCCCTGATCGCGAATGACGACGCCGGAGGGAAAATATTCCTTAATCGCAACCGGAATATGCAGGAACATATCCCAGCCGATGTAAGTGATGCCGAAGCCGCCCTCGCCCAGCGCACACCCCACCAGATACTGCCCCTTGAGGATGGTGTGGGGCTGAAGATGATGCTTCTCCGGCACAAAGTCCTTCTCGCTGAATCCGCACGCCGGGCAAGTCTCCTGCTGCGAATCCTTCTGGCCCATGCACCGCATACACCGATTCTGATCGTCCATGATACCGCTCCCCCTTGTCCGCCTCTGTTTTGAAGTACCTTGATTATAACACAGGCGCTATGCTTCGTTTTCCAAACCTTTCTCATGTGACCGATTGATTTTGCTGATTTTCCGCGCCTTTTGCCGTGCGGATGAGCGCACGAAATTAGCCATCACTAACCGCCAATCAGGCGAAGCACCAAAAAAGCTGCACGCGGAAGGAGCATGAAAGCGCGACCAACTC
>ENA-ORRL01002526-ORRL01002526.1-human-gut-metagenome-genome-assembly--contig:-NODE-2526-length-10776-cov-3.985915_pt1 | contig 10776 bp, 7 predicted proteins | sample MGYA00242175_ERZ509134 | MGnify/ENA primary metagenome ERZ509134 (study PRJEB26280, sample SAMEA2338660) | human gut metagenome | biome: human gut; feature: human-associated habitat; material: faeces... | reverse complement strand
GCTGTACCGCACCAGCGGCTGTGCGAAGCAGGCCGTTGTGCTGTATGAGTACCAGCCCACCCGAAAAGCGGAGCATGCAGAGACCTTCTTGCAAGGCTTCTCGGGCTGGCTGCACGCGGACGGATACCAGGGGTATCTATATTTCGATGTTCTGCCATGGCTCAATCTATTTCTGCGGTTTTGTGATGATTGGAGGTGAGGTATGCAGTGCAAAGGATGCGCCGAAACTGGCGCTGGGTGTTGCTCGGATGGCCATCCGCGCCGCCATTCTCCGCCCATTCGTTGTGGGCAGTGAGCAGCTTCTGATTTACATTCTGCTGGATGCGGCAGCCATCAGGCAGCTGATTCCGGAACGCGCGTGGAGCGTTGCACTGCCTGTCTATTATCTCGCTGCTGCAGCGTTTGTGCTGCTGGCCATCCGCGGCTTTTCCGCAGAAATCAGGAGCAGTACCGCAGATTCTCCGCTGTGCAGGCGGCCTGACGGAGCGGCAATCCCAGGACCGATATGATGGTTATAGGCCGTGCAGCTTCGGCAGATCCGAAGCGGTCTATTTATATCCATATAGAAAACCGATTGACCTACAGACAAACAGGAAAAAATCAAATTTAATCGGCAAAATACACAATATGAATGACTTCAAATTATCGAAACCGACAAAAAAATTTTTTTGACGCTTGCATTCTTGACAAAACAGAGCGCAATTACTACACTATATAACAACGGATATGACAATCGATTGTCATATCGGAAAACACACAATCAATCACATGAAGATCAAGGAGGAACCCATGAAAAAGATTATTGCAGTCATCCTTGCGCTGACCATGCTGCTGGCACTGGCAGCCTGCACAGCCAAGACAGAGACAACCACGACGGACACGGCCGCCGACGCAGCCACCACCACAGACACAGCGGCAGAGCAGCCGGCAGACACTGAAGCGGAGCAGCCCACGGACACCAATGGTGATGTGACCACCATCACGCTTGCCATGCACGTGTCCAACACGCAGGAGCAGGAGCCTGCCGTCTATCAGGCGATTCAGGCTTTCCAGCAGGAGAACCCCGATGTGAAGATTGAGCTCGTTGAGCACCTGACCGAGGAGCACAACAAGCAGCTCAAGCTCTGGGCGCAGTCCGGGGAACTGCCGGATATCTTCTGGTGCCAGGAGGGCGACGTGCTGGAGTATGGCGAGAACGGCTATCTGCTGCCGCTCAACGATTTCCTCAGCCAGAACCCCGACATTGACAGCGCAATCCCCGATGCCATCAAGAACTGCTATGCTGGCGAAAACGGCGAGATCTACGGTCTGGCTTACACCTCGCTTGTGACCGGCTTCTATTACAATAAGGCTATCTTTGCAGACAACGGTCTGCCCGAGCTGACAAACGAGACGACATACGAGGAGCTTCTGGACATGGTCAAGACACTGCACGACAACGGCGTAACGACCTTCGCACAGGGCGCTATGACCAACTACAGTGTCTGGGGTTATCTTGGCAGCCTGAACCGCTATGGCTATGCGGAAAACATTGCGGCAATCGCCGATGGCTCGCAGAGCAGCGCGGTATTCTCCAAGCTGTTTGACAAGCTTGCAGAGCTTGGCGCCGCCGGCGCATATCCGCAGAACATGGCAACCATCGACTACTTCGAGGCCAAGAACCTGTTCACGACCGGCCAGGCGGCTATCTTCACCTCCGGCCAGTGGGATGCCGGTGAAATCGGCGAAGCACTCGGCGAGAACGTCGGCTTCTGGTGGGGCCCGACCTATACGGATTCCGATTATTCGCAGAAAACCAGCAACCAGTTCGCAAACTGCCCGTTCGTTGTGAGCGCGGACGTTGCAAAGGACGAGGCCAAGCAGGCTGCTGTTTATCGTTTCCTCGCGTTCTACTTTGGCCAGGAAGGCTCGTCCATCCTGTTTGACAACTCCAACATTCCCATTGCCACCTATGCGGATCTGCAGATGGAAAACGCCAACCCGGCCTTTGCCGCAATCTCTGAGGCACTGGCTACCGGCTAGGCAAGCCCTACAGCCAGCAACCCGGTCGCATCCCTGACTGCATCCGTCAGCGAAACCTTCTATGACGCGATGAACAGCCTCATGCTCGGCAACATCACCACGGAGCAGGCGGTTGCGTCCATCGACACTGCCTTTGCCGAGGCCGCACAGTAAAACAAGGCAGGATCCAATGGCGGGATGATCGCAGACTGGCCGCCAGGCGGATACGCCGGAAGGAGAGAATATGCAATTACTCAGTACAAAAAAGAATAAGCTGCTACTGCTTTTGCCGACCTGCTTGGTGTATGTGGTCTACATCATCCTGCCGATCCTTGTTTCGCTTTACTACAGCTTTACCAAATACTCCGGGATCAGCAAGCCGCGGTTGTACGGACTGAAAAACTACATCCGCCTGCTGGATGATCCGTATTTCTGGATCGCGCTGAAAAACACAGCGATTATCCTCGGTATCTCCATCCTTCTGCTTGGCATCGGCGCGTTCTTTGTGGCGATGCTCCTGAACCAGCCGATGCGCGGCGTGAACGTGTGCAAGGCGCTGATCTTTGCGCCGGCCATCATCGCAAGCATCATTGCGGGCGTTATCTGGGGATACCTGCTCGACCCGGTGACGGGCCTTGTCAACAATGTCCTGCGGGCCATCGGCCTTGACAAGCTGGCGCTCGAGTGGATCGGCGGCAAAACGCTCTCGCCCTACAGTATTGCGTTCGTCTATTTCTGGCAGCAGGCCGGCTATATTGCGGCTATCTATCTTGCCGGGCTCAAGACGATTCCGCACGAGATGATGGAGGCGGCAGCTGTCGATGGGACAAATTTCTGGCAGCGGCTGCTGCATGTGACGATTCCGGCGCTGCGCGACACGTTTGTGTCGGTCGGCATCCTGATTATCACCGGCTCGATGAAGATTTTTGAGACGGTGCAGCAGTTGACCGGCGGCGGCCCGACGCATTACTCAGAAACACTCGTGACCTACGCGTACAGCACAACGTTTGCCCGGGGAGAATACGGCTACGGCATGGCGCTGGCTACAGCGACGTTCCTGATTTCGCTGATCCTCATGGGAATCTATACGCTGCTGCTGCGCGGGAAAGATTGAGAGGGCCTGCCATGAGAGTAAGAAAAAAGCTGGGCGTGTGCTACGTCCTGATGGTGCTTCTGACAATCGCAATTGTGATCCCGATCATCTGGCTGGTCTTTATCTCTATGAAGCCGAACAGCGAGATCATGAACAATCCGCTCTCGCTGCCGAATGCGCTGGACTTTGGGAACTATGTATCCGCGCTGCAGACGCTGGATCTGTTCACGCTGTACAAAAATACGGCTTTTATCGCTGTCTGCTCGCTTGCTGTGGAGATCGTCATTACGTTTTCCAGCGCCGTGGGCCTGACCCGGCTGTATTACCGCAGTGACGGTGTGCGCAGCGGCCTGCAGGGATTTTTGCAGCTGGGACTTGCGGTCAGCCCGTTTATCCTGCTGTTTCCGATCTATAAGATTAATAAATTCCTTGGTTTTAGCCAGCAGCTGTCGCTGATCCTGCCGTATATCGCAACATCCATTTCCTTCAATACGCTGCTGTTTACTGCCTATCTCCGTACCGTACCCAAGGAGCTTGATGAGGCGGCGCTGATGGACGGCGTGAGCCTGTGGCAGCTGATGACGAAGATTCTTGTGCCGATTGCAAAGCCGGTTCTGGCAACGGTGATCATATTCAACCTGCTGTATATCTGGAACGAATATCCGTTCGCCTCCATTATGATTGAAAAGCCGGCCTATTACACCATTTCGCGCGGCATTGCGGCATTCCAGGGGCAGTACAATATCGATTACGGCGGCCTGGCCGCCTACAGCGTCATGGTGCTGCTGCCGGAGCTCGTATTCTACGGGATCTTCCAGCGCCATGTGGTCGACGGTATGACCGTCGGCGCCGTCAAGGGGTAAACCCCAACACATACGCAAAGGGGATGCTGCCTTGGCAACATCCCCTTTTTGTTCAGGGTGTATCTGAAACCTGTCTATGCATCCTTCAGCCGCAGCGTGTGCTGTCGCGCTCAATGAGCCTGACGCCAAGCGTCAGGTGGTACGAAGAAAAGCTGGGATCGTCGATCATTTTGACGATGATATCTGCTGCTGAACTGGCGATTTTTTCTGTGTTCTGCCAGACGGTTGTGATGGACGGCGTCACGATTTCTGAGAGAAATGTCCCGTCATAGCCGATGATTTTCAGCTGTTCTGGTACGCGCAGCTGCAGGGACATGGCGGCGTTCAGCACAGCTGCCGCACAAAGATCGTTGCAGAAAATGCCGTCCGTTTCCGGATGCTCACGCAGAAGGCCGAGGACGATCTGCCGGTAATCGTGGAAGGTGTGCGAGTCACGGACCTGCTCATAGGAGAAGCAGTCCACCTGGTGCTTTGCCATGATATCGCGGAAAACCTGATGGCGGATATTCCAGGGTGCGTCGTCCTCGAACGAGCCGCCGATCTGGATCACATGTCGGCAGCCGCAGCGCAGCAGACAATCGGCGGCCAGTGTGCCGCCCTGCACATGGTCGGAGGCGACATACGACGCCTCGTCGCGGATATGGCGGTCAATAGAGACGATCGGGAAGGAGAGGCTGGCGTAGTCCTGTTCGGTAAGCTTATAGTTGAAAATAATGGCTCCGTCGACACGATTGTTGTTGAGGAGCTTGATATAGTCCTGCGATGCACCGGAACTGAACGATGTGTTGCACAGCAGGATCTTGTATCCGCTTGCCTTGAGGAATTTCTCAAGGAAGGAAATCATTTCGGAGTAATAGGGATAGGTGATGGTCGGCACGACGACGCCGATCATGCCGGAGCGGCGCTTGAGCAGGTTGCGCGCATTCTCGTTGGGGTAGTAGTTGAGCTCCTTGACAGCGGCCTCGATGCGCTCGCGCGTCTGCTGGGAGATGTAGCCGCGATTGTTGAGCACGCGCGAGGCGGTTCCCTTGGACACGCCGGCGAGCTTTGCAACATCATCTAATTTTACCATATTCCATCCTCAATTCTCCTATGAATTATCGATTGTTATAGTATTATAACATACTTTTTTTGCAACTTCAATATGAAACCCTGCTGCGGCGGGGGGAAGAAACGGAGGCGGCGCCATGCAGGAGCTGCTCATTACGAATATCCAGCGCATGTCGTTCCATGATGGACCCGGCATGCGGACCACCGTGTTTTTGAAGGGCTGCAATCTCCGCTGTGCCTGGTGCCACAACCCGGAGACACAAAATCCGCAGCCGGAGCTGATCTTTCGCGCGCAGCGCTGCGTCCGGTGCGGAACCTGCGTGCACAGCTGCGCGTCCGGTGCGCGGACGATGGGGCCGGAGGGTCCGGTGCGGGATACGGCACGCTGCGTGGGCTGCGGCCGCTGCGCACAGGCCTGTCTCACCGGTGCCATTGATGTGGCGGGGCGCAGGATCTCCTGCCAGGAGCTGACAGAGCTGGTGCTGCGTGACGAGAAGATCTTCCGCACGACAGCCGGCGGCGTGACATGCTCCGGCGGGGAGCCGTTGCTGCAGGCAGACGCCGTGGCGGAGCTTCTGGGCGGGATGCATGCGCGCGGCCTGCATACATGCGTCGACACGGCGGGAAATGTCCCGTGGGAAGCCTTCGAGCAGGTGCTGCCGGTGACGGATCTGTTTCTTTATGACGTGAAGGCATATTCGCCGCAGACGCACCGGCAGTGGACAGGCGTGGGGAACGAGCGGATTCTGGAGAACCTCCGTCGGCTCGCTGCACGCGCGGATATCTGGATCCGGATCCCGTTTGTGCCGGGCGTCAACACGGAGCAGATTGAGGACATCGGAAGGTTTTTAACACAGCTGCCGCGCGTGCGGCGGGTAGAAATTTTGCCATATCATACACTTGGAGCTGAAAAAAGCGCCGAGCTGAACCGCGTACAGCGGCAGTTTCCGGTGCCGGATGCGGCTGCCTGTGAAACTGCGGAGCAGACGCTCCGGATGCTTGGTCTGCCGGTGACGTCCGGCAGAGCACAGAAAAAGGAGGATAAGAAATAGAATGAAGGGTCTTGTAGTAGAAGCGGCGGGGAAGATCTGCCTGCGGGAGGATCTGCCGCTGCCGGAGATAGATGCATATCAGGTCCTGTGCCGCAATGTGGGCTGTGGGATCTGCAATGGGACGGATATGCAGCTCATAAACGGGCAGATGCCGTTTATCCAGTATCCGTTCGTGCTGGGGCATGAGGCTGTCGGTCAGGTTGTGGCTGTGGGGGAAAAGGTGCGCAGCTTCCAAGAGGGGGACTATATCCTCCGCTCGGCGCTGCCTGGTCTGCCTGGCTATCACAGCTTCTGGGGTGGTTTTGCTGAGTACGGCGTGGCGGATGATTATGCTGCGCGTCTGGCCGATCACGCAGGCGCGGATATTGAGACGAGTACGCGGCAGCTGGTGCCGGCGGGGATAGATCCCGTGGAGGCAACCATGCTCATCACGCTCAAGGAGGTTGCCAGCGCCCTGCACCGGCTGCGGCTGCAGCCGGGACAGAACGTTGTGGTGGCAGGCTGCGGGCCGGTCGGCATTGCTATGGCGGCGCTGGCTAAATGCATGGGTGCCGGGAAGGTCGTGCTTGCAGGCCACCATCCGGCGCGCATCGCGGCGGCAAAGCGGCTGGGTGCGGATCTTGCCTTTGACACGCGGGAGCAGCCGCTGGCGGACACTGTGCGCGGCTATATGCCGGAGGGCGTGGATCTGTATATCGATGCGGTCGGCAACCCGAATCTTCTGATGGATGGGATGCGCCTGATCCGGCAGGAGGGCACGATCGGCCTGTACGGTCTCGGTCTGCGGGCGGACGCGGCGATCGACTGGTCGCTGCTGCCGCACAACTGCATCCTGCAAACGGTGCAGTGGCCCATTGCTGCGCAGGAGAGCGCCGTGCACGACGAGGTCTGCGGCTATGTGACGAGCGGCAGGCTGCCTTCCGCTTCGCGAGTTCGTGACGCACAAGATCCCCGTGGAGGACTTCGCGGAGGGCTTACGGCTCGTCCGCGGCAGAGAAGGTATCAAGATCGCGCTGACATTCTGAGGGAGCACTATGAACGACTGGAAACAAACGCAATTTGGAAAAGAATATGACGCCTTCCGTCAGGAGTTGGACGACTATTACGCCGCTTACCCTACGGACGTCAGCGCGCTGGAGCAGGAGCTGGACGAAAAAAGCCGCCTGCAGCCGCAGGCGGGCGCCATGGAGAAAAAAACGTGGATTTATGAGCTGGCAGCCGAAAAATGCCGGGTGAAGCTGTTCCGGCACTGCCCGTTCTATTTTGAGGTAGACACCGGTGCGCCGCGCAATCTGGCGGGATCGTGCTTTCCGCCGATCCCGGGGCTTGGCAGCTGGCTGATGCGCCGCGACACCTCCGGGCTGGAGCAGGAGTTTCAGAACTGGATCGCGCCGTATGTGCAGGAGGATGCGCTGAACTCGACGATGTACGTGGACTGCGCGCACCACGCGATGGGCGTCGGCAACGTGTTGCGCTATGGTCTGCGCGGACTGCAGCGGCAGGCGCAGGCACGCCTGCAGACGGAGAAGGACGTGGAAAAGCAGACATTTCTGCGCTGCGTGATCCGTGCGGAGGACGCCGTGATGCGCCTGTGCGCACGCTTTGCCGATGAAGCGGAGCGCCTGTGCGGCACGGAGCGTGACCCGGTTGTCCAGGCTCGTCTTGCAAGGATTGCAATCAGCGCACGGCGCTGCCCGGCCGAGCCGGCAGAGACGTTTTTTGAAGCACTGAATACAATGCTGCTTTTAAAAGAGCTTGGCAACGGGCTGGAGTCGATGGGCTTTGCAATTCTGGGGCATGTCGACCGGGTGCTTGCGCCGTATTACGCGCGCGATGTGCAGCTTGGCAGATTGACCGCGGCGCAGGCGCAGGAGCTCGTCTATTGGTTCTGTGCCATGACAGATGCCAAGTGGGATCTGTCGCAGGCGCTCTATGGAACAAACACGGCTATGAGCATCGGCGGCTGCGATGAGAACGGAACGCCGGTTTTCAACGATATCACAAGATGGGTGCTGCAGTGCTATCTGGACTGCGGACTGATTAACCCCAAAGTACAGGCACGCTTCGCGCCGGACGCACCGGAGGAATACTATCAGCTTGTGGCGCAGCTTGCGGCCAGTGGCCGGAATGTGCTGTCGGTGTTCAATGACCGCACGATCATTGCCGCACAGATGCGCATGGGCAAACAGGAGGCTGACGCCAGATTGTATCTCAATGGCGGCTGCCAGGAGGTTCTGCTTGCAGATACGGAGGTCAATTCACGCGCAACGTGCTATCTCAGTCCCTGCCGGTATCTTGAGATGATGCTGGAGCCGGATGGAACGGTGTTTTTTGATCGGGAGCATATTGTTCCCTACGATGTGTTGGCTGCGCCGGATTTTGAGACGTTCTATCACCGTGTGATGCGGAACCTCTCTATGATCGTCAACGCTGTGGCCTGGCATTATAACGGCTTTGAAAAGCGCTGGGCAGCTTATAATCCGTGCCCGTTCTTTTCCTCGACAATCACCGGCTGCATCGAAAAGGCGCAGGATGTTTCGCAGGGCGGGGCAATCTATAACAACAGCGGCTTTGCGCTTGTCGGTCTTGCAGATTTTATTGATTCGCTCTACGCGATCAAAGAAGCGGTTTATGAGCAAAAACGCTACACGCTTGCAGAGCTGACCGCCATGCTGCGCAAAAACTACGAGGGCTGCGAGCTCGACCGGCTCTATCTGCAGAACAAGATTCCCAAGGTGGGGGCGGATACGGCGCAGATGAACGCGTTTGTGCGCCGCGTCACGCAGGATATCGCCGAGAGCATCAGCTGGATGCCCAATGGCCGCGGCGGCCGGTATGAGGCGTCGATCTGGTCGTTTTATGGGTATGAGTGGATGAAAGCACACTGCGGCGCGCTGCCGGATGGGCGTCTGCGTGGACAGTCGCTTTCCCGCGGGCTCAACCCGTCAGAGCGGACACCCGCAGAGCTCAGTGCCATTCTGCACACGATGGACGGTGTGGATTATGCGCAGTTCCCGCAGTCTGCGGTGGCGTATTTCTGTATGCCTGTTTCACTGGCGGACGACAACGTGCAGATCTGTGCAGGTCTGATCCGGTGCTTTTTGGCCTGTGGCGGCAGCGCGGTGGATTTTGACGTGCTGGACAGCGCCGCAATTGCCGACGCGCTGGAGCATCCGGAGCGCCATCAGCAGCTTGTCATCCGCGTCTGCGGCTACAGTGCGCGTTTTGTCGATCTGAGCCGGGAAATGCAGCTGGAGATTGCAGGCCGCGCCCAGAGAGCTGTGTAAGGAGGAGCCATATGCGAAACGACGGAACGTATCTTGCGCAGCTGCTGCAGGAGCAGCAGCGCCCGCATCCGATGTATATGCGCCAACAGTATCATTTTATGGGCGGCCCGGGCTGGATCAACGATCCGAACGGCCTGGTCTGGTACAAGGACGCGTATCACTTTTTCTATCAGTATAACCCGTTTGGCCTCACCTGGGGCGAACCCTGCTGGGGCCACGCGGTGAGCCGGGATCTGCTGCATTGGACGCAGCTGCCGCCAGCGCTTGTGCCAAGTGAGCCGTATGACATGTATGAACAGGGCGGCTGCTTCTCCGGCAGCGCGCTTGTTGTAGGGCAGAGGCTGTATCTTCTGTACACGGGCGTGTGTGAGAAGGATGGACACTGCGTGCAGGCGCAGTGTCTGGCTTGGAGTGACGATGGCGTCACGTTTCAAAAATATGAAAATAATCCGGTCGTCTGCGCGCCGGTGGGCGTTGATCCGGCAAATTTCCGCGATCCAAAGCTCTGGCGCGAGGCAGATGGGACATTCTATTTTGTCTGCGGCGCAAGCCTGGAAGGGGATGGGGCAGCGCTGCTGTTTTCCTCACAGGATCTTTTCCAGTGGCAGTATCAGGGCGTGCTGGCCCGCAGCGAGGGCCGCTTCGGCACGATGTGGGAGTGTCCGGACCTGATTCCGCTTGGCAGGAAGCATATGCTCTGCGTTTCCCCGATGCATTGCCCGGCGTACCGCAATGTGTGCCTGGTCGGGACGTTTTCACGCGAAAAAGGGAAGCTTCTGAATGTGGAGCCAGTCTGCCCGGACGCGGGACCGGATTATTACGCGGCGCAGTCGTTTGTCGATGATCGGGGACAGTGCGTGCAGGTTGCCTGGGCCAATGGATGGGACTGGATGCCGCAGTTCCGGCGCTGGGGAGTGGCGGAGCAGGGCTTCTGGCGCGGCTGGTTCACATTGCCGCGCGTTGTGACAGAGGGCGCGGACAAACTGCCGCGGTTCCAGCCGCATCCGCAATTGGAAACGCTGCGCAAAAAGGCAATTCCGTGGGGCCGGAAGGAACTGACCGTACCATGGACGCTGCCGGATGCGGCAGAGACGGCGTGGGAGATTCTGCTTGAAATTCCGGCGCAGCAGCAGACCGGCGGGCTGCTTCTTCAGGTCGGCAGCTGCTTTGCCCTGGAGCTCACGCTGGCGTCCCGGACGCTGCATGCGTATGCCAGAGATTCCGGCGAACAGACAGTGCAGGACTGCGGCACACTGCAGTTGGCGCCGGGCGCGCCGGTGCGGCTGCAGGTGTTTTTGGATCGGTGCTCCGCAGAAATTTTTGCAGATGGAAAATGTCTGTCTGTAAATGTTTTTGACACAGCACCGCTGCGCCCCGTCAGTCTGATCCCGCAGGGCGGGACTCTGCCGCTGCAGCTGCTGCAGGTGTGG
>ENA-ORRL01002521-ORRL01002521.1-human-gut-metagenome-genome-assembly--contig:-NODE-2521-length-10802-cov-3.166186_pt1 | contig 10802 bp, 5 predicted proteins | sample MGYA00242175_ERZ509134 | MGnify/ENA primary metagenome ERZ509134 (study PRJEB26280, sample SAMEA2338660) | human gut metagenome | biome: human gut; feature: human-associated habitat; material: faeces... | reverse complement strand
TTCAGGTCGGAGGTCGCAAAGCGGCCGCCGTCCAGCTGAACCATCGGGCGCAGATCCGGCGGCATGACCGGGATAACTTCCAGAATCATCCACTCCGGCTTGTTGCCGCTGGAACGGAAGGCCTCGACGACCTCCAGACGCTTAATCGCCTTGGCGCGCTTCTGGCCTTCGGTCTCGCGCTCGCGTTCCTTCTCGGTCAGCTCGGCGATTTCGGCGCGGAGCTGCTGGCTGAGCTGGTCGAGGTCGAGCTTCTGAAGCAGCTCGCGCACGGCCTCCGCGCCCATGCCCACGCGCAGCGGCGCTTTGCCCATCGCCACGTCGGCGGTGTAGCTCGGCGCGGTGATCTGCTGACGGTATTCCGTCTCGGTCAGGATGGCGTTCTGGCGCAGCGCGGTGCAGCCGGGGTCAAGCACGATGTAAGAGGCGAAATACAGCACCTTTTCCAGTGCGCGCGGGCTGATGTCCAGCAGCGTGCCCATGCGGCTCGGGATGCCCTTGAAATACCAGATATGGCTCACCGGCGCGGCCAGCTCGATGTGACCCATGCGCTCACGGCGCACCTTGGAGCGCGTCACCTCAACGCCGCACTTGTCGCAGACGATGCCCTTGTTGCGCACACGCTTGTACTTGCCGCAGTTGCATTCCCAGTCCTTGGTCGGGCCAAAGATGCGCTCGCAGTACAGGCCGTCGCGCTCCGGCTTCAGGGTGCGGTAGTTAATCGTTTCCGGCTTGGTGACCTCGCCGTGGGACCACGCGCGGATCTGATCCGGGGAGGCCATGGAAATTTGAATGGAAGACAGGTTTGTCAATTCCGACAAAGGGGTACACTCCCTTCTCTACTTATATCAGGCCGCCGCCGCGCCCGAAGCGCGGCGGGGCATTGTTGCGTTTATGTCCCGGAAGAAACAATTACTTGTCATCCAGGTCGTCCAGGGAGATATCCTCGAAGCTGGGCACGTCGTCAAAGTCAAACACATCGTCGTCGGTGTCGAAGTCGTCTCCGGCCTCTTCCTCCTCGACGTCGTCCGCGTCGGCCTCCTTGCCGTCGGTCGGGAGCGCGGCGTGTTCGCCCTCGCTCTCCTCGCTCTGGCTGCGGTCGAAGCCTTCCTCTTCGTCCTCAAGCTCTTTGATGACGATTTCGTTGTGGTCGCTGTCCAGCGCCTTCACGTCCAGACAGAGGCTCTCAAGCTCCTTGATGAGGACCTTGAAGGACTCCGGAACGCCCGGCGTCGGGATGTTTTTGCCCTTGACGATGGCCTCGTAGGCCTTCACGCGGCCCACGATATCGTCGGACTTGACCGTCAGAATCTCCTGAAGTGTGTTGGCCGCGCCGTAAGCCTCGAGCGCCCAGACTTCCATCTCGCCGAAGCGCTGGCCGCCGAACTGGGCCTTGCCGCCCAGGGGCTGCTGGGTGACCAGGGAGTAGGGGCCGGTGGAACGGGCGTGCATCTTGTCGTCAACGAGGTGATGCAGCTTGAGGTAGTACATGTAGCCAACGGTGACGGGGTTATCGAACTGATCGCCCGTGCGGCCATCGTAGAGGATGGTCTTGCCGTCGCGGCGCTTGCCGCCGGCCTCGAGGGCGTTCTGGATCTGCTCAAAGGACGCGCCGTCAAAGTCAGGCGTCGCCACGGGCCAGCCGAGCGCCTTGGCCGCCATGCCCAGGTGCATCTCCAAAACCTGACCCAGATTCATACGGGACGGAACGCCCAGCGGGTTCAGCACGATCTGGAGCGGCGTGCCGTCCGGCAGGAACGGCATGTCCTCCTGACGGAGCACGCGGGAAACGACGCCCTTGTTGCCGTGGCGGCCTGCCATCTTATCGCCGACGGAGATCTTGCGCTTCTGGGCGATGTAGACGCGAACCATGCGGTTGACGCCCGGCGCCAGCTCGGCGTGATCCTTGCGGTCAAACACCTTCACATCGACGATGATGCCTTCCTCGCCGTGCGGCACCTTGAGCGAGGTATCGCGAACCTCGCGCGCCTTTTCGCCGAAGATCGCGCGCAGCAGGCGCTCCTCGGCGGTCAGCTCGGTTTCGCCCTTCGGGGTCACCTTGCCGACGAGGATATCGCCCGGATGCACTTCCGCGCCGACGCGGATGATGCCCTCTGCGTCCAGATCGCGCAGCGCGTCGTCGCCGACGTTCGGCAGGTCGCGGGTGATTTCCTCCGCGCCCAGCTTGGTGTCGCGCGCCTCGCACTCGTATTTTTCAAGGTGAATGGAGGTGAATACGTCGTTGCGAACCAGCTCTTCGGAGAGCAGAACCGCGTCCTCGTAGTTGTAGCCTTCCCACGTCATGAAGCCGATCAGGATGTTGCGGCCCAGCGCGATCTCGCCGTGATCGGTGGACGGGCCGTCCGCAATCACGTCGCCCTTCAGAACCTTTTCACCGGCGGAAACGATCGGGCGCTGGTTGATGCAGGTGCTCTGGTTGGAGCGCGCAAACTTGATGAGCTTGTAGGTGTGGGTCTCGTGCAGATCGTCCTCGATGACGATCTGGTCGGAGGAGACCTTCTTGACGTAGCCGTCCTCGCGGGCGCGCAGGCACACGCCGGAATCCTTGCCCGCCTTGTACTCGATGCCGGTCGCCACGTAGGCGGCTTCCGGACGGAGCAGGGGCACGGCCTGACGCTGCATGTTCGAGCCCATCAGGGCGCGGTTTGCGTCGTCGTGGTCGAGGAACGGAATCATGGCCGTCGCGACGGAAATCACCTGGCGCGGGGAAACGTCGATGTAATCCACGCGGCTCGGCTCGACGCTCTGAACGTCGGCGCGGACGCGCGCGGTAATGCGGTCGTTGACAAACGTGCCGTCCGGGTTGAGCGGCTCCTTCGCCTGCGCGATGAAGCAGCCGTCCTCCTCGTCCGCGGCGAGATACACGATCTCGTCGAGCACGCGCGGCTTCTCGCCGCTGTGATCGATCAGGCGATACGGCGCTTCGATGAAGCCGTATTCGTTGATGCGTGCGTAGGTCGCCAGCGAGCCGATCAGACCGATGTTCGGGCCTTCAGGCGTCTCAATCGGGCAGATGCGCGCGTAGTGAGAGTAGTGAACGTCTCGAACCTCGAAGGACGCGCGGTCGCGATTCAGGCCGCCCGGGCCCAGCGCGGACAGGCGGCGCTTGTGGGTCAGCTCGGCCAGCGGGTTCGGCTGATCCATGAACTGAGAGAGCTGGGAAGAACCGAAGAACTCCTTGATCGCCGCGGAAACCGGGCGGATGTTGATCAGCTCCTGCGGCTTGACCTCGCTCTGGTTCTGCACGCTCATGCGCTCGCGAACCACGCGCTCCAAACGCGCCAGACCGATGCGGATCTGGTTCTGGAGCAGCTCGCCCACAGAGCGCAGGCGGCGGTTGCCGAGGTGGTCGATATCGTCGGTCAGACCCACGCCGTAGGGCAGGTTCAGCAGGTAGCTGATGGAGGCCACGATATCGTCAATCAGGATGTGCTTGGGCATCAGCGCGGAGAGATTCTCGTGCAGCAGGCGGATTTTCGCCAGCTCGTCCATGCCCTCCTGCTCGGCGGTCTCCAGGAGCTGCTTGAGGGTCGGCAGGTGAACCATCTCGTTGATGCCGGCCTTCTCAATTTCCTCTTCGCTCAGCCACGCGGCCGCGTCCACGAAATTGTTGCCGATGACGCGAACCACGCGGTTCTCCAGACGGAGGTAGATGTCGTTCACGCCCGCATCCTGAATCTTCTTGGCCAGCAGGTCGGTCTTGGCGGCCGGAATCCGTTCGCCCGCCGCGATGATCACCTCGCCCGTGGTCGGGTCGATGATGTCCTGATCGACCACGTGGCCGCGGATGCGCGCCGCAATCGCCAGCTTCTTGTTGTATTTATAGCGGCCCACGCGCATCATGTCGTAGCGCTTCGGGTCGAAGAAGGTCGCATGGAGCAGCTTCTCGGCGGAATCGACCGTGCCGACTTCGCCCGGACGCAGGCGGCGATAGATATCCATCAGGCCGCTTTCCTTGCTCTTGACCTCGTTGCCGCTGCGGGTGCGGCGAGTGCCGTCGTCGCCGCCGTCGCGCTGCATGGTGGCTTCGAGCTTTTCGTCGTTGCCCAGAAGCTGACGAATCTGCTCGTCGCTGCCGTAGCCCAGCGCGCGCAGCAGGCTGGTCACGGGCAGCTTGCGGGCGCGGTCAACGCGCACCCAGATCACGTCGTTGGAGTCGATTTCGTACTCCAGCCACGCGCCGCGGCTCGGGATCACCTGCGTATCAAACAGATGCTTGCCGGCCTTGTCGATGCTTTCGCGATAATATACGCCGGGGCTGCGCACGAGCTGGCTGACGATGACGCGCTCGCCGCCGTTGATGATGAACGTGCCGTGTTCGGTCATCAGCGGGAAATCGCCCATGAACACTTCGGATTCCTTCACTTCGCCCGTCTCGTTATTGGTCAGGCGAACGAGCACCTTGAGCGCCGTTGCGTAGGTCATATCGCGCTCGCGACATTCTTCCAGCGAATACTTCGGCGTTTTATCCAGAGAATAATCGACGAACTCCAGCTTCAGATTGCCGTTAAAATCATAAATCGGAGAAACATCGTTGAGAACCTCGCGCAGATCCTCCTTCAGGAAACGCTCGTAAGAATTCTTTTGAACCTCGATCAGGTCGGGCATCTCCACCACTTCGTCAATGCTGGCAAAGCTCTTGCGAACCCGGCCCTTTCCCATATTGACGTCGTGAACCCCGACGTACTTCATGATCTCAGCTTCCTCGCGCTCGTCGCGGACGGTAACCATGAATGCCATCACCCCTAACTTGTCTAAACCTGCAAAGGATATATGCGGCAACAGGCAAGCGCTTTAAAACTGCCCATTGCCAAACAGCCCAAAGCGTTGTACAATGATGTAGGCCAATGCCCGGTCACGGGCACATCTTTGCCTATTGTGCATACTGATGCAATATAGTATTGTATTCCTTTTTAAAAGGCCTGTCAAGTGTTTCCGGTGATTTTATGCAAATTTCTTCTGATTTGCGTGAATTTTCGCCGGTTTTCTTTTTATTTTGGGCTGAAAAGGACTCCTTCAGTCAGCTTCGCTGACAGCTCCCTCAAGGAGGGAGCCAAACGGCATTAAACCGTCATATAGCAAACCTTCATCTTTTCACGCTGGAAAAAGCCTTCCTCATTAGATGGATGCTTGAAATCGCTGCCGATTGCGGCGGATTCAGACGCTGAAAATGCCGAGAGCATGACGGAAGGAGTACGCAAAAAGAGGGCTCCCTTTCGGAAGTCCTCTTCGTTTGATCGTTTAGACCGGGTATCACTCAAGGATCTTGGTGACAACGCCGGAGCCGACGGTGCGGCCGCCCTCGCGGATAGCGAAGCGCAGCTTCTCGTCCATGGCGATCGGGGTGATCAGCGTGCACTCCATGTCCACGTTGTCGCCCGGCATGACCATCTCAACGCCCTCCGGCAGCTTGATGTTGCCGGTCACGTCGGTGGTACGGAAGTAGAACTGCGGACGATAGCCGTTGAAGAACGGGGTATGACGGCCGCCCTCTTCCTTGGTCAGAACGTAAACCTGACCCATGTAGTGGGTGTGCGGATGGATGGAGCCCGGCTTGGCCAGAACCTGACCACGCTCGACCTCGTTGCGCTGGATGCCGCGGAGCAGCACGCCGATGTTGTCGCCAGCCTCGGCCTGATCCAGCAGCTTGCGGAACATTTCCACGCCGGTGACGACGGTGCTGCGCGGCTTATCCTGCAGGCCGACGATCTCGACGGTGTCGGAAACCTTCACCACACCGCGCTCAACACGGCCGGTCGCAACGGTGCCGCGGCCGGTGATGGAGAACACGTCCTCAACAGGCATCAGGAACGGCTTGTCGGTGTCGCGCTCCGGGGACGGGATGTACTCATCGACAGCGTCCATCAGAGCGAAGATGCACTGGCACTCCGGCGCTTCCTTCGGGTTGGTGCCGCCGTTCTGGACATACTCCAGCGCCTTCAGCGCGGAACCGCGGATGATCGGGATCTCGTCGCCCGGGAAGCCATAGGAGCTCAGCAGCTCGCGGATCTCCATCTCGACCAGCTCGAGCAGCTCCTCGTCGTCCATCATATCGGTCTTGTTCAGGAAGACAACGATGTAGTGAACGCCGACCTGACGGGCCAGCAGGATGTGCTCACGGGTCTGCGGCATCGGGCCGTCCGGAGCGGACACGACCAAGATCGCGCCGTCCATCTGGGCAGCGCCGGTGATCATGTTCTTCACGTAGTCGGCGTGGCCGGGGCAGTCGACGTGAGCATAGTGACGCTTCTCGGTCTCATACTCAACGTGCGCGGTGTTGATCGTGATTCCGCGGGCCTTCTCTTCCGGCGCCTTGTCGATTTCGTCGTAACGCATGGCCTGCGCCTCGCCGAAGGTGGACAGCACCATCGTGATGGCAGCGGTCAGGGTCGTTTTGCCGTGGTCAACGTGGCCGATGGTGCCAATGTTGACGTGCGGCTTGGTGCGCTCAAACTTTTGCTTCGCCATTGGAATAACCTCCTCGATAATTTCGGCTGACAGTTTAATGCGGCCCGCCGAATTGTCGGTGGTCGCGTTGGAGCAGGTGATGGGAATCGAACCCACGCGGTCAGCTTGGGAAGCTGAAGTTCTGCCATTAAACTACACCTGCAAATGGCTGTCAACCGGTTTACTCATCCATATTCTATCCAAATCCGGAGAAAATGTCAATATCTCGGCGCATTTTTCCCTGCAAAAACCTCTTGAGTTTTGCAGGGTCAGCCGTTTTTCCCGTTTGAAAGAAGGGACGTCCCGGTTTTCAGCCCGTATGCGCGTCAGTTTCCGCGCTCGGCCATCAGCTTTTCGAGCTTGTGCTTGACCCGCTGGAGCGCGTTGTCGATGCTCTTGACGTGGCGGTCGAGCATCTGCGCAATCTCCTGATAGCTCTTTCCGTCCAGATACGCCGCCAAAACCCGGCGCTCCAGGGGCGAAAGCGCCTCGTCGATGCGGCTTTCGATGCTCACGTAGCTCTCCCGCCCGATGAGCAGCTCCTCCGGGTCGGCGCTGCGCCCTTCGGTGATGACGTCCATCAGCGTTCGGTCGCTCTCCTCCTCGTAAACATCCAGGCACGCAGCGCCGATCCTACGGCTTTTAAGTCCGTCAATAAGCGCTTCTGTGTCGATCAGCGCACCTCTGGAGGTGTTGACGATCACGACGCCTGGCTTCATTCCAGCAATAGCGGCAGCGTCAATCATATGCTGTGTCTCGCTAGTCAGCGGGCAGTGGAGCGAAACCACATCCGCCTGCGCCAGCAGTTCCAGCAGCGGCACATAGGATAACCCATTATCAGGGGATGGAAATTTGTCATATGCCAGAATCCGCATACCGAAGCCCTTGCAGATCTCGGAAAACGTGCGTCCGATTTTGCCGGTTCCCACAATGCCGACTGTCTTGCCGTGCAGATCAAATCCGGTAAGACCGGAAAGGCTGAAATTAAAATCACGGGTGCGGATATAAGCCTTATTGGTATGCCGGTTGACTGTGAGCAGCAGTGCCATTGCATGCTCTGCCACAGCGTAAGGGGAGTACGCAGGGACACGGAATACCCGGATTTTCCCGAAACATGCTCGGATATCTACATTGTTGAATCCCGCACACCGCAGGGCGATCACTCTGACTCCAAACGCATGCAATTCACGAACAACGGCATCATTCAGCGTATCATTGACGAATACACATACGCCGTCAAACCCGCTTGCCAACGAAACAGTATCTTCGTTCAGCTTTGTCTCAAAATACTTCATTTCCAGCCCCGTCCCAGCTGTGTATGCGTCAAAACCCGGACGGTCATACGGCTTGGCATCGAAAAAGGCAATTTTCATACCTGCACCTCACCAGATCAAATTTTCTCTAGTTTTTGCACAGATACAAAATATATTCCAATCGAGACAATTATCTGTGGACGGGGCGGAGCGTGATATTGTCTGTTATGGCAAGCCCGCATTCCGAAAGAAGTGCTTGATACGGCGCAAACGAGTCCGGCTGAAAGAAGCAGTTTGGGTCGTGCGCATCGATACCAACCACAATCGTGCTGTCGCAGGCTTTCGCAATATGGAAGAAGCGTGCCGAAGGGTAGGTACGGTTTGTGCGCAGGCCAAGAAGGTTGAGTTCCAACGGAATGTTCCGCTCCTTTGCAGCGAGACACAATCGCTCCATCTCCTTGCGGTAGAGCGTTTCGGCGCCGGTGAAGTTGATCAAATCCGGATGTGCCAGATAGGTATACAAACCGGTGTCCAGTCCTGCAATACACTGATCCACATAAGCTTTCAATATTTTGGGATCGTCCGTCGGTTCGTAGACATAGGCGCCATCGATCTCATTGTGGATATAGTGCTGGCCGAGCAGCAGATAGTCAACGGGATACTGCGTGATACGCCTGAGAAAATCGTCAAAAAAACGGGGATAAAACTCTGCCTCATAGCCAATCAGGATCTCAATGCGTCCGGCGTATTCTGCTTTCAGCGCCAGCAGTGTCTGGATATAGTTCTCCAGATCCTCTGGAAACATATGAAAATAAGAGATATAGCCATCCGGAAACCGGTATGGCGCATGCTCGGAAAAACCTAGCGTTCTGAAACCGTTTTTTATAGCAGACTCAATATATTCGCGCTCCGTTCCAATGGTGTGGTGGTTGCGGAACGTGTGCGTGTGATAATTATGAAGCATAGCACACCTCGAGTAAATTCTTAAGCCAGTATACCACGCAGCCGCGGCAAAAACAATGGCGCTGTCACAAAATCGCGCTTTTCTGTATATTCTGGATTAGAAACCGGAAGAACGGAAAGGGGAGTGGCGCCCATGGAAAAACAGCGGGTGGGCTTGGATGCGCTGCGTCCGGGGCAGCGCGGGATTCTGCGCGAAATTTTGATGCCGGATGATGCAAAGTCGCGCATGGAAGAACTGGGGCTGCTGCCTGACACAGAACTCAGCTGCCTGTATCGCGCACCACATGCGTCGCCTGTGGCATATGAGATCGGCGGCGCTGTATTTGCACTGCGGAAAACGGATGCGGCACAGATTATTGTGGAGGCGGTCAGATGAGCCGGAAGGAAACTAAGCCATATCCCATTGCACTGGCTGGAAATCCAAATGTAGGAAAGAGCAGCATTTTCAACGCGCTTACCGGACTGCATCAGCATACAGGAAACTGGCCAGGGAAGACGGTCGCAGTTGCACACGGCACATACTCTTACGCAGCGCAGACATATGACGTAACAGATCTTCCGGGGGCATACTCGCTGAAAACTGGATCAGAGGAGGAGCGCATTGCAGCGGAATATCTGTATACGCATACAGATGCCTGTGTAATTGCTGTCTGTGATGCGACGTGCCTTGCCCGAAGCCTGTCGCTTGCGCTTCAGTTGATGTTGCGGTGCAGAAAGCTGGTCATATGTGTCAATCTAATGGATGAAGCGCAGGCAAGAGGAATCCAGATTGATCTTCGTGCACTACAAATGCTGCTGGGTGTACCTGTCGTTGGTACATGCGCAAGCAATGCGGAGGATATCCGCCGTCTGCAGCAAACGATTCGCGACGTGACGGACGGCTATATTACAAGTACGACGCATCTGTCAGACCAATTTACACCTGCTGACTGTGTCCGCCATGCAAGGCAGCTTGCAGCAGAGGTTGTTCAAACAACAGGCAACGGAGGTTCACAGCGCAACATACGAATAGATCGAATCCTGACAGGAAAATATACTGGCACTGCCGTATTTCTTTTTTTGCTGGCCATTTTATTCTGGCTGACATTGGAAGGCAGCAATGTTTTTTCAATATGGTTGCAAAACGGATTTGACTGGCTGCAGCAGGTTTTAATTCGTGCCTGTTCACACTGTCCGCAGCGGCTTACAGATGCGCTGATAAATGGCATCTATGCAACGACGGCGCGCGTCACAGCCGTCATGCTGCCGCCTGCAGCAATTTTCTTTTTCCTGTTTTCCGTTCTGGAGGACGCAGGATATCTTCCACGCGCCTCATTCCTGACCGACCACAAATTTGCGCGCTGCGGCACCTCTGGCCGTCAGGCCCTGACGATGTGCATGGGGCTGGGATGTAACGCAGTCGGTGTAACAGGATGCAGAATCATGACAACACGCGAGGAAAAGCTGATTGCGGCCTGCACGAATGCGATGATTCCGTGTAATGGCCGGTTTCCGATGCTTCTGACAATGGGAACAGTCCTGCTGAGGCATGAAAACAGCGTTCTGCTGGCGTTGATCCTGCTAGCGGCAGTCTGCGTGGGCGCAAGCGGAAGTTTACTCGTTTCGGCGGCCATCGGAAAAGCGCTGCGCAGAAAAAGCAGTGCTCCGTTTGTTCTGGAACTTCCTGCGTATCGCCGTCCGCGGCTGAAAAAGATTCTGAATGACGCGATATTCGTAAAGACACTACATGTTCTTTCTCGCGCGTTGCTGGTTGCTGCGCCTGCGGGATTGCTCCTGTGGGTGTTTGGCGTGTGGCAGATGGGCGGAAAGAGCCTGCTGCAATGGATTGCACATGCGCTGGATGGAGTTGGACAGTTGATGGGCATGAACGGTGCGATTCTTCTGGGGTTCCTATTTGCAATTCCGGCGAATGAACTTGCAATTCCCGTGATCCTGATGTTGCTTACACAGCAGAATACGCTGAGCGGTGCACAGGGGCTGGACGCTGCCATGCAGTTGATAAACTACGGCATAACCGAAAAAACAGCTATCTGCTGCCTTATTTTCTGTGTGTTTCACTGGCCGTGCAGCACTACATTGCTTTCTATCAAACGTGAGACCGGGAGGATCTGGTGGAGATTG
>ENA-ORRL01002511-ORRL01002511.1-human-gut-metagenome-genome-assembly--contig:-NODE-2511-length-10827-cov-3.125232_pt1 | contig 10827 bp, 8 predicted proteins | sample MGYA00242175_ERZ509134 | MGnify/ENA primary metagenome ERZ509134 (study PRJEB26280, sample SAMEA2338660) | human gut metagenome | biome: human gut; feature: human-associated habitat; material: faeces... | reverse complement strand
AAAGTTCTCCGTGAAGAAAGCCGATTCAGTTTTGAGTCGGCTTTTTTCGTTCCCGGATACTTCTTCTGGTATAATATAATATTATTCTATCTTTATCGTTCAATATATATTGACTGAATATTTCGATATGAAAAGTATATATGATTCCCGCCAACGATTGAAGTTTGTATTTATTTTTACGGCTATCCTGATCGCGATCGCTTCACTTGTTGTTTCTGATATGCTGATAAAAGATCTGGCCCAGGAAGAACGCCAGAAAATGGAAGTATGGGCGGAGGCTACTCGTTTGACGGCAAGTAAGAATACGGCTGTGGATTTGTCTCTTGTTTTGAAAATCCTGGAAGGAAATACGACTATCCCGGTTGTACTTTGTAATGACAAAGACAGCATCATGTTCGTAAAGAATATAAGCTTCCCCGAAAATGATGTGGAAGAATTTAAAAAAGCAAAAGTAAAGGAGCTGAAAAGCAAAAATACGATTGTGATCGATATGGAGGATGGAACTTTCCAATATGTCTATTATGACGATTCTGTCATCCTAAAGCGATTGTTGATTTATCCTTATGCGCAGCTTACGGTTGTATTCGTTTTTATTGTGATTGCTTTTCTGGCGCTTGCAAGCACGAAGAAGGCCGAACAGAATAAAGTGTGGGTTGGACTGTCTAAAGAAACGGCTCATCAGTTAGGAACGCCTATTTCGTCTTTGATAGCTTGGGTGGAATATCTGCGGACAAAAGATATAGATTCTTCTCTCTTGAACGAGATGGAAAAAGATGTGAAGCGTTTGGAAACGATTGCGGAGCGTTTTTCCAAGATCGGTTCCAATCCGGACCCAGTCCCAGTGGATATCAATAATTCTATCCGTTCGGCCTTGAGCTATATGAGCACACGTATTTCTTCGAAGGTCAAGATTTATACGCATCTTACCGACGGGCCGGTTCCGGTGTTGATGAATGACTCTCTTTTTGCTTGGGTTATAGAGAATCTGACAAAAAATGCGGTAGATGCAATGGAAGGGCAGGGGGAAATCACTTTTCAGGTGGAGGAACGTGATAAAGTCGTTCGTATCGATGTGACCGATACCGGGAAGGGGATCGCCAAATCTAAGTTTAAAACCGTATTTAATCCCGGTTATACGACCAAAAAGCGTGGGTGGGGACTAGGCTTGTCTCTGGTAAAGCGTATTATCGAATCTTATCACGGCGGAAGGATATTTGTTAAGAGTTCGGAAGTCGGCAAAGGCACGACTTTTCGAATTGAGCTTCGGAAATATAAGGGCTAAAATCTTAGATAGTAAAAAATAACGGCAAAGATGTTGCATTTGTGTTTAGTTTTTTCGTACCTTTGCAAGGTTTTTACACTAAAAGGCTTTGGGAAAGTTTAAATTATATAATGTAGATTTGAAAAATCTCACTCCAGGAATACACGAATTCGAGTATTTATTGGAGAATAAGTTTTTTGTGGATATTGATGGAGACCAAGTCCAGAAGGGCAAAGTGAAGGTTTACCTCACGGTAAAACGGTCTTCCATGATGTTTGAAATGAACTTTCAGATTGAAGGTGTTGTTATGGTTCCGTGCGACAGATGTCTGGACGATATGGAAATCCCAATCGACACGCATAATCGCCTGGTGGTAAAGTTCGGTAAAGAATATGCCGAAGAAAGTGACGAAGTAGTGGTTATACCGGAAGACGAAGGTGCTATTAACCTCGCGTGGTTTCTGTATGAATTTATTGCATTGGCAATTCCTATGAAGCATGTACATGCTCCGGGAAAATGTAATAAGGCTATGTCGTCCAAGTTGAAGAAGCATACTGCCAGAAGCACTGAAGACGGAGATGAAGAGTACGAAGACGATAGCGTGGAAGAAGATATCGCGATTGATGATGACGTACCTGTGGCAACAGATCCGAGATGGGATGGTCTGAAAGGTTTACTTGAGAATGATAACAATTAAATAAATTAAAACATGGCACATCCTAAAAGAAGACAAGGTAAGACAAGAACAGCCAAGAGAAGAACTCATGACAAGGCTGTTGCTCCCACAATGGCTATTTGCCCGAACTGCGGCGCATGGCACATTTATCACACTGTATGCGGCGAATGCGGCTATTACAGAGGTAAGTTAGCTATCGAAAAAGAAGCAGCTGTGTAAGTTTATCCTAACTGATTAAGTTTTGATAAACCAAGAAATAGCCCTAAAAGTATTTTTAGGGCTTTTTTTTAATTGGGATATATAGTCCTTTTTATTTTTAAAGATATGGATAAGATAAATGCGGTAATAACAGGCGTAGGCGGATACGTTCCCGAAGATGTGTTGACGAACGAAGATATTTCGAAGTTGGTGGATACGACGGATGAATGGATCATGACGCGTGTTGGCATCAAAGAACGCCGAATTTTGAAAGGTGAGGGCTTGGGAACCTCATATATGGGTATACGGGCTGTGAAGCAGTTACTCGAAAAGACAAATGTGAATCCGGAAGAGATAGAAGTGATCCTCACAGCAACAACTACGCCTGACCATCATTTCCCGACCACTTCCTCCATTATAGCTTACCATACCGGTTGCAAGAATGCAATGACTTTCGATTTGCAGGGGGCTTGTGCCGGTTTTTTGTATGCCTTGGAAACAGGTTCCAATTATATCCGTTCGGGACGCTATAAGAAAGTGGTTGTTGTGGCAGGCGATAAAATGACTGCTATAACGGACTATCAAGATCGTTCTACCTGTCCTTTGTTCGGCGATGCCTGTGGTGCTGTGCTGCTCGAACCTACAACGGAAGAAGTGGGTGTGATGGATACGATCTTGCGTACCGATGGTGTAGGCTATTCACATCTGATTATGAAATCCGGCGGTTCGGCCTATCCTCCTTCACACGATACGGTGGATAATCGCGAACATTTCGTTTTCCAGGATGGCAAATATGTCTTTAAGTACGCAGTTTCGTATATGGCTGATGTTGCTGCCGAGATTGCCGAACGGAACGGGCTGACACACGATGATATCGCATGGATCGTGCCTCATCAGGCAAACTTGCGCATCATCGATGCGACAGCAAAACGTCTGGGTGTGGACATGGAAAAGGTGATGATCAATATCCAGAAATACGGAAATACCAGCGCCGGGACAATCCCTATCTGCCTTTGGGAGTGGGAAGACAAACTGAAGAAAGGCGATAATCTGATTCTTGCCGCTTTTGGCGCCGGTTTTACCTGGGGTGCAATTTATCTTAAATGGGGATATAATGGAAAACAAGCATAAATCCGGCTTTGTTAATATTGTCGGTAATCCGAACGTCGGGAAGTCTACGTTGATGAACCGTTTGGTGGGAGAGCGTATCTCGATCATCACTTCGAAAGCACAGACAACGCGGCACCGAATCATAGGGATCGTGAATACCGCAGATATGCAGATTGTGTATTCTGACACGCCGGGAGTCCTGCATCCGAATTATAAGTTGCAGGAATCTATGCTTAATTTTTCTCAGTCGGCACTTGGTGATGCCGATGTATTGCTTTATGTAACCGATGTCGTCGAAAAGATCGACAAGAATGAAGAATTTCTCCAGAAGGTCCAGAAAGTGGAATGTCCGGTCCTGTTACTGATTAACAAGATTGATACGACTACCCAACCAGAATTGGAAAAGCTGGTAGCCGAGTGGAAAGAACTTCTTCCGAAAGCTGAGATCATTCCGATCTCCGCCCTTTCGAATTTTAATATAGATTACGTGAAACGTAGGGTAGAAGATCTGATGCCTGAATCTCCTCCCTATTTCGAGAAAGATGCGCTTACCGATAAGCCGGCCCGTTTCTTTGTGACGGAGATCATTCGCGAGAAGATTCTCCTGTATTATCAGAAAGAAATCCCGTATGCGGTGGAAGTCGTTGTTGAGCTGTTTAAAGAAGAAGCCGAGCTGATTCATATCAAAGCGCTCATTATTGTTGAACGCGATTCCCAAAAAGGAATCATCATCGGGCATCGTGGCCAGGCATTGAAAAAGGTAGGTGCTATGGCACGTAAGGATATCGAACGCTTCTTTGATAAGAAGGTTTTCCTGGAAATGTTTGTCAAAGTAGAAAAAGACTGGCGTAACCGGGACAACATGCTGAAGAACTTCGGTTATCAGCTGGATTAATTAACAGCACAGACAGAAAAAGTTGTTTATGGGAAATATTGTTGCAATAGTTGGTAGACCCAACGTAGGAAAGTCCACTCTCTTCAACCGTTTGACACAGACGCGCCAGGCGATTGTCAACGAGGAAGCAGGTACTACCCGCGACCGTCAGTATGGCAAGGCAGAGTGGACAGGTAAAGAATTTTCGCTGATTGACACCGGCGGATGGGTGATTAATTCGGATGATGTTTTTGAAGAAGAGATAAACAAGCAGGTGAAAGTCGCTCTTGAAGAGGCAGACGTGATCTTGTTTGTCGTTGATGTCTTGAATGGAGTTACGGATTTGGATAACGAAGTAGCTGCTATCCTGCGTCGTGCCAAGAAGCCTGTGATTGTTGTGGCCAATAAAGCGGATAACTTCGAATTGCATCCCTCCTCTGCCGAATTTTATTCTTTCGGATTAGGTGACCCTTTCTGTATCTCTGCTATCAACGGTTCTTGTACAGGCGATTTGTTGGATAAAATCGTTGCTACGCTTCCGGATGACAAGCAGGAGATGCTCGAAGAAGAGCTGCCCCGTATCGCCATCATCGGCCGTCCGAATGCAGGCAAATCTTCTTTGATCAACGCCTTTATCGGTGAAGACCGCCATATTGTAACGGATATTGCTGGTACGACCCGTGATTCTATTTACACGAAATATAACAAGTTCGGCCTGAATTTCTATTTGGTGGATACGGCGGGTATCCGTAAGAAGGGGAAGGTGAATGAGGATCTGGAATACTATTCCGTGATCCGTTCGATCCGCGCCATTGAGAATTCGGATGTCTGCGTGTTGATGCTAGATGCCACCCGAGGTATCGAAAGTCAGGATTTGAACATCTTCTCTTTGGTTCAGAAGAACAAGAAAGGCTTGGTCGTTTGTGTGAACAAATGGGATTTGGTGGAAGATAAAAGCCAAAAGGTGATTGATACCTTTACGAGTGCGATTCGTGAGCGTCTGGCTCCGTTTACCGATTTTCCGATCCTGTTTATTTCGGCATTGACAAAACAGCGCATTCTGAAGGTGCTGGAAACAGCCAAAGATGTATACGAAAACCGTCAGCGCCGTGTTCCGACAGCCAAGCTGAACGAAATCATGCTGCCGATCATCGAGAACTATCCGCCTCCTGCTTGGAAAGGAAAATATATCAAGATCAAATATATTACGCAGCTTCCTGCCGGCCAGGTTCCTTCGTTTGTATTCTTCTGTAACTTGCCGCAATGGATCAAAGAGCCTTACAAACGCTTCCTGGAAAACAAGATCCGGGAAAACTGGAACTTTACGGGAACGCCGATTAATGTATTTATTCGGGAAAAGTAAAATGAAAAGAAAAGCGCCGGTTGGCGCTTTATGACGGAGTGTGAACCGTGCCGGATTCGAACCGGCGACCTCTGCCCTGTCAAGGCAGCGCTCTAAACCAGCTGAGCTAACGGTTCCGATGCTGTAAAGATAAAATGAATCCCCGGGAGTCATGCACTCTCCGGGGATTTTTTTATGATTTTTTTGTTTTTAAGCGGCGAATGCTTACAGCGAGTTCAGCAATTTATTCAATTCATTTACCATTTCGGCTGCTGACTGTTGAGTTTCGGACAGGCCTTCCGGGGTAAATTTAGCCACTGCTTTGTTTAATTTGTTCAATTTGCCTTTAGCCCCTTTGGCTGCCAGCTCTTCGCGGAGGATACGGATTTTTTCGCAGTCCTGAATACCTTCGACCAAACGTTCGAAACGGATCGAACTGCGGGGGCCAGGATAGATACTGTATGTATCGCCGGCTGCCCAAGTGCGGAAGCGTGAGTCGCGCAAGGGATCGGCTGTCCAACTGTTTACGGCCCAGCGCAGGTAACCGTCATAGCCTCCGGCGATGGCATGCAGGGCTGTCCAAGTAGCTTCGGCCGGATCGGAGAAAGTAAAGGTGTTCGGGAAGGCTTCCGAGCAACACGTGTAGACCGTGCTGATCTGTCCTTTGCGTTCGCGTTCGGCTTTTACGTTTTCTGGAAATTTATGGCCGTAAGGGATACTCAGGTAATACAAGTCGGATTGGATTTCAGGATGATAGTTGCCCGCCAGCGTGATCTTGAATTCGGGATCGGCCTGCTTGATGACTTTGATAGCTTCGCGCATGGCTTCCATAGGACGTTCGTCCATAGAGATGGCAGTCTTTTCAAACCAGCCTTTTTTACGCAGGTGACGGGAGAAGTCTTTCAGGAACGAACCCCAGTATTCGGTATATTCGGCATCGCCAGGTTTGACATTGATAAACTGTACCCGGCTGGTCGCTTCATCGTAATAGTCGAAAGTCAAAGCCCAAGGGATCATGGTGTAGCAACTGATCATATCTTTGATCCCCACTTCGTTCATCATGAATTCCACCCATTTGTCAAATACGTCATAACTGTATACCCATGTCCCGTCGATTTTTTTGATACGGGTTACCATGCTGTCGAAATGGTCTTCCGTCTGGCCGGCCCAAGGTTTATGCATGATGCTGGTCGTGATGGCCCGTTGTCCGGCATTGGCCAACATCTTCATGATCGGAAGCATGGCGTCGAAATGCTCCTTGCTCCAAAGAGGAACCTGGTAGTAACGGGCTACGGAATAGGGATTTTGCCACAGGTCCAGATGGAAAGCCCAGTCTTGCGGAGCTGGCAGCGTACGGTTCAGCACGTCGATTTCTACCTGGAGTTTCATATCTTGGAAATTCTTTCCTGAAACGGTCAACGTCCCCTTATATTTCCCTGCGCGGGTATCTGACGGAACCCATACGTTCAGCCAGATCGGTTGTGTCGTACAAGCTTTGATATCCTGTATTTTTACAATATCCAAGACATCGGCTACGACAGACGAATCCCATTCGGCCTTGTTCTCGCGATGTCCGCAACCACCTTTGCGGTCCTTGTTCAGCTCGTCGGTCATGACATAGCGTACGAAGTTCGTCGTGATGGCAGAAGCCGGGATGACGGCCGAGCCGCTTTTCAGTTCGCTGACGGTGACCGTTACGTCGTCCAACGCTTCTTTAGTCCACAACACGGCTTGTGCATTGATACGTTCCCCTTTCCAGGCTTTCCCTTGCCAGCGGGTTGTCTTCTTGATGTCGGGGACATTCAGTTTTTTGTAGCGGATATCCGTTGTTCCCCAGCTGAGGCAGGTTGGCGTTGTCATTTTGTTCCAGACTTCAGCGCCGTCATGCGGTTTGGTGTCTGTAAGTTCCTCATAATTGCCCAAAGGATACTTTTCTGTCTGTTGAGCGAAACAGACCGGCCCTAATGTCAGCAAGGCCGATAGGATAAGAGCATTTTTCATGAAATGATTGATGTTTTTTAGTTTACGTGGGTAAAGATAGGAAACAATTGACAATTGACAATGGAGAATTGATAATTAGGGAGGGAAAGATATTGTCAATTGCTCTTTGTCAATTCTCAATTCTCCGATAATGACAGGTGATCAGGTCGCCGCTATCGTCATGGAGATGCATACCGCTTCCTTCGCAATAGCGGAACATGTCGCAGTCTGCGCACTGTCCTTTTCGTGCCCATTCCCGATTGCGATATTCTTTGAAGCCGTTGTTCCAGACATCAACAAAGCTGTCTTTGTAGATATTTCCCTGATGGAAGTTGGCACGGATGCTCGGACAGCCGGATATAGATCCGTCGATCAGTACCGATGCCGTGCTGATACCAGCATTGCAGTGAAAAATCTGGTCGCGTACTTCCCCCTCGTAATTGCCGAGGAAACCTTCACAGGCAAAACTAGCATGTATCTTTCCCTTGGCGCGGCAATGACGGATGAATTTGAGGATCCAAGTGAATTGTGTGTCGTTGATCTGTAATTCCGGTGTCTCTGCTGCCCGGCCCACAGGAAAAATGGTGAAGATACGCCAGTTCTTGACTCCCAGCTCGATCAGAAAATCCTTGAACAGCATCAGGTCCTTGAAGTTTTTCTGATTGACGCAGGTCACGACGTCCCAGACGATTTCCTTCTCTTCTGCCAGCATCGCAATGGCATTGACTGCGCCTTCGAAGCTCCGGCGGTTTCCCCTGAGCCAGTTGTGCGCCTCTTCGAACCCGTCGAGGCTGATGGTGATGGAGTGCATTCCGGCCGCCAATAGCGAGTCCAGTCGTGTGCGGTTGAGCAGCAATCCGTTGGAGACGATTCCCCAGGGATATTCGCGTTTGTTCAATTCCCGCCCGCATGCTTCGATATCTTTACGGACCAATGCTTCTCCGCCGGTAAACGTGATCATTACCTTATGCGGGTCCACGTGAGGCGTGATTTCGTCTATCACTTTCAGGAAATCTTCGACCGGCATGTCCGGATGGGCGGACGAGACATGGCAGTCGCTACCGCAATGGAGGCAGGAGGCGTTACAACGGAGCGTGCACTCCCAAAAGAGCGTACGCAATTCATGTATCTTGGCTCGGTTCTTCCGGATGCTTCTGAATAATTCTAATGCAAGGCGTTTGCGTAATCCGGGACGTTTATTCATTCTTTGTCTTTTCTTTTAAGGTTGAACTTTATTTCTTTTTCGACAGAGCCTTTAAACCAACTTCCTGTGTTTCCCTTATAATCATCGCTGGAAAGTGTAAGGTTCGTAGAGTCTTTTTCGTATGAACCGTTTTGGGGACCGTCTATATCCGTTGCTATGATCCGTAATTTGTCGGTTGGAAATTCTTCAAACTGGCAATGAAAGACTCCAGCAGGATCTGTGGAAACAGCTGGTATCGTGTCAAACCAATGTCTGTTATCGCCATGATGTTCTACCAGACATTTTATTTCAATATCCGGAATCGGCATATTTTCTTGGTTTACGACTTTTCCTTTGATTGTAAAGTCGGCATGAGGAGTACCGTACATGGCGGCTCCCGGTTCAGAGTCACATGTGGAGAAACCTAGCAGCATTAGTACGCTGGTTAATAGCCAATTGAGACTTTTCAGGAAGGAGGAAGAGATCTTTTTCATACTTTTATAGCATTTGTTTATACTATATTGATGCAAATATACTTTTTATAGTTGCTTCTTTATCATTTTCTTTTGGATATATTATATTCTTCTATGGAATAGATTCGTTTTTCGGATACGATCCATAAGTTGTCTGCTTGGCGGCGGACGACTTATGAGAGTAATCTGAAGCCCTAAAAGAGCAGGGCTGGCGGGCTAAAGAATAAGGATGGACGAAATAAAGTACAGCGGGAATGCCCGGAATCAGCCGGATATTGAGTAACTTGCGCCCCAAATTCAATTGATCGATCAAACATGAAGGATTTTCTGCGTATACTGAGGCGTTTTGTGCCTCCCTATAAGAAATTTATGGTGTGGAATGTGATATTTAACGTCCTGTCTGCCATTTTGAACCTGTTCTCTTTTGCATTAATCATCCCGATTCTGAATATCTTGTTTAAAATCAGTGACGAAACCTATACCTATACGGATTGGACGTTCGCCCCTTTCTCGTTCGAAGCCTGGAAAGCGACTCCGGAATTGCTGAAAAACAACTTTTTTTGGTTCGTGTCCGACATGATCGAGACGAAAGGCGGTTCCTTCACGCTGATCATATTGGGTGTTTTCCTGATCGTGTCGACTTTCTTGAAGGTCGGGACAATGTATATGGCTTTTTATACGATGATCCCGATCCGTACGGGTGTCGTCCGCGACATCCGCAACCAGATCAACCGCAAAATAACGGAACTCCCTCTGGGCTTTTTTTCGGAAGGGGGATATAATCGCACGCGTTTCGGGAGATGTGAACGAGATCGAGACTTCGATCATGAGTTCGCTTGATATGCTCTTCAAAAACCCGATCCTGATCTTGATCTACCTGATCGGGATGATCGCCATCAGCTGGCAGCTGACGCTTTTTGTCTTCATCCTGCTGCCTTTCGCCGGATATGTGATGGGAACGGTCGGAAAGAAGTTGAAACGGAAATCGTTCGAGGGACAGCAACAATGGGGGTATCTGATGAGTCAGATAGAGGAGACGTTGGGTGGCCTGCGTGTTATCAAGGCTTTCAATGCGGAGGCCAAGATACAGGACCGTTTTGAGAAAAGCAACGAAACGTTTCGGCGGCTGACGAACCGCATTTACCGCCGCCAGCAGATGGCGCATCCTATGAGCGAGTTCTTGGGGACAGCCACGATCGCGATCGTGCTGTGGTATGGCGGTACGCTGATCCTGAGCAGTAACAGTCCGATCGACGCCTCTACTTTCATCTACTACTTGGTGATTTTTTACAGTATAATCAATCCGGCGAAGGATCTTAGCAAGGCCTCTTATGCCATTCAGAAAGGGCTTGCATCTATGGATCGCGTCGATAAGATCCTGAAGGCGGAAAGCAATATTAACGATCCTGAGGATCCGAAACCGATTGCTCTGACGGAAAGTATTTGCTACCGGGATGTCTGGTTCAAGTACCAGCATGAATGGGTGCTGAAAGGCATTGACCTGACGATTCCGAAAGGACGCACGGTAGCGCTGGTCGGCCAGTCGGGGTCGGGAAAGAGCACGCTGGTGGATTACGGGTTCCGGCTGCCGTCTGCGAAGGATAACCGCCCGCTGAATTTTGAGGAGTTTGAGCACCGTTATCGCCAAATGATATGCATAAGCGCCACCCCGGCGGACTATGAGCTGGACAAGGCCGGTCTTGTTGCGGAGCAGATAGTGCGGCCTACGG
>ENA-ORRL01002500-ORRL01002500.1-human-gut-metagenome-genome-assembly--contig:-NODE-2500-length-10877-cov-13.170948_pt1 | contig 10877 bp, 6 predicted proteins | sample MGYA00242175_ERZ509134 | MGnify/ENA primary metagenome ERZ509134 (study PRJEB26280, sample SAMEA2338660) | human gut metagenome | biome: human gut; feature: human-associated habitat; material: faeces... | reverse complement strand
CAGGCAGTTGCCGTGTCATTTCTCGAAAACTGTTTTACAGATACCTAGCACCCGGCAGTTCCTCTTTTTTTGTTGGTTCACAGCACCGCGTCCGAGACGATCTTGCCCAGCAGGAGCACCAGCACCACAAGCATCATGGGGCGGATGAACTTTGCGCCCCTCTTGAGGGCGAAGTGGGAGCCCAGCAGGTTGCCCACAATGCCGCTGATGGCACAGGGGATGCCGATGGAGAACACCACCAGCCCGCTGGAAAGATACGTTACCAGGCTGGCGTAGTTGCTGGCAAGGTTGAGCACCTTGGCGTTGCCGCCCGCCGTGCGCAGGTCAAAGCCCATCAGGGTGGTAAAGGCGATGATGGCAAAGGTGCCGGTACCCGGGCCAAAGATGCCGTCGTACAGGCCGATGCCCAGCCCGATGGCAAGGGCCAGCACCGCCTTTTTGGCGTTCAGGGTGCCGTCGTCCCGGTTCTCGTCGGGCAGGTCCCGCCGCCAGAGGATGAGCACCGCCGCCACCGGCAGGATGATGAGCATCATAGTGCGCAGCACCTGATCGCTGAGCAGGAGCACGATGTGGGAGCCCAGTGCGCTGCCCACAAAGCTGCCCACAGCCGCCAGCAGACCGACCCGGATGTTCATGGCTCCCTTCTGGAAGAACTGCGCCGTGGCAAAGGTGGTGCCGCAGGCCGCGCTGAATTTATTGGTGCCGTAGGTGTAATGCACCGGCAGGCCCGCAAACAGGTAGGCGGGCAGGCTGATCAGACCGCCGCCGCCCGCCGCCGAGTCCACAAAGCCCGCAAACCCGGTCATCAGCATCAGAAACAGCAGCATTGGCAATGATAATGTAATTTCCATTCGTTCTACTTTCCTACTCCTTATGTACTTCTTTGCAAAACCTCTCCGTCACCGCAGCGTGAACCTGGCGCGAAGCGCCTGAGAGGTTTACTTCAGATACAGCTTTCCCTCGCAGGCCAGGATCTGATCCAGGATCATCCGGGACACCCGGGCACCATAGACCATGGCGGGGTGATCGTTGTACTCGATGATGTCATGGAACTCCTTGTTCATCAGAACGATCACATACTCGCCGTAGGGGGTGTGGATGATGCCGCCGTCGTTGCGGCAGGCGTTCATGCTGCCGCTCTTGCTGGCCACCCAGATAAGCTCCGGCTCGCCGGTCTCCTCGCAGTCCAGATAGAACTGGGGGAAATCGTGGGTCAGCATGGTGTTGTAGTGCTGCTGGCGGAAGATGCCCAGCATGGCGGCGCTGGCTTCTTTGCTGACCAGCGTGCCCTTTGCCACCTGCGCAAACAGGGCGGCGTAGTCCCGGGGCGTGGTGGTGCCCAGCTTGTCGTAGCGGTCAAAGTGGAGGGGGTTGTGCAGGACGGTGTGCCCAAAGCCCAATTCCCGGATGCAGGCATTGATGGTGTCCAGCCCCAGGTAATCGATGATCATATTGGTGGCGATGTTGTCCGAGCAGATGATCATCATGGTGGCGGTGTCCTTCACCTTGAGCTTTGCCCCCACGCCCAGGGCCCGGAGCATCCCGGAGCCGTCCACGAACTGGCTGGCCTCGTAGGTGATCTCCTCCTCCAGGTCAGCCCTGCCCCGGCTGGCCTGCAGATACAGCACCGCCAGAATGAACGCCTTGATGGTGGAGGCCGTCTCGAACTCCTCGTCGGCACCGATCTCCACCGTGCTGCCGCGCAGGTCGTCCACAAAAACGCTCATCCTGCCCTGATAGGAATAGAGCTCTGCGGCAATGCGCTTTTCCAATATCATATTCTGATCCATCTGGAATCCCTCAACTTTTCTATACTTTCCGTTATACTTTATCTTTGCCGTTAAGACATTATTTTTGTTGATTCTGTTGTTTTTGTTGCAAGTGTTCTCTCAACTACAACAAAATCAACAAATTCAACAAATTCTGAGATACTAACGGTGATTACAAGTTGTTTTCAAAGAAACGCTGTGCGTTGCGGAAGAAGATGGCTTCCACCTCATCCTCGGTGAAGCCCTCTTTCCGCAGGGCATCGGCCAGCAGGGGCATTTTGGAGCAGTCGCTCAGTTCCAGCTTGCCGCCGATGCCGTCAAAGTCACTGCCCAGACCGATGATCTCAATGCCGCCCACCTGCTTGAAATGAGCCGCGTGTTTGGCCATCAGGGCCGTGGTGCTGCGGCACAGGTCGGGGCTGGGCTGGTCATCCAGAAAGCCCGCGCAGTAGTTCAGGCCCACCAGACCGCCTTTTTCCGCCATGACCCGGATCATCTCATCGGTCAGGTTGCGGCAGTGGGGGGCCAGGGCGCGGCAGTTGGAGTGGCTGGCCGCAAAGGGGCGGGTGCTGTGCTCCGCAATGTCCCAGAAGCCCTTATCGGACAGGTGGCTCACATCGGCAATGATGTGCAGGCGCTCCATCTCGGCCAGGAACTCGAAGCCCTTCTCCTTCAGGCCGGTCTCGGTGTTGGGCATACAGGGCCAGATGGGGCCGTTGCCGGGCACCACGTTGGGGCTGGCCAGCTCGTTTTCGTGGTTCCAGGTCAGGGTCATCATCCGCACGCCCAGCTCGTACATCCGGCGCAGCACGCCCAGACTGCCCTTGCAGCAGCCTGCTTCCTCAATGGTCAGCATTCCGCTGATCTTGCCCGCCTCGGCGTTTTTGCGGATATCCTCGGGGCGGTAGACAGGGGCGATCCTGTCGGAATACCGCTCCATCATCCGCTTGAACACGTCGATCTCTTCCAGCGCCGTCACCAGCGGGTCCGCGCCCGGGGTGGGGTCGGCCAGATTCACAAAGGCGGCAAAGCACTGGAGCATGTAGTCGCCCTTCTCCAGCTTTTCCAGATCGATGTGGCCGTTGTTGTGGGCAAAGGTCTGCCCGTCGCCCCGCATCTCCGCGCGCCGCAGCTCGCTCAGGGTGTCACAATGTAGATCAAAAACTTTCATCGTTCATGTCCTTTCTTAACAGCTTCTATGTCAAGCCTCTCCGGGATGCTGCCCCTTCGCAGCAGCTGGCAGGGTTAACCCCCCAGTCACGCTTCGCGTGCCAGCCCCCCTAATAGTGGGGCCCTTGGCATGGCGGAAAGCCTTTCCTTTTTGCCAAGGCCGCCCCTACTAGGGGCGGTGGCATTGCGAAGCAATGACGGTGGGGTTTCACCTTCAGAACACACTCCCCACCGCATACAGACTCTTGACCAGGTCTTCCCGGTACAGCGGGTCGGCGGGGTCAAGGCTGTTGATGACCACGCCGCCGCTGGCGGACGCGCCGGTGGAGTGGATATAGCGGCCTTCGCCAAGGTAAAGGGCGATATGGCCGGGGAAATAGAGGGCATCGCCCCGCTTTTTGTCTGCAAAGGGGATCTGGTGCATGGGCCAGCCCTCCACGATCCTGGCATCCCGGTAGATGAGCACGCCGCACTGCATATAGGCGCTGCTGACAAGGCCGGAACAATCAATGCCCCGGCCCGATTTGCCGCCCCAGCGGTACTCGGTGCCCAGATACTTTTTCGCCTGCGCACAGACGGCATCCCGGAACGCTTCCTCGCTGCCGTCGTACCACGCCTGCAGTGCCTGCGGCACCAGCTCCCCGGCGGTAATATTCCGGGCCTCAGCCAGCGCGTCATCAAAGGCCAGCCCCTCCCGCTGGGAGAACACGGCGGTCATCTCAAACCGCACCGGCTCCAGCGCCACGTCCCGGACATAGCCGGTGCGGCCATCCAGCAGGGCCACCTTGGCCCAGCCGGTGTGGGCCTCGGCTTCCTCGGGCGGTTCGGGCAGGCGGCAGAGCAGGCAGCCCCGCTCCAGCTCCAGCATCCGCACCCCCTGCACCTTGGGCAGGCTGAGCACATCGGTGGCACGGCCCACCAGCACCAGCGGCTGGGGCAGGTAGTCCCGCAGCGCATCCTCGCTGACAAATTTCAGCGCATCCCGCCGGACAAAGCCGTGGTAGCCGTAAAAGGTGACCACCTCGGCCACCTCCGGGGAGAGGGGCACTCCCTCGGCGGTCACACCGCCGGGGGCGGTGCGCACCTGACAGGCCTGACCGTACAGGCCCTCGTCCCCGATGGTGGAAACAAGGCCCGCCTCGCTCTGTTTGGTGGTCTGGGGCAGGTCGTAAATGGTCACGACAGGCCGGGCAAATAGGGCGTATTGCATCATTCGGTTCCCTCCAACAAATTCAGCAGCTCCTCCGGCTTCATGCGCAGGATGGCACCATCCGCGCTGCCGGTGACGGTCTCGGCCAGATCCTGCTTGGCCTGCTGCAGCTCCACGATCTTTTCCTCAATGGTGTCCTGGGCGATGAGCTTGTACACCTGCACCGGGTTCTGCTGGCCGATGCGGTAGGCACGGTCGGTGGCCTGATTCTGAGCCGCCACGTTCCACCACGGGTCGTAGTGGATGACGATATCGGCGGCGGTCAGGTTCAGGCCGGTGCCGCCTGCCCGCAGGGAGATCAGGAACACGCTGGTCTCGCCGCCGTTGAAGCGGCGCACCAGCTCGGCACGCACCGGCTTGGGGGTGGAGCCCTGCAGGGTGAAGTGGCTCACGCCCTCTGCGTCCAGCCGCTTGGCAAGCAGCTCCAGCATGGAGGTGAACTGGCTGAACAGCAGGATGCGGTGCCCGCTCTCCACGGCACTGGTGACCAGCTCGATGCAGGCATCCAGCTTGGCGCTGCCGCCTGTCCAGTTGTCGGCAATGAGCCGGGGGTCGCAGCAGATCTCCCGCAGCCGCATGAGGACGGCGAACACCGCCATCTTGTCCTCGGGCTTGGCGGCCCGCAGCTTCTCCCGGGCATCCACCACGGCGGCAAGGTAGAGCTTGCGCTGTTCCTCCTCCAGCTCGATACGGTAGACGTTCTCTGTTTTTGGGGGCAGCTCCTTCAGCACCTCGGACTTCATCCGGCGCAGGATGAACGGCCCGGTGAGCTGGTTCAGCCGCCGCACCGCCGCCGGGTCATTTTCCTGCGTGATGGGCTTTTCAAACCGGCTGCAGAAGCTCTTGTAGGGCGGCAGGTAGCCCGGCATCAGGAAGGAGAAGATGCTCCACAGCTCACCCAGGCGGTTCTCCACGGGGGTGCCGGTCAGTGCAAAGCGGACACGGCTGTTCACCCCGCACACCGCCTTGTATTTCTGGGTGGTGTGGTTCTTGATGGCCTGGGCCTCGTCCAGGATGCAGGCGTAGAATTTCTGGTTCTCGTACAGGGTCTCGTCGCGGCGGAGCAGGTCGTAGCTGGTCACCACCACGTCGGCCCCGTCCCACTGCTCGGCCAGCTGGGCCCGGTGGGCGGCATCCCCGTCCACCACAACGCAGTTCAGCTCCGGCGTGAACTTCTGGCATTCCTCGGCCCAGTTCAGCACCAGCGAGGCCGGGCAGACGATGAGGCTGGGCAGGGGGTTCCCGCCCTCCTCCCGGAGGGCCAGCAGATAGCTAAGCACCTGCACCGTCTTGCCCAGACCCATATCATCCGCAAGGATGCCGCCCATGCCGTAGCCATCCAGCGTGCGGAGCCAGCGGTAGCCGTCCCGCTGGTATTTTCGCAAAACTTTTTGTAGAGACGCAGGCGGTGTATACTCGCTGTCCTTCACCGCGTGGAAGCTCCGGCTGAGCTGACGGAAGGCATCGTCCCGGTTGAAGCGGATGCCGTTCTGCCCCGAAAGCGCCCAGTCCAGACTGGGGGCCCGGTACAGGGGCAGCCGGGCGTGGGCCTGGCCCAGTTTGGCCCCGGAAAGCTCCAGCGTCTCGTTCAGCTCGTCCAGCACCTCCATGGAATCGTCCAGCCGGAGCAGACGGCCATCGCGCAGGCGGTGGTAGCGCTTTTTCTGGTGGAGCGATCTCAGCAGGGCTTTCAGCTCTCCCACCGGGAACTCCCCCGTGTCCACCTCCAGGTCGAGCACGCTGCCGTGCACCGACACCCCCACCGAGATCTTCGGCGGTGCGGCCTGCATACTGCGGAAGGCATCGGTCAGGTAGACCTCGCCCTCAGCCAGCAGGGCCGGGATGCCCTCATCGAGGAAACGGTAGACTTCATCCTCCTCATAGGCATCGTAGTGGGCGGCAAGGCCGTTGCCCATGGTGTTTGGCCCCGGCTCCAGGTACCGCCCCAGCAGCCGCCCGGCCCGCTGTTCGGCGCGGGCATCCCGCAGCAGACCGGCAGGCCCCGGTTCCTCCGGCGTGACGCGGTCCTCGCCGTACAGAAACTCAAGATGCGCCCGCACCGTTTCCCGCGTGGGCGCGTCAAGGTAAAACTGCACCACCGGCTCCAGCGGGATCTGATTCAGCAGCAGGCGTTCGGGGTCCTCAATGGTCACCCTGCTGCCCAGCTCCGGCAGAACGTAACTGCAAAAGGCGGTGGCATCCCCGGTGGTAAAGAACAGGCTCTTGCCGCACAGCGCCTCAAGGGCGGGCCGCATCCGGGCGCTTTCGGCCCGGTCCAGCTGCCAAATCGTATCCTCACTGTATAAATAGTCGTTGTCTAAACCCGTTTTCCACCCCAACGCGGGGGTCACGGACACCTCCACGCCGCCCCGGCGCTTTTCCACCCGCATGGTCAGGGCCGGGATGCCGGTCTTGAGGGTGTAGCCGCCCAGATTGCCGGTGGGGGCATAGAGGGCCACCAGGCCGTCAAAGATCTCGCCGTTCAGCGGGATGCCCCCCGCAGGCCCGCTGCGGGGCGCATTGCCGTAGCTGCGCAGGGCCGCCTCGGCCCCTTCCTTTGCGCTGAGCTGCCGCCGCAGCAGGCGGAGCAGCTGCTGTGCCTCCGGGGCAAAGGCCTCCCAGCTGTGCTGGAATTCCAGCGCCTTGCCGTAACTGATGAAGCCGCGCTTCTCCACGGCCCGCAGCAGGTCCGGGATGCTCTTTACCACATACTGCCGCCCGCCGTCTGCAGAGATGCGCAGCCGCAGCCAGGGCAGCTCCCCGGGCAGCAGGGTCAGCTCCGGTTCCAGCTCTGCGGCGTGGGGGCGCAGCTCCGCGTGGCCGGTCACGCCGTCCACCTCGGCCAGTGCTCCCTCCTGATAGGCCCGGAGCAGCCGCCGTGCCTCGTAGTCAGATTCCGGTTCCTCGCCCCGCCATTTCTTGCCGAACAGCATTTCCAGGCTGGAGGCATAGCTGTCCCTGCGGGGCGGCTCCTCAGGCTGGGGCGTTTGCAGGTTGGCCGTGCCCCGCACCACGCCCGGGATGCTCTCCGGGCTCTCCGAGGGCTTTTGCGGCGCTCTGCCGGAAAGGCCCTGACTCTCGCTGTCCCACATCAGCAGCGCGCCGATGTGCTTGCAGCAGGGCCCCTCGCCGTTTTCGTTGTAAGGGCAGGAGCAGCTGGCGCTGACAAAGCTGCCATTTTCCCGCAGCCAGACCTGGGTCTGGTACAGGCTCCGCCCGCCGCCGCGCACGTCGGCGCTCAGGTGGCGCACGCCGTTCCCGGCCACTTCGCAATTCAGATCCTGTATCCGGTCCGTGTAGGCCTTGGCCCGCGCGAATACCGTGCCGCCCAACAGGTAGCGGATCTCTTCCATGTCCATCCGGGGTCTCCCTCCCTCTGCAATGCTCTATTGGTTAAGCATACCGCACCGGCGGGCGGGATGCAAGGGGTGCCGGGAAAAAAAGTTCCGGAAAGCACAGAAGCGCCTCATCCGGGAGAGGATGAAGCGCTTCTGTACTTTGGGAATTTTGGAACACTCAGCCCGCATTGCGGTTTACAGGCCAAGTGGGGGTTGGTTTAGGGCTGCTCAGGCATTCTGCTTGAGCTCCTGTGCTTTCTGCCATGCTTTCAGCACATCGATCTTGCTTACGGCGTTGTCGGGATAGAATTTCATCTCTTCCGGAGCCGTGCCCTCATCGTTCAGGTCAGGGATAAGCTCGTTTTCCATGGCCCAGCGGGCGGCGTGCTGCAGGTCCATATCCCGCTCTTCCTGCTCTACATCGGGGTAGAGCAGTTCGGATTCGGGCATGGGTTTGCCTGCATCCTCCCACAGCATCATGGCAAGGGCGCTGCGGTTGCTGGGGAAGTAGGGCAGAGCCATCAGCTTGCCTGCAAATTCAGCGCCCAGAGAATAGGCCTGATAGCCCAGCACTGCACCGCCCACAGCGGCAGTACCAATGATTGCGGCAGTGCCCAGCACATTGGGCCCATCATCTTCAATGGTGGCATCCTGTGTCATGGCTTTCAGGGTCACGGCCTTTGCAGGCATCTCAAAGGCAAAGCTTTCCTTATCCTGATAAGCGTTCGGATCATCCAGGCCGGTGATATCCCAGTGGCCAAATTTCAGACCGCTATCTGCAAAAGCATCCTTATCAAATGCAACACTCACCGTTGCACCCTCGGGGACATGAAAGGAACCGTCCTCGTTGGCATTCTTTTTAACGATCTCGGTGATATCCTCGGGGTCAGCACCATTCTTGCCGGGCACTGTTACGCTGGTGATAACGCCGTCCTTCAAGGTCAGGATGGGCATTTCAGACACAACAAAGTCCTTTTCGTCCCTTGCCAGCTCCTTCTCACCCTGCTTGACAGCAGCGGTCAGGGTCTGCTTGCCGGTCTCCTTGGGAGTAATGCGGAACGCATATGGTTCTTTTACCTTGCTCAGATCAATGGGCAGGCCGCCTTCCGGCATGGGCTTGTACTCGCCGCTTTCTTCGTCCTTATACTCGATCTCGCTGTTCTTGTCGCCAAAGTCGATGAATGCCTCACCCAGCTTGGCATCGTCCTTGGGGTCAACCTTTACGGTAAAGTTCTTGCTTTCGCCTTCCTTGATGACGGCATCCTCCAGGCCCTCAATGGTCACAGTGGTGTGAACACGACCTGTAACAGTAAAGTTCTTGTCCGCTGTGCCCAGCTCTACAGCATCCCGCACCACAGCAGCGGTCAGCGTCTGCTCGCCGGCATTTTTGGGGGTAATCTGGAACACATAATCATTCTTGTCACCGCTCAGATCGACTTCTAGACCGTCCTTCGGCATGGGCTGATACGCGCCGGTTTTGTCCTTATACTTGATCTCGCTGTTCTTGTCGCCAAAGGTCAGGATACCGGTACCGGTGCTGCCCGCATGGTCAAGGGTCACGGTAAACTCTGCCGGGTCTTCTGCTTTGATCTCGCCCTTCAGACCGCTGACGGTCACGCCGACCTTCTTTGCAAGGTAACGGTACTCGCCACTTTCGGTCTTTTTGTAGGCCACCAGATAATCCTCATTCGCACTCGTCAGGTTCAGATCCTTCTGATACTTTCCCGTGGTGGCTGTCGTCAGCTGACGGCCATCCTTCGGGTCGGCGCAGTCGATGGTGGCAGCATTCTTGAAGCTGCTCTCAATGGTGATGACCTGATCTTCCTGCAGGTAAATATCGATATCATTGCCTTGGAAGGTGGTCTTTTTCAGGTCAACACTGCCATTGACCACTTCCACGCCAACCTTGCTGTCTTTGATTGTGCCGCCGGAAATTTCCGTATAAGCAGAATCGTCCCTGCTCTGAATCGCACTTCCATTCGGCGCTGTAAATGTGCCTCCATTGAGATAGAGCTTTTCATAGACTCGAACTGCGCAGTCTCCCGTACTGGAAAAATCGCCGCTTTCAACGGTCGTTACACCTTTGGGATACGTATTGAGTGCAGGGCCCGGGGCGGTTACTTTTCCTCCCGTGATTGTCAAGTTACCACTGTTTCCAACGCCTGTACCGTTCTTGCTTGAAGAAATTGATTCAACCGTCACGTCTGTCAGCGTCATAGTGCCAACCAGTTCGGCAACTCCTTCGTCTCTGTCCCATGTCTGGTTATAAATGACCGGGCTCGAATTGCTGGTATAGGTTCCTCCTTTGATGTGAACCTCGCCGCCCTGATTGTTGACCGCGTTATCACCTGAGGCAATGACATTGATATCATTGAGCCACATCACGCCTTTGTTATACCGCCAGTTAAGGAAAGTTTCTGTGCCGCTTCCGTAATAAGTACCACCATTAATGGTTATCGTACCCTGAAACAGTGTTACAATTCTAGCACCACCTTCTACAACATAATTTGCGCCGTTTTCAACCATTACGTTACCGTTGTTCGACACATTAAACAGGGTCCCATTATAGTCGATATTACCCGTGATGTTGATCGTCACTTTCTCGCTTGCACTGATCGTTACACCACTGGTATAAGCATTCCGCATTTGATAAGTCGTTGCACCATCATGTTCCTCAATGAATGTATCGTTGATGATATCTCCCGACTTTAACAACACACCCTTTTCCGGGTCAATCGTATTCTCCTCCGCAAACGCCGACACCGCCCCCGCAGGCAGGAATGTCAGCATCATACTGAACGCCAGTAAGAGGCTGATGAGCCGTTTTTTCATAAAAATCCTCCTTTGTCAGTCATTAATACTCCCAGTTTCTCCACAAAAAGCACCCAGACAAAAAGAAAAAAGCGCCGCACCAGCCAAATGGCTGGTACAACGCTTTGCGTTTTGTACTTTAGGGGGTGCTTGCCCTCTCTACCTATACTTTAACCTGCCGCTTCTCAAGGGCAAGGTGATTGTGGTTCCCGGAAAAGCTACTCCCATAAACTTCTCCATAACCCCGCACCAACTGCCCTTTGGGAGGCGCTGGCACATTTCCGCATAGTCGAAGAGGGTTGCACAGAGCAAAGTGCAGCTGACGGCCCCTACTGGGCCTTTCGCCTTGCGTCACAGCCTTCCGACTGGTTTGCCGATCTTTCTGTTTTGCTGACAAGGTGCTTCTCGCACCTTATCATACCCCCCCCTATAAAAAATCAAGAGGTCTGGGTGAAGTTTGTGAACACTCACAAATTCATGGGATTTTTTAGGCTATTTTAACGGAAAGGCACATGCACAACAAAAACAAACCCCCAAGGAATTTCTTCCTCAGGGGTTTCATGTAAGTCGGCGACTACC
>ENA-ORRL01002489-ORRL01002489.1-human-gut-metagenome-genome-assembly--contig:-NODE-2489-length-10908-cov-3.413803_pt1 | contig 10908 bp, 14 predicted proteins | sample MGYA00242175_ERZ509134 | MGnify/ENA primary metagenome ERZ509134 (study PRJEB26280, sample SAMEA2338660) | human gut metagenome | biome: human gut; feature: human-associated habitat; material: faeces... | reverse complement strand
AAGGCGCTGAAGAACATTTTCGAGTATCTGCCGGAGTGCTATGACAACGGACCGAACGATCCGGAGGCCAGAGAGAAGATGCGCCGCTTGCCGTCGGTCTCGATGTACAGCACGTCCTCCAGCGCGATGCGGTGCAGCTCGCCCTCGCAGGGGAGCAGGAGCCATGTCCGCTCCTGCCGCAGGGCGATCACACGGTCCAGCGAGGCGCTGAGCTTTTCCTGCGTGTACGGCTTTTGAATGTAGTCCGCGGCGTGGAGCGCGAAGGCGTCCACCGCGTAATCCGAGCTGGTCGTCAGGAAAAGGATGTCCGTATTTTCGCTGCACCGGAGGATGTCCCGCGCCAGCTCTGTCCCCAGCATTCCGGGCATACAAATGTCCAGCAGGGCGATATCCGGACAGCCGGCCTTCTCGAAGGCGTCCAGCATCGCAAAGGCGGAGGAATAGACGGTCATCTCGATGCTGTGCTCCTGATGCGCGGCCGCGTAAACGCGGAGGTCCTCCGCGATCCGCTCGCGGTCTCCGGCGTCGTCGTCGCAAATGGCTATTTTCAGCATCATCCCGCCTCCTTTGCCGTGCTTTTCTGTATTATATACCGCAGCCTGCTGCTTCGCAAGCAGTCGGCCTGCCGGATCCGGACGTTTTGCGGCTTTCCGGGCGGCATCCCGCGTGAGGTTCATTGTATCAGCCTGTAGAACAATGCGCAAGCGAAACGCTTGCGCATTGTTGGCATTGTCGGTCATCCGTGGGTCGAGCCGCAGAAGGTCCTTGCGGAAATTAAAATCGAATAGGGCTCAACGATAAAGCCGGAGTGATCGGGAGCGACGGAAAGGCCGCGGCGTAAGCTATACCGTCGCCCGCGTACCGGCACGCGGACAGACGCCCGGCACGAGAAAATTACCGCACCGTCCACTGGTATGCGATCCGGGGCGAGCCGTCCCTGACATGGATGATCCCGCACTTCTTAAAGCCGTTTTTCTCAATCAACCGCTGCATCGTCGTATTGTTGGCATGGGTATCGACGCGGACATTGGGGGAAATGCTTTTGCAATGATCGGCGGCGCATTGGAACAGCCCGTGGACCCGCCCGTCGCCGGCCAGCCGATGGATCGTGACGTAGGGCTCGTCGTTCAGCCATTCGCCCTCCTCAATGTGCGCGTAGGTAGGCTCCGCGCCCTCGAACAGAGCAAACACCCCGTGTATGCCGGTCTCATTGTATATCACCTTGCAGACCTTTTTTTGAAGGTCGGACCGGATCAGGCCCGCGCTCGGATAAAAGTGTCCCCATTGGATGGGATTTCCCGACCGGATCATGTAGTCCTGTGCGTATTCGTATATCCTTTGGATCTCTTCGAAATCAGCATCCGCTGCATTTCGCAGGCTGAGCATATAGTTTCCTCCACTTTCATTCGTTTTTCGGGCTTCTCCGCGTCAACCCAGCTTATCACCGTTTTGGACCTTCTTGTCCGGCGTGATCAGCACGACACCGCCCTCGCTGTATGTGCCGAGGACAAGGACCTCCGACATGAAATCGGCGATCTGCCGCGGCGGGAAATTGACGACGGCCAGCACCTGCTTGCCGATCAGCTCCTCCGGCTTATAGTGGTCGGTTATCTGCGCCGACGATCTTTTCGTGCCAATCTCATCGCCGAAATCAAGCGTCAGCTGATAGGCAGGCTTCCTCGCCTTTGCAAAGACCTTTGCGTCCGTGATCGTACCGACGCGAATATCCAGTTTCATGAAATCATCAAATGCTGCCATGCTGAGCACATCCTTTCCTTGCCCGATTCCTTGCGCTCAGCATATCACAGCTCCGGACGGTTGGCAATGGGGCGCGGCAGCCTTTTTGAAAAGAATACGCGCCTGCGCGAAAGACCTAACCTTTGGTTAATGGTTTTCCTTTTTCATCCGCCGTACAATGAAGGTACGGTGGATTTTTTTATCCCCCGATACGCTGAAAAAAGGAGGACGCACGCTTGAACCGGAGATACCTGTCAGCCGTTGAACCACTGCCGGACCACATTCTGCAGGTCGATTTCGTATCCGGCAGCCGCCTGCTTCTGGACATGAAGCCGTATCTCGACAAGACCCGCTTCCGCTCCCTTTCCGACCCACTGGTATGGAGCAGCGCCGTGACCAACGGCATCTTCGTCCGCTTCGGAAGCGTGGAGCTGAGCCACGACGAGCTCCTTTCCATGGCGGAGCAGGAGCATTGAAGCAAACGATCTGGATCAAAAAAGGAGAGAAAAACGATGAAGAATCGAAAAAGCTATTATTCCCTGCTGCTGGCGCTGGTGCTGTGCCTGTGCCTGACCGCCTGCGGCGGCAGCGGCGATACCATCGACGACGGCGGCGAGGACTACGGCAGCGATGAAGTCAGCGCGCCGGATTCCTTTGAGGGGATGGTCAAGGACTCCGAGCTGGCGACGAACTATGCCATGTACTGGGGCACCTGGGTCGACGCGGACAACAACAGCGAGCTGATCGTGGCGATGGCCGACAGCGGAGATGAGGTCCGCTTTGATCTGTATCAGGACGGGAGCATAGAGGCAAGCGGCTTTGTCCAGTTCTCGCAGGAGTACAGCGGCGATTATTTCTACAACGAGTTCGACGGCTGGGCCCACCACTGCTGGCTGGCCGACGACGGCACGCTGCAGATCGAAGGCTTCGGCGGCTTTGAGAAGGACACCTCCGCCGGCGACATGGACGCGTCGGACACGGGCGCTGCCGACAATGTTTCCGCGCTGGCGGGCATGTGGTATATGGACGGCGACGTGAATGCCGCGAGCTGGATCGAGCTCGACGGCTCCGGCATCTGGACGCTGTATGAGCGCTCGGCGGAGGGCGATTGGAGCGAGGTCGATTACGGTACGCTCCGCGCGAACGGAGACAGCCAATACGAGGCGGTATCCGACGCGTATGAGGACGTGAGCTACGACCTCTATCTGGCGGACGATAACGCGATGTACTGGGGCGGCGAGAACGACTATTACCAGAGGATCTGAGCGGCGGGGAGGGAAGCGGCGATGAAGACGCGGAAAAAATACCGGTCCCTGCTGCTCGCGGCGCTACTCTGCCTGAGCCTGGCGGCCTGCGGCAGCCCGGACGGAGACATCGCGGGCGGCGACTGGCGCACCACCGGCGTGGTCGATGCCTACGGCACGGTCGCGCGGGACGGGGAGGAGATCGATGTGTGCGCCTGCCTCGGCCCCAAAGCGCTATATCTCTATTACGACAATGAAAAGCACGAGCTGTTTGACACCGCCGTGCTTCCAACTGACGAGCTTGGCGATGAGGACTGGCAGTTCGGCGAGATGTCCCTCAGCGACTTCAGCGGAGACTACAACAGCGACCTGCGGCTCACGCTCTTTCACGAGGACATGAGCGAATCCTACATCGTGTGGGAGTGGGAAAAGGGCGCCGGCTATCTCTACCGGCCGTCCGACTCCTATTTCCGCGAGAGCCGCGTGGTCGATGAGCCGCCGGCGGATGACATTCTGACGGAGCAGACGTGAAAGGAAGGCGGCTATGAAAACGAAAAAAGATAAATTCGAGCCGGTCGGCGCGGAGCGCATGACGGACGCGGAGCTGTCGAAGCAGCTGGGAAGCTATCAGAGGACGGAGAGCGTCGGCATGTTGCTGGGCGTCTTACTGGTGATCGCCGGGTGCATCATGATGTTTGTATATCGCAACATCGCTGTGATCTGCATTCTGGTCTTTGCCGGCGTAGCGCTTTTTCTGCTGGTGGCAAAGCCTGCCCAAACGAAGAAAAAAGCCCTGATGCAGCAGCAGTTGGGCGGCTTCTTCCGCACGGAGCTGACAAAAGCCTTCGGCCCGGAGCCGGAGCCGGCCACGCTGCCCATCGACCGGGCGTACCTGAAGGCGGCGAAGCTGTCGGCGGTCGACTTTACAGAGTGTACCGTGACGGACTTCCACGAGGGCGAGCATAAGGGGCGGCGGTTCTCCGCAGCCAACGTGGAGCTGCGCCGCACGGTAGAGGAAAAGTCCGGCCCCGACAACGACAACTGGATGACCCGAACCGAGACGCTGTTCCGCGGCATCGTGGTCCGCTGCAAGGACATCTGCGACCCGGCGCTGGACATCGCCCTGAACGACCTGTTTCAAGAACGGAAGAAGGACGACATCACCGACCCCGCAGCCTTCCGGAAGCACTTTGCCGCTCACACGGCGGATGGCCGGGAAGTAAACGATTTGGTCACGCCGCAGCTTCGTGACCTGGTACAGAAGCTGGAGGCATCCTCCGGCAGCGCCAAGCTGTGCGGCCTTATCCTCCGTGACGGCGATCTGACGCTGGCCCTGAACACCCAGTATGTGTTTGCGGGCGTTCCGGAGGAGCTGGATCTGCGGGACATCGACGGTATCCGCAAGTGGTTTACTGCCTCGCTGACCGGTATGGGCAATCTGCTGGATCTGATAACGGAAAGCCCTGCCCTGACGGGCGCGGCGGAATAAGGAGGACGATATGCCTCTTTGGTTAGCCGTTTTGATGCTTTTGCTGGCGCTGGGCGGCATCGCGCTGAGCCGCAGATATCTGCGGCATGACCGCTCGGCACAGGCTTTGTGCATCGTGGTGTGCGCGCTGGTCGCGCTAGCCTGCGCGGTTTATATCGGTCTGACCGTCCTGCTCGTGGCGGCGGTGCAGGACCGCCCGCCCGCGCTCTGAAGGCGGAATAAGGCATAAGAGGACGCGCCATTCTCGCCGGAAAAGCCGCCGGTTCGTTTATCGAACCGGCGGCTTTATCGTATTGCTTTGGGCAGCGCACGGTAGTATTTTTCCATTTCGCTGTACCGGAAGGCGATCAGACAGCCCGGCGGCGCGCCACGGGGAGAGCAGCACGAAGCGGCGGTCCGCTCCGGAGCGGATCAGCTCGCACAGGGCGTTCCAGTCGTTCTCGTCCTGCATATTCTGCAGGTCATCAAGCAGCAGAACGCGCCACCTGCCGTCGACAGGCGGGAGCGCGAAGCCCTCGCCACCGGCGGACAGGTGCAAAACATCCTGCCCGCGCAGCAGAGCCTCGGCGAGCGCGGTCTTACCGAAGCCGCAGGGGCGCTGAAAAAGAGAATGCGCCCTCCGGCCATGAAGCGCTCAAAGCGTTCCGCGATGGCGGATTTAATGGTGATCTCCGGCTCGTTTCATCCTCCGTAAAGCATAATGGCATGGTTTTATCTCGTATAGCTCCATTACACACGCTCAAACGGAAATGTAAATCATACCGAAGTATGAGAAAACAGACAAAACGGCGGAGATCCGTTCACTTTTTCCTTACGGGATAGCAGACCTCGGTGACGAACTCGCTCGGGTCCGACGTCTCGTGCGGGCTGACGTGGTAAATGTCGAACATCGGTCCGGCGTATTCATAGCCGTTCGCCTCGAGCCACGCGGTGAGCGCGGCGGTGACGTCATTGATCTGCTCGTAGCCGCCCTTGAAGGTGCAGCCGGCATAGGTGACGGGCGGAAGCGTGCGGAACCGAACGTGCTCGGTGTCGGGATACGGGCCCTTGACGGTCTTCTGCGCTTCCACGGTTACGTCCTTTTCCTTGTATTCGCCGTCAAGGAAAACAACGCAGCAATAGCAAGGGTCAGTGGGGAGCAGGTGCATGGAGTCGGTCTCCCGGCAGAGGACATGCCAGACCATGCCCTCGTCCTGATAGCGGGGGATGGTCATGCGGACGGTGGCGGCATAGCGCTCGGGCAGGGTCTTGATGGTCACATCGTAATTCATAGTTTCTTCCTTTCTCAGCCGCTTGCGGGCTGTGTCCAGAAGCCGCAGCCGCTGCGCAACATCGTCCCGCTGCTGCTCCAGCTCCGCCTGACGCGCCGCAAGGAAATCGTCGAGCCGTTCGCGGTCGTCGTAGATGGGCAGGATGGCGCAGATGTCGGCGAGACCGAAGCCCATGTCGCGCAGTGCCGTGATGCGGCAGACGGTGGGCAGCTGCGCTTCGCTGTAGTAGCGGTAGTCGGTAAAGCGGTCAATCTCAGCGGGCTTTAAGAGACCGATCTCATCGTAGTAACGCAGCATACGGACGCTCACTCTGGACAGTTTTGAAAAATCTCCGATCTTCAGCATAGCGGTACCTCCATGCCTTGTATTTTTGAGCTCGGGAAGAGCATAAGCCCTGACAGCGTGTGAGAGTCAAGGGGGAAAACGCGGTTTTTTGCGCAAAAGAAATGAGACAGCCGAGGCTGTCTCATTTCGGGCGTTCGTTACTTTTTGCGGGAGAGCGGCGCGATGTGGCGCTCAACCTTCTCCGCGTGCTCAAGCGGCTTGATGAAGCGCTGACCGAGCGGATGGCGCGTGTTGCGCAGCTTGATGAACTTCTCCGCCACCTGCGGGAAGAGGGCGAGGGAGAGCACGTCCTCCTCGCTGCGGGCGAGGCCCTTGTACTGCTCGCGGTACTTCGGCAGCTCCGGCTCAATGAGGTCGGCGGGGCGGCAGGTGATGACGTCCTCGGGCTTGATGCCGGCTTTGGCGCGCACCTCCTCGTTGACCGTGCCGGGTAGCTTGCCGTACTCGCCGCGCAGCATGGCACGGGATTCCTTCGGGAAGTTCTTGTAGCGCTCACCGAAGATAATGTTCATCACGGCCTGCGTGCCGACGATCTGGCTCGACGGTGTGACCAGCGGGGGATAGCCGAAGTCCTCACGCACGCGGGGGATCTCGGCGAGCACGTCGTAATACTTGTCCTCCTTGCCTGCCTGCTTGAGCTGGGAAATGAGGTTGGAGAGCATACCGCCGGGCACCTGATAGAGCAGGGTGTTGGTGTCGACGTTGAGCACCTTGGGATCGAGCGCGCCGCTTGCCTTGAGGCGCTCGGCGACCTTACGGAAGTGGACGGCGGCCTCGCTCATCTTGCCGAGGTCCAGACCCGTGTCGCGCACGGTACCCTTGAGCGTGGCGACGAGGGATTCCGTCGCGGGCTGGGAGGTGCCGTTGGCGAGCGGGGAGAGCGCGGTATCCACGATGTCCACGCCGGCCATCGCCGCCATGAGATAGACCATGTCGCCCGTGCCGCTGGTGTTGTGGGTGTGCAGGTGGATGGGAATGCTGACGGTCTCCTTCAGGCGCTTGACGAGGGAGTAGGCGTCCATCGGCAGCAGGAGGTTCGCCATGTCCTTGATGCACAGGGCGTCCGCGCCCATCTCCTCCAGCTCGCGGCCGAGCTTGACAAAATAGTCCTCGTTGTGGATGGGAGAAATGGTATAGGAAAGAGTCGCCTCGACCTGTCCACCGTATTTCTTGGTGGACTTGATGGCCTGCTCCAGATTGCGCACGTCGTTGAGCGCGTCGAAAATGCGGATGATGTCGATTCCGTTTTCAATGCTCTTGGCGCAGAACTCGTCCACCACGTCGTCGGCATAGTGCTTGTAGCCGAGAATGTTCTGACCGCGGAAGAGCATCTGCAGCTTCGTGTGCGGCAGGTGCGCGCGCAGCTGGCGCAGGCGCTCCCATGGGTCCTCGTTCAGGAAGCGCAGGCAGCTGTCGAAGGTCGCGCCGCCCCAGCACTCGAGGGAATAGTAGCCGATGGAGTCGAGCACCTCACAGGCGGGGAGCATATCCTCCAGCGTCATGCGCGTGGCCGCCTGCGACTGATGCGCGTCACGCAGGATGGTATCGGTGATCAGAAGCGGCTTATTCGATAAAAATTCCATAAGAACAGGAGGTCCTTTCCTAAAATTACCTTTAGTTTAGCATACTGCCGCAGATTTAGCAAGAGGGTATTTGACGGATTTCCGTCATTTAACGGCAAGAAAATGACGGAGAAGTTGCGAAAAAACAGCAAAGCGGTAAAAGTGCTGTAAAAGAGGCGTGGCCGGCCTTGACTTTTTCCCTTGCCTTGTGCTATACTGTGCAGACTTTGAGGGAGTAGATGGCGCGAGAGCGTGGCAAGTCAACAGACTGGCCGAAAGGCCTGGCTTGTCTTAAACACCGAGACTCAAGTATGGTTTTGCCGTACCTGCGTCTTGTTTTCGGGTGCGGCGACGTACCTGATTTTTTTATGTGCGGAGGACAATCCATGGGATTTTTTGAACTGTTCCTGATCGGCATCGGTCTTTCGATGGACGCTTTTGCCGTGGCCATCTGCAAGGGCCTCGGCATGGAGAGGATCAACAAGCGCGACACGCTGCTGCTGGCGTTGTTCTTCGGCGGCTTTCAGGCGCTCATGCCACTCACGGGCTATCTGCTCGGCAGCCGGTTCGCGAGCTACATCGAACGCTGGGATCATTGGATCGCTTTTGTGCTGCTCGCCTTCATCGGTGGCAATATGATCCGCGAGAGCCGCGAGCAGGAGGAAGAGGAGATCGAGCACGGCGGGAGCATTCGCTATCGCGAGCTCTTCACGCTGGCGGTCGCCACGAGCATCGACGCGCTGGCCGTCGGCGTCTCGTTCGCCGTCACGCTCATCGGCTGCACGACCTTTGTGCTTACGCTCGTGGGCGTTTGGGTCGGCAATCTCTTCGGCTCGCGCTACAAGAGCCGCGCAGAGCTGACCGGCGGTATCATTCTCATCCTCATCGGCGTGAAGATTTTGCTCGAGCATTTGGGCGTTTTAGGATAGGATCACCGTATATTGATAAAAAGGGGACTGCGCGTAAGCGCAGTCCTCTTTGTGTAGCTTGTGTCGATGCTCAGCAGCCGCAGCCGTTGTTGCAGCCGCAGCCATTGCCGCAGCCGTTTCCGCCCCAGCTGTTCCCGCCGCAGCAGCAGCACAGAATGATGATCAGGACGATGATCCACAGGCAACCTCCGCCGCCAAAGCCGTTATTGCACATACCGGAACCTCCTATGAAATCGTAGACCGACCGAACCGGTCTCAATCCATAGTATGCCGGACCGGCAAAGGGGTTCCGGTTTTATTTCCGGCCGCTGGTGACGAGTGCGTCGGCCGCCTGTTTCTCCCGCACGGTGAAGACGCCCTTGTCCATCAGCGTGTCTCCCAGTGTCTGCCTGCTGCCGGACACCGCGGCATCCAGCGCGTAGTAGGAGACGTATGCGAGATCCGCCCGGAGGAACGTGCCGCCCTGCAGGGCGGCCAGCTCGCCCTCCGTGATGACGCCATTGGTCAAGGCATTGGTCAGTGTGCCGGAGAGGTCCTTGTTGTCCGCGGAGCTGTATCCCAGTGCCCGGAGGATGAATTCCATGTATTGGCTGGCTGTCACCGTCTGGCTGGGCCGGAAGGTGGTGGCGGAGTATCCGTTGGTGTAGCCCTTGCTGTATGCGTAGCCCACGTATTTCTCGCTCTGGGTCCCGGGGGTGATGTCCGTGAAGGGAGTGGAGCCGGTGTAGGCCAGCGCATCATTCTCCTCGCCCAGGACGCGGATGAACATGATGAGGGCTTGCAGGCGGGTAGGGGCGACCTCCAGGTCATATCCATCTCCGTAGCCGGTGAAGCTGCCTTGAAACAGGTGCATGGTCTTGAGCGCGGCAGCAATGGCGTTGTAGTCCGTGTTGGTGGAGTAGCTGAAGGCGTAGGGGCCCTGATAATCCACAACCGCCGTCTTGGAGGTGACGGTAAACACGGCGGTGGTTTCCTCAGCCACCAGATACCGGTGGCTGGCTGTAAGGGCACTGCCACTGGTAACGATGGTCCCTGTGGTGACATCCACCACAGCGCCGGAGTTGAACGTGACCTGCATACCGCCCGCCAGCAACAGGACGCCCGTGCCGGTGGAGCCGGTCAGGGCGTCGCCTGCCTTCAGACGGGTCTCCATCCACGTGGCGGCCCCGCCGTCGGAAGGAGCCGCGTCTCCGTTCAGCAGCGCTTGGTCAGAGGCGTCCAGTTTTTCCTCCACCCGCTGGTCTACCGCATCGGTGAAAGTGCCGGTGAGATAGGAGAGGGAGGCCAGCGGATCGGAGGCCCCGCCGGCCGCGGCCAAGGCGTACACAACGGTGACGGTAAGTAAGAGGCAGACGGTGATGAGGGCAGTCTTGGTCTTCCTTGTCATAGATGATTCCCTTCCACGCTGGAGCGTCAGCGGTTGGCGATGCGGTAACTGAGGGTCAGGAGGCTGTCTGCGAAGTGAATGTTCTCAAACTGCACATCCGGGAGCTGACTGCTGAGCTCAATGTTGGTAAAGTTCCAAAAGCCCTTGACGCCCAGATTGATGAGGTGGCTGGCGGTGTCCTGGGCCACGGACTGGGGAATGGTCAGCACCACCACGTCCACCGGGTGGTCCTGTAGGAAGTGATCTAGCTCGGACATGGCGTATACCGGCACATTATTCACCACAGTCCCGATCACGGCGGGGGAGACATCAAAGGCTGCGTCCACCGTAAACCCACTCTGGGAGAATGGGAAGTTCTGAAGCAGTGCGTGGCCCAGATTGCCAACGCCGATCATGATGAGGTGGTGGTTGTTGTCCACGCCCAGGATATGACCGATCTCGGCCCGCAGTTCTTCTACATTGTAGCCGTAGCCCTGCTGGCCGAACTCACCGAAACAGCTGAAATCCTGGCGGATCTGAGAGGCGGTGATGTTCATCTCCTGCCCCAGGGAGTGTGAGGAGATGCGCACGACGCCGCGGTTGCAGAGGTCTGTGAGCTGGCGGTAATATCTGGGCAGACGCCGTATCACGGCGTCGGAGATGTTTTCCTTTCGCATATAAGTCACTCCTTGCTATTTGTTAAATCATTCTCAATTAAGTTTAGACCAAAATCAGGGACTTGTCAATTTTTTTAACAATCTTTTTAAGAAAAATTTTTTCAAGAAAAGCTTTACAAAGTGGAAAAATGTTGGTATACTAAATAAGCTGTTTGAAGAAGATGTTGATGTATGCGCCTGTAGCGCAGTTGGATAGCGCGTCAGACTCCGACTCTGAAGGCCGCTGGTTCGAATCCAGTCGGGCGTACCACGTACAAAGAGGCACTCGAATTTCGAGTGCCTCTTTGC
>ENA-ORRL01002479-ORRL01002479.1-human-gut-metagenome-genome-assembly--contig:-NODE-2479-length-10946-cov-5.780920_pt1 | contig 10946 bp, 16 predicted proteins | sample MGYA00242175_ERZ509134 | MGnify/ENA primary metagenome ERZ509134 (study PRJEB26280, sample SAMEA2338660) | human gut metagenome | biome: human gut; feature: human-associated habitat; material: faeces... | reverse complement strand
GGGATAAAAGGGATAAAAGGGATAAAAGGGATAAAAGGGATAAAAGGGATAAAAGGGATAAAAGTTTTCTCATATTTTTCATTTCTTCATTTTCTTCAGATTTTTTACAAAAGATATTGTTTTTGTAGTAGCCCCACCAACAACTTAACTTTTTAACCTTTGAGAATTGAAAAGTACCCCCTGTCAATTATATGTACCCTCATTTATTCGCATGAATATAATATATATAACCAATGAAATAATAAATAAGAAAATAAATTACAATTACCCCCGTAAACAAGTAAATTACATGAGCCTTCAATAATAAGCATAACAATCATTTCCTCCATCAATATTTACTCACACTAATTATATACTTTACAAATAGTATGCATAAACAATAAAACACAAATAAAAAATAAGAAAAAATAAAAAAGAGGGGAATAAAAAAATCCCCTCTTTTACAAGTAACAAATAAACTTTTCAAATTTTATCAAATCAATTCAACAAAATAAGAAATCCCGTTTGAAAGCTCAACACTTACGCCCTCACTGGTTTTTTGGAAATTCTGGACATCAGAACTTGATAAATAGTATTGTTCTCCATTCATTGAAGTAAACAATAAATTGTTATCTGAAACATTGCTAACATCAACTATCTTGTCTGCACATACTTGATCCATGCAACTAACAGCATCACTATAGTTTACGTTGCAATCTTTAACATCAGGAACGGCAACCATGAAAAGGATAGCTAATGCGATAACTCCTGCGATAACGAAAAATGTTAAAATGTTAAAAGTTCTTGTCTTCATAATTGATAACCTCCATAAAATACTTGACAATAACAATAAAGTTGATTCAAGGGTAACGGGTTGTTACCCTTGAAATTTAATTAGGATTTTAAATATTTATGAGACGATTGCTTTGCAATCCGCAATATATTTGTCTCCATTTACCAACAGATGCGTCCAGTTTCTTTGCTAATCAAAAAATCCTCTGAATATTTGTCTTTATAACATTTAACATATTGATCAAAAATAAATTGATTCGGCAAGATCGCGTTAATAATGCCAATCAAAGTTTGGTCAATTAATTCATCCTCCAACAATCCGGCTTCTTCCAGATCGTAAATATTTAGGGTTTCATCCATATATTCGACGTAACCCAGACTGTCAATCGTATGTCGCAAATCATCATCATCTATAACGTTTAATCTGTAGTTGTGCTTGCTTAATAATTCAATCATCTGTTCTCTTGTCATTTTTCATTTCCTCCGTTGTGTTTTCCGTTATCTTATATATATAATATAGCATGATTAAAGTATAAAGTCAAGAGGAATTTAAAATATTTTTCAAAATATATATACTTGTAATAGTCTATATATTATTGATATAATATATGTATGATGTATTTTTATGCGAAAGATAATAAGTTTGCTCAATGATTGATATGAGGACAGTAAGCCTTTCACAATTATATTATGGATCTTTTAACGTTATGGATTTTTAACGTCTAAGCGTTCTACACGATAAATATTTCTTTTTAAATAATTGAGGAAAGATATTATATGTAAAACATATAATATGTATGCTAATTATATGTATATAAAAAAAGAGGATTTTTTAATCCTCTTTTGTGAAATAATTTTTCAGTAAATTATTAGTTATATCATGTTTTTGAATATAATCAGCTAAACCGTTATGCACATCATAACACACATCGTTAAAAGGACAAACTTCGCAGAAGTCTATTTCCTCTTCAAATGATTTATTTGTAAATATATTACAAATAGCTCTTGCAAAAGTCACAATTTCGTGCTTAGGGGTTTTCTCTTTCGGTGTTAATGATACGTCTGACCAATCATAATTATCAAATGATAAGGTAATTTTTGCATACTCATCATATATGTTTGTGTATGTATCATCATTAAACAAGTACACGGTTTCATCTTTATATGTCTGCCAGCAGTCAAATGAGATGTAGCTTTTGCCGGAAGCCCACTGTCTGCCGTGATCGTGCAGATACTGGCAAAAGATTTTAGCTTCTTCTTCCGTTCGGCATCTCATACCAATATTTGCGTCCGTCCAGTCACCAAGATCAAATTTCTGTTTCCTTCGCATTTCGTCCATCCTTTCAAAAATTATGTTTTCAACTTATATATCTATTGTAGCAAAATATATGTCTAAAGTCAACACGTTTTTTCATTTTTTATAAAATAAAAATATATCTTATATTTTGCTTTTTATATATATTATTATTATAATATATATAAAAAGAAGAGGATCATATATATGATCCTCTTCAATAATTGTTATATATTATATTTTACAATTCAATAATTTAATATATCAATATTTTAATCAATACATTGTATGATAAATGTTGTAGAATCAATTTTATACAAATTAATTTCTTCTGCTACAAATGTATGCATTAAAATATTTTCATCATAAACTTTTAACCGCTGATTAAAAGTTGCTATTAAAGAATGTTCTGTCAAATTTCTGCTGGCATCATGTATAACATATCCATAACGTGTTTTCCCTGCATTGACTAAAGACAAGCACATATATTTTCTATCTTTGTCGTGACCAAGAAAAGACTGGAATCCTTTACTTCCTAAAATGATTCTTTGTGAATTATGCAATGTTGTATTTGATTTAACTTTAAAATCTTTCCAGTTCAAACAATGATAGCTCTTATGATTGACTTTTGTAATATCATCAAATGAATTTTGATTAAAATAATAAATGGTATTATTTCCGTATATGTCTTTAAGATCGTCGTAATCTCTCCATTCTTTTCCTTGTTCTTTTAAATACTGACAAAATTCTAATTTATCTTGTTCGGTTTCACAATACATAAACATTTCCGGATTTTTCCATTCATTGATATGAAATGCGGTCGGAACTTTTGTGTTAATTGTATTAGATTTAACATAATCAATATCATCTGTACAATCAAAATAATCAAATATGTAATTATAATTGTTGCTAATTGATTCATATTTTGAATTAACTTTCAAGATAATATTAACAAGTGACAAATCTATATGTTTTGAAATATATTTATCGTAGTAATTAATAAAATTAGCACAGAACATATCATCATCTAAAATTAAAGGATCTGCTAATATTTTTGCAATATCATGCTTGTATTGTGATACTGATATATAAAAATGCATATCTTCAATATCATGCAATAATGATTTCCTTGAAGCAATTTTAATTTCCCATACATCATAGAAAATATTAAATTCATTAGATGCAATTTTTCTCCATGCAAAAATATCTTCCGTATCGGATAACTCTGTATATTTCTTGTTGTGTATTAAACAAAAATATAAAATGTCGTCGTCAATACCTGTAAGTAAAATATCATATGTTTTTGTATTATATGCAATAGGAACTAACTTATACATTTTATTTTCTCTGCCGAAATCATTCAATTTAATCATTTTTGACTCCCTTTCTTTATAATAAAAAATTATTTGATACCATTATAATATCAAAAACTTTTATCATTGTCAATATATTTTATCATATTTTATTATATTTTATTATATTTTATGATTTTGTTGAAAATTTCAGAAATAGACAATAATTAATTTAGCATATGGTTGAAAATTTCAGAAACGAAAATAGGACAATTTTTATTATATGATAGAATATACATTTTCAAAAAGAAAAGGCGTATCAAATACGCCTTTCATATTTATTTTACATGTAAAATATTATCAATATTCACTGTGATGACTGTATTCGGCTTTTTATTTGAAAATTCACTGGCTAAGCAATCGTTGATTACATCTTCTTTGCAAACTTTTACTCCGTTTCTGTAGTATTCTGTTTCAAATTGCGTGTTGTCTGCAAGTGCCATCCTCAGATAGTAATTGTCTTTATGCTTGATTGTATAAGGGTAGTTTTCCCACTCTCCCCAAGGTAATGACTGATGAATTGCTTTTCCTGTTTCTTCATCTATTCCATTGAGTTCTTTTACTTTTTGCATATTTTCATATGAGACACCCAAACGGACAGCTTTTGCGTGTGTTCTTTTTTCGATAATGTCAGTGCATCCTTTTTTTGTTTTTAATTTCTTGTCCCATACAACAGAATGAAAAGTACCTTTTTTATCGTTTTCAATTAAGTTCATTAAACCGTAATATTTCATCGTGTTCCCTCCCTTTATTGTTTTACCTTATATTAATATAATAATATAAAAAAGACATAATGTCAATAGATATTTTATAATTTATAAAACACCTGTCTATTAATCAAAATATATACTGTTCTTCTTTAAATGACAAATAATCATCTTGTCCTACAATAACATGATCTATAACAGGGATTTCAAGTAAATCTCCGCATTCTTTTAATTTTACTGTTAAATTATAATCTTCTTGAGACGGATAAAGATTGCCCGACGGATGATTATGTACAAGAATAATGCAATTTGCATTGTTTAAGATTGCTCTTTTAAACACTTCACGCGGATGAACAGGAGGAGCACTCAATGTCCCGTGTGAAATCTCATGTGTGCCGATAATATTATTTTTAGTATCTAAACAAAAGATGTAAAATACTTCTTCTGCTAAATCTGTAATATATAAATCTTTTGATGAATTATATATTTCTTGTGGATTATTACCTAAAAAATTATACGCACACGAACTTTCTTTTACAAGAACACACTTATATTTGTTATATTCCATAATTCAACCTCCAATTATTTAAAATAGTTTTCTTATTTTTTATATTATAATAATAGCATGAATTTGATATAATGTCAATAATAAATATAAGTTTATATTTTATTATATTGAATAAAATAAGTATACTTGTAATAGTCTATATATTATTGATATAATATATGTATGATGTATTTTTATGCGAAAGATAATAAACATGCTCAATGATTGACTTGCGGATAGTAAACCTTTCACAATTATGTTATGGCTCTTTTAACGCTATGGATTTTTAACGTCTAAGCGTTTTACACGATAAATGTTTCTTTGTAAATAATTGAGGAAATATATTATATGCTTTATATATAATATGTATACTAATTATATGTATATAAAAAAGGGAATGTTTTAACATTCCCTAAGAGTCTGCGCAACTCGTTTTAATGCATACAAACCATTGTTATTCAAATGTCTCTGCCATGCATTATTCTGTGACGGAGCAAAACGAAAGCCGTTCTTTTTTAATACTTCTCTTATTTCTGCACTTGGTTTACCCTCAAAAAACAACTGCAACCGCATAATTTCAGTGTTGCGCACTACAGTAAAAGGAAGATCAGAAAATTTTTCTTCGTCATTGTTTTCCTCTGCTGTAGCTTTAACTTTTTCTAAGGATGCAAGACGTTCTTTTGCGTTTCTGATTTTTGCGTTGTTGTTTGTAAGTTCAAATCTTGCATAAGGTACTTTATACCAGCTTTCTTCTATTGCTTTGTCATATTCTTTTGCTTTTTCGTCGGTTAAGTTTGCATATCCCTTCATCGTCTTGTACTTTCTGTAGTATGCATTTATTTCTTTCATCTCTGTCTGATCTGCTTCTAACTTTTCAATTTTGGCTTTTAACTTTTCTACTGCATCAGCATCACCTGACTTTATAATTTTAGCAGTTTTAGGTAAATTCTTAATCTTATATAAGATCGACTGTATGTTATCATATTCGGCATAATGTTTGCTCTGTGCCTGATTCTATTTTTCTTTTTTCTGGACGTTAAAATGCCCAGCACCAGAGATCATAACAGACGGATGCATAGATTCAATTTTAAATTGCTTGTTATACCAGTCTGCTAACTTTTTAGCATAAGCATCTGCTTTCTGGACGTTAAAATGCCCAGCACCAGAGATCATAACAGACGGATGCATAGATTCAATTTTAAATTGCTTGTTATACCAGTCTGCTAACTTTTTAGCATAAGCATCTGCAAGGGCTTCGCCTTTTTCTTGTAATTCTTCAGGAAGTTCCGAAACAATCGTATAAACTTCGTCAACCTGTGACTGATATTCTCTTGTTTTACTTTCCTCTTCATAGTCTGAGAAAGACCACAAGCTTTTTGCTTCTTTTGCCGCTTTTTCATTAATTGTGTAATATTTCATTTTTTACCTCCATAAACCTTATTAGTTTTATTTTCTACAATTATTATAGCATATTGAGCATCATTGTCAATAAGAAAATATTATATATTTTATCATATTGCATATTATTTAATAACCTGAATAATACAGCCATAATCTCCTGCGCGATAAATATTAATAGTTGATCCACTCAATGACGTAGTTAAATTATAATCGTCATAAATTTTCATATAATAATTAAAAGTAGCTATAAGTTCGTAGTGATCTCCAATTTCTGCATTTTCATCTACAAAATAGGCATCATATATTCCATTTTCTCTAAAGTGTAAAATTTCAGAAGTTAAGCCAATATCTTCTTTGTATCCAGCCATTGTTAAAGCCGCATAATCACTACCACCTAAACATTTTTTAGGATATTCTTTATATGACCTCATTCGTTCAACCTCCATAAATATTTTGTGTTTTATCTTTATATATATAATATTATAATTTTTCTATTTTGTCAACATTTTTATTACTTTGTTTTTTTGTTTTATTATTTTTTATTATAAAAAATAAAGGAACGATAAATATTTATCGTTCCTCTGCAATACATTAAATATTTTCTTTTTCAGTTTCTTCCTCTTCGTTGTTTACAATTTCAATTCCAATTTCTCTATATACTTCCTGCAATGTATCCGAAATTGTTTCAATTCTCATACTCATAAGTACGCACAATACTTGATCTGTATTTGATTTATTTGTTAAATATAATGCTGGTGACTTTGCTTCTCTCCATACAATGATTTTATCATTATTAATAGAATTTTTAGCAACCCATTGTACACAAAGTTTTAAATAATCAGCGTTCACAAAAGAACAAGTATCAAAATCACTGACGTTAATAGTTTCTTCGAATCTATAAGGCTTGGACTTGTAGTCTTTTGTCAGTTCTAAAAACTGATTAAGTCTTTCACAGTTATAAGGATCAATTTCTGCTACCTGATACATAGTGTTTTTGTGGAAGTTTTCTATATATCTATTCATGCCATCAGCTAAATGGACGATGTGATACGCATCAGATGAAAATTTAGCTTTTGTTTTTGGTTCTAATTCAAGATTGTGGTAATCAATCAAAGCCAGATGTGCATCTTTATTCATAAAATAATTGATATCGTCTTTTGTGTCAAAATTAATATTTTTTCCTAATTTTCGAATCAATACATTTTTTGCTTTTAAAGCATTCTTCTCTTTTAGTGGTCTGCTTTCTTCTTTTATCTTTAACAAAAGACTATTAATTAATATTAAGCTGTTTTCTTTTGGTGTGTCTGACTCAAGATTTTCCTTTACAATAGTTAAAGTGTCGATAATTTCATTAATTGTGTTTCTTTTCATTTTGATTGTCCTTTCTTGTGTTAGGTTTTATAAAATATACACGCATTTATAATTTGTTGTTTTCACCTCTTTTATATTTTATTGCGTGTCGCTTTTGTTATATTTATAATAATATAAAAGATACATATTGTCAATAACTTTTTTATTTTTTCTTTTATTTTTATAAATGTATCTAAAATCGTGATTTAATATAATGTAGATGATTTTATATTTTAAATACTTTGATTATCAAAGTATTTTTATTTTTCTTTCATTTATTTTCAATGATAATATTGATATGTTTTTCGTCTTTTTAGCGATTTTATTTTCTTCGGCATACTACAGATACCCTAAAAACAATCGTCCAAAATAGACCCTTTTTTCTGCATTTTACTATATAGTTTTTGACATGCTTTTTAAAATCGTTGCTATGACTGGGTTTTCAGACTTGATTTTTACCCATTTTTAGGCTATTTTTACCTTATTTGTTTTACTTGTAAATAATTTAATTGTTTGCCTATATTTACAAAACCATTGATATGATTAGGGTTTTCTATTCTTAGATCAAATTTCTTTCTCGTAAAATATGTATTATTATATATATTTATATATATAATAATACAAGAACGCAAATATAGAGATGTGTATACTGAACACAATATACAAACTTATAAATAATATAATTAACTTGTAAATTATTATTTTAAAATATCTTATTATGCAAATAAGCATGAAAATCGCCCTTATTAGCGATTTTATTTTCTTCGGCATACTGTAGGTATCCTAAAGATAGAAGTCTATCTAATTACCTCGTAAAACAGACCTATTTTTTCGCTTAAAAGTCTCAAACCCATTGCAATTACTTGCTTTCAGGGCTTTTTTGTGACATATTTTTTAAAGGAAATTCTGCTTGTTTTTAGACTTTTTTACCTTATTTACTTTATTTATATATAGTTTGATAGTCAAACCATATATACGAAACCCTTATTCCTATTGGCTTTTCTAATCTGCCCTCTTCAGCAAAATACATCTATCCTCATATATCTTTACATAAAAAATAATTGAGTGATATTTTTACCACTCAATTATAAAACTGCCATATGATTTTATATTTTTATTGTGATCTATTCTTGTCGGTTCGTATTCTTTAACAATAAAACCTTCTTTTCGGAAAATATCCATAAATATAAATATATACTTGTAAGTATTTTCATTTGTAATATATCTGTATTCTGTTTTTCCTTTACAAGTCGCAACAATTTCATTTGTGATACGTTCTATTTCATTTGAAATTAGTTTGTCTTGCTCCTGTCTTTGACTCCCACAAATAGAGCGGATCAATTCTAATAACGCACCCATGTTACAGCGTTAAAATCCATATCAGAGATACGCCGATACCAAATAACGCACCCACGCAAAAGTAAAATAATTTATCGCCAAACTTCATAGCTTTCCCTCCCTTAATGTTTTTCAAAAACAACATTTTGTCTTTTCTTTAAGTTCCAACAAATAAAACATTGATCGCATTGTCCCGAACAAGGAAAGGCAGATTTTGGAATTTTGTTCTTAAGTTTTGGATCATAATAGTGCGCGACTGGAAAACGATACGGATTCGACATAGGGAAGTCAAGCCATGCAGAAAACACAATCTTTAAATTTTTAGGGATATCGCCCCCCCCCTCATGATATAATCATTGACAAGTTCATATTTCTTTGTGAAAGCTAAAAAATATACTTTTTTCTTTTTCTGAGCAATTCTTAAGATCATTTCGAAGTATTCTTCATTGTAAAAATCCCCGGAAGAATGTACTCTGCAAAAGCCCATGAGTGGCAATTGATTTAATATGTCTTCTTCTGCTTGTGATGGATTGTTTAAGAATGTTTCTAAATTTTCTTGATATATATTTTTTACGTTAGGGTAGTTATAAAATCCTCTTCTAACATAACATTGTTTTTTGCAAGGTGCATCCTCTCGACAAGATAAAATTGCTGGTAAATTAATTTGACAAATTGTATTCAATTTCGAATTACCTATAGTTACTTTAAACATTTTTTACCTCCGTTCATATTATATATTTTTCCTTTAACTTTAAGCCTACATTTATTATATAGAACATTTCCGATATTGTCAATAATTTTGTGATTTTTTATCTTTTTTGTTTTCGTATATTTTATATTTCTACCTATTTATATATATTATGCATATATATTTAAAGATATTTGAAATATTTTGATTATCAAACTATTTTTGCTTTTTTTCTTCATTTTTTTACTATAATGATTTTGACACGAAAATCGCCCCTATTAGCGATTTTATTTTGCTCGGCATAGTATAGGTATCCTAAAGATAGAAGTCTATCTAATTTATTTACTTCTTAAAACCCTTGATTTCATTAGGGTTTCGGGCTTCTATTCTTTTATACATTTTACTTGTAAATGATTTAATAATCGAACCATATTTGCAAAACCCTTGTTCCTATTGGTTTTTCTCTTTTCCCTCTCTCCCTCTTTTATCTCTTAATTATATAATCATCCCTTGTATGCTGTATTTTTTCACCTTCTCTATTGACTTCTTCTCTATATAATGATACATTGATTCTATATATATTATAAGAACGCCCTCTCCTCCCCTTATAACATATACTAACATACATTACAATGCTATGTCAATATAATTTTGTGACTTTTTATTATATTTATATTTTTTTCATTTTTAAACATGATCGGAAAGAAGTGATTTATCGTGAGAAAAACTTTTATTGTGAAAAAATCCATAGCGTTTATATCCATAAAATTCTTGGGCAGGGAAACTTTTGACAAGGTCTATAATAGAACAAACGAAAGATCAGCAGACCCAAAGCAGGAAGAACAAAGAAGGAAGCTCTATAATGGGAAAGTTGAAAGATCGGCGGTCTGCCCTATAATAGGATTTTTCTCAGATTTTGCCCCCATATACAACAAGAAAGAGAGGATAACCGTCCTCTCTTTCTCTTGGCTTATATTAAAGGTTTTATGGAGGTTGGATGAAAATACAATCAAACATGAAAATGTTTGGTACTCAAACATGTTTAGAGGTAAATTCAGTGTTCGATTGGAGGTAGAAACTTGTTTTGTACTTTTTTCATCCTTAAGTACACTCTTATTATATATTGGACTGAGAGTTTTGTCAATAGAAATTTGAAAGAAATTTGAAATTATTTTGAGGAGGGATTGAGGGGGGGTAACTATGTTAATAGTTGGTTGTACCAATAGTTAACATAGTTAATAATTGAGTATAAAAATGGTTAATAAGTTAATTATTAGTGTAAGTTACTAAATCTAAACAAAATACTTAAAATCCTCTCAAAATTCCAAAAATTCCAATAAAAAATCCCCTAAATCTCATAAAAATTAAATCTAAACAAAATACTTAAAATCCTCTCAAAATTCCAAAAATTCCAATAAAAAATCCCCTAAATCTCATAAAAATTAAATCTAAACAAAATACTTAAAATCCTCTCAAAATTCCAAAAATTCCAATAAAA
>ENA-ORRL01002477-ORRL01002477.1-human-gut-metagenome-genome-assembly--contig:-NODE-2477-length-10951-cov-2.550294_pt1 | contig 10951 bp, 7 predicted proteins | sample MGYA00242175_ERZ509134 | MGnify/ENA primary metagenome ERZ509134 (study PRJEB26280, sample SAMEA2338660) | human gut metagenome | biome: human gut; feature: human-associated habitat; material: faeces... | reverse complement strand
AGTTGACAATCATACCTGCAACACACATTGTCACCGTCCCAACCACATATCCCGTCAGCAGGCGGTGTTTTCCCTTCCACTTTCTGTAAATAATGCTCAGCGGAAGTACATAGGCACTGCCCACAACAAAGTTTGCCAGTTCACCGGCGCCGATTGTCTTTGTTGAAAGCGCTTTAATAATATTCTTAATCAACTCAATGAATACGCCGGCGGCCGGGCCAAGGCCAAGTCCTCCGAGTATGGCCGGCACATCGCTGAACTCAATTCGGAGAAACCCAAGATATCCCGGCGACTCCAACAGCATCAGCACATAAGCCAATGCCGAAAACAAACCTACAATTACTAAATCCCTTGTTGAAAATAACGTCTTTTTTGACTGCATATTTCCGTCCCCTCTTCATGATGTATTTATATTTTCATAGTTAACTGAATACGTTTCTTTGCCAAATCGACACTCATAACTTTAACATCGACCACATCGCCCACGCTGACTACTTCCATCGGATGTTTAACAAATTTCTTATCTGTCAGTTGGGAAATATGGACCAGGCCATCCTGATGCACACCGATATCCACAAAAGCACCGAAGTCAATAACATTGCGGACAGTTCCCTTGAGGACCATGCCTTCTTTCAGGTCCTTCATATCCAGGACATCGGTACGGAGGATCGGTTTCGGCATCTCGTCACGTGGATCTCTGGCAGGTTTTTCCAGTTCCTTTACGATATCACGTAAGGTTGGCTCTCCGATCTCCAGCTCCTTTGCCAGTTTTCCGTAATCGCGGATCTGTCTGGAAATACCGGTAAGCTTACGCTCTGCCACATCTTCCGGTGTGTAGCCCAGCTTTTCCAGGAGTTTTTTTGCTGCGTCATAGCTTTCCGGATGGACACTGGTTGCGTCCAGAGGATTTTTGCCTCCTGTGATCCGTGTGAAACCTGCACACTGCTCAAAGGCTTTCGGACCAAGCTTGGCAACCTTAAGAAGCTCTCTTCTTGTCTGGAAACGGCCGTTTTCCTCACGGTAGGCTACGATATTCTTTGCGATGGCCTTGCTGATTCCGGAAATATACTCCAGAAGGGATGCAGATGCAGTATTCAGATCCACTCCGACCTTGTTTACACAATCTTCCACAACGCCGTTAAGGGCTTCTCCCAGCTTTTTCTGGTTCATATCATGCTGATACTGACCGACACCGATGGATTTCGGATCGATCTTTACAAGCTCTGCAAGCGGATCCTGTACACGTCTTGCGATGGATGCGGCGCTTCTCTGTCCAACATCGAAATTCGGGAATTCTTCCGTAGCAAGCTTGCTTGCGGAATATACAGAAGCACCTGCCTCGTTGGTGATAACATACTGGACCTTTTCAGGGATTTCCTTAAGAAGCTCCACGATGATCTGCTCGGATTCTCTGGATGCCGTTCCGTTTCCTACAGAGATCAGTGTCACATGATATTTGCTGATAAGCTTTTTCAGGGTTTCCTTTGCGGCACGGATCTTGGTCTCATTGGTTGGTGCTGTGGGATAAATAACTGTGGTATCCAGAACCTTTCCGGTAGGATCTACCACTGCCAGCTTGCATCCGGTACGGAAGGCAGGGTCCCAGCCAAGAACTACCTGTCCTGCAATTGGAGGCTGCATGAGAAGCTGCTCCAGATTTTTGCCAAAGACATGGATGGCACCGTCCTCTGCTGCCTCTGTAAGGGCGCTTCGGATCTCACGCTCAATAGCCGGTCCGATGAGACGTTTATAGCTGTCCTCAATGGCTTCTTTCAGAACCGGTGTAGTGTATGGATTATCGCGGACGATCACCTGTTTTTCAAGATAACGGATGATCTCTTCCTCAGGTGCAAGGATCTTCACAGTAAGAAATTTCTCTTTCTCACCACGGTTCAGAGCAAGGACACGATGACCTGCAAGCTTTTTCACCGGCTCCTCAAAGTCATAATACATCTCGTATACAGACTGCTCCTTCTCATCTCTTGCGGTGGAACATATAGTTCCCTTATCCATTGTTCTCTTACGGATACTGATACGATAATCTGCTTCATCAGAAATATGTTCTGCAATGATATCTCTGGCACCGCTGATGGCCTCTTCCACAGTTTTGACTTCTTTTTCCTCAGAAAGAAATGCTTTTGCCTCTTCTTCAAGAGGTTTCTTCGTCATCTGGAGAAGGATGATGTCGGCCAGAGGTCCCAGACCTTTTTCCCTGGCGATGATGGCACGTGTACGGCGCTTCGGGCGGTACGGACGGTAAAGATCCTCTACCACAACGAGTGTCTGCGCTGCCTCGATCTGTTTCTTCAGCTCCGGAGTCAGCTTGCCCTGCTCCTCGATGCTGCCCAGAACCTGAGCCTTTTTATCCTCAAGATTTCTTAAATAAGTAAGTCTCTCATTAAGATTACGAAGCTGTTCATCGTTCAGTGTACCGGTTGCTTCCTTACGGTATCTGGAAATAAAAGGAATGGTGCAGCCTTCATCGATCAGCTTAACCGCTGCCTCGACCTGCCATTTCTCAACGTTCAATTCTCTGGTAATTACCTGAATAATATCCATTTTTATCTTTCTCCCGTTGTTTCAAATTTGCCTGAGGCTGCTTTTTCCTCTTTACACAGCTTCTGACATTTATCAAAGATCAATCTGTGCGATCACGTCCTTCAGAGCATTGGCGCTTGCATGAAGCTTCTCTGTCTCCTCCTCGGTCAGCGGAACACGAACGATACGTTTTACACCTTCCGGTCCGATAGAAGCCATGGTACTAAGACATACGTCTTCAACACCGTACTCTCCGTGAAGCATGGTTGATACACTGACTATTGTATCAGATGCTGCAAGAAGAAGCGAGCAAAGTCTGCAAACAGATACGGCTACCGCATAAAATGTAGCACCCTTCTTGGCGATCACAGTTGATCCTGAAGTATGAACATACTCCAGAACCTCTTCTCTGTCAAGTGGTTGCAGATCTTTCTGATCCTCATGAACGATCTTGTCAAACTCATCAAGGGTCGCACCTGCAACAAAGGCTCTGGACCACGGTACAAAGGAAGTATCTCCATGCTCTCCGAATACATAGGCGTGGATGTTTTTCTCAGATACACCGTAGTGCTGAGAAAGTCTGCAGCGGAGACGGGCCGTATCCAGGGCGGTTCCGGAACCAAGGATCTGATTTTCCGGCAGTCCGGAAAGCTTTGCAAATGCATAAGTCATAATATCACATGGATTACTTACGATAATATAAAGCGCTTTGGGAGCCACCTTTACGATCTCCGGAGTAATACTCTTCATAATGTTGACGTTGGTCTGTGTCAGCTCGATGCGAGTCTGTCCCGGTTTTCTGGCAATACCGGAAGTGATGATCACAATGTCAGAATCTACAGCATCCGGGTAATCTCCTGCCACGATGGAGATCGGCTCACGGAAACTGGTTCCCTGCTCAATATCCATAACCTCACCTTCAGCCTTATCTTTGTTAATATCGATCAGAACAATCTCTGATGCAATACTCCTCTGTGATAAGGTATAAGCGATAGTTGCTCCTACACTTCCTGCTCCGATGATCGTAATTTTACTGCTCATATTTGTTCTCCTTTCAGCGTTGTTTGTCATTTTAATAACAACTTTAATTACACACATTCAAACATAACATAAAACATTGCCCTGTGCAATAAAAATTTTATTGTATTTCTCAGGTTAATTCCCGCTAATTTGTATTTCAAATTATTTAAACCGATTATATTTTCTGATATTTTCCCTATTATTCTGTATACATTCCTGTTATTTTTTTATCGATTTATAGAAGCAATTTCAGAAACCTAGCAAAAAACCTCTGAACTTCAAAAAAAATCAAGAAGTCCAGAGGTTTCTTTCACCTCTTATTATTGGCTTAGATTCAGATGTTTATAGCTGCTCCAACGTTCACCCGGTTAATTCTTTGCCTGGGTAAGGGCTTTTTGTGCAGCGTCCAGGATCCCTTCGGAAGAATATGTGGCTCCGCTGACAGTATCGATTCCATCCGCCGACTGGTTTGCCATGATCTGAGAATAGATCGTGCTCCATGCAGGATCAAAAAATTCCGGTGTATCCTGATTTGTCTGCTCAATGGATACGATCTGGCCTCCTGAGATCGTAATTATCAGATATGTTTTTCCTCCATATCCAAAAGCCGAGCCTGTATACGTTCCATCTCTGTACATTCCCACCGGTTCCGGTGCTTCCGTTGGCTCCGGTGTTGCATCCGGCTCATCTGTCCCTGGTGTTGGAGTTACATTGGGTTTTTCAGGAACCGGCGTCACATCCGGGTCGTCCGGCTCCGGCGTCGGGGTTGCTGCCGGCGTCTCTGTTGGCTTCGGTGTGGCTGTTGGTTTCGGCGTTGCCGTAGGTTTCGGTGTGGCTGTTGGCTTTGGTGTCGGTTTCTTTGTCGGAGTTGGTGTCGGTTTCTTTCCATACTCCGGATTGATCGCTTCTTTAAGAGCTTTTTTTACAGCGTTGAGAATTCCGTTGGAGGAATAGGTTGCTCCGCTGACTGCATCAATATCATCTACAGAATCCGTACCAATGATCTGTTCCTCCAGCACGCTCCATGCTTTTTCAAAAAACTGCTCCGTGTCCGTATTTTCCTGTTTCAGAGCTTGGATCACTCCATCCTTGATGGTCACAATTACTTTCACGTCTCCATTGAAGCCCTTTGCCGAAGCTGTATATTTACCATCCAGATATTTTTGGGGACTGTCCGGATCTTCCGGTTTCTTTGTAGGAGATGGTTTTTTTGTAGGTGACGGAGCTGATGTCGGAGTTGGTAAAGCAGTTGCTGCAGGTGTAGGGGTGACCTGCTGGCTGTTTCCATCTGCCGCTGCCTGGGAGAGGGCATTCTGAACTGCCTGGATGATTCCGTTGGAGGAATAGGTTGCTCCACTTACTGCATCTACATTCGGTGTATTTCCGGCGATCATCCTGCTGATCACACCCTGAGCTGACGCAAAATACGACGCGGTTTCTCCAGATGCCTCCAGAATATCTATAGCCGCAATCTTTCCACCGCTGATTGTTACTCTCACGCGAATCGTCCCGCCAAATCCGGTTCCGCTTCCTTCATACGTACCGTCCTTATATCCATCTGCCGGAACGCTTGCTACCGGTGTCTGCGTGGTTCCCTGTCCTGCGGCGCCGGAATTGCTTTTTGCAGATTCGGAAACCGTTCTTGTACCTGAGCTTTTTTTCGCTGCTGTTTTTTTTGCACTTTTTTTCGATGAGCTTTTCTTTTTTGTTGTACTGTTTTTCTCAGCTGTGGCAGTTGTGCTGTCAAAAACAGTATTTTCTTTTTCATACCCGAGATATTTTTCCAGCTCTGAAGCAGACATTACGGTCGTCTCTGCTTGCCCGACTGCTTCTGTCTCTCCATCAGAGCCCTTCGCCTTTATGCCTGAAAACACAAGCGCCGCAATCACAGCAGCTGCAGGGACCAGCTTGGTCCAGGGTATCTTCGGAGTATTTTTTTCCTCCTGCTTTTTATCTTTCAGATCTTTTTCCATGCTTCCTTACTCTCTCCTCTTTTCTTGCGGCCTCTGTCAGACATTGTTCTTCAGAAATCAGCAGACCTCTGCCGCAGACATTGCTCTATGTCTACGGCAGAGGCTCCCGGATATCTGTGCTCACATTCGGTTCAACAGTGAAATTATTTAACTGTTACCACAAATTTCTTTGTAATTCCGTTGCATTTCACTATGATCGTTGCTTTACCTTTTTTGATTCCCTTTACAACACCCTTGCTGTTTACAGCTGCAACTTTTTTATTGCTGCTTGTATATGTAACCTTGCCTGCAGGTGTTGCTTTGGATCTGATGGTTGTTGTTTTACCTTTTTTGATCGTTGCAGAAGATTTTACAAGACTGAATGCAGGATTCTTGACAACTACTTTGCAGGTTGTCTTCAGGGCTCCTGCCTTTGCTGTAATCGTAACGGTTCCTGCTTTGATTCCTTTTACAACACCTGTTTTACTGTTTACGGTTGCAACCTTTGTGTTGCTGCTTGTGTATTTTACAGTTGCAGATGGTGTTGCAGTTGCTTTTACAGTTGCTGTTTTTCCTTTGTAGATCGTTACGGAAGCCTTTGCAAATTTAATTGTAGAAGCTTTTATTGTTACCTTGCAGGTTGCTGTGGCATTTCCGACCTTTGCTGTGATAACTGCTGTTCCGGCTTTTACGCCTTTAACAACACCCTTGCTGCTTACTGTTGCAACCTTTGTGTTGCCGGACTTAAATGTCACTGTTGCATCGCTGTCATTTGTTGTTGCCTTAAGAGTCGTTGTTTTTCCTGTATATACAGCTGCTGCTGTCTTATCAAGTGTAACTGTTACCTTCTGAAGCTCTTTCTCTGCTCCCTGAAGATGTTCAAGTGCTTCATTTACCTCAGCCTGACTTGCATCTGTTTTTGCAAGAATGTCTTCTGCTTCCTGAAGCTCACCGGCAAAGGACTTCCAGGTTGCAATTGTGTAATCTGCCTCTGCCAGAGCCTTTGCAGCTTCCACTTCTGTTTTAAGACTTGTAAAATCAGTCGGCTCCATTGTAGGATTTACGATATTCTCTGCAGTTGCCTGGAAGCTGTAGGTATAGTCATTATATCCAAGAGCATACACTGTCAGTTTCCAGTATCCTGTTCCGTCTGTTCCTCCCGGAAGCTTGCAGCGTGCAGATTTTGTAAGTCCAAGCTGGATTCCCATTGCTTTATGCATCCAGTTATCTGCGGCAAACTTGGTTCCATAAGAAGCGAGGCATTTCGTATATGTGGAATCATCTCCATAATAATCCCAGCGTACAGCCTGCATATTTGCACCAAGATCGCCATAATTTCCATTGAGATCCACACGGAGAAATTCGCCGTAGCTTCCGCTTGCTGCTTTTACACTCGGCTTGATCTCTGTTGCTGTTTTTAACGCCTGATCCTTGATACCGGAAGCTGTTCCGTCTGATTTTCTTGCTGTAAATGTAAAGCCGTCACCATTTTTCTCCGCATATTTCAGACCATTTGTCTGTGCATTTACGTCTGCCACAAGGCCTTTATAATACTGGAGATTGTTTTCACTGTATCCTCCGGAGAGCACAGCTCCATCCTGTACAACATTATACTTTTTGCAGAAATCTGCAAAATCTGCGGTCTTAACTGCTACCGGGACATATTTCAGACCATATATCTCATAATGATCCATCGTATAGGTTTTTCCATCTTCTGTTGTTATACTGCCTCTGTTCCATTTTACCTTGGAACCGTCTGTAAGATAAAGTGTGCTTCCTTTATCCTCCCAGTAGGATACGTCGAATCTGGTTCCGTCTTCAGCAATGATCGTAGCTTCTGTCTGATAGCTTCCTCTGTGGAGTCCATGATTTGCAGTCGCTCTTGTTACTGTATCAAAAGCTCCTGTATCAAACTCACTATGTGAATCCTTCTCTTCTGAAGAGCTTGTATCTCCAGCTGCATATACGCCTTCTGCTGCCCAGTACTCACCCCAGGTAAGTCCTGCATATACGTACTGATACTCGCCTGTCAGCTGGTCAGAATCGGAAAATGCTTCCGCCACTTCATCGCCTTCTGTGAAATCCTCTTCCCCTGTAGAGAACGGGTCTGCTTCCTCTGCTGTCTCATCCAGAGTCTCGACAGCTTCTGTATCTTCCTGCTGGATATCCTCTGTCTCGTCTGCAGCAGCTTCTGGTACTGCTACATCCTCTGCTGCTTCTTCTGTTATGTCTGCAGCATCCTCTATAGCTTCTTCTGCTACAGCTTCAGTATCCTCTGCCGTTTCCTCTGTGCTAAAATTCTCCGTATCTCCTGCCTCTGCCTCGGAAACCACGGCTGCATCAAGATCAGATGCCATTACAGCGGTCGGAAAGGTTGTTGCTGCCACTGCAAGACTTAAAATGCATGGAGCTGTTTTTTTCAATAGATTCCACTTCTGCATTGCTTATTCCTCCTAAAAATATGATATATTTATAGAACCCTTTCCAGGTTTACTATCGCAAGTACTGCGGATATGAGCATTCCCCTCTGCCAAACAGTCATAAACCGGATCGCCGGGAGATCAGCTTCACTCTGCAATATCCTCCACACTATAGGAATCCGCAAGCAGGCTGAACCGCTCCTTCATCCCCTCAGTGAGATACACATGATGGTCTTCATCCACAAAAAGTCCGTCTGCACCGTAAGCTTTCAACAGCTGTGTCCCTTTTTCCACCCCCAGCACAAAACATGCTGTGGAAAGCGCATCTGCCTCCAGACCTGAGTCACAGACTACCGTTACCCCGGTCACTCCGCTTTCTGCCGGATAGCCGGTAGACGGGTCCATAATGTGGTGATACCTTACAGCATTTTCGATAAAATATTTCTCATAATCTCCGGATGTGGAAAGAAATTCTGTACCATTTAAGGCAACCACACCAAGATAGTCATCCTCATTTTCAGCTCTGGGATCTGTCACCGCCACATTCCAGGAAGAACCATCCGGCTTGCTTCCGTAGGTCATGACACTGCTTCCTCCCAGATTCATAAGTGCTGCTGTTACATCCTTCTTTGTTTCCAGTTCTTTAAGGATCAGGTCACAGCCAATACCCTTTCCCGCTGCTCCAAGATCCAGAGAACAGCCCTCCTCCATGTGGACCGTATTTCCGTCAAGAAAAATCTTCTGATATCCGGAATCCTTCAGAACATTCTTAATTTCTGCTTCTTCCGGAATTTTCTGGTTTTCCCCTCCAATATCCCACAGGCGGATCAGCTTCCCGATGGTTGGGTCAAAGGCTCCGTCAGAATCCTCTGCGATCTTCAGAAGACGTTTCAGGTATCCGGAAAGCTCGTCGGAAATCTCCGTATCTTTTCCGCTGTCTGCATTCACCTTATAGATCTGGGACTTCTCATTGGTCCAGGAAAGAAGGTTCGTCTCCACATCTGTCAGCACAGCTGTCAGCTTACTGTTTATATCGTCACCTGTGGTATAGAGTGTTTCTGATACCACAGTATCCATTGCAAAATCTGTATCGGTATATGTCTGTACATCATTTTCCGAAGCGGCCATGCACAGCACAGGAAACAACACCGCAATTCCTGTAAATGTAACTGCTGCCAGAAAAGTTTTCTTTTTCAGAGCCTGATATCTCATAGATCATTTTTCCTCAATTGTTCCAATATGAATATTTTTTCTCGGGCAGGCTGCGGCACATGCGTGACAGCAAAGACATTCGCCGGATCTGCCTGTGTCGCCGTCGATATCCAGATGAGCCGGACATCTTTTTTTACAGAGACCACATTTCGGCGGACATTTCTCACGGTTTCTCCGAAACAGTGCGCCCGGAAGGATTGGCATTAATGCAAAAACCGCTCCCATGGGACAGAGAAACTGGCAGAAAAACCTTTCCTGTGTACACATTCCCACAATGATCAGCACCAGGAGCACAATTCCCACCAGATATTTGCTGTTCGGGAGCCGTCCTGCCGTGAGCATGGAAAAAACATCCCACGGGCTGGTTCCCGTAAGCTTTCCGTATACACCTGTAAGGCAGGAAAGCAGGATCAGTGCCAGTACGATATATTTAACTTTCTGAAACCCGTGAACCATTTTTTCGGAAAGAGCCGGTTTCTTTTTTTTGTGAAAGCATTTCATCCGGATCCAGGAAAAGCCTTCATATACGGCATCTCCGAAAGATCCGAATGCACACGCATATCCGCAGAAATGTCTTCCGAAAAAGCAGGTAAAGATCAGAAGCACTGCCGTTACAGTCAGAAAGGAATTCCACTCCACCGGCTGACCGGCCGCAATGGCAAGAAAGATCGATTTGATTCCTGCAAAGGCTGTAGAAAACAGAGACGGGGCGGCAATAAAAAATGCCAGCTGTATTCCCGCACGCATCAGCCTTACCTCCCGCTGTCTTTTTTTCATGAGTTTTCCGCCTTTCCAAGTGCCGCATCCACTGCGTTCAGGATTCCTGTGGAGCTGAACGTTGCTCCGGATACGGTATCCACATCTGTACTCTGAGCACTCAGGATGGAATCGATCACGCTCTCTGCCTGTGAAAGATATGCACTGTCCTCACCTGGGGCGCTGACTACGTTGATGGATGTGATCTCATCACCGGCAAGTGTCACTTCCACCTGAATGGTCCCGCCGTATCCCTCAGCTTCTCCTGTGTAGGTTCCATCTTTATATACATTATCGGAATCTGCGGTTGCTGTGTCCTCTGCGTCTGCATCGGATACATTGCCGTCTGAAGTGTCTGTTGTTTTGTCATCACTGCTGCCTGATTCTGCAGATGCTGCCTGATTCTGCATACGATTTACATAACTCGTCTCCAGCGCACTGAGAAGTTCATTCTGCTGCTCCTGAAGTGTATCTACCTTATCTGTCAGAGCCGCGATCTCTTTTTCATTTGCCTGGGCTTTCATGCTGCTGTTATAAAAAAGTACAGCCAGGATCACCAGCAGTAAGGAGATCACTCTCATATAAAAATTCAGATTTTTCATCTCTTTTCTCCCTTGTATTTTTAACAATTCTGTAAATTGCTGCATCAGACTCACGCTATGCGAACATATATTGCTACGTCAGATGCTCTCGATCCAGTCCTGTAATCTGCGTATAACTGTCTTTTGGATAAATTATATAGTTTTTATCCATATACATAAATTAGTTTTGATTAATCTTTTTTATAAAATTAGACGATGCTAACTTACAGTTAGGTATTATATCACCTGTTTTTTTTCTTGTCTACACTTTTGTTAGTAGTTTATAACTTTTTCCAATATGAATTTTTCTGTTTTATGTCTTTTATAAAAGAAAAATCATCGCCACTCCTCCCTTTCCGTTGGGAACAGCTGTATGAATTATGGTTAGATATCATTAACTTATGTTTGCCTTTTAATTTCGATTATGATATGATTTTTCTGAATCTGTAACAGAAATGGAGATTTGTTTTGA
>ENA-ORRL01002464-ORRL01002464.1-human-gut-metagenome-genome-assembly--contig:-NODE-2464-length-10999-cov-3.610289_pt1 | contig 10999 bp, 8 predicted proteins | sample MGYA00242175_ERZ509134 | MGnify/ENA primary metagenome ERZ509134 (study PRJEB26280, sample SAMEA2338660) | human gut metagenome | biome: human gut; feature: human-associated habitat; material: faeces... | reverse complement strand
GCGCCTGCCGATCTGGGCCTGTCCGACGTCACTGTGAAGTACGTCTATGGCGGTCAGTTCTTCGGCGATGCTGACATCACTGCTGTTATGGATACCTGGTATGCAAACGGCACTGAGGTCGTCTTCGCCTGCGGCGGCGGCATCTACACCTCCGCTGTTGACGCTGCCAAGAAGGCGAACGGCAAGGTCATCGGCGTTGACGTTGACCAGGCTGGCGTGATTGCAAACTATGCGGGTGTTGACGGCCTGACCGTTACCTCCGCGATGAAGGGCCTGTACCCCGCTACTTACGACACGCTGAACGACGTCATCATCAACGGCAACTGGGCAAACTATGTTGGCAAGATCGCAACGCTGGGCCTCGTCTCCGCGGACGATCCCGAAGCGAACTACGTTCAGATCCCGATGGGTGAGGGCACGCAGTGGTCCGACAGCTTCACGCAGGACGACTACAAGGCGATGGTCGCTGATATGTACAACGGCGTCATCACCGTCAGCAACGACATCAGCAAGACTGCTTCCGACTTCGCTACCGTCATCACGGTTGACGATCAGGGCGCAATCAAGGGCTAATTCGTTCAAACTGACAATCAAGTCCTAATAAAAGGGGGACGGACAACAGTCCGTCCCCTCTTTCCATATCAGATATTTCCCATCAAGGAGGAATCGCCATGGGTAAGACCATCGGCATTTTAGGCGGCATGGGACCGCTTGCAACGGCGGATTTGTTCCGCAAGATCACGCTTCTGACAGATGCAGCCTGCGACAACGAGCACATCCGCGTCTATATCGATTCCAACGCTCGCATTCCAGACCGCACGGCAGCGATTTTGTCCGGCGGGCCGGATCCTGTGCCGGAAATGGCCTCGGCTCTGCGCTCGTTGGAGCGCTGCGGCGCGGACTGCGTTATCATGCCGTGCAACACCGCGCATTATTTCCTTCCCCGCCTGCAGGCCATGACAAGCCTGCCGTTTCTCAGTATGCTCGAGGCTACGGCGAAGACATGCGCAAAGGATTTTCCCGGCCAGACCGCTGCAATCCTCGCAACGAAGGGCACGCTTGCAACCGGCCTTTATGAAAAGGCGCTGAATGCACAGGGCGTGCACTGTCTTGTGCCGGACGAAGGCGAGCAGGATGTGCTGATGCACCTGATCTACGATGTTGTGAAGGCATCCAAGCCGCTTGAACCGGAGCAGGGTGCATGGCAGGCGCTTCTGGACGGACTTCGCGCGCGCGGCGCGGACTATTTTATCCTCGGCTGCACGGAATTGCCTATTATCGCCGATACTTTGCCGCAGCCCGGGCCATTCGTTGACCCGACGGCAGAGCTTGCGAAGGCTGCTATCCGCATCTGCGGCTACAAAGTCAAGGGCGAATGAACCGGCAAACAGACAACAGGCTTCCCATCGAACGGGTTTGATGGGAGGCCTGTTTTTGCTGTGTATAAGCACCATATTACAGCGTGAGCGTATGGTATACGTCGCCGGAAAGCGTTTTCCACTGAAAAACGCCGTCTTCCAGCGTCAGATAGCCGCGTGCGGAGCCGTTTTTCGGAATGGAGACAGAGCCGGGGTTCAAATAGAAGTTTTCCTCGCCGAACGGCTCCCACGCGGGTACATGTGTATGGCCGTGCAGGAGAATATCGCCGGGGCAGAGCGGCGGCAGGTGCGCGGTGTTGTAGACGTGGCCGTGCGTGGCGTAGATTAGCCGGTTTCCAACCGGGAAGATGCTGTAATCGGCCAGAATCGGGAAGTTCAGCACCATCTGGTCAACCTCCGTGTCGCAGTTGCCGCGGACGCAGAAGAGCCGGTCTCGCCGTTCGTTGAGCATGGCCAGCACCTGTTTGGGGGCATATTCGTCCGGCAGATCGTTGCGCGGGCCGTGGTAGAGAATGTCACCCAGAAGCAGGAGCCGGGCTGCTCCTTCCCGGTCAAACGCGGAAAGCAGGTCACGGCAATAGCCTGCCGCGCCGTGGATATCCGATGCGATCATGAGTTTCATAAACAGTCCCTCCTCAGCATTTTGCGAGATCCTTTACGACCTCACCCGCAATGATCAGCCCTGCCACAGACGGTACGAAAGCCGTGCTGCCTGGGATATCGCGGCGTTCGGTACACTTGTGCTTGGCGCCCGGCGGGCAGATGCAGTGGCTGCGGCAGCTGATGGACATGTCTTCAATGGGCCTGGTCGGAATTTCGTCAGAATAGACGACCTTCAGATGCTTCACGCCGCGTTTTCTGAGCGCCGTGCGCATCACGCGCGCCAGCGGGCAGCCGCTGGTCTTGTAGATATCGGCTACGCGAAAGCGGGTCGGGTCGAGTTTGTTGCCCGCGCCCATGCAGCTGATGATGGGGACGCCCGCCTTCTGCGCCTCCAGAACCAGCGTGACCTTGGCTGTTACGGTATCGACGGCATCGACCACATAGTCGTACGTCGAAAAATCAAACTGATCCGCCGTCTCCGGCAAATAGAAGCACTGGTGCACGCGCACATCGCAGTCCGGGTTGATCTCCAGAATGCGGTCGCGCATGACCTCAACCTTGTATTTGCCGACGGTCTTGCGTGTGGCAATGATCTGCCGGTTGAGGTTCGTCAGGCAGACCTTGTCGTCATCGACAAGATCAAACGCGCCGACACCGCTGCGCACAAGCGCTTCACAGACATAGCCGCCCACGCCGCCGATGCCGAACACGGCCACATGCGCACCCTTCAGCTTTTCCATGGCCTCCGCGCCGAGCAGAAGCTGCGTTCTCGAAAATTGATTGAGCATAAGTCCCTCGATTACATATAGAAGTTATAGGCTTATCATAAAGACAGGACTACACACTGTCAAGGGATTTGCAGCGCTTTTGGGCAGATTTGTGAAAATAAACCGTGACATTTGGCGCGCTTTCGTTTAAACTGAAAGTAAGCAGGTACGCGGAAGCGTCCGCGCATCACAAACAAAAAGGGGAGAATCGTTTTGAAGGAACGCTATAAGCCTTTGCTGACGCCGTGGAAGATCGGCAAGGTCGAGATCAAGAACCGCATCGTGCTCACCAGCATGGGCGGCACAGACCTGTTCGGCTGGATGGAATGGAACCATTTTGACAAGGACGGCGCACGCTTCATTCTGGAGGTTGCGAAAAACAACGCCGGTCTTGTCCTGCCCGGTTGTCAGCCGGTGTATAACCCAATGTACGGCCAGTGGCTGCACAAGAACAAGAAAATGTACGACGATCTGGCAAAGTGGATGCCGGAATTCCACAAGACGGGCGCGAAGTTGTTCGTGCAGCTGACGGCGGGCTTCGGCCGCAGCTTTACCGTGTCCGAGATGATGGAAAAGCTTTATAACAATCCCGTGCTGCGTGTGCTGTCGAAGCCGGTCATGGATCTCGACAAGATCACGGCCACGGCCAGTCCGTCACCCAACAGGTGGTCGGACAAGCTGCCGTCACGCGAGATGACGAAGGAGGAAATTCAGGAGTTCATTGACTCGTTCGCCAAGAGTTCCAAACTGCTCAAGGACGCGGGCGTTGATGGCGTGGAGGTTCACGCTGTCCATGAGGGCTATCTGCTCGACCAGTTCACGCTCCACTACGTCAACAAGCGCACGGATGAGTACGGCGGCAGTCTGGAAAACCGCTACCGCTTCGCCGCTGAGATCGTCAAGGCCATCAAGGCCGCCTGCGGCCCGGATTTCCCGGTGTCGCTGCGCTATTCCGTCGTCTCGAAGACCAAGGGCTTCCGGCAGGGCGCGCTGCCCGGCGAGGACTACGTCGAAGCAGGCCGCGACATGGCCGAGTCCGAGATCGCTGCAAAATTCCTGCAGGATGCGGGCTATGACATGCTCAACTGCGACAACGGAACCTATGACGCGTGGTACTGGGCGCATCCGCCGGTGTATATGCCTGAAAACTGCAATCTGGCCGAGGTCGAGCATATCAAAAACTTCGTCGATATCCCCGTCGTCTGCGCGGGGCGCATGACGCTGGATGCCGCAGCCGAGGCCGTCGCTGCAGGAAAACTTGACGGCGCGGGCTTTGCTCGCAACTTCCTGGCTGACCCGGAATGGTTTACCAAGGTGCTCGAAGACCGCGAGGCCGATATCCGCCCGTGCATTCTCTGCCACAATGGCTGCTTCAACATGTGCCACTATAAGGGCGTGCCGAACGATCAGGATTTGAGCGACTCTCTGCATCTGGCGCGCTGCGCGGTCAACGCGGAGATGATGCAGTGGGACAAGCACTATATCAAAAAGACGAATGAGCCGAAGACTGTTCATATCGTCGGCGGCGGCATCGGCGGCATGGAGGCTGCCCGCGTGCTGACGCTGCGCGGCCATAAGCCGATTATCTATGAAAAGTCCGGTGTGCTTGGCGGCACGTTCATTGCGGCCTCGTCCGAAAGCTATAAGGGCAAGCTCCGTGACCTTCTGACATGGTACCGCCGCGAGATGGAAAAGCTTGGCGTTGAGGTCCGGCTGAATACGGAGGTCAAGGAGATCGAATCCTTTGGCTCCGATCCCGTGATCATCGCCACCGGCTCGACCCCGCGCGTGCTTAAAAAGGTTCCCGGCCATGAGAAGATGCTCGAAGCCTGCGAGTATCTGCTCGGCGCGCCAGTGGGTGAAAAAATCGCCGTCGTGGGCGGCGGTCTGACCGGCTGCGAGATAGCATATGAACTCGCATTGCAGGGCAAGGACGTTACGATTGTCGAAATGAAGGACGATCTGGTGTCCCAGAAGGGCGTCTGTCTTGCAAACAGTTCGTATCTGCGTGAGTGGTTTGCGTGGAAGCAGGTTCCTGTCTATCTGGAAACGACGCTCCGCGAGGTCAAAGACGGCTCCATTGTCTGCGCAGCAAAGGACGGCTCCTCCGTCGAGATCCCGTGCGACACCGTCATTTCCTCCGCCGGCTATATCTCCACGCCGCTCGTCGAGGAGAAGGGCCATAAAAACGTCCAGCTCGTCGGCGACTGTCTGCGCGTCGGAAACCTCCGCTCCGTCGTTTGGCGTGCCTATGAGGCTGCCATGAAGATCTGAGTATAACAGCACAAAGAGGCTGTCCCGCACGTATCCGGGGCAGCCTCTTTTGATCGGTTCTGCGTTCGGACAGGATCAGTCCGGCCAGAGGCGTTCTTCGTAGACGCCGGCGGCCTTGAGCGCACAGATCGCTTCCTTGACGGAGGCCAGATCCTCGCGGTAGGTCACGCCGTGCCATACCTCCTCGCAGGGCAGCACGCGCACGCGCGCTGTCCCTTCCTCCAACTGCTGGTTTACGACACTCGGGAGGTAAAACTCACGCTTCAGCGGATCCAGCGGAACCTCTTTCTCAAAAAACGCACCAAGCCGTGTCCAGAACTCCGAAACAGTCGGCTGGGTAAAGCCCCAGATGTTCATGGAGACAATGGTATCGCCCGGCAGATCGACAAAGTGTTCGCCGTCCTCGGTATAGGCGGCGTGGTCGCCACGCTGGTAAATCTTTGTCCGCTCGGTGATGCCCATGAGCATGCCGTTTTGGACCTCGCACACGCCGCGCGCCACGGAGCCGAACTCCGTCACGGTATTGCGCACCCGATAGCCGACCATGGCGTAGCAGTGCTCGTCGTCGTTCGTACGCAGAAACTCATAGATCTCGCTGAATGCTGTGCGTCCGTAGAAGTCATCGGAATTGATCACGGCAAACGGCCCGTGCAGCACGTTCCGGCAGCAGGCAATGGCCTGTCCCGTGCCCCACGGCTTGACACGCCCGTCCGGGACAGTGCAGCCCGCCGGGATATCTGTCAACTCCTGATAGACATATTCCACGTTAAAAAACCGCTCCATGCGGTTTCCGATGCGTTCACGAAAGAGCGCGTCGTGTTCGCGCTTGATGATAAAGACAAGATCGCGGAACCCCGCGCGTCTTGCGTCGTACATCGAAAAGTCAATGATGCTGTGCCCCTCCTTGTCAACGGGCTCCATCTGCTTGAGCCCGCCGAAGCGGCTGCCCATTCCAGCGGCCATAATGACAAGTTTCGGTGCTTGATTCTGCATGTGAAATGCCTCCTGCAAGTTACTGCCTCTATCGTATCGGTTCCGACAGAAGATTGCAAGCCCTTTTCGCAGGAAATTTTGCTTCCGACACGAATGGCTTGCGAGCGGCGCGCATTTGTGGTACACTATGTAAAATCTAGGTTAAATCCAAATATGAAACGGGGTGAATGATATGCGTCTGTCTTCTCTGATTGCCAATGCCAGTCCGGTTGCGGGCATCATTATCTCCGTCGCGCTGATGCTGTTTTCCGGATTTGCGATGACGCGGCTGACGAAGCTTGCGCGGCTGCCGAACGTGACCGGTTATATTCTTGCTGGTATTCTCATCGGGCCGTATGTGCTGAATCTCGTGCCGCAGCGTATCATTGACGGCACAGATTTTCTTTCCGATATTGCCCTCGCATTCATTGCGTTTTCAACGGGCGAGTTCTTTAAGCTTCCGGTCTTGAAGAAAAGCGGCATGAAGGTCGTCTGGATCACGGTCTTCGAGGCGGTTCTGGCTTCGGTGTTCATTTTTATCCTGACATATTTCATTCTTCGGCTTGATCTTGCGTTTTCCATCGTGCTTGCAGCCCTCGCTTCGGCGACGGCACCGGCATCCACAATGATGACCATCCGGCAGACTGGCGCAAAGGGTGATTTCGTCGATACGCTTCTGCAGGTCGTGGCACTGGACGACGTGGTGGGGCTGGTTCTTTATTCTATCGCAATTTCCATCGCGCTGGCTTCCTTAAGCGGCGTGAGCGGATTCTCGTTCGAGACGCTGGGAAATCCGGTGCTGCTGAATCTTCTGGTTCTGCTGCTTGGCAGCATATTCGGGCTTTTCATGAAGCTTCTCATGCCGCAGAAGCGCTCGAAGGATAATAAGTTGATCATCTCCGTCGCGCTGCTGTTCGCGTTCTGTGGTGTGTGCGCGCTGCTGGATCTTTCGCCGCTGCTCGGCTGCATGGTGATGGGCACGGTTTATACAAATATTGCGGACGATGATAAACTCTTCAAGCAGCTGAACTATTTCAGTCCGCCGCTTCTGCTGCTGTTCTTTGTCCGCTCCGGCATGTCGTTCCAGCTGGACGCGTTGATCTCTCCGGCTGGAGCCTTAGACGGCGTACCGCTGCTGGTGATTGGTGCAAGTTATTTCCTTGTGCGCATTCTTGGCAAATACGCAGGCGCATGGCTCGGATGCCGGCTTGTCGGAAAAGACAGGCTGGTGCGCAATTATCTGGGACTTGCGCTCATCCCGCAGGCAGGCGTAGCCATTGGCCTTGCGGCGCTTGGCGCCAGAACGCTTGGCGGCGCGATGGGCAGCGACCTGCAGACCGTTATCCTTGCTTCAAGCGTCCTATATGAACTCATCGGCCCCGGCTGCGCAAAGCTGGCGCTGTACTTATCCAAATCGTATTCGACAAAGCTGGAAGACGTCGTAGTCGTTGAGGAACTTACGGAAACAGGTGAGAAAAAGACCGACGTGCAGCTGCTCATCGAACGCATCCAGAAAATTCAGAAGGAACTTCCGGCACTGGACAGCGACATGTCGGAGGAAGAGGCCGCTTTTACCGAGGCGGCAGAGGAGCAGCTGGCCCAGACACAGGCGCAGCGCAGATTTTTCTATCTCAGGAGGTAAGAGCATATGAAAACAGATTGGATTGCGGGCTTTCTTGGCACATGGAGCACAGAACTGACGCTCGGCGCAATTTTGCTGCGTCTGGCGCTCAGTATGGCGCTGGCCGCCATCATCGGCTGCGAACGCTCGAGCAAGCGGCACTCGGCCGGTCTTCGCACGTTTATCCTTGTGAGCCTCGCGGGCACGGCCACGATGCTCATTGACCAGTATCTCATGGACGTTCTGCCCATCACAGTCCCGGTCCTCTCCGCGGCCGCCGTCATCGGCATGACGACCATCAGCGGCAACTCCATCCTCTTCAGCTCCAAAAACCAGATCAAGGGCCTGACGACCTCAGTCGGTCTCTGGTGCTGCGGGATCGTGGGGCTGGCGCTCGGCGCGGGGCTTTATACGCTGGCGCTGGTGCTGTTTGCAGCCCTGCTTTGCAGTATGTCAGGCCTGCCAGCGCTGGAGACGCACTTAAAAGACCGCTCGAACCACTTCGAGGTGCACCTGGAACTAAAAAACAAGCTTGATCTGCCGGATTTCGTCTCGACTGTCCGCGCGCTCGGTATCCGCATCGACGATATTGAGTCGAATCCAGCGTACTTGAACTCCGGTCTCAGCGTATTCACCGTCTCCTTTACCGTTGACAGTGCGGAACTTAAGCAATACAAAAAGCACGGCGAGATCATCGAGGCGCTCCGATCGCTGGATTATGTGTATTATATTGAGGAAATGAACTGAGCGCAAAGAGCCGCCAGCGGTCCATCTTTTTCTCCCGAAAGAGAAAAAGATGGAGGAAAAACGTGCTTGGACGCGTTTTGTGCGCGCTGCGGATACAATTCTGGAAAGAACCAGTTTTTGTATTTTTGAAAGACTTACAGATATACGAAAAGCCTCCCCTTGCCGCATGCTGTGCGGCAAGGGGAGGCGGCATTTTCGGAGCAAGGGCGGACGAGATAGTCAGCAGCGTGCGGAGCGGTTGGAAATATGCAGTGCAGATACCTTTCAGTCAGCCTCCTGCGATTTAAAGAAGAACCTTTGAAGTGAGAATATGCGTTAAAACAGCCGTACAAGAAGCTGGGAGACAAGGACGACTGCGATCAGGGCGATGGGGTAGGTTGCGGCATAGGCGGAGGCGACATTGCTCGTTCCGGCGACGTGGATGAGCGTGCCGAGGGCGGGCGTGGAGGTCATGCCGCCGGTGATGGAGCCGAGAATGTTCAGCAGGTTCATCTTCAGCACATGCTTGGCGACGACATAGCCCATGACCATCGGCAGAAGCGTCATGAAAATGCCGTAGACGAAGTAGATGGGCTTGAAATACCGCACGAAACTCATGCCGCCGGAGACGCCTGCGCCAATGAGGAAGACCATAAGGCCGAGTTCCCGGAACGTTTCCAAGACCTTCTGGCTCGGCATAAGATCGGCCCGGCCAATGTGGCCGAAGTGACCGAATACCAGCGAGACGAGCAGTGCGCCGCCTGTTGTGGTGAGCGAGAAGAAGTTGAAGAACTTTATCGAGCCCAGCAGAATACCGAACACAGCCGCAACAGCAAAGGGCGTGAAGCCGAAATCGTCAAACTCCAGCAGCTTTCCCTTGAACTTGGCAACGTCGCCTGTTTCCACATGCGTAATTTTTTTGCGTTCCTCATCCAAATCTGCATGAACGACGCGCGGCATCAGCTGCACAAACAGCACAACGCCGATGACGCCGAACAGATACGCGATGCCGTAGCCGACCGTGACTGCGTCCTGATACTGGGCTGCAACAGCCTCTTTGGTGGCCGAGAACGCCGGGGTCGAGGTCAGACTGCCTGCGAGCAGGCCGGAGATCATAGCCGTAAGCTGGTTCGGGTCGTAGCCAGGCTGCCCGGCTTCAATCGCACGGCCGACGAGCAGACACAAAACTGCCGTAATGCCGCCGGAAAGAATGATCACGACGCCGAGCAGCACATAGGACTTGAAGTTGTGCTTCATGTTCTTGAAGAAGTTCGGGCCCGCGATAAAGCCGACCGAGGTCACGAAGAACACAAGGCCCAGATTTTCGATGATCTTCAGCGCCTGCGAGGCGTAGTTGATCTCTTCAATGACAAATTTGGAATTGAAGTGCGTTCCGGAGAACGCGCCGTAAATCAGCGCGATCACGAAAACGCCTGCCGTGCCGAGGCTGATGCCCTTGATGGTGATGCGCCCGAGCAGATACCCGACTGCCGCGATTCCGAATACGGAAAGCATCAGAAAATTCGCGGCATTGATGGTTGCACTCATCTCTTTTCTCCTCTATTTTACCTTATTTTTCTGCGGGATGGATCTTTCTGGCGTAGTCCGGCAGCAGCTGCGGGGAAAGGCGGTGATCCGTTACACCGGCCTGCTGCTTTTCGGCTTCAAACGCGGCGACGTGGTCAAGCGTCAGCGTACCGACGTTCACGGACTTTGCCTTTTCTGCGGCATGCTGGCCCGCGTTGCGGCCAAAGACGATGACGTCAAGCAGACTGTTGCCCATCAGACGGTTGCGCCCATGGATGCCGCCTACGACCTCGCCTGCGGCAAACAGGTTTTCCACATCCGTCTGGCCATCTGCCGTAATGTGCAGACCGCCGTTTTGATAGTGCAGCGTCGGATAAACCAAAATCGGCTCTTTCCGGATATCAATGCCGTGCTTTGCGAACATGCGCATCATGGCCGGGATGCGCTTTTCAATCGTGCCCGCGCCGTTTTTCAGTTCGATCATCGGCGTGTCAAGCCAGACCGCCTGCCCAGCGGGAGTCTTGATGCCCTTACCGCGCTCGGTGCATTCACGGATGATGGAGGCAGCGGCCACGTCGCGCGTTTCGAGCGGGTTCATGAACACCTCACCGTCCGCGTTCACAAGCATTGCGCCGACAGAGCGCACCTTTTCCGTGACCAGCGCGCCGTAGATCTGCGCGGGATAGGCCGCGCCTGTGGGGTGGTACTGAAGTGTATCGGGATAAAGCAGCTTCGCGCCCGCGCGGTAGCCGAGCACAAGGCCGTCGGCTGTTGCACCGTAGTGGTTCGAGGTGGGGAAGCCCTGATAGTGGAGCCGTCCTGCGCCGCCGGTGGCAAGAATGACGGTTTTCGCCTTCGCAACCAGCAGTTCCTTCGTCTCCATGTTCAAAAGCACCGCGCCTGCGCAATGGCCGTTTTCATCCTTGATGAGTTCGACGGCGGAGGTAAAGTCAACGACGGGAATGCCTCGATTGAGAACCTCGTCGCGCAGCGTGCGCATGATCTCGGCGCCGGAATAGTCCTTGGCTGCGTGCATGCGCTTGCGGGACGTGCCGCCGCCGTGGGTGGTGATCATGGTGCCGTCGGGCGCTTTGTCAAATTCCACACCGAGCCCGGACAGCCACTGAATA
>ENA-ORRL01002463-ORRL01002463.1-human-gut-metagenome-genome-assembly--contig:-NODE-2463-length-11001-cov-6.012973_pt1 | contig 11001 bp, 10 predicted proteins | sample MGYA00242175_ERZ509134 | MGnify/ENA primary metagenome ERZ509134 (study PRJEB26280, sample SAMEA2338660) | human gut metagenome | biome: human gut; feature: human-associated habitat; material: faeces... | reverse complement strand
TGCAGATAGTATAACAGGCAAATGTCCGAGAATTGTTACAAGGACAAATATATTTATTATTTTACAGCTTTTTTCTGTGTACTGCAATTTTATATAAAGAAAGGACAGCAGTGTCAAATTGCTGTCCTTACGGCTTATTATAGCTGGTAGTGTATAAGCGTGGGTTCATCATATTTGGTGTGGTATCTTTAACTATGGGAAACTCCTGTCTCCCAACGAGATACAGTTCTTCCAGATACATTTAGATTTTCCGCAAATTCTTCCTGTGTAATTCCCTTTTCTTTACGAAGTTCTTTCAAAAAACTTCCTATTTTCTTTTGGTTCATATTAGCTGCCTCCTTTCTCATCAACAGAATAACTTAATGAGCAAATATACAACACGACACAAAACGAGAGAATGCCGTATTTACGCTATTAGACAAATCTGTCTAGTATTATTTATATTGATTTTAGCCTCAAAAACTTAAATTTCACGAACTAACTACATTGTCAAAAAATTCATTACAAGATTCACCATTATATCTTTTTCTTCTGGTCTTGACTCTGCAATCATAAGCGTAATCGCAACCAATGCTCCATCACTGATTATCTTACTATCATCTCTATACAAGGCATTATTCCGAGCAAGAAATCAAGATTATATATCTTGGGTTTTCTTCCTCCAGAACTTTTGTCGGAAAAACCGACAGAAGTCTCATCTAATTCTCCTGAAGAAAGAATATTGGAAATATGCTCACTCACTGTAGCATGCTTAACATCAAATAATTAATCGCATCTTCAACAGTCATACATGTAGCACACTCCTACAAATTTCCGATTTTTATATCAGAGGGAGAGATGAAGGAACAGTTATCAACAGGGTTGTGTTTGAAGGGTATGTAGATGATGATGAGATAATGATGTGTGACAACATCTTTAATGCCATGGAGAAAACAGAAATAGAGCGCGCAGATGTAAGAAAACCCAAAAGAAGCATGGTGAACTGATATGGCAAAAAAGAATGACAGAAAAGAATACAATAAACTGAAGAAAAAGAAAGCTGACAATAAAAAACAGCAGGAACAGTGCCAGTCAGAGATAGATGTGCTTGATGAGAAAATAGAGAGGCTGAAAGCGGCATACAGGAAGCTGGATGATGCCAAGGAGGCTATTGATGATATCAAGCATAACCAGAGGAATATGATAAATTCAGACCTTTATCAGTGCATGTGGACAGGCAGCAATGCACAGGAATGTTATGATTCATGTGAGAGCGGAAATTTATATACAGCTTATGACGGATATGTGTCAAATATAGATGCAGCTGAGGATGCCATCAACTGGGAAATAAATACACTAAAAGAAAAAATGAATGAAAAATATGGTGTGCTTTCAGGACTTGTTAACGCATGGGATGATCTGTGCACGAAAATACAGAATTTTTTCAATTAATAAAAGGGAGAGGAGAAATACGAAGATGGAAATCAGCCTTGATAATATGCAGGTATCTTTTATGACTGCCGGTATAAAAACAGCTTCTGATTCTGTAAGTCTCACAGCGGCAGAGACAGAAATCAAAAGCAGATCTGAAGCAATGGACAAATTTCAGGAAGAATACAGGCAGCTGAAAGCCTTTGTGAAAGATTACAGAGATACTTTAAATAATGATCTGGCAAAAATAGACCTGATAATAAATGCAATAAATGAAAATGACAGAAAACAGGGAGATTATATTAAAAATGGTATTGGACTATCAGATACAGCTGTGATACCATAAAACTAGGAGATGAAAATGGAAGGGTTTCAGATAAATTATACGGATCTCAGCGATCTGTTCTGGGAATATAAGCGAAAAATTGAAAATCTAATTGAAAATATTGATAACTGCATAGAAAGAATCAATATGTTTACGGAAAATGCAGTATTTACAGGAAAAACCGGAGACGCAGTAAAGAGTTATCTTGGTGAAGCACATATAACAATCCTGTCAGGCATTAAAGTAACTGCACAGACACTGCTTGACAATATGGCAGCATACAAGGATGGATACCGTGCCATTGATAGCTCGACGAACTTCAAACTGGATGAAGAAGCAATACAGGAATTCAGGAAAAAGCTGGCATCAAACTATGAGGATACTGATGAGTATACGGGCAAAATAAGAAGTGCACTTTCAGAAGTATCGGACATATCTGATGTGGGCATGCCGGACAGTAACGGAGTATTTGATATCCATGAGCAGATGGACAGCGACCTTATAAAGCTTGTCTCAAATGTAAACAGCTACGAGAGGGAAAATGTGGTACGGCTTGAAAATTCAGTAGAGCTGCTTCTGGAAAATCTGCAGTCATGTCTTTCAAAAATAGGCCTTAGCCAGGGTGCGATTGAGAGCTATGAAACAGGCAGTTTTATCACAGGTAAAGATGCAGGTACCTTGAACACGGGCATTAAAATATTTGGAGACCTGCATGAGAAGAATAAAGAAGCATACGATGAAATCTATGAGACAGAACAGAAGATAAAGGATGAAGCCGAAAAGAGAAAGACACAGGGAATCTGGAGGACGGTTGGAGGAGCAGTACTAATTGCGACGGGTGTAGCATGCATAGTGCTGACAGGAGGTGCTGCAATACCAATAGTAGCTGACGTTGCAGTAGCAGTAGGAAGCGGAACAGCAGTATTCGGAGCTGCAGATGCCATAGAGGGCACTCAGGATATTTATTATGGAAGCACAGGTGACATTGACAGCACGGCAGTAAACGGCATAAAGGATGACCTGTTTCAGGGAAACGAGGACGCATATTATCTGACAGAAAATGCCTTTGCATTTGCGGCATCCGCAATGATTCCAATCGGACAGGCATCCACAGCGGGAAATCTGACATTCAAAAGCACAGCAACAATAGTTGCCAAAGAAGGCATCTCAATGGGAGCCGGAGCCGGTGCGCAGAAGATAACCACAGATGTGACAGGAAATGATACAGCAGGAATGGTTGCCGGTATGGTTGCAAGTGGAGTAACTGCAAAGGGGCTGAATGGAATTGAAGCAGAGGCGAACAAGCTGGCGAAAGCCCCAAAAGGGATTGATGGAGTAACCGAGGGAGTCGGAAATTTAGCGGAAGATGTTGGGAAAGTTGTTGAGACCAGCTATGGGAAGTCAAGTGGAAAATATGATACTACAGCAGATTTTCTGACTAATATTGAAAATCGAAATGGAAAATTTTATACAGATAAAGCCACAATAGATAAAATTGGACAGGTTGAAGCTAGAGGAGAAGATTTTTCACCGTTGAATAAAAGGATAATGAGTTCCCGTGCATCTACTGAAGGAGGAACTTCTGTTGTATATAAATATAGTGATGAATTAGGAACAAAATATTTGATTCATGAAGTTACAGATGCCAGGGGATATATTATTCACAGAGACTTTGATGCTGTAAGAATTTCATCGGGACAATTGATAAACAAGGGACATTAGTTAGGAGGTTAATATGTATCATAATGAAATGGAAAAAATAATAGAAAAAGTAGTAAAAGGTGATATAGATAAAAATGTATTAATGGAATATTTAATTGACGATTTTGATTGTGAAAAAATATATGACTCAGATGAGGAACTGATAACAGATGCTTTTTTTACATTAAAACATTATGCCAGTGGCGAAGAAGAGGTTAGCAAAGATGAGTGGATGTATTTCTTAGAGTGTTTAGCAGGAAAACGTGAATATAATATGGAAACAAAAATGAGCATCACAACTAAGCCTCCCCACAGGCAGGCTTAAATCATAGTCTTACTACCAGACATTAACAAAAACTTTTAGGCTCATAAGGCTTACTATCCCGTAATACTGCATAGATTACGGAGGTAAGCTTTCTTGCTACAGCTCCTGTGGCAGTTAAGTGATGTTTACCTTGGTCACGTTTCTTTTTGTAATATGCATTCAACGGACTGTTATGGAAAGAACAGGTAGTTGCAGCGAGAAAAATGGCATGCCGTAAGTAAGGTGAACCCCGTTTGGACATGTGATTATGAGTGCTGCTAAATTCACCGGATTGTCGTACAGTTGGATCAATACCTGCAAAGGCAACTAAGGCAGATGAACTCTTAAATCTGTTTATATCACCGATTTCAGCAAGAATGGTTGCAGCAGCAATCATGCCTATTCCGGGAATGGTATGAAGATAACAATCAAACTTCTCGTAGTACTCAAGAATCTGGCAGTCAAGAGCTTCAATCTGCTTATCAAGAAAATTCATTCTGTCAATGAGCTGTTTTAACTGGAAAGAGAAAGCATCCTGTGCTATCTTAATACCAAAGGTATCAGCTGCAGCTTCTTTGATGGAAATGGCTTTAGCTCTGGTAAGTCGGTTGTGGCTCTTATCTTTTATGATTTCAAAGAGCTCATCTATTGGTGCATTCTCAATGTTCTCAGGGGTGAGGTATTTTTCAAGAATGCCCATGGATGTGCTCAGCCAAAGAGAAGAAAACTGTTTTTCATACTCTGGGAAGATCTGCTCCATAATCGTGCTGATGCGGAGTTTTATTTCGGTTCTGGAAGAAATCACAGAATCACGGTAACGGCATAACTGCCGCATAGCAAGAATGTTTTCGTCTGCCATAGAAGTGGTGGTAAACTGACCGAATCGTATCACTTCTGCAATTAAAAAAGAGTCAATTGAATCGTTTTTGGTTTGTCGTATATACATTTTTCTCAAAGAATCAGACTGGATAGGATTGATTACATAGATGGTATATCCTTTTGCTTTTAGAAATGAATAAATGGGATACCAGTAATGACCTGTAGCTTCCATGCCAAATACACAAGGGGAATTACCGATGTTTTTGAAGATAAAGCTCATAAGAGAATCTGCACCTTTGTGTGTAGTTGCAAAGCGAAGAGAACGGCCGATTTGTTTGCCTTTAGGTGAAACAATGGATGCTTCATGATGATTTTTGCCAATATCAATGCCTACGATGTACATAATTGAAATCCTTTCTAATGTGAATTGTAAGTAGATAGAATCCTCACTTCAATGCGGGTTACAATCTGGTTAGATATACGAAGTACAGCACAAATGCTGCCAACATCCAGCTAATACGCAAAATCCTGCAAAGCAGAGGGAGCAGTCTCAATGAACGAAGTCACAAGTGCTTCAAGAGTGGTGACGCACACCTCTATCTATTACAGGATAATTGTGAAATAGGAATAAAAGAAAAGCAATAGATAGAAAAAGACTGCTTTGATTCCTATGTGTATAGCATACCAGAGTGGTAAAAAGACTGGTACTGTATGGGATAATATTACTAGTACAGCTGATAATATGCCTGCTACTAAAATACCTGCCACATTTAAAATTGATTTGGATGGAAACATTAATTATGTGAATCCTGAAACAGGAACGAACACATTATGGACAAATTCAAATGCAACTAAACATATGGGTGAGTATGTAAGTAGATTTGGAGATGAAAGTTGGAGCATTGGTACTCGAAGTCAAGCGATGTTAGAAAGTTATTCTGCATCACTTAATAAAGCAATGGAAACAATAGGCACAGAGACACCTGGAAGATATTTTGGAACATATGGCAATTGGGAACTTGGCATTAATACTGAGACTGGTGTAGTATATCATGCAAGGATGATTAATTAGGAAGGTGAAAAAATGAAGTTTGAAAAAGTATTTAATAATATGCATGTGTAATTTACAGAAAGTATTTTTCAAACGCGCTCTAGCTCCCTAATCTCCGAAGGAGATCCCCAAATGCTTCGCCTGAAGTACAATCTGGTCATCAGGAGAAACATATTTTAATTTTCCAGCAACTTCAGATAATGGAACCTTTTTTGTATCTCCATCAACGATACCAACCATATAGCCATACTCTTTATTAAGGATCAATTCAGCGGCATATGCTCCAACTCTTGTAGCAAGTACACGGTCGTAAGCACAAGGAGCACCACCACGCTGTGTATGTCCTGGAACGGTGACTCTGATCTCACGATTTGTTTTTTCTTCTAGTGCAGCTGCAATCTCATAAGCAACAGAAGGATATCTTCTTTCTGCAAGTTTTGCCTTATACTGTTTCTTCTTTAACTTCGCATCTTCTTTTGAAATAGCACCTTCAGCAACTGCGATAATCGAGAATTTCTTTCCAGCTGCAAAGCGGTTTTCTACAACTTCGGCTACTTTATCAATATCATAAGGAATTTCAGGCAGCAGGATTACGTCAGCTCCACCAGCAATTCCTGATTGCAGGGTAACATGTCCGACTTTATGCCCCATAACCTCGATGATAAATACACGGCTGTGAGAAGAAGCTGTTGTATGGATTCGGTCGATCGTATCAGTTGCAATATCAACGGCACTCTGGAATCCGAATGTCATTTCAGTTCCCCAAAGATCATTGTCAATTGTCTTTGGAAGTGTTACAACATTTAAACCTTCTTCACGAAGCATATTTGCAGTTTTGTGAGTTCCGTTACCGCCAAGAACTACAAGACAGTCTAATTTATATTTGCGGTAATTACTTTTCATTGCCTCGACTTTATCAAGACCGTTTTCATCAGGGATGCGCATCTTTTTGAATGGCTGTCTGGAAGTTCCAAGAATTGTACCTCCACGGTTTAAGATTCCAGAAAAATCATCTGGTGTCATACGGTCAGCAATATCGTAGATCAGACCTTTATATCCATCGCGGAAACCATAGATCTCCAGATCATTTCTCTTTACAATTAAACCTTTTATTACACCACGCATGGCAGCATTCAATGCCTGACAGTCGCCGCCACTGGTTAAAATTCCAATTCTTAACATGAATTTATCTCCCTTCTGGTTTTATATTTGTATTTAAACCATCTAACATTAGTTAACTACTATTTTAACATATAATTATATACAAAAATTATAAAATTTAGTAAATAAAACGTTAAGAAAGCGTAAAATCTGATAAAAAGATAAGATCATGATCTTTGTTTTCGTACAATCAAAATATCCGATAAAACAGATTAAGAAAATATAAAAATGTGCATTGAAAATAAATAAAAAACCAGATAATATAAATATAGAAAGTCACATATGAAATGTGGCATATTCACGATGGAGGAAGCCAGATGAAAAGTGATCGTTTTTTAATAAAAGCAGCAGAACTTTATTACCGTGATGGATTATCGCAACAAGAGATTGCGAAAAAATTACATACATCAAGAACCAGTATTTCCAGAGCATTGATTCAGGCGAGAAATGAAGGGTATGTTCAGATCAGGATTCAATATCCTGAACAAAGTGATCTTGCATTGGAACGGAAATTAGAAGAAAAATATGGATTGACAGAAGCATTGATCGCTGTTCCGGCATATGAACAGTCATCGGATCAAGAAGTAGCGTTTCAAGCGGTAGACTATATTCTAAGAGTTTTGAAAAAAAACATGGTATTTGGAATGACATGGGGAAGAGCCATGCATGAATTTGTGGAGCAGTTGGCGAAAGATGAACGTCTTAGATCTCTTTCATTTCAGAATGTAAAAGTTGTTCCATTTCTTGGAACACCGGGAGCGATACAGTCAGATTCATGGAATACAACAACATATTCCAATACACTTGCAACGAAAGTCGGAAATTTATTACACTGTGCAAGTTATAACTTGTCTGCACCAATGTATGTGGAAGGTACAAAAGAAAAAGAGTTGATCGAAAGTATTGATGAAATTGCCAAAGTTCTTCATATGGCAGAAACAGCGGACATTGCATTGATCGGAATCGGATCGATGCAGGACGATTCTTCGATTATCAAGGCAGAAATACGGACAAAGGAAGAATACAAGGAACTAGTGAGAAAAGGTGCCGTTGGAGAAATCGTTGGAAGGATTTATGACAAGAATGGCCAGACGGTTGATGAGGATCTGAAAAGAAAAATGGTTGGAATTTCATTGGATAAGATCGCAAAGATACCAGTCAGAGTCGGAATGTCTTATGGAAAAGATAAGATTGAAGCAATCAAAGGTGCGATCGCAGGTGGATTAGTGAATGTGTTGGTAACAGATGTGCCGACGGCAGAGTTATTATTAAAATAATATAGAGATAAGAATATGAAGCTGATATGCAAATAAAAGTAAGCATATCAGCTTCTTTTTTATTGTAAAAATCTTGTAAATCAGCACTTTTTGTGTGATGGAAAAATAAAAAATTGTATTGACAAATAAAAACGTCGAATCTATAATAAAAAAATATCAAATGACAATGTACATGGTCAGATGACCATACAACACAAACAGAAAGGAAAAGGGATAAGCTATGAAGACAAGAGCAGTCAGACTTTATGGGGAATCAGATTTAAGATTAGAAGAATTTGATATGGGAGAACTGAAAGACGATGAGATCTTAATGGAACTGATCACTGACAGTGTCTGCATGTCTACTTACAAAGAATCTATTCAGGGAGCAAAACATCAGAGAGTCAACGATGATATCAGCGAACATCCGATCATCGTAGGACATGAATTTGCAGGAATCATTCGTGAAGTTGGGGCGAAGTGGAAAGATAAATATCAAGTTGGAACAAAATATACCATGCAGCCAGCGATCAATATCAAAGGTTCTATGGCAGCCATCGGATATTCTTATGAATACTGCGGAGGAGCAGCAACCTTTATCAAAGTTCCGCCAATTGTAATGGAAAAAGACTGCTTATTACCTTTTGATGAAAACAGTGCATTTTTTGAGGCATCACTGGCGGAGCCTATGAGCTGTATCATTGGAGCATTCCATTCTATGTACCACAGTGAACGTGGTGTTTATGAACATAAGATGGGAATTGTAGAAGGTGGAAAGAGTGCACTTCTTGCAAGCTGCGGTCCAATGGGATTAGGAGCAATCAGTTATATGTTAAATTGTAATCGTAAACCTTCTTTACTGGTGATCACAGACATTGATGAAGTAAGATTAAAAAGAGCTAGTGAATTATTTACAGAAGAATATGCCAAAGAACGAGGTGTTGAAATCCATTTTGTCAATACTGCGAAAGTCGATGACCCAGTGAAGACATTAAGAGATTTAACTGGTGGAACAGGATTTGATGATGTATCTGTATATGCACCAGTCAGACCAGTGATCGAGATGGCAGATGAGATTTTAGGATTTGACGGATGCTTAAACTTCTTTGCAGGACCAGTGGATCCAAAATTATCTGCGATGTTTAATTTCTTTGACGTACATTATAAGATGCACCATCTGGTAGGATCAAGCGGTGGGAATACCGATGATATGAAAGAATGTTTAAAACTTGCAGGAGAAGGAAGATTAGATCCAGCTGTTATGATCACGCATATCGGGGGAATTGATGCACAGATCGATACTGTATTGAATCTGCCAAAGATCCCAGGAGGAAAGAAACTGATGTATCTTGGAAAGAATCTTGAACTAACAGCAATTGAAGATTTTGAAGAAAAAGGAAAAACAGATGATAGATTTAAAGAATTAGCTAAGATTACAAAAGAACATAATGGATTATGGTCCAAAGAAGCAGAAGATTATCTGTTAGCTAATTTTTAAAAATGATACAAGTGAAACTTATAAAGTAAAATTTTAGAATGAATTTTCGGGAGGATGAAACAGATGTTAGTAAACAGTAAAAAGATGTTAGAAGAAGCCAAAATAGGACATTACGCAGTCCCAGCAGCCAACATTGTAAACCTTGAGAATATCAAAGGAGTGATCGAGGCGGCAGAAGAAACAAAACACCCATTGATGGTGTGTCTGGCGGAGGTACATACACCGACATTAGGTATTGAAGAAGCAGCAGCGATCGTAAAATATTACGCAGAAAAAAGTAACCAAGATATCGCGCTTCATTATGATCATGGATTTACGATCGAGTTGGTTAAGAAAGCTATTGATGTCGGATTTACCTCCGTTATGATTGATGGATCAAGCCTTCCATTTGAAGAAAATGTGGCAAAGACAAAAGAAATCGTAGCATATGCACATGAAAGAAATGTTACGGTAGAAGCTGAAATCGGACACGTAGGAGAAGGAGACAGCTATCATGTTGAAGGAAATACAATGTTAACAACATCAGAAGAAGCAAAGAAATTTGTAGAACAGACAGGAGTTGATTCCCTTGCAGTATCTATTGGAACAGCTCATGGAGAATACAAAGGAATTCCACATCTGAATTTTGAAAGATTACAAGAAATTGCAACCGAGGTTTCTATTCCACTAGTACTTCATGGAGGATCTGGTTCTGGAGATGAAAACTTATCCAAAGCAGTAGAACTTGGAATTGCGAAAGTAAATATCTGTACAGACTTATTAAATGCAGCAAGAGATAATACAAAAGATGGATATGCCGAAAGAAGTTACTATGATAGTGTAACACTTGCAAAAGATGGATTTAAAGATTGCCTGAAACATTATTACGAAGTATTCCATACAAAATAAACAAAAAGAAATGTGAAAACATACAATTCAATATTGACGAATCGCCATTTTAAGTGTTAAGATAACTTAGTATGATAAAAGCGAAGAAGGAGACAGTACTTCTATCATGAACGCAGGAGCGAGTCCGGGGCGGTGGAAGCCGGGTGTTAGTAAGATAAGAAGGAAGATCACTCCCAAGCTGCAGGCTGAATGAAGTAAGCTGTGCCGGTATCCTCCGTTAACGGGATAACATATGATAGTATGTGAAATAGGTGGTTTAGAAGCAACGGTGTTGTCCTATTTTTAGGACGGCACCTTTTTTATTTCCTATTTCATTAGATTTTCTAAGAAGTAAAAGGAGAGATGAAGATGTACAAGAAAGTATCATCTGACATGAACTTTGTCGATCGCGAGAAAGAGACCGTAAAGTTCTGGAAAGAAAACGAAATTTTTGAAAAGAGTATCGAAGAAAGAAAAGACGATCCGACATATACATTCTATGACGGACCACCAACAGCTAATGGTAAACCACATATCGGACACGTTTTAACTCGTGTTATCAAGGATATGATCCCGAGATACCGTACAATGAAAGGATATATGGTTCCA
>ENA-ORRL01002452-ORRL01002452.1-human-gut-metagenome-genome-assembly--contig:-NODE-2452-length-11018-cov-2.860987_pt1 | contig 11018 bp, 10 predicted proteins | sample MGYA00242175_ERZ509134 | MGnify/ENA primary metagenome ERZ509134 (study PRJEB26280, sample SAMEA2338660) | human gut metagenome | biome: human gut; feature: human-associated habitat; material: faeces... | reverse complement strand
CTCCTCTGTATCAGTGCGGAACGAAATCATGCTGCCCGCGCCGCGGCTCTGTTTTTGGTTGATCTCATAACCCGGATGCTCCGGAAGTCCTACATAGTAGACATCCGTTACTTTTTTCTGCTCTTTCAGCCAGCTCGCGATCTTCATCGCATTCTCCTGCTGCCGTTCCACACGCACTGACAGAGTCTTGATGCCGCGCAGGACTAAGAAAGAATCAAACGGAGAAAGTCCGCTTCCGATCGTCTTGAACAGATATCGGATCTGCTCTGCCAGCGCCTTGATCGGCGTACATAAAAATCCAGCCAGCGTATCATTGTGACCGCCTAAAAACTTCGTGCCGCTGTGGACAACCAGATCCGCGCCCTGCGCGATCGGATTCTGCAGATACGGGGACAGGAAGGTATTGTCCACGATCAGAAGCAGTCCGTGCTTCGTCGCCAGACGGCTCATTTCCGCCAGATCGGTCACCTGCATCGTCGGGTTGCTCGGTGTCTCGATGTAGAGTGCCTTCGTCTGATCCGTGATCGCCTTCTCAACCGCCTCCACATCGGCTGTATTTACATAGGAAAATGAAAAACCGCGCTTCTTTTCCAGTGCCTCAAAAATACGGACAGAACCGCCATACAGATCCTCGGTACATACAAAATGGCTGCCACTGTCAAACAGCTCCATCATCAGCGAGATCGCCGCCATACCGGATGTGCAGGCAACGGTATCAACCGCTCCTTCCAGCGCCGAAACAGTCTTTTCCAGCTCGTCTCTGGTCGGGTTGCTCTCACGCGTATAATTATGACCGGTCGATTCCCCAATACCCGGGTGAGCAAAAGTCGCCGTCTGGTAAATCGGTACTGAAACAGCGCCAAAAGAATGGTTTTTAGAAGTTTCCGGATCTCCGCAAATACAAGTTGTCTCTATCTGATAAGCCACGATGTCATCCTCCTGTGTCTATTTGCTATATCAGCAAATTTGTTTTTTATATAATTTTCTTATTTCATATTGTTTTAATTGGTTTATCAGTGATTGTAATGCGGAATTCCTACTTTGTCAATAGGAATTCCATACAGTCCGCCATTTTCCCGGGCGTTTTCCTTCCTCAGCGCAAAAACCTATCAAGGTACATTTTTTGTTTTTTCACAGAACGCACCTTCCAAACAATTCAAGTCGAACGTCCGTGAGACTTGGCGCGTGATTCTGGTCAGCGAAGCTGACATATTCTTTACAGAATCACTGCGCATCCTCGCGGAGCGTTTATCTCAGTCGGAGAATGGACTCCCACTGAGACAAATTTGCTATTACTCACCACCTGAAGAGGTGGGAGTCTTCTCGACTGAGATAAAAAAACGGTCAGAATCAATGACATCTTCCCACATTTCAGAAATATATCATCCATTCTGACCGCTTTAAATGGCTGCAATTCTCGCTCCCCTTACCAGTAGGTTTCACTTTTCATCAACCACACGCTAATTTCTACCAAATTACACTCTTAATTTCCTTTGCAGACTTCCTCTAGAAAATACCGGTGCACCGTCACATCCTCATTCAATTCCGGATGAAATGCCGTCGCAAACTGGTTTCCCTGTCTGGCTGCGACTATCTTTCCGTCCACTGTCGCCAACACCTTAACATTTTCCTGAAGCGAAGCGATGTACGGCGCGCGGATAAAAGTCATCGGAATCGTCCCCAGACCGGCAAATTCAGCCTCCGTGTAAAAACTTCCGAGCTGACGCCCGTAGGCATTCCGCACCGCCGACACATCCATCGTCGCAAAGCACGGCGTTCCGCCCTCGATCTCCTTGGCCAGAAGCAGAAGCCCCGCGCACGTTCCATACACCGGAAGCCCTGCCGCAATCTTTGCCCGAAGCGGCTCATAAAGCCCCAGCTCATCCAGGAGCTTGCGCATCGCGGTGCTCTCGCCGCCCGGCAGAATCAGTCCGTCCATCGGCCGCTCCAGATCCGGAAGCTGCCGGGTCTCAAACGCCTCTGCGCCCAGTTTCCGTACCCTGGCAATGTGTTCGGCAAAAGCGCCCGCCAGCACGCCTATCTGTTTTTTCTCCATCTTACTGTCCCCGCTCTGCCATCAAAATCGCAATCTCATTCTCATTGATACCAACCATCGCCTCGCCCAGATCCTCAGAAATCGCAGCAAGTAATTTTGCATCCTTGTAATTCGTTACTGCCTGCACGATCGCCGACGCACGTTTCTCCGGATTGCCTGACTTGAAGATACCAGATCCAACAAAGACTCCCTCTGCGCCCAGCTGCATCATCAGAGCCGCATCCGCCGGGGTAGCCACGCCGCCTGCCGAGAAATTGACAACCGGGAGACGTCCATTGTCATGTACATAGCGGAGCAGATGAACCGGAACTTTTAACTGTTTTGCTGCCTCGTAAAGCTCATCCTCACGCAGGTTCTGAACCCGGCGGATCTCCGAATTCATCGCACGCATATGGCGGACTGCCTGTACGACATCGCCCGTTCCCGGCTCGCCCTTGGTACGGATCATCGAAGCACCTTCCTCGATCCGGCGCAGCGCCTCTCCCAGGTCTCTCGCACCGCAGACAAACGGAACCTTGAACTGTGTCTTGTCAATATGGTACACATCATCCGCCGGAGATAATACCTCGCTCTCATCGATATAATCAATCTCGATCGCTTCCAGAATCTGCGCCTCCACAAAATGACCGATCCGGCACTTCGCCATAACCGGAATCGAAACTGCCTCCTGAATGCCGCGAATCATCTTCGGGTCACTCATACGGGACACACCGCCCGCTGCCCGGATATCCGCCGGAATCCGCTCCAGCGCCATAACCGCACACGCGCCTGCCGCCTCCGCGATCTTCGCCTGCTCCGGGGTTGTGACATCCATGATAACGCCGCCCTTTAACATCTGTGCCAGCTGTTTATTCAGTTCATAACGATTCTCTGCCATTTTTATTCCTCCCGTGGTTGAATATGATTTTTCTTTGTAAGCCAAGCGTCCTTACGATCCTTGCAATCAATACCCGAATCCACTGAATCATTCACAGGCAAGCGCCTCTTCTGCCTTTCTATTCTGCCTTGCGAAAAACAATTCACTGACATTCTGTATTTTTACATTCATTTCCGCATCAACTTAGTAGGAATTATAACAAAAACTGTACTGATTAAAATATACACTTTTAAATATTTTAATCAGTACAGTTTGTTCTTTTCTCAAATCTTATTCTATTTTTCTTTTATCTGCACAAACCGGAGCGCCCTGGCATTCCACCAACGCCACTCCACTTACCCATTTTTCAGCTTTCTGTTTGTGTCTACGCCTCTTCCGCCTCCAGCAGCGCCTGGTACACATCCCGCTTCGAAACCCCGCGGTCCTTCGCCACCAGCTTCATCGCTTCCTTGCGGCTGTTTCCCTGTGATTCATAATGTTCCATATGCTCTTCCAGGGACATCTGCTGCCAGCGCGCCTGATCCTCCGCCTCGATCTCCTGGACGGATTTTCCCTCGATGACGATCACGCACTCGCCCTTCGGCTCATTTTCCGTATAATACGCCACCGCCTGCGAAAGCGTCGTCCGGAACGCCGTCTCGTATTTCTTCGTCAGCTCCCGGCAGATGGACGCCTTTCTATCCCCCAGCGCCTCGTAAAGCTCCGTGAGCGTCCGCAGAAGGTGGTGCGGTGCCTCGTAAAGCACAATCGTGCGCGTCTCATTCTGAAGCTCTGCAAGCACCCGCTGGTGCTCCTTCTTGTCCGTCGGAAGAAATGCCTCAAAACAGAACCGTCTCGTCGGAAGTCCCGAAATAACCAGCGCCGTAACACACGCCACCGCTCCCGGAAGCGCGGTTACTTTAATTCCCGCCTCGCAGCACTGGCGCACCAGCTCCTCGCCCGGATCCGAAATACCCGGCGTCCCGGCGTCCGTGATGCAGGCAATATTCATGCCCGATTTCAGCTTCTCCACCAGCACACGCGCCTTCTCGACCTTATTGTACTCATGGTAGCTCGTCATCGGTGTATGAATATCAAAATGATTCAGAAGCTTAATACTGTGCCGCGTGTCCTCCGCCGCAATCAGATCCACCTGCTTTAACGTCTCCAGCACCCGGAATGTGATGTCATCCAGGTTGCCGATCGGCGTGGCACACAAATATAATGTTCCTTCCATCGTTCTCCTATTCCATTAATACCCGTAAATATCATAAATCTCATCCGTATACACGCCCGGCTCTTTGTACACAATGATCGGCTTTTCCACTGTCATCAGCGCGCCGCCGCCGCGCACCGCCTCGATGAGAACCATATTTGCCTCTTTATCTGCAAACGGATGGACAAATTTCATCCGCTTCGGCTCCAATTTCTGACTTTTCATCGCCATCAGAATCTCAATGAGCCGTCTCGGACGGTGCACCATATAGAGTCGTCCGCCGGGACGAAGTGCCGAAGCCGCCGCGCGCACGACATCCTCCAGATTGCAGAGAACCTCATGGCGGGCAATCGCCTTGGGAAGATCGGGATTTTTCAGCCCGTGGCTGTCGTTCATGTACGGCGGGTTCGTCGTTACCACATCAAAGGATGCCTTCTCAAACAGCGTCGGAACCTCCTTGATATCGCCCTGCACGATCGAAACCTTCTCTTCCAGCCTGTTGAGCGCCACACTCCGGGATGCCATCTCCGCCATCTCCGCCTGGATCTCCAGACCTGTAAAATGGCTTCCTTCCGTCTTTGCCTCCAGAAGAATCGGGATAATACCGGTTCCCGTTCCCAGATCAAGCGCTTTCTCGCCCGGCTTCACCGATGCAAACCCGGACAAAAGCACCGCGTCCATGCCAAAACAGAACCCGTTCGTCTTCTGGATGATCCGGTATCCGTTCCGCTGCAGTTCATCGATCCGCTCGCCCTCTTTAATTATCATCCAGCTTCGACTTTCCTTCCTTTTTCTCCAGTGCCTCCAGCGCTTTCAGCTCCGCATCGTTGACATTTCCCCTGTCACGGCGGCGCTTCGGCTTAAACTTGAGCTGATCCACACGGTAATCACGGATCTCCTTCTCATCCCGTCCTACCGTCACAACCACCTTTACCTGCTGGCGCAGGACGCTGACGCTGTGAACCTCGCCTTTCAGCCCGTCATCCGTTGTGACGTAATCGCCGACACTCGGCAGATGGCCGTTCAGATCCTCATACGTCTCTTCCTCGTATTTCAGGCAGCACATCAGACGACCGCACACACCCGAAATCTTCGTCGGATTTAAGGACAGGTTCTGCTCTTTTGCCATCTTAATTGAAACCGGAATAAACTCCGATAAATATGAATGACAACAGAGCGGACGACCACAGATACCGACGCCACCCAAAATCTTTGTCTCATCCCGGACGCCAATCTGGCGCAGCTCGATCCGCGTCTTAAAGACCGCCGCCAGATCCTTGACAAGCTCACGGAAATCGATTCTTCCATCCGCCGTAAAATAAAACAGCAGCTTATTGTTATCAAAGGTGTATTCTGCATCGATCAGCTTCATCTGCAATTCATGCTTGCGGATCTTTTCCTGACAGATCTGGAATGCCTCATGCTCTTTTTCTTTATTCTTCCGTTCCAGCTCCTCGTCATTCTTCGTCGCCATACGAATGACCGATTTCAGCGGCTGGATCACCTTCTTTTCATCCACCTCGCGGACGCCAAGAACCACCTCTCCGAACTCGATTCCGCGGGCGGTCTCCACGATCACATGGTCGCCCATCTTGATTTCCATCTGCGCCGGATCGAAGTAATATACCTTTCCGGCCTTGCGGAACCGGACTCCGATTACCTTTATCATAAATTTAATTCTCCTTCATCGTCAAAAGCATCAGCTCCAGCGCCAAATCGGTGTTGACGTTAGCATTCAGCCGGACTTTTGCCTTTTCAATCGCACTCAATATCTCTTCCAGCCCCTCATAGGAACTCTTCTGGCAGCAACTGCTGACCGCCGAATACTCATCCTTAAAGATCAGCGAATTCATGTCCTTTGTGACCTTAAACATCAGAATATCCCTGTACCAGAGCTGCATGAAATCCAGGCACTCATACAGATCCAGATTGTCCTCCTGCAGCTTGCGGATATAATCCAGAAGCATCGGAATATCCATGTCCTTGATATTTTTAAGCAGCGTCAGCACCTCTCGGTACAAAAGTGCAAACTCCTCCGAAGAGGCGAGATGAATCGCTTTTCCTAAATTTCCTCTCGCAAACGCCGCATAAATATCCGCCTGACCATCCGAAACGCCCATTTTCTCCGTCAGATAATTGCTTACCACCGAATCCTTGAGCGGACGAAGTTTCAACTGGATACAGCGGGACAGGATCGTCGGCAGAAATACCTCCGGGTTCGTCGTGATAAGCACCAGCACCGCATAGGCCGGCGGCTCCTCAATCGTCTTTAAAAGAGCGTTCTGCGCCTGCACCGTCATTTTCTCCGCCTCATCGACCAGATATATCTTATATGGACTGCTGTACGGGCGGATCGAAACCGTATCATTGATCTGAATCCGGACATCATCGACACCAATGCTCGCCGGTTTCTCATGTGTCACCCAGATCACATCCGGATGATTGCCCGACAAAAACTGCTTACAGGAATGGCATTCCATGCACGGCTCCGTCCCATGTTTCTCGCACAAAAGCGTCATGGCAAATGCCTTCGCGATCGTCTTGCGTCCCATTCCTTCCTCGCCCGACAATATGTAGGCATGTGAAACTCTCTGATACCCGATCGCCTTCTGAAGGTGCTCTTTTATCTTCTCATGTCCAATAATATCGTGAAAACCTGCCATCTTGATGCTCCTTTCAGGGCTGGACTCTGGATTTTAATTCTAAAATCGTTTCAATCGTATGGATCGGTTGGGATCCCTTCTATCATGCCCTTCTTTTATTATTTGTAAATCTCTATCATCTTAGTATAACACAAGATTTACCCTCTGCCTAGTGCGATGAAATTCCGAATTTGTTACTGTTCACGCATACGTGCCCAGTAACGGAATTTGCCGTGGCTTCGCATTTAAATACGGCAAATTCCTGCTGCCACCACGTTTTCTTACGGCACTTTCGGTTCCAAAAGTGCCAATCCGTGAGCCCGAATTTCCCTTACCAACGTATCCACACACGCTTCCAGCTCGCGGTTTTCAAACCGGTTTTCCGCCCGGATCCCACATTTTTCCATATTTTCGGCACTGAAATCTGCCTCATCCGCCAGGAAACGGCGGCACAGCTCCGCATACTTTGGCTCTGTCTGCTGCCGTTCCCGGTCAAGCGCACGCTGAAGGCGTTCACCGTCCTCCACCTCAATGTAAAGCGGCACCAGCACATCCGCACCGAAATAATTCCGCGTCCCCTCATACGATTCCAGCGTCCCGATCATGAAATAATCATCCGATCCCAGATCGATCTGCCCATCGTCCACCGTTGCATAACTCCACGGTCCATAAATAGTCTGGTAGGTTCTCTTTTCAATGATCTTTCCCTGTTTCTCCAAATCCGCAAGCCTTTTTCCGGTCACAAAATAATACTCCACACCGTCCCGCTCGCCTGCCCGGATCGGTCTGGTCGTATACGGCACCACCGTCCGGATCTGCGGCAGCCGCTCTCTCAATATCTTATAGATCGTGTCCTTCCCGGACGCGCTCTTTCCCATCACGTAAAATATATGTCCCATCTTCCTATTATGCCTTTCCAGCCAGTATTTTCACACGCATTCCATCGTATATATAAATCCGATTTTTCTCTGTTTCTTATGGCAAATGTGCGAACCTGCTAAATAACAACCTCTATCCACAAATCCAATTTGTCTGATTTTTCACAAATTCCTTCCACCGTAAGTCCCAGCTTCCAATCCTCACGGATCCGCGCGATCTCCCTTGTTCCAATCCGCTCTCCCGGCATCAGCATCGGCACCCCCGGCGGATAAATGGTAACGCAGGTCCTCGCCGCCCTTCCTTCCGCCTCCTCAAGCGGCACCAGCATGCCATCCCCATGCCAGGCCTGCCAGGGGAGACACATCTGCTGCGGATAGTTTTCTGAATCATTTTCTTGGTTCGGTTTCTGATTCGATTGTGCTCCCGAAAACGGTTTCTGCCTGCCTTGTTTTGCATCTTTCAGCCCAACACTTTCCGCCTCCAGCTTTTCCACCCGCGCATCCAGCTCCAAAAGTGCCCGCTCCAGACGCGAAAATCCTTCCTCCGTATCCATAAACGAAGTCATCAGAAGCACATACCGCCCGCTCGACATCTCTGCCTCCAGATGATACTCTGTCCGCAAAACCTCTGCCAGTCTGGTTCCCGTCATAAAATCTGGAAATAGCACCAGTTTTGACGGATCATATCCATACACCCCTGCCGCACCACAGATTTCCTCTTTCAGAAGCCGGAAATGTTTTAGCTTCGCCAATTTTTCCCGGAGTTCCCGCAATCGCGCGCCATACCGCGCCATCTCCGCGGCTCCTTTTTCTGCCATATACCGGACGCAGTTCTCCATCGACGCAATCAGAATATACGACGGGCTGGAACTCTGGTAAACCGATAAATACTGTTCCACCTTCTTCGCATCCAGAATCTGGCTTTTCAGATGCAGAATCGCCGTCTGTGTCAGAGATGGAAGCGTCTTGTGAAGACTCTGGATCACCAGGTCTGCCCCCTCCTGTAACGCCCCATCCGGGAAATAGTTCCCATCCCCAAACGGCAGATGCGCGCCGTGCGCCTCGTCCACAATCAGCGCCGCTCCATGCCGGTGCGCCGTCGCTGCAATCCCCTGGATATCCGACACGATCCCCTCATAGGTCGGGGAAGTCACAAACACCGCCCGGATCTCCGGATGCTCCAAAAGTGCTCGTTCCACCTGCTCTGGCTCGATCCCTCCCGGAATCTGAAACTCCGGCACCTCCTCCGGATATAAATATACCGGTTCCAGCTGGTTTAAAATCACCGCGTGATACGCCGATTTGTGGGAATTTCGAGCCATGAGGATTTTTTCCCCCGGCTTCACCGCCGCCGCGATCGCCGCCAGAATCCCGCACGTACTGCCATTCACCAGATACCAGCTCCGGTCTGCTCCGTACACCGCAGCCGCCGAATTCATCGACTCTTTCAAAATATCTTCCGCATGATGCAGGTTGTCAAATCCATCAATCTCCGTGATATCCACCGAAAATGGATTCGGGGCGGAAGTTATCCCCATTTTCACCTGGCGTTTGTGGCCCGGCATGTGGAACGGGTAGGCATCCGACGCCGCATAGGTGGATAAACGTTCTAAAAGCGGCACTTCCGGACGTAGGATGATTGTTTCCGACCGCATTTTCCTGTCTTTATTCACTTTTTCTTCTTCCTTCTGTTTCTCTCTTTTTTCGTTCATATCTTATTTCTATCTGCTGCACCGCATCCCAGAAGCATTTCATTTCCCTGAAAACAACTTTTTAAAATTTTATTTCTATTTTTTATAAAAAACTACCGCAGTATCTGATCGCCATCCTTGACACAAAGATTTTTCTTCACACCTAATGTTACCATCCATCCACGGACAATCGGCGTCTTATACGAACCAGCGCCCGCGACGCCATCCTGCACATTATCCCAGAGCCAGTCCGGCGTCGGCCATAAGCAGACCTCCGGTGAAATCTCCTGGTAGAGCTCCTCTTCTACGCCTCTCTGCCCATGGTGCGCCATCTGTAGCACATCCGCTTTCAGTTCCTCCTGCGTATGATTGGCAAGAAAATCTTTCCCTGCCTGCCAGCCCATATCACCCAAAAACAGGATCCGTTTTCCGCCCATCTCCACGCGGTACGCGACCGAGCTGTTATTAAAACTATTTTCCGTGCAGGCAAATGGCTCGTTCATCACTGTGATCTCCGCGCCCGCCACTGAAATCTTCTGCCCTTTCGTAAGCGTCCGGCATTTTTCCGCTTCCGGCAGTTTCGCAATCGCTTCCGTGATCCGATCATAACACTCCAAATCTGAATCCCGTCTTGAAACCTGCTCCTGACCTAAAAATTCTTTATCCAGAAATGAATAATACACCTTACCGATCGAGATCGGCATCTGATCCATGTTTAAAATCTCCGTGATCGCCCCCACATGATCGCTGTGCGGATGGGTTAAAAGCCATGCATCCACATGACCGCCCAACTCTTGAATAACCTCAATCAAATGCGGTGCATCGACATCACGACCGCCGTCTACCACGATCACCGCGCCTTCCTTCGTCTTCATGACGCAGGAGAGGTTCTGCCAGATATCCGCACACGCTAAAAGCCGAAGCTCTCCCCCGTCCAGATACGGCTCCTCCACGCCGCCGCCTCCGCCGCAGCTAACGCTTCCATTTCTGCCGCCGACTGCTGTTCCCCCAGGTTATCTAAATCAATCGGCTGATCTGGATTTTCTCCATTTTCATCTCGGACATCCTCCCGCTCTGTACTGTCCACAATTGCTACCGTTCCGGCTGTCTCCGGATAGTTCGTGAACCGGCGGCTGCATCCGCTCAAGTTCAAAAGGAACGTCATGCCAAGCGCCGCCGCTGCATATAAATATTTCCGGCGTTTCTGTTTCATCTTGTTTGGCTCCATTTTTCTTCTCCATTTTAAAATTTCTGCATTTGCCTATTTCTATTCTTACTTCCATTTTGGTTTTCTATTTGCTTCTGTTTTCAATCAATTATAACAGCTGCCATATCCGAAAACAAGAAATTATATATTTAAGAAAGACTCCTGTCTGAATGGCTTTTTTACTTAACATGAATGTTACACGAAGTTTCCTATTTCTTCTTCGCGCGAGTGCGCATCATTGGCACGTTAGTGCCTTTTTGTGTAATAGGAAATTCCTTGGAATTCCCTATTACACAAAAAACCGCCACACTGTCTCCAGTGTGACGGCTTCTCATCTTCATGAGGCATCGGGGATTCGAACCCCGGACAACTTGATTAAAAGTCAAGTGCTCTACCGACTGAGCTAATACCCCATATGCCCAGAACCGGAATCGAACCAGTGACACGAGGATTTTCAGTCCTCTGCTCTACC
>ENA-ORRL01002446-ORRL01002446.1-human-gut-metagenome-genome-assembly--contig:-NODE-2446-length-11032-cov-3.824633_pt1 | contig 11032 bp, 9 predicted proteins | sample MGYA00242175_ERZ509134 | MGnify/ENA primary metagenome ERZ509134 (study PRJEB26280, sample SAMEA2338660) | human gut metagenome | biome: human gut; feature: human-associated habitat; material: faeces... | reverse complement strand
CTGCCACACCTCGCCGGAGCGCTTCTGGATGGCAAGGGTCTTGAAGCCCATTTGCAGGCTGTTGAGCAGCGCCGCCATGGTGCTGGGGCCGGCCACGTTCACCTGATAATCCCGCTGCAAAACCTCCAGCAGCCCGGCGTTCACCACCTCGGCATACAGACTTTCAAAGGGCAGAAACAGGATGCCGAAGGCCGTGGTATAGGGCGGCTCCACATATTTTTCCCGGATATCCTTTGCCTCGCTGCGCAGCACCAGCTCCAGCGCGTGGCGGGCGTTTTCCACTGCCTGTGCATCGCCGGAGGCCTGCGCATCCTGCAGGTGGGCATAGGTATCGCCGGGGAATTTGGAGTCGATGGCCAGCCAGACACTGTTGCCGTCCACACCGGGCATACGGATGGCGTACTCCACCCGCTGGGTGCTGCCGGGGATGGTGGCTACGTTGGTGTCGTACTGCTCCGGCGCAAGGATCTCTTCCAGAATCGCACCCAGCTGGATCTCGCCCAGAATGCCGCGGGTCTTAACGCCGGAGAGTACCTGCTTCAGCCCGCCCACATCGGCGGCAAGGCTCTGCATCTCGCCCAAGCCCTTGTACACCTGCTCCAGCTGGTCGTTGACCGCCTTAAAGCTTTCGGTCACCCGCTTTTGCAGTGCGTCCTGCAATTGCTCGTCCACGGTGTGGCGGATCTCGTCCAGCTTCTGGGCGTTCTGTGCCTGCATAGCGGCAAGGCCGTCTGCCAGCGCTTTGCGCATCTCTTCCAGCTTGCGGGCGTTGGAGGCCTCCAGACCTTGCAAGCGCTGCTCCATGGTCTGCTGCTGGGTGTTCTGCCCTGCCGTCAGGGTGCTGCTCATGCCCTGCACTGCGGTTTGCAGGGTATCGCTGATGTGCGCCATCGCGGCCAGATTCTGCTGTGCCTGCTGCGCCTGCTTTTCTTCCAACACCCGCGCCTGTGCTTCCAGCTGCTGGCGCAGCCACTCCTTCAGGGCTTCGTCATCCTGCCGGGCGGCGGGCTTGCCGGTGCGGTGCAGCAAAAGCGCCTGCAGCAGGCAGATGGCCACCAGCAGAAGCGTGTACAGTCCTGCCAAAAATTCCATAGACATTCTCCTTTTAACTCAAAAATCCGGGTCTTGCGGTAATGGCAGACCCGGATGTGCTTATACTTCCTGATGCTTTACGATCTCCTGCGTGGTCTCCACCTGCTGGCCGTACAGACCCACGCCGTCTACCTCCATCTCGCCTACCTGATTATCACAGGGGTCGGCGCGGAAGGAGCACATGGGCGGGTCGAAAGGCGCGCAGATGTCGCTGTTGGCCACCATGCGGTCGGTGTCCAGATTGCCGAAGTAGTGCAGGCGCATCTTCTCGTTGCCCGCACGCGCCATGGAGGCACCGGCAGAGCAATCGGCGTACATCCAGCCCTTGGGGGCAATATAGAACATTGCCCAGTCGTGGCAGCCGGCTGTCTCCGGCCGTGCCACCATGCCGCTCTGCCACTTTGCCGGGATGCCTGCAATGCGGCAAAGAGTGATAAAAGTAGCGGCCATCACGCCGCAATCGCCCCGGCGGCTGCGGGCACAGTTATCGGTGATGTTCTCGTGTACAAAATACATGGGCTGGAAGTGGTAGTGCACATTCAGGGTGACAAAATCATAAATGCGCTTTGCCTTCTGCACCGGGTCGGTAATGCCCTCGGTCAGCTGCGCAGCCAGTGCCTTCATATAGGGGGTAAAGGCGATGTGGGGCAGCTGCTCGGCGGTGTCAAAATCCGGCTGCACCGGGTCGGCCTGCATTTCCAGCGGGGCAGCGTAGTGCGCAGTGCTGCGGTAGCTGTACTGTGCCCCAAAGCGGCAGTTCTCGGCAAGGTCTGCCTCCCAGTACGCGGTGCGCTGGGGTGCGGTTTCCGGCGCAATATAAGTGGGCTGGGCGGTAAAGCTGTCCAGCGTGATATTGCTCTGTGCCGGGCAGGCAGCAGGCAGCGGCAACCACACCTTGACGTGCACGGTGTTTCTGCCCTTGGCCTTTGCGGCGGCAAGGGCGCGGGCAAAGGTTTCGTCAGTCATGCCGATGCTGGTGCGCAGGGTGATGTTTGCGCTGGCTGCGCCGGTGCGCACCATTTGGTCGTGCTGGGGTTCAAAACGATCCCAGCTGCGCTCCGGGACGGGCGGGTCCAGCTGACGGGCGGCAAGGTCGGGATGGGTAGCCACCAGCGTTTCGGCGGCGCGGTAGATATAGCGCTTCTGCCCTTCCACAAAGCGCCAGTCCATCTGCCCGGCAGCGTCCAGTGCGGCGAACTCCTCTGCGGTAAAGTCCCGCAGGGTGGCCTGCAGCTTGTTCAGCAGCTGGTCGGCGGTGAGAGTGTAGTCCCGCGGCAGACGGCGCAAAATTTCCCGGTGTGCCAATAGACCCTGCCGCCACGCATCCACGCCGTGGGGGGTGGGGTTTACCGGCAGCGCACCCTGCGGGTGTAGGGGCTGGTTCTGGCTGGCAGTCCAGTCCTCGGCCAGACAGGCATCGATGCGCGCAATGGCGGCGTCGTAGTAACCGGCCTCTTTCAGGCGGCGGATATCGTCCGGCAGCTCCATGTTCAGGTATGCAAAACAAGTATTCTGATCCATCATGTTCTACTCCTTTTTTATTTATGGTCAGGCAGCGGTCTGCTGCTCCCAGAAAGCCACGGCATCTGTCAGCCAGCCCTCGGCATCGGTGGTATAGCCCACCCCGATACTATGCGGCGCAGACTCAAACACCTTCATAACATAAGGTACCTTGTGGGCTTCCAGCGCCGCTTGCAGCGCCGGGCCCTGCACCTGATTGATCATCCAGGGCAGCACCTTGTCGTCCTTTCCGTACCAGAAAAATACCGGCGGATAATCGTCCGTGACAAGATCTGCCACACTGGAGCAGTAATAGTGCCACCCATAGTTGCCGGTATCCATAAGTGCCTGATACGCGATCTTTACCTCTGAAAAGTTCACTACCGGATAAGCCAACAGCAGTGCACCGGGTTTTGCAGCGCCGTAATGACCGTAGCCGCGCTCCTTATTTGCGAACACGCCCACAAGCTGGCCGCCAGAGGAGTAGCCCACCAGCGCATAGCCCTGTGTATGGATGGAAAGTTCCTCGTCAAGGCTTGTCACCAGCTGCACCGCCCTTGCCAGATCCTCCAGCGGGGCGTTATTGCCCAGATCCAAAAAGGTGCGGTAGCGCAGCACGAACACGGCATAGCCTCGGTTATGCAGCTCATAGGCCGTGGAGCCGCCCTCACCCATCTCCGAGGTTGCGGTCAAGGCGTTGCCGGGCACTACGATAGCGGTTTTGGCGTTGGGGGTCTCGGCCGGATAATAAAACAGCTGCACACAGCCCAGACTGGAATTGTGTTCGATCTCCTCAGGCGTGTAGACCTGATAGGTGACCTTGACGCCCTTATTATAGTTATCAATGATAAGGTTCAGCGCAGCAATGCCGGATTCCCGGTCGGTGTCGCCAAAATAATCGTGCAAGGTCTTGTTTTTCCAGCGTTCCACCATCAGCGGCGTCATCTCACGGCAATATGTATAATAGCCGGTTCCCTGGATCGCCGGGTTTGCGCGCAGCTGAGCCATTGTAGTTTCTGCCGTGACATGGGGTGCGCTCTCTGCGCCAAAGGCAGGCAGCGCCGCGCAAAGCATAAGCCAAACCATACACAGCAGTACCCGGACAGTTTTTCTCATACATCCTCCATGGGATACGGCGCACCCCCCGCCGCATTCCTGTTCCCTTATTGTATCACAAACAGGTGAGATGTCAAAACAATTTCTGTGCAGTCCGCTTCTTGTACCGCGCGGCAAATTCTGCTATACTGAAATTTATCCGGGAGTGGAAAGAGAATGCGGGCAATTTTCGGCCCGCCGAGGATGAAAGTATGGATAAGATCATCATCCGGCCTATGACGCCGGAGGACTGGGGCGCGGTCTCCAGAATTTATGTTGAGGGCATTGCCACGGAATACGCCACCTTCCAGACCGAATGCCCGCCCTATACCGCGTGGGACGCTTCCCACACAAAGGAGTGCCGTCTGGTCATCCTTTCCGGCGGGGTGCTGGCAGGGTGGTGTGCTTTGCACCGGGTAGACCCCCGGTGGTGTTACCGGGGCGTGGCCGAGGTAAGCATCTATGTAGGCGAGCAGTTTCGTGGGCACGGACTGGGCTTTCAGCTGTTGAGCGCACTGTGCGCCGCCGCTGAAAAGGCCGGGTACTGGACGCTGCAATCCACCGTTTTACAGGATAACGCTGCCAGCCGCGCCTTGCACGCCAAGTGCGGCTTCCGGCTGGTGGGGCATCGGGAGCGCATTGCGCGGGACTGCCACGGCCACTGGCTGGACACCTATCTGATGGAGCGCCGCGCCGCCGCAGACGAACCGGAGGGGTTCAAAAAGCTGTAACCAGCCCCACCGGACGCAGAATTATTTTTATTTGCAGAGCGGAAAAATCCGCAGATTTTCCCGCTCTGCTTTTTTCACGACGTATAAGGCAGAAGGAGCCGCTGCAACCAAAAAGTGCAGCGGCTCCTGTTATTTGTGATGATTCAGTTTTACCACTCGTCGTATTCGCCGTTGGCGTTTTTGGCGGCAGCCACACGGCTGTGCTTGAACATACTTTCCACCACAGCGCAGTACTTATCGGCAAGGCAGACGATGATAGCTTCGCGGCAGCTGGGCACATGACGGAAGGTCAGCGGCCACATGTGGCTGGAAATGATGCTCTGTTCCTTTTTGGTGATATGGAACACCTGTTCTGCATTGACGCAGGCGCGGCCCGGGTGGGAGAAGCCGTGCATCTCGAACAGGCGGCGGATGCCATGGAAGGTACCCTTTTTGTGCCAGTCATACAGATAAAAATCGTGCAGGAAAGCACCGACAGCCAGCGAGGTCTCGTCTGCGCCCAGATGCAGGCGATGGTTCAGCCAACAGCTGACCAGCACCACATTCTTGCAGTGCTGATAGGTGGTAACGTCCCCGTGCTGGATGAACTCCCGCATCTGCTGCACCTTGGGGTTTTGATCGTATTTTTCCAAAATGGCATAAAGCCGTTCGCGTTCCGTAACAGAAAGCTGCATGAGCAAAATTTCCTTTCAACTCAATACGTTAACGTTTGTTTCAGGAGCGGAGCTGCACCGGGTTGGAATTGCCGAAGTTTTCAGCCTCGGAAGGGTTTGCCCGCTTGAGGGTCAGGTCTACCAGATACTGCTTGCCGTCGCCCAGTTCTTCCAGCTGGGCAAGCTTTGCATTGGCAGAAGCCTCGTCCGGGTACCACTGGATCAAGAAGAAGTTTTCTGCTTCCACCCCGTAGTACAGCCAGAAGCCGTCCGCGCGCAGCAGATCATCCAGATGATCCACCTCTTCGCCGTCCGGCAGGCCAAGACCTTCCTCTGCGTAGAGGTTTTCCGGCTCTACCTGAAGTATCTCAATGACCTGAATAGAGCTTTGCAGGTACTCGTCCTGCGAGGTGCTCTTATCGGAGCGCTCCCAGCCGGTGAGAAATGCCTGCATAAGCAGATCGCGCACCTTGATGCGCGGCAGTGTGGGATCCATAACCATTTTTATTTCCTTCTTTCGTGGTTTTATCCCCGTTGGACAGTATACGGCATACGCCTGTGCAAGTCAACGGTTTATTTGTGAATTTTTTGTAGGTACGGCCAAAATTCACAAACGCTTTTTCTGTTTCAGTCGATTATCTCAGGCATGGAAAGAAAAGGTATCGTCCAGCCACTCCACCGCAAGTTTAACCCAGCGGTTGCGGTGGGCGCTGTCGGCGTCCACCTCCGGGGTGGAGATACTGGTGCCGTGGCGTCCCTTTTCAAACAGGTGCGCTTCGCACGGCACGCCCGCCTTGTGCAGAGCGTTCAGCAGCAGCAAGGTGTTCTCCACCGGGACGGTCTCGTCCTCCATGGTATGCCAGACGAACACCGGCGGTGTGGCCGGGGTGATCTTATCCTCCAGCGTAAAGCGCTGGTGGGCGGCAACATCCTGCGTGCCTGTCAGCTGCACAAAGCTGTCCCTGTGGGCGTATTCTCCGGCGGTGACCACCGGGTATGCCAGCAGCAAGGCATTGGGCCGCGGCTGGGCTGCCCTGCCGGGGATCTCCCACACCGCACCGGACAGTGCCAGATGCCCGCCGGCAGAAAAGCCGCACAAAGCGATCTTATCCGGCAAAATATTCCACTGTTCTGCGTGCTGCCGCACAAGGCCGATGGCCTGTGCCAGCTGCCGCATGGGCAGCGCATCCCGGGCGCTCTCCCCTACTGCGTAGTGCAGTACCGCCGTGTGGTAGCCAGCTGCCGCAAATTGCAGCGCTACGGGGTCGCTCTCCCGGGGGCTGACGTGGGTATAGCCGCCGCCGGGCACCACCAGCACCAGCGGACGCTGCCGGAAATGCGGCATGGCCTCCACGCTCTCCCGCAGGTAGAGCGTCAGCGTACCGCCGCCGGTCAATTCCAGTTGTTCAAGCTGCATTTACGCATCCTCCTTATATAGTCCGTGCCGTCCCTCCGGGTGCGCCGCAATAAATTCTGCGCACAGGTCTGCGCACAGGCGGCATAATTCCGGGCAGGGGCGCTTTTTATAATAGTCTGCGGTGCGGTCCTCTGCCGCCGTACCCCCAGCAGGGGCAGCGCCCGCCTTTGCCAGCAGCTCCCGGCAGATGATGCTGCCGCCGTTGCGGCTGCGGTACTGCTCCGCAGCCTCCTGTACCAGTGCGTACATCCGGGATTTATCCTTTGGGTCAGCAGGGTCGGCGTAGACCATGCTCAGCACGGTCACCACACCGCAGAACGCCCCGCACACCTCCCGCATCCGGCCAATACCTGCGCCAAAGCCTGCAGAAAGGCGCAGCGCTGTTTCTTCGGTCAGGCCAATCTGGGGTGCAAACGCCGCCACCACGCTCTGACTGCAATTATAGCCCTTTAAGAACCATGCGTAGGCGGCATCGCCCTGTTTTGACATTTTCTCACATCCTTCCGGCATACTCGTTCCATTATAGCACAGTCCGCGCAAAAGTGGGAAAGACTTTGCAAGAAAATTTTGTTTTCCATATAAGAAACGAATCCGGAGCGCCGCTTCGCGCACAGGAGAACAAATTTTAACTTTTTATGAAAAGCCTTGATTTTCCCTGCAAGTCGTTGTATATTAGCACTCGGAAGTTATGAGTGCTAAGTATTCTGGCAGTTTGCCGGGTACGGCGCACCAAATATGTGATAAAAGAGGTTTTGTATTATGGCCAAGAAAGAATTTCAGGCAGAGAGCAAAAAACTGATGGACATGATGATCAACTCCATCTATACCAATAAGGAAATTTTCCTGCGGGAGCTGATTTCCAACGCTTCGGACGCCATTGATAAGCTGTACTATAAGAGCCTGACCGATACCTCCGTGGGCATGAACAAGGGCGATTTCCGCATCCTCATCACCCGCGATAAGGAAAACCGCATCCTGACCGTGGAGGATAACGGCATTGGTATGACCAAGGAAGAGCTGGAGCAGAATCTGGGCACCATTGCACACTCCGGTTCTCTGGATTTCAAGAAGGACAACAAGGACGAGAACATCGATATCATCGGTCAGTTCGGCGTGGGCTTCTACTCCGCCTTTATGGTGGCCGATAAGCTGACCGTTATCTCCAAGGCTTATGGCTCGGACGAGGCCTGGCAGTGGGAGTCCTCCGGTGTGGATGGCTACGAGATGACCCCCGCCCAGAAAGACACCGTTGGCACCCAGATCATTCTGCACATCAAGCCGGACACTGACACCGAGCAGTATGACAACTTCCTGGATGAATACGGCATTGTGGCCATCGTGAAGAAGTACAGCGACTATGTGCGCTACCCCATCCAGATGGAGCGCGAAAAGAGCCGTCAGAAGCCGGAACCAGACCCCAAGCCCGAGGACTACAAGCCCGAGTGGGAGACCTACACCGAGCTGGAGACCCTGAACAGCATGATCCCCATCTGGAAGAAGCAGAAGAGCGAAGTGACCGATGAGGAGTACAACAGCTTCTACAAGGATAAGTTCGGTGATTACGCCGACCCCGCCCGGGTCATCGTGAGCCGCACCGAGGGCACTGCCAACTACAACGCCCTGCTGTTCGTGCCCAGCCACCGTCCCTACGACTTCTACACCAAGGACTACGAGAAGGGTCTGGCACTGTACGCCTCCGGTGTGCTGATTATGGAAAAGTGTGCCGACCTGCTGCCGGATTACTTCAGCTTTGTAAAGGGCATTGTGGACAGTCAGGATCTGAGCCTGAATATCAGCCGTGAGATGCTGCAGAAGGACAGCCAGCTGAAGCTGATCCATAACGCGCTGGAAAAGAAGATCAAGAACGAGCTGCACGCCATGCTGAACAACGACCGTGCGAAGTACGAGGAGTTCTGGAAGGAGTTCGGCCGTCAGATCAAGTTTGGTGCTTATTCTGATTACGGAATGCACGCCGAACTGCTGCGCGACCTGCTGCTGTTCTGGTCTGCCAAGGAGCAGAAGATGGTCACCCTGCAGGAGTACATCGACAAGATGCCCGCAGAGCAGAAGTACATCTACTTTGCCGCAGGCGACTCCACCGACCGTCTGGCAAAGCTGCCCTCCGCAGAGCTTGTGCTGGACAAGGGCTTTGACGTGCTGCTGCTGACTGAGGATGTGGACGAGTTCTGCCTGCAGATCCTGCACAGCTACCCCCGCAAGGATGCCGAGGGCAAGGACGGCACCGTGGAGTTCAAGAACGTGAACAGCGGTGATCTGGGTCTGGAATCCGAAGAGGAGAAGAAGGCCGCCGAGGATGCCACCGCCGAAAACAAGGCACTGTTCGATGCCATGAAGGACGCTTTGAACGGCAAGGTGAAGGAGGTCAAGGTCTCCACTCGCCTGAAGGATCACCCCGTCTGCCTGAGCGCTGACGGCCCGCTGTCCATTGAGATGGAGAAGGTGCTTTCCAAGCAGCCCGGCAGCGAAGGCGTGAAGAGCGACAAGGTGCTGGAGCTGAACGTGAACCACCCCGTGTTTGCTGCCCTGAAGGCCGCACAGGAGGCCGGTGACACCGAGAAGCTGAACAAGTACAGCGCCCTGCTGTACGCACAGGCACAGCTGATCGAGGGTCTGCCCGTGGATGACCCCGCCGCTTATGCCGAGGCCGTTTGCAGCCTGATGAAGTAAACTTTTATGGAGAGGCCGTTGTGCATTTGCGCAGCGGCCTCTTTTGCGGAAGATCTATTTTTAATTTTGCGCTTGTCGCGGTCTGTGGATCGCTCCAAGCGCATTTTCACGAGAACAGAAATACCCCCTTAACAAAAAGGCCGCGCTCCGCTATAATAGAGTGGAACGCGGTCTTATTTTTATCTTTCTGTGAAAGGAATCCTGTTTCATGGAGCCGAGAAAACATTATTTTGCAAAGATCCCCACCATTGCCATCTTTATCGTCATGGCGATGTCCGGGCCGTTGGGGGTGCTGCTGTTCATCCTGAAGGGCATCGACCAAAAGATGCAGAAGGAGGAGCAGGAGGCTGCCCGTGCCCGGGGCGACTACCGCGCCGACCTTGGGCCGGAGCCCGACCGGAAGAGCGAGCCTGTCTACGGCCACGATATCCCAACGGCAGAGCAGAAAAGCGCAAAGCAGTGGCATAAAAATATTGCCGCCCTCTGCACCATCATGGGTGCCGTTTTCCTGTTTGCCGGGATGACGGATGCGGTGGATCTCATCGGTGCATGGCAGATTCTGCCCGACCCCGGGGAGCTGTTTTCCGATATCGTCATGGCCATTGGCGGCGGCGGTGCGCTGCTGACCGGTCTGCGGATGAACCGCACCCGCAAGCTGGAGCAGCTGCTGGATAAGGTTGTGGGCGAGCGCGATAATATCCCCCTGCCGGAACTGTTTGCCGCCGCCGGGGTGGACGCCGCTCGGGGACGCGCTGCCGTGAAAAGCGCCATCGAGCATGGATACTTCGGTGCGGATGCCTACATTGACAACCGCACCGACACGCTGGTGGTGCGGGGTACGGCACCACAGCCGAAAAAGCCTGCGCAAGCCCCGACACCTAAAGCTCAGCCCGCCGCAGAGGACGAGTACGCCGCCCTGCTGCGCCAGCTGCGGGAGGTAAACGATGCCATCCCTGACCCGGTGATGAGCCAGAAGATCTCCCGGCTGGAAGAAGTCAGCGGGCGTATCTTTGCGCTGGCGCAGAAGGACCCGGACAAAAAAGCACAGCTGCAAAAGTTTATGAACTACTATCTGCCCACCGCGCTCAAGCTGCTGAACACCTACGCCAGCCTTTCCCGGCAGGCGGTGGAGGGCACGAACATTACCGAGGCCAAGCACAGCATCGAGCGCAGCATGGACCTGCTGGTGACCGCCTTTGAAAACCAGCTGGACAAGCTGTTCCAAGCCGATGCGCTGGACGTGAACGCCGACATTGCCGCACTGGAAGGAATGCTGAACCTCGACGGCCTGACCGGCAGCGAATTTACCCGCTGAACCATACTCCCGCACCCGATGGCTGCATCGACGCGGGGGTATTTTTTTGTGCAAAGTGCAATTTTCCATCCCGTCTTTTTTGGGCGCTGCGCTCAAAATTCCGGGATTTGTGTGCATTTATGCCAAGCATTTCGATTCGCCCGAAAAACTTTTATTTTATTTGTTCGACAGCCGTCGATTGAGCTGCACAGGTGCTTTTTGCAACTTTTCATCGAAATGCAACAATAACACATGGTTTTTTGCGTTGCGTTTGACTATTATAGAAGCAGCTACGGCAGCTGCAAACGGCTGCATCGACTTTTCCGATCATGATAGTAGGAGGAAATTTCCATGATGAAGTCCATTTCCACCTGGAAGCAGGAGCTGACCGAGGGCGCACACGCTGCGCGTCTGGCTGCGCTGTACTGCTGCACCCCCGACGAGACCCCTGCACAGGCAGCCCGCTATGCGGCTGTTCTGGACGGGCTGGAGACCACCTTTGGCGCACACACCGAGGCCGGTCTGTATAGTGCCCCCGGCCGCACCGAGATCGGCGGCAACC
>ENA-ORRL01002441-ORRL01002441.1-human-gut-metagenome-genome-assembly--contig:-NODE-2441-length-11051-cov-10.860858_pt1 | contig 11051 bp, 8 predicted proteins | sample MGYA00242175_ERZ509134 | MGnify/ENA primary metagenome ERZ509134 (study PRJEB26280, sample SAMEA2338660) | human gut metagenome | biome: human gut; feature: human-associated habitat; material: faeces... | reverse complement strand
TATAATACCAGCCCAGAAAACGGCCCACCTTGTAGGCGTGGTCGGCGGTCAGGTTTACACCGGCCTCGCCACGGAAGCCGTCAGTGCCAAAATATTTTCCCATGATCCTCTTCTCCTTCTATTGCAACGTTACGTTTTCTCTTATCTCTGAGAGCGCTCTCTCCTTGCTCCTACTCTTTATAATAGCATAAAACCGGAAAAGAATCCATGGGTTTGGGCATTCTGTGCAGCCCACCCCCGGAACACCAGCTCTTTTTTCAGCCTTTACTGCATCTTTAGGAAAAGTATGGTATACTTTTCATCTGGAGTAGAATAGATATGGAGGGATCCCCATGAAGCAGAAGACCCGCTGGCACGACGCGCTGGTTCTGGCCGCTGTGCTGTGCGCCGCCTTTCTCATCGTGACCGGCACACAGCAGATCACCGGCCGGATTGATGGCGTTGCATCGATGGTGTTTGTTCTGGCAGTTTTTTTGATCTCGATCTATACGGATGGTTATGTGTGGGGCGTGGTGGCTTCCCTGATCGGCGTGCTGGCCGTGAATTTTGCGTTCCGCTCCCCTTACTTTGCCTTCAACTTCACTCTGCCGGAAAACTTGTTCTCGGGCATGGCGATGCTGGTGGTATCCATTATGACCAGTACCCTGACCACCCGCATCAAAAAGCAGGAACAGCTGCGGATGGAGAGCGAGACCGAAAAGATGCGGGCCACCCTGCTGCGGGCCGTCTCCCACGATCTGCGCACGCCCCTTACTTCCATTTACGGAGCCTGTTCCACGGTCATTGAAAATTATGACAGCCTGGAAAAAGAGCAAAAATTAAAACTTCTTGGCGAAGCCTGTTCCGATGCCCAGTGGCTGAACCGGATGGTGGAGAACCTGCTGTCTGTCACCCGCTTTGACGGCGGGCAGGTGGCCGTGCAAAAGACCCCCACCGTGCTGGACGAGCTGATCGACACCGTGCTGGTGCGGTTCCAGAAGCGCTACCCCAAGGTGCCCGTTACCACCTACCTGCCCGACAGCTTCATCGTGATCCCCATGGACTCGATGCTGATCTCGCAGGTGCTGACGAACCTTTTGGAAAATGCCGCCGTCCACGCCGAGGGGATGACCCAGCTGACCCTGCGGGTGTTCACGCTGGGCAGCCGGGCAGTGTTTGAGGTATCGGACAACGGCTGCGGCATTCCGAAGGAGCGCCTGCGCACCCTGTTCACCGGTGTGCTGCCCGCCGATGCCGCGGCCGACAGCGGCAAGCACGGCATGGGCATCGGCCTTTCGGTCTGTGCCGCCATCGTCAAGGCACACGGCGGCGAGATCCAGGCCGAGAGCAAGGTGGGCGAGGGCACCAGCATCCGCTTCTGGCTGGAGACCGAATCGATCGAGACGGAGGAAAATGAAGATGAGCAATAACAAATTCAAGGTTCTGGTCGTGGAAGACGAGGCCAACATCTGCAGCTTTATTGAGACGCTGCTGGAGACCAACGGCTATCAGGCCCTTGTTGCCAACACCTGCGCCATGGGCCAGACCCTGTTCACCTCCCACAATCCGGACCTTATCATCCTGGATCTGGGCCTGCCTGACCGGGACGGGCTGGAGCTCATCCGTTTTGTGCGGCAGAAGTTCCTGACCCCCATCGTCGTGCTCTCGGCCCGCACCACCGAGCAGGACAAGATCGAGGCGCTGGATCTGGGAGCCAACGATTACATCACCAAACCCTTTGGCACCGGCGAGCTGCTGGCCCGGGTGCGCGCCGCCCTGCGCACCAACCGCTTCGGCGTGCTGGGCGGGATGCCTGGCGGCGTGTTCCGGGCACAGGGGCTTGAGATCAACTATGAGCGCCGCAAGGTCTTTGTGGACGGTGCCGAGATCAAGCTGACCCAGACCGAATATAACATCGTGGCCTTCCTCTCGGAACATGCAGGCCGGGTGATGACCTATGCCGCCATCGTGCGGGCCATCTGGGGCGATACCGACTGCGGCAGCACCAAAAAGCTGCAGGTCAACATGGCAAACATCCGCAAAAAGCTGGGCAGCGTGCCCGGGCGCAACACCTATATTCTGAACGAACTGGGCGTGGGATACCGGATGATCGACGAGGACACCGATGCCAGGCCCGAAAGCTGAGGACTGCGTATGCTTCCTGCACTGATCATTTTTCTGCTGACCTATCTTCTGATGCTGGTCCTGCCGCAGTACCGGCCTTTTGCCGCGCTGGGCGGGGCCGCTCTGTTTCTGGTTCTGGGCGCGGCGGGCCTGTGGGACTTTACCCTGATGGATGCCGCCCGGGCTGTGGACTTCAATGTCCTGCTGATGATGGCGGGCACCATGGGCACGGTCTCCCTCTTTATTGAGAGCAGGATGCCTGCCCGGCTGGCCGAGCTGCTCATCGTGCGGGTGCCCAATGTGAAATGGGCCGTGTGTATGCTGGCCCTTTTTGCCGGGGTCATCAGCGCCTTTGTGGACAATGTTGCCACGGTGCTCATGGTGGCCCCTGTGGGCCTTGCCATTGCCCGCAAGCTCAAGATCTCCCCCGTGCCCGTCCTCATCTCCATTGCGGTCTCCTCCAACCTGCAGGGAGCCGCCACCCTTGTGGGCGACACCACCAGCATCCTGCTGGGCGGCTTTGCGGGGATGAACTTCTTCCATTTCTTCTGGATGGAGGGCAGGCCCGGCATCTTCTTCGGGGTGGAGCTGGGGGCGCTGGCCTCTCTGGGCGTGCTGCTGTTCACCTTCCGGCACGAGACCCAGCCCATCTCGGCCACGGTAGAGACCGAGGTCACCGACACGGTTCCCTCCGCCCTGATGCTGCTGACGGTGGGCCTGCTCATCGCGGCCTCCTTCCTGCCCCAGCCTGCGGGCGGTCTGCCGCTGGCGCTCTATGGCCTGCGCAGTGGTCTGATCTGTGCAGGGGTCTGCCTGTTCGGCATCCTGCGCGCCTGCCTGCGCCGCCGCTCGTTCGCGCCGTTCCGGCTGGCGGCCCGGGAGCTGGACTGTGACACCCTGCTGCTGTTGTTCGGGCTGTTCATCCTGATTGAGGGCATCCGCAAGGCCGGGGTCATCGATGCCGCCGCCCAGCTGTTCTACACCCTCTCCGGTGATGATCCCTTCCGGCTCTATACCCTGCTGGTATTCGTCTCGGTGGGCCTTTCTGCCTTTATCGACAACATCCCCTATGTGGCCACCATGCTGCCGGTGGTGCAGGGCATTGCCGGGCTGATGAACGGCGGTGCAGGCTTCCCGCCCGAGCTGTTTTATTTCGGCCTGCTCACGGGCGCAACTCTGGGCGGCAACCTGACCCCCATTGGCGCTTCGGCCAACATTGCAGCCATCGGCATCCTGCGCAAGCAGGGTGAGCAGGTGCGCACCCGTGATTTCCTGCGCATCGGCATTCCGTTCACACTGGCAGCCGTCCTGACGGGCTATGTGTATCTCTGGCTGGTGTGGGGCGCGTAAGTGCTGCCGGAGCCGTGCGAGTGCCGGCCGCCTACAAATTCGATCCTGCTGAGCCGAAGGCCTGCGTGCCAAAGCAGAAACAAAAAACGCGCCGTGTCCAACGACACAGCGCGTTTTTGTTGTTTATTCCAACCCGATCTGCTGGGCGTATTCTTCCAGCAGCTCCCGTTCCAGGAAGGGGGTTTTCACGCCCTCACGGTCGCGGTAGGTCTCGTGGCCCTTGCCGATGACGGCGATCAGGTCGCCCTCCTGGGCGTGATCCACAGCGTAGTGGAGCGCGTCCAGACGGTCGGGGATCTCCACAAACTTGGCATCGGGGTTGCCCTTGTTCATGCCCACCCGGATATCGGCGAGGATGTCCTCGATCTTCTCAAAGCGGTTGTTGTCCTCGGTCAGGATGGAGAAATCCGCCATTTTTGCACAGGTCTCCCCCATGCCGTAGCGGCGCAGCTTGGAGCGGTTGCCGCCGCAGCCGAACACCACCACCAGCCGGTGGGGGTGATAAGCCCGCAGGGTGGTGAGCAGGCTCTCGGTGGAGACCTCGTTGTGGGCGTAGTCCAGCAGGATGGTAAACTTTTTGCTGATGGGCACCAGCTCCACGCGGCCCTTGACCACGCACTTGCCCAGACCCTCATGGATGGCGGCATCGGGCAGGCCCAGCACCTTGCCCACGGCCAGGGCGGCCAGCGCGTTGTAGACGCTGAACTCGCCGGGCATGTTCACCCTGACATCCATATTGTCCCTGCCGGAGACATGGAACGCCACGCCCAGAAAATCGTGGGTGCGCAGCAGCTCACAGCCCTCGGCGCGGTAGTCGGCCTTTTCACTGCGGCCATAGGTCACCAGCTTGCAGGTGTGGCCTTCCAGCAGGGCTTCGGTGTTCTCGTCATCGATGTTCACCACGCCCACATCACACCGCCGGAAGAGCTGCCCCTTCCAGCTGCGGTACTCCTCAAAGGTCTTGTGCTCACCGGGGCCGATGTGGTCGGGGGAAAGGTTGGTGAACACACCGATATCATAGTGCACCCCCGCCACACGGTCCATCATCAGGCCCTGGCTGGACACCTCCATCAGGGCCACGTCGCAGCCTGCGTCCAGAAACTGGCGGAAGGTCTTTTGCAGCTCGTAGCTCTCAGGGGTGGTGTTGGCGGTCTCCTGATGACGGCCCATGAAATAGATGCCGTTGGTGCCGATCATGCCGACCTTTTTCCCGGCAGCTTCCAGCACGCTCTTGATCATGTGGGTGGTGGTGGTCTTGCCCTTGGTACCGGTCACGCCGATCATGGTCATCTGGCGGGAGGGGTTGCCAAAGAGGTTGCCGCTCATCAGCGCCATGGCATACCGGCTGCTCTCCACCTTGACCACGGTCACACCGGGCATGGCAGAAAGGTCGATGTCATGCTGGATGACCAGCACGCTCACGCCCTTGGCGGCGCAGTCCGCGGCAAACTCGTGGCTGTCACGCTGGGTGCCCACGATGCAGACAAAGGCAAGGCCCGGGGCCGCCTTCCGGCTGTCGTAGATGATGTCCTGCACTTCGGTATCCAGGCTGCCCTGCACCAGCGTAAAGGGCACGCCTTCCAGTAATTGTTCCAGCTTCATAACATTACACGCTCCTCATTGGGTCGTTTGGGGTTGGTTTGCATCGTCCGCCGCCGGGGTCGTTCCTTCGGCGGGGGTCGGCTGTGCCGTCGGTCCGGCTTCGGGTCCTACCGGGGCCGCGGCGGTATCCGTTGGTGTTTCGGCAGCGGCATCTGCAGCGGCTTCGCCCTCTGCCGGGACAGTGTCGTCTGTGGCAGTGCCGTCTGTGGCCGTGCCTTCTGCCGTCTCACCGGTCACACCTTCTTCGGCGGGTGTTTCCTCCACCGGTTCAGGCACGATGTAGCCGGAGGGCAGCTCCGGCTCACCCTGTGCAAAGGTGAACTTGCGGGTGCTGGACATGCTGATATGGGTGAAGTCCAGCTTTCCGGTGTCGGTCGCGGCACAGCCCTTGCCGTCCTCATTCAGCAGGACGTGCTTTGCCAGCTTGAGCTTATATTCCAGCTCGTTCAGGGTGCCCAGCCAGACGCTGATGCGGTCCTGATAGAGGAAGGCCATCTCGTCCACATCCGCAAACTCGATGCGGGTCACGTCGGCGCTCATGCCTGCGGCATCCAGCGCAGCCAGCAGGGTGTTCAGGCTTTCCAGCCGCTGGTCCGCCTCCTCCTCAACAGTGCCGGAGGCGCTGCTATCGGCGGCGCTGTCCGGGGTGCTGTCCGGGGTGCTGTCCGGGGTGCTGTCGGCCTTGGGCTCCGCCGCAAAGGTCAGCTGTTCGCCGGGCTCGGCAGAGACCGGTTCGCCGCCGTACAGGGTGGGCAGACCGGCAGGCTGGGCAGAATCCTTCTCCAGGATCTTCAGGCCGCCCGAGAGGGTCAGCCAGCCGGAGGAAGTCTGCATGGCCCAGGCAGGCTGGGCTTCTGTTACCCGCACCACCACGGTGCCGGGGTAATCCCGCTCCACCCGGATATCCTCCAGCATGGGGAACACTTTTTCCAGCGCAGCGGCCTTGCTGCCGGGGTCAAAACTGAAGATATTCTCTTCCAGATGGACATCCAGCGCCTGCAGGATCTGGTCGCTGGTATAGCCGCCGGCCTCCTGCACCACACCGTCCGCTGTCTGCACCTGAATGGAGCTGATCTTGAACAGCATCGTCACGGTGAGGTAGACCCCCGCGCCGATGACGCAGAGCAGCATGACAAGGGCCGTGAGCCGCCGCATGAGCCTGCGCCGCCGGATGGCGGCCCGGGTCAGCTTCCGCTTTTTCCTGCCCTCCCGCCGGACAGGGTCACGCCGGGCGTTCTGCCCCTGCACCGGCCGCATCCGCTGGCCGCTGCGATTCTGGGCGTTCTGCGGGCGGCGCTGGGCATTCCGGTTCTGGCCGCCAGACGGGCGGCGGTTCCGCTGATTGCCCCCGGAGGTGCGCCGCTGGCCGCTCTGCCCGCTGCGGGGGCGCTGTGCGCCGCTCTGGCTGCTCCGCCCGCCGGTGGGAAAGGTGATGCTGTTATCCGGGTAGGCGTCGTAGTTCACCGTGCGCTCCGTATACCGGCTGGGGCGGGGCGCATCGGGGTCATAATTGGGGTTCGTGATGGGGTGGCCGCCGGAGGAATATCCTGCGTACCCGCTGTACCCCAGGTCACTGCCAGCACCCGCGCTGCTGCGGCGCTGGGTGCTCTGCCCGCCGCGCCGGTCATCCCGGGCCTGATCGTAGGCCCGGCGGCGCTTGCGGTTCCGGCTGTTCCGGTCATTCTGCGGCATCCGGCTACACCTCCTTTCCTCTGTTTTTTCCTTCCGTTACGGGGTCTTGACCAGCTTGAGCAGGGCATCCGCAATGCGGTCCAGGCTGTCGTCCACCGACAGGCTCCGGGCATTGCGGCCCATCTCAGCCAGCTTGCCAGGCTGGGCCAGCATCCCGGAAACGGTCTGCACCAGCTTTTCGCCGGTCAGGTCTTTTTCCTCAATGACCACAGCAGCGCCGGCCTTCTGCAGCTCCATGGCGTTGTAATACTGGTGGTTCTCGGCCACGTTGGGGCTGGGGATGAGCACGGCGGCACGGCCCACAGCCTCCAGCTCGGCCAGTGTCAGGGCACCGGCACGGCTGATGACAAGGTCCGCTGCGGCCAGCAGCTCGGGCATATTGTTGATGTATTCCTTCACCACAAGGCTCTCGCCGGGGGCAAAGCCCTTTTTCTTTTCCAGATCCTGAAACAGCTGTACGCCGTACTGGCCGGTGGCATGGAGATGGAGGACGGGCTTGTGGTTTTTCTGCTCCCAGGCGCAGAGGTCGGCCACCACCTCGTTTACGCGGCGGGCACCCAGACTGCCGCCGAAGGAGAGGATCACGGTGCGGTCGCCCGCGCCCAGTTCGGCACGGATGGCTTCCCGGTTCTTCGCCTGGGTGAACACCTCAGGCCGGACGGGGTTGCCCACCACGATGGTCTTTTCGGGTGCGCCCAGCTTTTCCACGGCGGCGGGCACAGCGGCGAACACGATGTCCACATCCGGGGCCAGCAGCTTGTTGGTCACACCGGGAAAGGCGTTCTGCTCATGCAGGGCGGTCTTGATGCCCTGTCTGGCGGCGCAGCGCACCACCGGGCCGGACACATAGCCGCCGCAGCCAATGACCAGGTCGGGCTGGATGTCCTTCATCATCTTTTTGGCCTTAGGGCCGGAGAGTGCCAGATTCCACAGGGTAATGATGTTCCGCTTGATATTGTTCAGGCTCAGCTTCCGCTGAAAGCCGGTGATCTCGATGTGATGGAAGGGATAGCCCGCCTGTGTGACCAGACGGTACTCCATGCCCTCTTTCCGGCCCGCAAAATGGATCTCGGCGGTGGGGTCGGCTTTTTTGATGGCTCCCGCAATGGCCAGAGCCGGGTTGATATGACCGGCAGTGCCGCCGGCTGCAATGAGTACACGCATCTTGGTTCCTCCTTACTGTTCTGTCTGCGCTCTGCGCGCGGTATCCAGCACAATGGTCTTTGCCTTGCGCTGGCGCTCCCGCTCGGCGTGGGCTTCCTCCCGTTCCAGACGGGCCCGTTCGCCGTTGCGTCCGATATTGACCATAACGCCCATCTCGGCCAGCAGCAGGATCAGACTGGTGCCGCCGGAGGAGAAGAAGGGCAGCGAAATGCCGGTGTTGGGCAGGGTGTTGGTGACAACGGCAATGTTGCAGAACACCTGCCAGGCGATCTGCGCCATGATGCCGATGCCCACCAGCGTGCAGAACCGGTTTTCGGCATGGAAGGCGATCCAGAAGCCCTGCACCAGAAAGAGGACGAACAGCACGATGACGATCACCGCGCCGACGAAGCCCAGCTCCTCGCACACGACACTGAAGATAAAGTCGTTGGTGCTCTCCGGCAGCCAGAGCTGCTTTTCGATGCTGTTGCCAAGGCCCAGCCCCGTGGCACCGCCCGAGCCGATGGCGTACAGGCTCTGCTTGGTCTGGCTGGTCATCCGGTCAAGATCCTGCGTCCAGCCGTCCAGACGGCTCTGCAGGTAGTCGATGGAGTCCACATGCTTCAGCAAAGTCTCCAGCAGGAACAGCGCGGCACCGGCGCAGCCCCAGGTAATGATGCCGCCGCTGCCGCCCAGCAGCAGGATGGTGCCCACGATGGCTGTGGTCAGCAGGATGCCCGACATGTGGGGCTCCAGCACCAGCAGGATCAGGACAGGCACCAGCCACAGGATGGGCCGGATGAGCTCCACCACGATGCTGTGGTGGACCCACTTGCGCAGGGGCATCTCGCCGAATTTGATCTGCGGGGTCCTGGCGGCGATGTCTGCCGTGAGCAGGATCATCTCAAACTTTGCAACCTCGGAGGCCTGTAAGGTCAGGCCGCCGAAGCTGATCCACCGGCGGCAGCCGTTGATGGGGCTGCTGAACAGCACCAGCACCAGCAGGATCAGGCAGACAACATAGCCCAGCTTGACCATTCTGCGCAGGAAACGGTGGTCAAAATAGGAGAACAGGAACATCATGCCCAGGCCCAGCACCGTGCAGAGCAGCTGGGATTTGATGTAATGGAAGCTGTCTCCAAAGCGGAGATAGCCCGTGGTATAGCTTGCACTGAACAGCATGACCAGCCCGAACACCATGATGATGGCCAGGGTCGCCATCCAGTTGAGCAGGATGGGCGGCCAGGGGCCGGGGTCCCGCTGAAAGACGGAAAACGGCTCTGCTTTTTTTCTGCGGAGTGTTGCCAAACTGCACCCCTCCTTAACTGATTTTTGCCAGCTGAACGGTCAGCGCCACGCCCAGCATGGCAATGACACAAAAGGTATAAAAGATCTGTTCCGCGCTCTGGCCCCGCAGCTCCAGCCAGCGGTGGAGCGGTGCCGAGCGGAACAGCTGCCTGCGGCCCCGGCTGGCCTTGCAGACCAGGATCTGCAGGGCCACCATGCCGCCCTCCAGCCAGAAGGGCAGGGCCAGCGGCAGGGGGAGGTCTGGCCAGCCGATGCACAGGGGAACGCACCCCAGCATCCCGGCCAGAAACAGGCTGCCCACGCTGCCCAGCCGCAGCTTTGCGGGCGGGAAGTTCCAGAGCAGGAAGGCCATCAGGGAACCGGCCAGTGCGGCGGGCAGAACGCCCAGCGGGAACCAGCCCAGCAGGGTCATCACCCCCATCAGGCCCAGCATGGCCGCAAAGGATGTACCGCAGACGATGCCGTCCATGCCATCGGCAATGCGGGCACACTCGGCCAGTGCGACCAGCAGTCCTTCCCACAGCAGCGGGGCGGCAATGCCCAAATCGACATAGCCCACACCCGGCAGAGTGATCCCGGCTGCAAGGCAGCCTTTGGCTCCCAGCAGCACCAGCACCACGGCACCGGCAGCGGCTTCCAGCCCAAGGCGGGTGTGCCGCCGCAGGCCCAGCACGGAACGGCTGCGGATGCGGGCCAGATCCTCCAGCAGGCCCACACCGCCAAAGAGCAAAGCTCCCAGCAGCGCTGTGAGCAGCCGGACCGAGAACAGGCTCTCGGCCCCCAGCAGCTCAGGCTGAGCCACACAGGCGGCTGTCCAGCCCACGCCCACAGCAGCCAGCACCCCCACCATCAGGCAGAGCCCGCCCATGGTGGGGGCCTGCGGCGGGCGCTCCGGCTCGGCATCCGGTGCTTCCTGCCCGGGTGCCTGCCGGGCCTTGGGCTCATCCCAGCGTCCCTGGAACGCCCGCAGCAGCGGCACCATCAGATTCCCGAGCGCCGCCGTGAGGAAGAACCCCAGCGTTGAGGCGGCGATCAAGGCGAAACGAATCATAGCTCGATGTTACTCCTTGTAAAAGATCTCCAGCACTTTTTCCAGTGCCATGCCGCGGCTGGCCTTGACCAGCAGGGCATCGCCGGGCTGCATTTTGTTCAGCAGGGCCTCGGCGGCCTGAGCGTAGGTGTCAGCATGGAGGGTGGGCAGCCCCTTGGCAGCAGCCACCACGGCAATGCGCTTGGCCTGCTCGCCATAGGTGACGAGGTAGTCCACCTTGTTCTCCACGGCCTGACGGCCCACCTCCTCGTGGGCGGCGCGGCTGATATCGCCCAGCTCCAGCATATCGCCCAGCAGGGCAAAGCGGCGCTTGCAGGGATATTCCCTAAACATGGCCAGCGCGGCCTTCATGCTGTCGGGGTTGGCGTTGTAACAATCCTCAATGACATCCACGCCTCTGACGTGCACCACCTTCTGGCGCATCCCGGTCTGCTCAAAGTCGGCCAGACCGGCAATGACCCGGCGGGCATTCAGCCCCAGACGGGTGGCGGCGCAGTAGGCAGCCAGTGCGTTGGCCACGTTGTGCCGGCCCATGGCGGGGATCTTTACGAGGAAAGTCCCCTCCTCGTGATCCTCCAGCACAAAGCTCATGCCCTTTTCATCCTGCTGGATGGACAGGGCACAGACATCAGCGTTCTCATCGCCCAGGCTGAACCAGACCGGACGGACATGGTCGGGCAGGACGGCCTTGCGCAGGAAGGGGTCGTCCCCGTTCAGCACCAGCGGAGCACCCTCCGGCAGACCGGCGCAGATCTCCAGCTTTGCCTTGCAGATGTTCTCCTGACTGCCCAGATTGCCGATG
>ENA-ORRL01002437-ORRL01002437.1-human-gut-metagenome-genome-assembly--contig:-NODE-2437-length-11073-cov-2.262661_pt1 | contig 11073 bp, 8 predicted proteins | sample MGYA00242175_ERZ509134 | MGnify/ENA primary metagenome ERZ509134 (study PRJEB26280, sample SAMEA2338660) | human gut metagenome | biome: human gut; feature: human-associated habitat; material: faeces... | reverse complement strand
ATGCTTGACTTTGTACATCAACCGACGGACATCGGCAGGAACGGGATACATCCGTAAACCATTCAGTCCCCGGTCAAGCATGTGGGTTTGTATTCCGGCATCATTGAAAGGTTTGGTAAAAGCCCGCACTGCTTTATTGGGGTTTTCACCATACAATAAATTGACTTGCTCGAACGCTCCGCCATTGGTCTCCACACGGGCAAAGCATCCCATTTCAATAATCAAAGGGGCAATTCGCACTAACTGGTCGACACGGGGTTGATACTTACCGGACGACTGCCACATATCCCGATATACGAGACTGAATTTAATTTCCTTTTTCATTGCCGTAAGTTATAAGTGATTTCACATTCATAGGTTAACTTGCTATATTACAAATATAGTGAGATATTTGACATAAAGACAAATCAGACCATCAAAAAGTTCCCATAAAAGATATGTTATATATCATATTGTCACAAAAGTAAAGGAGCAAGGAGGGGGTCCCTCACTTACTCCTTCTTTTGCACAACTAAAAAATTACACTAAATCACTACCTAAAATCAATCTTTTTATTAATGAAAAATACCTAATCAAACAAAGTCCTTCAGTTCCTGTTGCAATCTCTGACGGGTAAAAAAGATACGGCTCTTGACAGTGCCGAGTGGCAATTCTAATTTTTCGGCTATTTCACGGTATTTAAATCCGGAAACATGCATTGAAAATGGAACTTTATATTCTTTGGGCAACGCATTTACTACACGGTGCATTTCTTTCAGGTCATAGGCTCCTTCGGTACTTTCAAAACCGGAGTCCTGCGGAAGATTCAGATGGAAAAGATTATCGGTTTGGTCTACATAAGTTTGATCACGCACAATTTTACGGTAATTATTAATAAAGATGTTGCGCATGATAGTATACATCCAGCCCTTAAAATTAGTGTCTGGCATAAATTTATCTTCATTATCTAATGCTTTTAATGAGGTCTCTTGTAACAGCTCATTTGCTTCTTCGCGATTAGCAGTCAATTTATAAGCGAAGCGGAGCAACTCTTCTTGCACTCCTATTAAATCTTTTCTAAAACTTAAACTTTTCATACGTTGCGGTTTTTAAGCGGTTAATATTTCGTTTCTTTCTCGATATTGCAAGTTTAAGGCTTATTTTAGATTTCAGTAGGGTAATTTTCACCAATCTTTGGGGTAAAAACTATCAAATGATAGTTTTTGGGTGCTATTTGATAGTTTTTGGGTGTTATTTCTTAAAGAGTTAGACAGCTTTTGATAGGTTTGTTTGATAATTAATGTTTTTTATTATGTGCTTTTTGTAAATAGAGACTGAATCACATACCTTTGGATCAAGTTTAATAACGTTAAGAATCAAAAGAATTATGAACTTACTTATCATCCTGGGGATTATAATCATCCTCGTCATTATCATTGCTTCCATGTATAACTCATTGGTAAAATTGAGAAATAATCGCGAAAACGCATTTGCCGACATTGATGTACAACTGAAGCAGCGTCACGACCTTATTCCACAATTGGTAGATACAGTAAAAGGATATGCAGCTCACGAAAAAGAAACACTTGAGCGCGTCATCCAAGCCCGCAACGGAGCTGTCAGTGCCCGGACAATCGATGAAAAAATTACAGCTGAAAATCAACTTAGTTCCGCCCTCGCAGGATTGAAGATTACATTGGAAGCTTATCCGGACCTGAAGGCCAACCAAAACTTCCTTCAGCTACAGGAAGAGATTTCGGACGTAGAAAATAAGCTGGCTGCCGTACGCCGCTACTTTAATTCGGCCACAAAGGAACTGAACAATGCTGTACAGACATTCCCTTCTAACCTGATTGCCAACATGTTTGGCTTTCATAAAGAAATGATGTTCGACTTGGGCACAGAACAACGTGCCAATTTAGAAGAGGCTCCGAAAATAAAATTTTAATCCTCAGGAAAGTAAAGACACATGCAATACGTCGGAATACAGACACAACAGAGCCGGAACAATCTCCGTTCCGGTATCTTACTCATTCTCTTTCCATGCCTGGTGGCGGTATTGACTTACCTGTTCTGCTATCTGCTTATCACTTTTACCGTGGAAGACGATTATGGGCAGTACAATACACTGGCAATGACGAATCAAATGTTTATCAACCTGATTCCTTATATTATAGGAGGTGTTCTGGTTTGGTTTATCATAGCTTACTTTACCAATTCCAGTATTATCAAAGCTGCCACAGGCGCGCGTCCGCTTGAACGTAAAGAGAATAAACGTATCTACAATTTGGTAGAGAATCTCTGTATGTCGCAAGGTATGAAAATGCCCAAAATCAACATTATCGATGATGATTCACTAAACGCATACGCCAGTGGAATCAATGAACAGACCTATACAGTTACCCTATCCAAAGGTATCATTGAAAAGCTTAACGATGAAGAACTCGAAGGAGTCATCGCACATGAACTGACACATATCCGCAATCATGATGTCCGGTTATTGATTATCTCGATTGTATTTGTCGGTATCTTCTCTATGCTGGCACAAATAGCATTGCGTTCCGTCTATTACTCTTCGTGGACACGCAGTAGAAATGATAAGAATAATGGAGCCATACTTATTCTGGTTTTGGCAATGATTGTAGCTGCCATCGGTTATTTCTTCGCCACTTTGATGCGTTTCGCCATCTCACGAAAACGTGAATATATGGCTGATGCAGGTGCAGCAGAAATGACAAAGAACCCGTTGGCGCTGGCCAGTGCTCTAAGAAAAATATCCGCAGATCCCGATATAGAAGCTGTAGAACGCGAGGATGTGGCACAGTTATTCATTCAGCATCCGGGCAAACAAGCCAAAAGTGCCCTGAGCGGATTAAGCGGATTATTCGCCACCCATCCTCCTATCGAAAAGCGAATAGCTATCCTGGAACAATTCTAATAGTGCATGGCCTTTGCTGTACAAGAAAGAACACCAAAGGCCTGTCACCGCAAAATACACGGGGCTACACTGCATCAAAAGTAAACAACCGACTATCTATAAAAATGAGTTGTGTAAATCTGTGCAATCTATAGTAAAAAAGAGTTTTGAAACTCTCTCTTTTATTCTTTGTGAAATCTGCTCCGACAAACACGAAATAATATTAAATCATTTGTACGCTTTGTACATTTTATCTCTTCCGATATCTTTATGTAAATATTCTCCTAAATAATCATTGATATGAAAACAAATAGACGTATCATGCTTCTGATATTGTTCATTGCAGGAACAGGTATCTTCACACTTCAGGCTCAAAACCGGGAAGAAAGGAAAGAGCTGAAGGAACAGACTGTAAAAGAGAAGATTGAATCGGAAAACTATCGGATCGACATAAATACGGCATACCCGCGTAGGGGACGTATGATTCCATTGACATCAATCTATTCCGTAACAATTCGGAATGATTCTGTCTTTTCACAACTACCTTACTTCGGACGCGCTTACTCTATCCCTTACGGAGGAGGACAGGGATTGATGTTCAATGCCCCAATCGATCAATACACCATGTCCATGGGAAAACGCGGAGCAGCAAAAATCAACTTTACCGCCAAAAGTCCCGAAGATCAGTTCAGATTCAGGATAACAATCTATTCCAACGGTTCATCCAGCATAGATGTCGATATGCAAAACCGTGAATCGATCAGTTTTTCAGGTGACCTGATATTGCCGGAATAAAGTCGGTACGACTTTATTCCCCCTTCAAGATAGGCAGGCAAATTTGGTATTTTACAGCCAAAGCGCGTACTACAAAAATGCAGCAGCCACTAATGACCTGCGTCAAGGCGGCATCTACCCCCAAACGATCGAGCCCCCAATAAATGACTCCACCGATAACACATGCCATGGCATAAATCTCTTTACGAAAGATCAACGGAATCTCGTTGATAAATACATCACGGATAACTCCACCAGCCGCACCGGTCATGGTTCCCATAATAATGGCTACCCAAAAGGCATATCCCAAATCGATCGTCTTGCTGATACCAACTACTGTAAACAACGCAAGACCAATGCTATCGAAAATAAAAAACGTATTGTGCATGTGGATCAAATGCTTCCGAAAAAAGATAACCCACAGCAGGGCCAGCGCCGAGCAAATTAAATAAATAGGATTCGTCATCCAGAATGGAGTGACATCCAATAAAACATCACGTATGGTACCACCGCCAATGGCTACAGCCACACCGGCTACATAAGCGCCAAACCAATCGAATTGTTTGGCAGATGCAAGACGAATACCACTAATGGCAAAAGCGAATGTTCCGATAAACTCCAGAATCTGGATAAAAGTCGGAATCTGAAAGATAGTTGGCATATATTAAGTTTTTTGTGTGCAAAGAAACAAATAATTCCGCAAGAAAGTGTAAATTTGTTCCTTGAAAATTGTAAGAATACAAAGATGAAGATAACGATTGTTGCCGGGGCCCGCCCTAATTTTATGAAAATCGCCCCTATCACCCGGGCTATCGATGCCGCAAAGGCACAGGGTAAACGTATTTCTTATCGCCTGGTATACACGGGAGTAGAGAATGATAACAGTTTGGACGCCTCCTTATTTGCAGATCTGCACATGAAAGCTCCCGATGCCTATTTGGGAGTAAACGGCAATAACCCGACAGAACTGACTGCGGGAATCATGATCGCTTTCGAACGTGAATTGACAGAAAACCCTACGCATGTAGTCCTGGTGGTCGATGACCTCACAGCAACCATGAGTTGTGCCATCGTAGCCAAGAAACAAAACATAAAAGTAGCACATCTCGTAGCCGGTACCCGTTCATTCGACATGTCTATGCCCAAAGAGATCAACCGTATGATTACAGATGGCCTGTCCGACTACCTCTTCACAGCCGGCATGGTAGCCAACCGTAACCTAAACCAGACAGGTACGGAAAACGAAACAGTGTATTATGTAGGGAATATCCTGATCGATACGATACGTTATAATCGCAATCGACTGATAAAACCGGTATGGTTCTCTGTGCTGGGGCTGAAAGAACATGAATACATTCTGCTGACCCTCAATCGTCACGTACTGTTAAACAATAAGGAGAACTTACAGGAATTGATGGAAACATTGCTTAAAAAAGCAAATGGCATGCCCATTGTCGCACCGCTGCACACTTATGTACGCAACGCAATCAAAGCATTGGGAATCACCGCTCCCAACCTGCACATCATGCCTACACAGAGTTATCTCTCTTTCGGTTATCTGATGAATCAGGCAAAAGCCATCGTGACTGACTCGGGCAATGTAGCCGAAGAAGCCACTTTCCTGGGAATTCCCTGCATCACGCTCAATACGTTTGCCGAACATCCGGAGACCTGGCGAACAGGCACTAATGAACTGGTCGGTGAAGACCCGGTCGCATTGGGAGCCTGTATGGACAAACTGATGAACGGAGAGTGGAAACAAGGAACTTTACCCGAACGTTGGGACGGACGAACCGCAGAGCGAATTGTACAAATATTATTGGGGGAATAATACCATATTCCCCCTCCTTACAGGAGTCAAAAGATACACAAAAAAGGTTATATAGTCCTTTCAATCAAAAGGAATTTATTACCTTTGCAGTCTCACGATGAGATGAAGTGTGTATGAAACAACAATATTCTAAACTATTATTAGTAATCTTCCTTCTACTCTCTGCGCCACAGGCTTTCGCACAGTTAAAGGGAGTAATCACCGATTCTATTTCACATGAACCATTAATGTACATTTCCGTTTTCTATGAAGGGAAAGGAGTAGGTGGCATATCCAACGCTAACGGAGAATACAAGGTGGAAACCCGCAAAGGCTGGAATGAGCTGACTTTTTCTGCGGTGGGATATATCACCAAGAAAGTGAAGATTCCGGCGGGTGCCAAAGAACTCAATGTAGTACTCTCACCGGATGATGTAATGCTGGAAGAAGTGGTTGTAAAACCTAAAAAGGAGAAATATTCCCGAAAAAACAATCCGGCAGTAGAGTTTATGCGGAAGGTAATCGACCATAAAAAAGCTCAGAAGCTGGAAACCAATGACTATTACCAATACAGCAAATATCAGAAAATGAAGATGTCACTCAATGACGTGACACCCGAAAGTCTTGAGAAAGGGATCTATAAAAAGTTTTCTTTCCTAAAAGACCAGGTCGAGGTTTCGCCCGAGACTAACAAACTGATTTTGCCCATCTCCGTACAGGAAACATCTTCAAAAACCATCTACAGAAAAGATCCGGAAAGTAAAAAGACCATCATCGAAGGTATGAACTCAAATGGCGTAGAGGAATTCTTCTCTACCGGTGATATGTTGGGTACTATCCTTAACGATGTATTTGCCGATATCAATATCTACGATGATGATATCCGTCTGTTGCAACGCCGTTTTGTAAGTCCGATCGGAAGCGGGGCCATCTCTTTCTATAAATTCTACCTGATGGATACCGTGATGGTAGACAAAAACAAATGTGTACACCTCACGTTTGTTCCACAGAACCCTCAGGACTTCGGATTCACCGGACACCTGTATGTGCTGGATGATTCAACCTACGCTGTAAAAAAGTGCACCATGAATTTGCCTAAAAAAACAGGGGTAAACTTTGTGGAGAATCTGGATGTCGTGCAGCAGTACGAACAACTCCCCAATGGCAACTGGGTACTGACTGATGATGATATGACCGTAGATCTTTTAGTAATGAAAGCTATCCAGGGGATTCAGGTAAAGCGGACTACGAAATATAGCAACTATGTCTTCGAACCCATCGAGCCACGACTCTTCCGACTAAAAGGCAATGTTATCAAAGAAGCGGACATGCTCACCAAAAGTGACGAATACTGGGCCGGAGTGCGCCAAGTACCGTTAACAAAAACCGAGAGTAGCATGGATCTTTTCATGAACCGGCTGGAGCAAATTCCCGGATTCAAATATGTCATATTCGGCGCAAAAGCATTGATAGAAAATTATGTGGAAACCGGAACCAAAAAACATCCGAGCAAATTCGATTTCGGTCCGATCAATACCATGATATCGAGTAACTATGTGGACGGCACCCGATTCCGCCTCAGTGGTATGACTACAGCCAAACTGAATCCTCATTGGTTCTTTAATGGATATGGAGCCTACGGACTTAAAGACAAAAAATGGAAATATGAGGGCAATGTAACCTACTCTTTCCGTAAATGTGAATTCTTCCCCTGGGAGTTCCCGAAACACTATATCTCCGCTTCTTACCGTTATGATGTCATGTCACCGATGGATAAATTTCTCGACACGGATAAGGATAACGTATTCGTGGCCTGGAAAACCACTACTGTCGACCAAATGTCGTACGTACGGGATGCTACATTGAGATATGAAATGGAAACTCTTTCAGGCTTCTCGGTCGCAGCTATGGCACGACACCGGAAAGATACTCCGGCCGGTAAACTTCAATACATCCGTAACGATGCTGCCAAAACAATTGTTCCGGACATTACCACCGCCGAATTGGGATTGACCTTGCGTTATGCTCCGGGTGAGACTTTTGTAAACACGAAACAGCGTCGGCGTCCGGTGTCGCTGGATGCTCCCATCTTCACCCTTTCTCACACCACTGGATTCAAAGGTGTATTGGGAGGAGAGTATAATTTCAATTTGACGGAAGCAAGTATCTGGAAACGCTTCTGGCTTTCGTCTTGGGGCAAAGTAGACGTCACCCTGAAAGGTGGGGCGCAATGGAATACCGTTCCATTCCCGTTACTCATTCTGCCGGCTGCCAACCTTTCATATATTACCCAAAAAGAAACTTTCAACCTGATCAACAATATGGAGTTCCTCAACGACCGCTATGCATCGTTGGCACTGACATATGACATGAATGGCAAACTTTTCAATCGTATTCCACTAATCAAAAAATTGAAGTGGAGAGAAGTGTTCCGTTTCCGTGCCCTGTATGGTAACCTGACCGAAAAGAATAACCCGTTTAAGAGCAATAATCCGGAACTGTTCGATTTTCCGCAACGGGACGGTAGTTACACCAGTTATGTAATGGACCCGAAAGTACCCTATCTGGAAGCCAGTGTAGGTATCTACAACATCTTTAAATTGTTACATATTGAATACGTACGCCGTCTGACCTATCTGAATCACCCCGGAATCAACAAGCAAGGTATCCGGTTTATGATTCAAGTGGTATTTTGATCTGATATCATTTACACAAATAAAAGCTAAATACGATGAATTTCACTTTACATACCCTCAATGGCATAAAGCTGTGGTTGGTACTTCTTTTACTTAGTGGCGCAATCAATGTTTGCCGGGCAGATTCTCCACGACAAACCATCAACTTTAACCGGGGATGGAAATATTGTCAGGGGGATTTCGATCATGCTGCCCGACCGGGGTTCGACGATTCAGAATGGGAGAAAATAGGACTTCCCCACTCTTTCAGTACTCCATATTTCATGTCGAAGGACTTTTATGTAGGCTACGGATGGTACCGTAAAGCTTTTCCGGTAAAAAAAGAGATTCTTGGCAAGAAAAGTTTTCTTGAATTCGATGGCGTATTTCAAGAAGCAGAGATTTTCGTCAACGGACACTTGGCAGGCACTCACAAAGGAGGATATACCGGATTTTCCATCGACATATCAGCTTACCTGAAAGAAGGGAAAAACCTGGTAGCCGTCCGGGTAAACAACTGTTGGCGCCCTGATCTTGCCCCGCGTGCAGGCGAACATGTATTTAGCGGAGGTATCTACCGGAACGTACGTCTGGTAATAAAGTCCCCCACTTACATCGATTGGTATGGCACCTGGGTCACAACCCCGGACCTGGCAGAGAACAAAGGTAAATCGGGAAGCGTCCACATACGGACAGACGTATGTAATGCTTCAGGAAAAACAGACACTTACCGACTCCTGACCACCGTCGTCGATGCACAAGGCAAAGAAGTGTCTTCGGTTTCCACATCCCAAGTACTGCCGGACAATGCAACTTACACATTTGAACAACAAACCAAAGAAATTCAGGCACCTCAACTGTGGCATCCCAATCATCCGGCACTATATAAAGTGATAAGCTCACTCTATCACGGACAAGAATTAATAGACCGTTACGAAACAGCATTCGGATTCCGCTGGTTTGAATGGACTGCAGACCGGGGATTTTTCCTGAATGGGGAGCACCTTTATTTTAAAGGAGCCAATGTTCACCAGGATCATGCCGGATGGGGAGACGCTGTAACCGAGACCGGAATGCGAAGAGATATCCGGTTAGTGAAAGAAGCCGGCTTCGATTTAATAAGAGGCTCGCACTACCCCCATTCACCGGCTTTTTCACAAGCATGCGATGAAATAGGAATGTTATTCTGGGCAGAAAACGCATTTTGGGGAATCGGAGGACACAAAGGAGACGGTTATTGGAATGCCAGTGCATACCCTGTAAACGAATCCGACAGGGCAGAATTCGAAAACAGCGTAAAAGCCCAACTGAAAGAGCTGATTCACATCCACCGCAACCATCCTTCCATCATCGTATGGAGCATGAGTAACGAGCCTTTTTTCACAGCACCCGAGACAATCGATCCGATGCGTAAACTACTGGAAGAAACCGTCAAACTTTCCAAACAACTCGATCCTACCCGCCCGGTAGCTGTCGGTGGTGCGCAGCGTCCGCTGGGAGAGAAACGAATCGATAAGTTAGGCGACATAGCCGGATATAACGGTGACGGCAGCTACATTCCGGAGTTTCAGCAACCGGGCATGCCAACAGTAGTTTCGGAATATGGCAGTACTACAGCCGATCGTCCGGGAGAATATGATCCGGGATGGGGAGACCTAGCTAAAAATAATGCACAGAACGGTTTTCCATGGCGTAGCGGACAAGCCATCTGGTGCGCATTCGACCACGGAAGCATTGCCGGCAGTGCCCTTGGCAAAATGGGCATCATCGATTACTTCCGGATTCCCAAGCGTGCCTGGTACTGGTACCGGAATGCCTACAAAGGGATTACCCCTCCGGAATGGCCGCAAGAAGGAACACCTACCCGCATCAGCCTGGTTGCCGACCGGACTGATAACATAAAAGCGGACGGAACGGACGATGTTATGTTATCAATAACCATCCTGGATGCAAGCGGAAAGCCGGTCAGCAATTCTCCGGCAGTTAAGCTCGACATTCTATCCGGCCCGGGAGAGTTTCCCACCGGAACCTCGATACTGTTTGAAAAAGAGAGTGATATCCGTATACTCGACGGAAAAGCGGCTATTGAATTCCGGTCATATTATGCCGGAGAAACTGTTATCCGTGCTACTTCACCGGGACTGGAACCGGCCGAAGTAAAAATCCGATTCACCGGAAGCACTCCCTATACAGAGGCCTTCAAAGTAAAAGAACGTCCCTATACACGCTTCGAAACTCCGACAAAAACGGATAATCTGCAAACCTTCGGACCTAACAACCCGACTTTTTGCAGTTCGTCTGCCAACGGACATTCATCCGCTTTTGCAGCCGACGGAGACGAATCTACATACTGGCAAGCTTCAGAGAACGACCCGGAACGTTCCTGGACACTGGATACCGAAAAAGGATTGTCGATACGTCACATCCGAATCGCATTTCCGGATTTAGCCCCTTATCAATACAAAGTAGAGGTATCCATGGACAGAGAACACTGGTCGCTCATACCGGATCAAACCAATAATAAGCAGAACGAGAACATTCGGATGATTCAGGTTGTTCCCGGTATACAAGGACGTTTCGTACGTATCAGTTTCACAGGAGAGAAAGCTGCTATTACAGACGTACAGGTCATCGGAACGGTAATTGACTAAAATAACAGATTTATTACAAATATATGCAACCATTAGCGGAAAGACTTCGCCCAAAGACATTGGATGATTATATCGGTCAGAAACACCTTGTGGGACCGGGTGCTATCCTGCGCAAAATGATTGACGCAGGGCGTATCTCTTCATTTATTCTTTGGGGACCTCCGGGAGTGGGTAAGACCACACTGGCCCAAATCATTGCCAATAAGCTGGAAACTCCCTTCTACACCTTGAGTGCTGTCACCTCCGGGGTGAAAGATGTGCGCGAAG
>ENA-ORRL01002436-ORRL01002436.1-human-gut-metagenome-genome-assembly--contig:-NODE-2436-length-11074-cov-2.298666_pt1 | contig 11074 bp, 10 predicted proteins | sample MGYA00242175_ERZ509134 | MGnify/ENA primary metagenome ERZ509134 (study PRJEB26280, sample SAMEA2338660) | human gut metagenome | biome: human gut; feature: human-associated habitat; material: faeces... | reverse complement strand
GAGGAGGAACCTTTCTCCAGAAAGGTTCCTCCTCCCTTCCCCCACATTTCCCACCCCCCTAAAAAGCTTGTCCCCTCATGCAAGCTCAGCTAAACTGCCTCGCAGCAAGATTGAGCCTTTGGAGGGCAACGCAATGAAAACGGATACCGGGGCCATAGGTGTTCTGGGTGGGGTGGGGCCGTATGCCGGCCTGGACCTCATGCGCAAGATTTTTGATCAGACCGAAGCGAACTGCGATCAGGAACATCTGTCCGTGATCCAGTATTCCCTTTCCGAACATATCATCGACAGAACGCGCTTTCTGCTTGGGGAGACGGACGAAAATCCCGGCGAAGCCATCGGCGAAATCATGGTGCGCATGGCGAAGGCCGGGGCCACCGTTATCGGCGTGCCTTGCAATACGGCGCACAGCCCACGGATCATGGATGTAGCCGTCGCCATGCTGCATGAGGCGTCCCCGAAGACGCGCTTCGTCCATATGATCGATTCCGTCGTCGCCTTTATCCGTGAGAGCCTGCCCCATGCCCGGAAGATAGGCGTCCTGAGCACCAAGGGGACCTACGCGACCGGGCTCTATCAGGATGCCCTTTCCGCCGCGGGGTTCGTTCCTTTGTTCCCGGATGAGGAAGGCCGCGAGCGTGTCCAGCAGGCCATCAGCAATACTGCGTACGGCATCAAGGCCCAGTCGAATCCGGTGACGCCGGAAGCGCGCGCGGCGTTGCTTGCCGAGGCGGAAAAACTGGTGGAGCAGGGGGCCGACGCCGTGATCCTCGGCTGTACGGAAATCCCGTTGGCGCTCACGGAGCCCGATTTGCGCGGCGTTCCGCTGCTGGACGCCACCAAGGTGCTTGCCAGGGCCCTTATCATTGCTTTTGCTCCGGAACGCCTGAAAAAAGCTTAAAGCTATTTTTTTCAGAGTATTGCGCTTTCCTTTTACGTATTAGGGACTGCCTATGTCTGTTTCTTTGCCTTCCATTGCGTCTTTCCATCAGGGCGCGCACTCGGTGGCCGTCGTCGGCCTCGGGTATGTCGGCCTGCCGCTGGCCGTCGCTTTTGCCCGGCATTTCAACGTGATCGGTTTTGATTTGAACGCCGCCCGCGTGGAAGAGCTTTCCGCAGGCACGGATCGGACAGGCGAAGTGGACTCGGAGGCGCTGCAAGCTTCCACGGCTCGTTTCACCAGCGATCCGGCGGCACTCCGCGAGGCGGGCGTCATCATCGTGGCGGTTCCGACGCCGATCGACGAGCACAGGAATCCGGACTTGTCCCCGGTGGAAGGGGCTTCCCGGACTGTGGGGCGGCATTTGTCCCGTGGCGCGGTCGTCGTGTACGAGTCCACGGTCTATCCGGGCGTGACCGAAGAGGTCTGCGTCCCGATCCTTGAGGCCGAATCCGGCCTGCGGTGCGGAGCCGACTTCACGGTGGGCTATTCTCCGGAGCGGATCAACCCCGGCGACAAGGTGCATACGCTTGAAACCATCAAGAAGATTGTTTCCGGAAGCGACGCGCCGACGCTGGATCTGCTGGCGGAGCTGTACGGGACGGTCGTGCGCGCGGGCATCCACCGTGCCCCCAGCATCAAGGTTGCGGAAGCCGCCAAGGTCATCGAGAACACGCAGCGCGACCTGAACATCGCGCTGATGAATGAGCTGTCCATCATTTTTGACCGGCTCGGCATTGATACGCTGGATGTGCTGGAAGCGGCCGGGACCAAGTGGAACTTCCTGCCGTTCCGTCCGGGGCTGGTCGGCGGGCACTGCATCGGCGTCGATCCGTACTACCTGACCTTCAAGGCCGAGGAACTCGGCTGCCATCCGCAGGTCATTCTGGCCGGGCGGCGCATCAACGACGGCATGGGCAAGCATGTGGCGGAAACCTGCGTCAAACTGCTGATCCGGCAGGGGCGGCTGGTCAATGCGGCCCGTGTGGGCATCCTTGGCTTCACGTTCAAGGAAAACGTGCCGGACTTGCGGAACACCCGGGTTATCGACGTGATCCGCGAATTGCAGGAATACGGCGTCGATGTGCTGGTACACGATCCGCTGGCTGACGCCGGGGAAGTGCGCCATGAATATGGCCTCTCTTTCGCGGCGCTGGATGAGCTCGCCAATCTGGACGCGCTGATTCTGGCCGTGCCGCACAAGGCCTACGCCGAAAACGGCGTTCTGGAACCGGTAGCCCTGCACGCACGGTTTGCCGTGCCCGATAAGGCCCTCCTGCTGGATGTGAAGGGCTGTCTCTCGCCCAGTGCCGTGCAAGCCGAAGGCATGGCCTACTGGAGGCTTTAGGCGAGGCAAAGGGAACGTTGCCTGTCCCCGCCTCGTTGCCTTTGAATCGGGGCTGTACACATCTTCTCCCGATATGTCCCGTCCGCGTATCCTTCGGGGGCAGAGGCGGTTCGTTTTGGGGGAGTGTTCTGTATCCTGAAAAGAAGTCAAGAGCCGGATGTGGTGCATCGTCGGGGGAAAATTCCTCCATCATCTTGGCAATGAGGCCGTTGCGGGCATTTGATGTATTTCCCAAACGTGTCTGGAAGGTATCCGAATGAAGACAGTTCTTGTAACCGGAGGCGCGGGGTTTATCGGTTCCTGCTATGTGCTGTCCCGGCGCACTGCGGGGGAGCGGGTCGTCAACCTCGACAAGCTCACCTATTCCGGCAACATCGGTAATTTGGCGTCTCTTGATGGGGATGCCGAGCATATTTTTGTCAGGGGCGATATTGGGGATGCGCTGCTCGTCCGCCAGTTGCTGCACCATTACCAGCCCGATGCGGTCATCAATTTTGCCGCTGAGAGCCATGTGGATCGCTCCATCCATGACCCGGATGCGTTTGTCCGCACCAATGTCCTCGGAACCTGCACCCTCCTGCGCGGCGTATTGGAATGGTGGAAAGAGCTGTCCGAAGAAAGGCGGAACGCTTTCCGTTTCCTGCACGTTTCCACGGATGAGGTATACGGAACGCTCCGCCCCGGCGAGCCCGCCTTCACGGAGACGACCCCGTATGCGCCGAACAGCCCCTATTCGGCATCCAAGGCGTCCAGCGATCATTTCGTGAGGGCCTATCACGAAACCTATGGGCTCCCCACGCTCATCACGAATTGCTCCAATAATTACGGCCCGCGCCAGTTTCCGGAGAAACTCATTCCCTTGGTCATCCTGAACGCGCTGTCCGGAAAGCCGCTGCCCATTTACGGCACCGGGGAGAATATCCGCGACTGGCTGCATGTGGAAGACCACTGCGAGGCCATCGTTGCCGTCTTGGAAAAAGGGGCGCCGGGAGAGTGCTACAATATCGGCGGGCACTCCGAGCGGGCCAATATCGATGTCGTCCGGAGCATTTGCCGCATTCTTGACAAGCTCCGCCCCACAGCGGCCCCCTATGAAAAGCAGATAACCTTTGTGGCGGACAGGCCGGGCCATGATTTGCGCTACGCCATTGACGCCGCGAAGATCGAACAGGAGATCGGCTGGGTTCCGCGCCGTCGTTTTGAGGAAGGGCTTCGGGAAACGGTGGGCTGGTATCTTGAGAATGCCGCGTGGGTGGAGAACATCCAGAGCGGGGAATATCGCCAATGGCTCGAAACGAATTATAGCGGGCGGTAGGCTGTACGAAGCTGCAGGCGGCTCACGTCAAGCCGGCGCGCAAGATGGGCGGTTTCAAAAAGTATGGGAACTGAGAGCGGGGAATGCATCGAGGAGCGCCAGCCTCCAAGAGCATTCCCCGTTCGCGCGCAACGGCGGCTGAAAGTGCCGGGATAGTGAAACACGGATGTTTTCGCGTCTTTTTCGGGAAAAAGGCAAAATGGCCATGAGTTGGGAAACTACGGCGTTGCAGTCCGCGGGACGTGAATTGTCATACCTTGTTTTCAAGGACGTCCGCGATGAACGCAATCATCTTCTTCCGAAAGATCTCCTCGGAAAAGCTTTCCGCCTGCATTTTCAGCTTATCGTGTACCCACGTTTGTTCTGTGGAGGCTTCATAGGCGTCGAGCGCCTCGGTTAAGGCGTCAGCCGTCTGCCGTTCAAAAAAGATCCCGGTCTCTCCGTCCGCCACACTGTCCAAGACCCCGCCCCTGCCGTATGCGATAACGGGGCGTCCGGCGGCCATAGCCTCAAGAGGCGTGATCCCAAAATCCTCTTCGCCGGGGAACAGGAAAGCCTTACAGCCCGCATAGAGGGCGGGGAGCGCCGCATTGTCCACGCGGCCCACAAAACTGACGGTCGGCCCGGCAATGCTTTCCAGGCGCTTCCGCTCCGGTCCACCCCCCGCAACGACAAGCCGCCGCCCGGTACGGGTACACGCCTCCACCGCCAGATCCACACGCTTGTAGCTCACCAGTTCGCTGAGGCAGAGATAGTAGCTGCCGGGCTCTGGGGTGCCGGGGACATTTTGAAGGCCCGCCATGTGGGGGCTGGAGAAACGTGAGATGTCAACGGGGGGATGGATGACGGCGGCCTCCTTTCCCCACCAGCGCTTGACCCGGCGCGCCACGGTGCGCGAGTTTGCGATAACGTGATCGACGCGCTGCGCCGAGGCATAATCCCACAGCCGCAGCCGATGGAACAGCGGGCGCATGAGCAGACGCGTCACCGCTCCGGCGGATTCCAGATAGTCTTGATAAAAATCCCAGAGATAGCGCATGGGAGAATGGCAATAGCAGATGTGCGGCGTGTCGGCCCGGGTGATGACCCCTTTGGCGGGCCCGGACTCGCTGGAAATGACGAGATCATAGCCGCGCAGATCCAGCTGCTCCAACGCAAGCGGCATCAGGGGAAGGTATTTCTGGTAATGCCGCACGCTTCCCGGAAGCTTTTGGATAAATGTCGTATGGATCGGGTGGGATGTAATGGTTTCGGAGAGCGCCTCGGGGCGTACGACATGCGTGTAGATATCCGCCTGTGGAAAAATCCTGCACAAGGCTTCGACGACTTTTTCTCCGCCGCGCATACCCGTAAGCCAGTAATGGATAACGGCTACGCGCAGATGCGGCAATGTTCTTTCATCCATGCGATATTTCCTCGGCGTTTCCTCTGGGAGCCTTTTGTGAAGCGGGAGCAATCGGCGGACACGCCGAATCCATACCCGGCGGGGTGCAGCCGAGGTACGCACCTTATGAAGGGGTGCGCCTCCCCCATCCCTCAGGCCGTACTGGGCTGCGGGGTTATTTCCATGACTCGGCGACGCGTTCGGGCAGGGTCATGAGGTAGTCCCCATAACCGGATTTTTGCAGCGGGGCCGCCAGCTTCATGAGCTGCTCCGTCGAGATGTAGCCCTTGCGCCAAGCGATTTCCTCAATGCAGGAAACTTTGAGGCCCTGCCGGGTTTCGATAGCCTGCACAAACGTGCCCGCCGCCATGAGCGAATCGTGGGTGCCGGTGTCCAGCCATGCGATGCCGCGCCCCATCAGCCCCACATGCAGTTTCCCCGCGTCGAGATAGGCCTTGTTGACGTCCGTGATTTCCAGTTCGCCCCGGGGGGAGGGCTTGATTTCACGTGTAATGTCCACGACGTCCTGATCATAAAAATAAAGCCCGGCCACGGCGTAGCTGGATTTGGGATGTTGGGGTTTCTCCTCGAGGGAGCGGACTTTCATATCCTGATCGAACTCGACCACGCCGTAACGCTCGGGATCGCTGACGTGATACCCGAAGACGGTCGCGCCCTCTTCCTGCTCCCGGGCGCTGATGAGGAGATCTTCGAGGCCGTTGCCGAAGAAAATATTGTCCCCAAGGATCAGGCAGGAGTGGCTTCCTTGGATGAAATCAGCGGCAAGGAGGAACGCTTGAGCGATACCTTCCGGCTTCGGCTGTGTGATGTATTCAAAGGAGCATCCCCATTGGCTGCCGTCCCCGAGAAGTTTGCGGAACTGCCAGCCGTCGTCTGGCGTGGTGATGATGGCAACCTCACGGATGCCCGCCAGAAGGAGAACCGACAACGGATAATAGATCATCGGCTTATTGTAGACCGGCAACAGCTGCTTGCTGACGCTGAGCGTGAGGGGGTGAAGCCGCGTACCGGAACCGCCCGCCAGCAGGATACCTTTCCGTGATGCCATATGCAAAACCTTCCCTTAAAATTGAAACAGGCAAATACCATTCGCAAGGAGGACAGGGCAAGCGGCGCTCTTTGAGGGGGAAATCCGCGTGACGAGCCAGCCGCCTGCAATGCCTATCGGCCCGGCCTTTCTTTCCTTGCGAGCTTCAGTGCGCCTGTGGGGCAGACGGTGACGCAGGCGGTATCCAGCCCGGCATCGAGGCGGTCTTTGCATTGATCGCATTTGACGGATTTCCTTTTGCGGGGATCAACCCAGATCAGGTGATGCGGGCAGGCTTTCTGGCACGCCCCGCAGCCGACGCACGCTTCTTCCCGTATGAAGACGATCCCGTCGCTCTCCCGGCGGATAAGCGCCTCTTTGGGGCAGACTTCCACACAGCGCGGCTGAGGGCACTGTACGCAGGCCCGGTAGCGGGTATGAAGCACAACCCGGGGCTCTCCGTCCGCCGCAAGCGGTGCGGGCGCTTCCGGCCGTGCATGTTTGACGATGATCGGCGTTGCTTCTTCCGCGGCGTCTTCAAAGCGGGGGCCATCGACAAGCAGCGTTCCGAGGGAAATGCCCGGTGCGCTGTCATGGGCCGCCTTGCAGCTGGCTTCACAGGCATGGCAGGCGATGCAGCGATCTTGATCAACGACAAGGCGATATATGCTCATAGTGCCTCACTCGGATGCCTTGCATCCGGCGATTGTTTGCTGATGCGGCGTCCCCCGCAGCGGGTACAGGGGAACGTCCATTCTTGAGGGCCGGTTCAGTTCGTTTCTTCGGCTTTTCGGATCGTTACGAAGTGCTTTTGAAGGGCCAGCCCCCCGCCGAGCGGATCTTCATGCTCCAGCCCGCTGACCATGCAGGCTTCGTCGGCCACGCCCTTGCCGAAGGCCCGCGTTTCTTGAGGCGTTTTCCTGCCAAAGCCGTGCAGCATGAAGACGGCCTCGGGGTGGATGCCCGTGGTTAGCGCGTAAACGGCCAACGGGGCCTGTGGCTGTACACACTTCAACCCAGTCGCCATCGGCAATGCCAAGGGCCTGGGCCCGTTCCGTGTGGATCCATAACGTATTGGTGGGTGCGAGTTCGGACAGCAGGGGGTTGTTCGTCGTGCTGGCCTGCGTATGCAATGCCGCCCGGCCGGGAATGACGCGGAACTGGTCAGGCGCGGCAGGCCGCTCCGGTGCCGTGTAGGGCGGCAGGGGGTCGTGCCCGGATGCGGCCCATAAGCGGCTGCGGGCCTCTATCTTGCCGGAAGGCGTGGGCAACGTGGGTTTCGCAAGGGGTTTCCAGCGCGGAGCGGACGCGAGCGGCACAAAGCCGGTTGCATCGAACGCCTCTATGCCGAGCCCCGTACCTTCAAGCTGGTAGTTCCATATATCCTCAATGCGTGAGAAGGCGAGCTTGTCAAGCCCGAGGCGCGAGGCGAGGCCGCACAGGATCTCCCAGTCGGCGCGCGTGTCGAAACGCGGCTGCACGGCGCGCTGGCGGCGGAAGAACTGCGGCTTCAGCCCCAGCTTGGAGGCCAGAATGCTTTCCCGGGACAAGGCCGGGGAGAGCGGCAGCACGATGTCGGCATAGTCCGCCGTAGGCGACCACGTGGTGGTGATGGCGACGATAAGGTCGAGCTTGTCCAGCTTGCTGCGCAGCGTATCCGGATCGGGCAGCGAAGACAGGATGTTGTGGCGCATCGAGATATAGGCGCGGACCGGATACGGATCGCCGGTCACGGCGGCATAGGGCTTCGTTTCTTCCCACTTTTTCTGCCATTTGGCTTCAATGGCTGCAAAATCGTATTTCATAACAGACTCCTTTGTCAGATTATTCACAAGACTGGCCCGCAGACGCAATTGTGTGATGCTGCCTTAACAACAAAACACCCCTGACTGCGTGCGCAGTCAGGGGCGTAGGTTACGCGGTACCACCCTGATTCCGTCATGTTCATGACGCTCAGTGACCTCTCACGCGGTCAGCCGTCCTTCCCTACTTGGTTTCAGGAAGACCGCTCCGGAGCGAGCTGCGCGCCGCCTCTTACCTGCTTTCACCCGCCGCAGGCTCTCTGGAAGATTCCAGACGCGTATTGTTCTCCATCAAAGCGTTTGTCGATATTACCCCGCTATTGTACGCAGTTTACCGCAGTTTGTCAAGCGTCGTGCGTCAGAATCGAAGATAAATTGACGACTTTTCCGTCCTGCCAGAGGCGCTCGAGGTCATAGAAGCTTCTTGTCTCCGCCGTGAACACGTGCACGACCACGCAGCCGAAGTCCATCAGGACCCACGTGCCGCCGCGGTGGCCTTCGCGGTTTAAAAGCGGTTCGCCTGCCGCGTCCATCGCCTCCTCCACCGCATCGCAGAGGGTTTTGACATGCGTGTTGCTCGTCGCCGTGCAGATCAGAAAATAGTCTGCCAGCGTCGAAACGTCGGCAATTTCAATCAGACTGATATCCTTTCCGAGCTTGCTGTCGAGCGCCTTGGCGGCAATCGCCGCAACTTCCTTTGCAGAAATCATGGTTTCCATCCTTTCTTTTACGGCGTTTCGTCCGTCTGTGTAATATCTTCAAATAATTCGTCCGGGCTCATCCAGTTGTCCTGGCCTTCCTCCGGCGTTTCTTCCGGCGGCACATCCGGGTTTTCCGACTCCGTATCATCCGGATTTTTGTCCTCCGGTACCTCTTCATCCGGCGGTTCCTCACCGGTTTCCCCCGGATTTTCCAGCTCTGTCGGTTCTTCGGCAGGTTCTGGCTCTGCGGGCTTCTGATACGATCTTGCAGCCTCCGGCGTAATGACATTCACGGTATCAAGCGTCACGGGCGCGTCGTAGGGGTTAAACGATTCGTTTACCACCTGCACGAGCTTCCCCGCATACAGGGGATAATACGACCCGCCGTTGATCATTGCGCCCTCGCCCTCGAGCGTATAGGTCTTCATCGCGTCAAAGTCGCACTGCATGAGAGCCTTCGCAAGATAGAGCATGTTGCCCACTGTGAGGTCGGTCGTCACATACGTGCTGAACACGTCAGCAAATTCCTTGATTTTCGTGAGGCTCGATACGCTCAGGACCTTCTTGGCAAGCGCCCGCAAAAATTCCTGCTGCACCTTCGTGCGCTGGATATCCTGCGACGCGTAGCCCTTGCGGAAGCGCACAAGCTCCATAGCTTTTTCGCCGTCCAAAAGCTGCTTTCCCGCCTTGAGGTCGATATGCAGGTTCTGCGTGGGATCCTGATAATACATATTCTGCGGCACGTCAAACTCCACGCCGCCGACTAAGTCGACCGTCTCGCGGAACGCCTCGAGATTTACCAGCACGTAGCCATCCAGCTCGAAGCCCAGCATCGCGCCGAGCCGCTTGGAAAGCCGCGCCATACCGTCCGCGCCGCCGCCCGCATAGACGGAGTTGATTTTCATAATGCCGCCGTTTCCTGTCAAAACGACCGTATCGCGCGGGACGCTCATGAGCGCAACGTCGTGCGTTTCCTCGTCCAAATGCGCGACGATGATCGTATCCGTGCGGTAGCCGTCGTCGTCCGTGCCGCAGATGAGGATGTTGTAGACGCCTTCCCGGTGGCTCGCGGGAAGCTCCATTTCTTCCTCGATCTCTTCGCCGGTATCCTCGTCTACCTTCGTCACAACATGCTTGATCGTCGGAAGCTTGATCTCCGGTTCTTTCGTCTCTTCCGCCTCCGGCTGGGTCTCCACGACCGGCTCGGTCTTCTGCGGCGGCCGGACGACCGTTTTGTAAATACCGACGCCCAGCCCGATCAGAACGGCCAGCGCCAGAACGATCCCGAGCGCGCCCTTCTGACGGCCTGTCAATCTCTTTTTTTCCCGCGGCGCTTCAAAATGGCCGTGGTGTTTTTCATGGTTCATGCTAACTTGATTTCCTTTCGCTCAGCAAAAACGCGCGCGCCCGAACAGAGTCCTCGCACACAGCGAAGCCCTCCTCCTGCAAATGTGCAATCGTCCGCTCCAATGCCAGCAGCACGCCCTCGTCGAGGTCCTTTTCCGCCGCCGCTCGAATTGCTTCTACGCCGGTGTACGTACGGTTGGGCTCGATCATGTCGGCAAGATACACGATTTTTTCAAGCTTCGTCATATTGGGCTTTCCCGTTGTGTGCCACTCGATGGCGCTTTGAACCGCCTCGCACTCGCCGAAAAGCTCCCTTGCCGCCGCCGCGCCGGTTTTTGCGTGCAAGAGCTGCGGGTTCGCGCGCTCAAAATCCGTGAGATCGACGTTCCATTTTTCGGCCAGCAGCAGCTGCTGCTTCGCGTTTAGCGCTTTCGTTACATCGTGCAAAATCCCCGCCCGCGCGGCAAGCGTTTCATCCGCTCCATATTTTTTCGCCATTTCCCGCGCCGTTTCGCACACACCGATGGCATGCGGCACGCGAGAAGACTTGTGAAGAGCAAGGCTCACATCCTTTAATCGTTCAAACGAGAGACCCTTGTCGTTTTCTCCCACACCGTAGAGTCCTTCGGCTTCAATTTCGCGCAGCACCGCCTCCGGGAGATACGGCGCGGCAATCTTGAAGCGAAGGAGCCGTCTGGCCTCGGTCGAGGAAATGTCGAAGCAATCGTTTTCCAGCAGCACCGGTCTTTCTCCGAACTTGGCTTCCAGCGTGTCCGCCTGCTTTAAAAGACTCTCTCGATTTTTGGCATCGGCGTCGTAGCGGGAAAAGCAGACGAGGCGCGCGTTTTTCGCGATCTCCTCCGGGCGGTACCAGTCCTGAAACGACAAGAACATATCCGTTCCCATCATAAGATACAGATCACTCTGCTTATATTGTTCCTTAAGCGCGCGGATGGTATCCACCGTATAGCTTTTTCCCTCGCGCCGGAGCTCCATGTCCAGCACCGCAAAGCCGGGAAGCTGTGAAAACGCGAGCTGCGTGAGCTTCAGGCGCTCCATGGCCGTCGCCGAGCCGCTCGCCATCTGTTTGTGCGGCGGAATACTGGCCGGGATGACCAGAACGCGGTCTAAGCCCAGCGCTCTTTTGCACGCCTGCGCCGCGCGCACATGCCCCAGATGCGGCGGGGTG
>ENA-ORRL01002429-ORRL01002429.1-human-gut-metagenome-genome-assembly--contig:-NODE-2429-length-11122-cov-2.433180_pt1 | contig 11122 bp, 9 predicted proteins | sample MGYA00242175_ERZ509134 | MGnify/ENA primary metagenome ERZ509134 (study PRJEB26280, sample SAMEA2338660) | human gut metagenome | biome: human gut; feature: human-associated habitat; material: faeces... | reverse complement strand
CCAGCCATAAAACCTGGAGCAATGTTGCCGATATGTTCCAATCCATAAATCTTTGTCGCATTAATAGTTGCCATTTTGATTGCCGTGACGGGCGGGATACCCAATGCCACAGACCGGCGAACATTGTAATGGATAGTTCCTTTGCGTTGAATATCTTCAATGTGCATATCGTCTGTACAAAAGGCAAAATTATCAGTAGATACTTGGTTACAGACAATGCCTTCCACAATGGCATCCAAGTTTTTTGAAGCGCTGCCTTCCCTAATTAAAACACTCATTCCAGCCCGCGCTCTTTCAATTGCTTGTTCATATGTGGTGCTTTCATGGTCGGTGGTAATAGATGCAAGGGCATATGCCTGTAATTGTTGCCCCGTCAACGACGGGCTATGCTCGTCAATCACCTTCCCGTGAAACAACTCCAGTTTTTTAAAAATCTCTTGGCTTGCACCAAGGACGTTTACGTAATCCATAACCTCGCCCAAGCCTAATACACGTGGATGAACATGATGACCCACGGCATCGCCAATCCACACATTGAGTACAAGGACAGCCTGAGTGACCAGAATACCGACACCGGCAAGTATACCAAGATACTGGCTTTCACGCTTTTCTTCGTGTCCAGTCTAGTATTCCCCTTCCAATCAGGGGATTTTTGCAACATCTATTCCTGCGGGTTCAGTCCATTAGCGAGTGATTTTCGGTAAAAAAGAGCGACACCGCCGGTGCCGCTCTCCTTGCCAAACCTCATGGCCGCTCGGGTCGCTCTTAAGCGTCCCCATCTTTCACATGAGAAAAAGCGGTTTTTAATGGCGCATACACTTTTTTCAGAGGCTACCAATGAATCGGCAACCTACCTGTGCATAGAATTTCTCTACGCAAAGATTGCTTATAATCGTTGTAACTTGTTACCCTAACGACTTCTGATTCACCAAGTACTCCATTTCATCACCTTCATACCCGGAAATAGGGCTTCAAATACTCATGGATGCGGCTCACCTCTTTATAACATTGCGCATCAAAAGTCGTAGTTGTCTCCCGTATCGCATCACATTTAATTACACCGCGCTCCACCAAGAGCGCTTTTCCATAGGGATTCCAAAACTGCCGCTCATATAATTGAGCTATTACAGCAACATCATGTAAAGCGCGAGCACCCTCGCGGTCACCGGCATAATACTTATTCCAGATATCCACATAAATGTCTGTTAAAGCGCTGGCGGGCATAACGCCACAAGCACCATGATCCAAATCGCCCAGCATTGTAAAGGCGCCGCCGCCAGCAAAAACTCCAGACAAAGTACCTTCGGGCAATGTTTTCGCAATTTCAAGCATTTTTTTGGTCACTTGCTGAGAGAAGTTCCCCTCTTCTTTGGCATATTGAACATGATCGTTTTCTTGTACCAACTGCATCATTTGTTCCGCAGTAAGCGTTCCGCCAAGCAGCGGAGCATTTTGGATAAATATTGGAATATCCACAACACTGTTGATGGCTTGATAATACTCTCGGACTTTTTCCCACGAGACTTTTCCCAACACAGATTCCACCACCGGTGGTGTGCTGCTTATCGCATGAGCGCCATGCGCTACAGCATGCTTTGCAAACATCACACCATGGCTTTGGCTGCGGGATGCAATGCCAACCACCACTGGTACGCGGTCCTTGTTCTGATCCAGGATCGTTTCAATAACTTTGTTGTGCTCCTCATCGGTCAATGTGTAAAATTCACTTGACATGGCCGTTGTAAGAAGGCCCGCCGCGCCGCATTCTATGTTGAACTCAACAACATTTCGGAGGCCTTCATAATCAATATCCAAATTTTCGTGAAACGGGGTTTCTACTACAGGGTAAACACCCCTCATTTGTTCTCCCATTTATTGATCTCCTTTCTCTCACATACAGTTATTGTTTCAGTGCGGTGATAACTGTCCTTACACGCGAAACAGAGGTTGCAGGCGTTCTTTCCAATAGTCCAATTCTTTCTCCTGAATATCATCAAACGCTGGCTTTGACGCTTCGCGAACAGTAATATGGTCAATAATGCCACGCCGTTTAAGCATACCTTTTGTAAAGCTGCGCACATAATTGATACCAAACATTAATGGTGCTGCAAGAATTTTATACTTATTCAGAATGGCTTTTTCATCGCCGCTTTCCAGAGCGTCCCATAAATCCACAAACAACTCTGTAAGCTCCACGCTCGGCACAAAAAAGCGCGCGCCACGGGAATACTCATATGGCATCATCGTCGCCGAACTGCCGCTGCCAATTGCGATGGGCACATCGCTGTTTTCAGGCAATTTTTTCATTTCATCCATCAATGAAGTGATTGTTAACATATTGGAGAAATTTTCGTTTAGCAGATATTGAATGTTTTTATTGTTTTTGACAAGCTCAAGCTGCTGAGTCGTTGAGATACCAGACCCCATACCTACGGGCGAGCTCTGCACAACAATGGGCAGGGAAGTATTGGCGTGAAGCGCTTGATAAAAAGTGTTGATACGCTGAGGTGACTGCCCACGGAAGAACGGCGGTGTGGCAATAAGCGCGTCAGCCCCGTTTTGTTCGGCGTGTTGGGCAAAAATCAAACTTTGTTCCTGAGTTGCGGCGGAAACCCCCACTATAACAGGCACCCTTTTGTTGGCCGCTTTCAGTATCGTTTCAACGGCCTGTTTACGCTCCCCATCTCCAAGTGAAAAATGCTCCCCTTGCAGTTCCATTACGATAAGGCCGTGTGCACCTGCGGCAATAGCATAGTCAACCACTCGCGCCAAAGAACCGTGATCCACTTCAAGATCTGGTGTAAAAGGGGTGGGAAGGGATGGGATAACGCCTTTAATCATTTGTTGCATTTGAAATCTCCTCTCAATTCAAAATGACATTAATAATCAGCATGTTGTAGTGATGTAGATCTAACAATTAGATTAATTGCAATAAAACGCCCCCAATTGTATGAGTCTTGAATGGATTTCACACAGTTAGAAATAATTATGAGTCTGGGCCAATGCCTGCTGAGCAATCAATACGAACTGGGCAAAAAGCCCACAAAGGCTGCGCCGGGTACGTCCACTTCGCAGATGACATCGCCTAAAGCGCCGGTGGCAGCATCCCGCCGCAAAACCACTACCTTGCCGTTGCCCTGCCCGGCTACCACCAAGTAAGCATCGTTCATCACAAAGGTACGCGGCATGTCGCAGTGTGCATCATACCTTTCACAAAAAGCGATGTTTCAAGTGTCGGCATCCACCGAAAAGCAGACCACCTCGTTACGGCCGCGGTTAGCGGCGTAAAGAAAGCGCCCATCCGGCGACAGTTGGATATCCGAGGCGATATTGAATCCGTCAAAACCTTGAGGCAGCATGGGCTGGTTGCCGATAGGGCGGCTGCGGCCCGTAGCTTTGTCATAGCTATAAACGAACACACGGTTGTCCAGTTCCGTTACCAGATACCAAAACTGACCGTCGGCGGAGAAAGCCAAGTGACGCGGACCTGCCCCAAGGGGGGTGTACACCTGGTTTTCATCGACATCCTGCACCAGGGTACCCGCATGATTGTCTATACGGTATACGCTAACCCAGTCCAAGCCAAGATCTGTGACAAAAAGGCGGTCATTGCCGGGGGCAACCGCGCTGAAGTGAGTATGAGGGCCTTCCTGCCGACCAGCACTGTCATAACCAACTCCCTTATGCTGTTCAAACGCCGCCAAGGATTCCGGTATACCGTTGTTGTCCAGTTTGCACACAACCAGGCTTCCGGTGTTATAGTTGGCGGCAGAGAGATGGCGACCATCAGGCCACAACGCAACATGACACATGCCGTTTCCTGGCAGATCGCAGCCGCCTGCATGCTCTAGCTTTTCTCCTCCGTTCCAGGTGTACGCGTCCAGACCGCCCCCCTCGTCCTGCTCGTCCACCGCATAAATGAAGCCGTTGCCGAACACGGCAAAAGTGGGGCTGCGTCCCTGTGCCCCATTTGCTAACAATGTCAGCTGACCGGTTTCCTTGTCGAAGGAAAAAAGCCTAAGCCCAAAATCCTTTGGCCTATTTTTTGTGGAGGAACCAACACATAATACCATTAACTATCCCTCTTTCCATCTTTACTATGCCTTAAATGCGAATTAGTTCATCTGACGTACTTAAAAACAAGAAACCAGGCCAAGATTACGATTTTTGAATATATTGAGGCCGACTACAATTCTTTCCGCCCCCCACTAAGCCATCGGTTGGATTTCTCCAAACGAATGTGCACAGCATTTCCATCTCGTTGCTTGTTGATTTTGTTATCCACTTTTTCGAGAAGGACTCAATGTTTACTGTACCACTTTGCATCACCATCATGTCATTGCGGAGCAAGTGGATGACAAAGCCCGCGATTCCTCCGGCAAACATGCCGACGTCACTTCGCCTTCAGTGCTTCTTTTGGAGGTAGCCCAGTCAGGCGAGCAGCCCTGTTCCTCCATGAGCGGCGCTGCGGCGGCGTGTAGATGGCGATGTGCTCCTTATCCCTGAGAAATGGGGGCTTCATGACCTCAATCTTCCGGCCCGTAAAGGCGGAACTGTTACCTTCCTTTACCGGAAAGCCCAAAAGAGCCTCAAACCGCCTGGCCACGGCCAGTGCCTGGTCTGCCGTGTCCAGGTTCAAACCAAATATGCGGCAGGGCGAACCCGTATTGATCCATACTAACCGACCCCATTCAGCTGCACGCTTGATGCTTGGCGGACGCTCGCGAGGTAGGCGCCCGTGAGTCTGGTGATTTCAATCAAGCGGATCCCGCCCCTCACCAGTGCTTCCACCACGGGAGCAAGATTCCCTTTTTCCAGCCCCCTGATGATCGCGATGATTTTATCCTTCCGGATCATGCCAACTATCTCGTGCATAAAATACCTCCGTCTTCATACCCCCGAGCCGCTGTCACATTTCCTCCAGTTCGATCCCCGAAAATCGTGTGGCATACTCTAGTTGTCTCGCTGCATTCTGTTCGGATATAAACACATAATTCGTAAACATGAATTCAATTATAATATATCACAATTATTTTGCAAGTCAATTGTCAGTGTTCACTATTTTTTTCATAAGTCGCCATAATTCGTTCAACGTGCCTTACTTATCGACCCAACCAAAATGTATTCGCAATTAATCGTATATATCATAGTTTTAGCTGTCGGCTCATCCTTACAAAAGTAAATTAACGCCTACACTTTATCAATCTGCATATACGCCGCAAATTTGGGTATTGCAAAAGCATTTCGAATTTGCTATACTGAAATCAGCAATCAGCACATCGTTCGTATTTCGGAATAACTTTGTTTTGGAGGTTAGCTTTGATGAAAAGAACAGTGTGCTTCGGCGAGATCATGATGCGCTTGAACCCAGATGGGCACCTGCGTTTTGTGCAGGCCGACAGGTTTATGGTCTCCTACGCGGGAGGCGAGGCCAGCGTGGCGGTGTCTCTCGCCAACTTCGGCTTGGACTCTTCCTTTGTGACAAAGCTGCCCACCCATGAGCTGGGTCAGGCAGCAGTAAACGCCTTGCGTAAACAAGGCGTCGTTACAAAACATATTTTGCGGGGGGATCGCCTCGGCGTGTATTTCCTGGAAAAGGGTGCCTCCCAGCGCGCTTCAAAAGTGATCTATGATCGTACCGATTCGGCTGTGGCCCTGGCGCAGCCTGAAGAGTATCCTTGGGATGTCGTGATGGAAAACGCTGACTGGTTCCATTTCAGCGGCATCACCCCCGCTTTGGGAGAACGGGCCGCCGCCGCCTGCCTTGAGGCATGCAAGGCCGCCAAGAAAGCAGGGGCGTCGGTGAGTTGTGACCTTAATTACCGCAAAAAGCTATGGAGCCGGGAAGACGCCCGTCGCGTCATGACCGGGCTAATGCCCTATGTGGACGTTCTCATCGCCAACGAAGAGGACGCATCAGACGTGTTTGGCATCGCGCCGGAGGACACAGACATCGAAAGTGGCAAGCTGTCCCAGGAGGGATATGTCAGCGTGGCGAAGCAACTGGTGGAGCGCTTTGGATTCCACTATGTGGCTATTACCTTACGGGGGAGCATTTCTGCCAGTGACAACCATTTGGCAGGCATGCTCTATGATGGGAAAAACGCCCATTTCTCCCGGAACTATTTAATTCATATTGTGGACCGAGTAGGCGGTGGCGACTCCTTCGCGGGAGGCCTAATTTACGCCTTGCTGGAGGAGATGCCCTTGCAGAAGGCCATTTCCTTCGCCGCCGCATCCTGCCTCAAACAAACCATAGAGTATGATTTTAACCAGGTGAGTGTCGCGGAAGTGGAAGCGCTGATGCAGGGCAACGACTCGGGGCGCGTACAGCGATAACAGGATGACGGAGGTATTGGAGTAATGAAACTGGCAGAGCAACATCGGTCAACGGAACGGGTCCTCGACATATTGGAGTTGGTTGCACAGGATGGGCGGCCGCACTACACACTGACCCAAATATCTCAGCGGCTGGACGCACCCAAAAGCAGCCTACTTCCTATCCTGCGTACCCTTCACCAGCGCGGGTACCTGTTTTTCGAGGAGAGCAGTGCCACCTATTCCATCGGCTTCAAGGCCTACGAGATCGGGACAGGCTACATCCGCAACGGTAGCATCGATGATGACATCATCCTCCTTCTGCGGGACATTACCCGCGGGTGCGCTGAGGCAAGCCATTTCGCCAAGCTGAACGAGGGCGACGTATTCTACCTGTTCAAGGAGGATTCGTCGGAATCCATTCGGATGTTCTCCTCCCCCGGCAAGCGCCTGCCTGCCTATTCCACGGGGCTTGGAAAGGCGCTTCTCTGCGAGAAAGCCCCGGAGGAGCTGCATGCGCTGTACCCCAACGGGTTGTACGCCGTCACGGAACACACCATCACGGACATGGACCGGCTACTCGGCCAGTTGGCGGAGGTGCGCCAGACCGGGTTCGCCTATGAAATCGAGGAATCGACAGATTTTATCCGGTGCATTGCCGTTCCTATCCGAGTGGACGGTTGTATCCGCGCGGCCTTGAGCGTTGCCGTGCCGGTTTTCCGATACACCAGGGAAAAAGAAATAAAGATCAAGGAATTGCTGGAGAACGCGCGGGGCAAGCTGGAGTCGCTCTTCGAAAAATTTCCTTGGCCATATAATTAGGGAAACACCGCACAGAGCGTGGCAGAGCAAAATGTGGTAAATTAACGTATGAATAGACAATCAGCAATGTCGGTTGAGCGACGAATTGGCGCAGGCCAAGATAAAGAAGAAAGAGTTTTTAGAGCAGATAGACTGCATCATTCCATAGAGGCAGTGGATAGGGATTATCAAGCCGTACTACTATTTGGGAGAACGCGGCAACAAACCCTTTGAACTTGAACTTATGCTGCGGATACATATGATTCAAAATCTATACGACCTGTCGGATATGGGCGCAACGGGCGAGGTCATTGATATCCGTGCCTTTTCAGCATTTTGCGGGATGGACTCCAGCAATCAGGTGCCGGATGGGGATATCGGACGGTTCCATGCGTTACTGGTGGAGCATGGCATGAGCTGCAGCAGAAGCTGTTTGCGCAGGTGGTTGAATTGCTCGAGGCCAAAGGGATGATTCTGAAAAAGGGAACGATAGTGGTTCCACCATCATCTCGGCGCCAGTTCGACCAAAAACAAAGAGAAGGAAGGTGATGCGGATGACGAATATGAAGCGTTTTCTTGGTGCAACTTGTCGCTTGAATTGTACACTAATGCCTATATTTGTTTATACATGAACTGCGTGGCAAGGTGTTGGAGGAAGTACATAAGCGTAGTCGCCAGTTACGTCATCGGAGTGCCCTTGTACACATGGCGGGGAGGGATGCATAAAAATAAAATAACTATAATGTGCTGATTTATTGGTAGTGTTGGTCTTGCTTTTTAACCTGACCGTCCTTCGGTAGCAAAGATACAGTAGACTTCCCCGGCGGGTAATAAGGGGAATCCGGTTCATGTGAATCTGAAGAAGTATACTGGAAAAATAGCATATACAGAGAAATTATTGACTGTTGGGAGATTGCAATATTGACTTGTGGCAATATTAGCTGCAAAAAGTGATAAAAATGCTGTATGACATCAAATAACAAACGGAACGAAAGACATCCATCAATAGGAGGAATGAAAAAATGAAAATGAGTAAGCGTTTATTTGTTATCCTTTTCACTGGGATTCTAATCCTTTCTTTGGCTGCCTGCGGCGGTACTTCAAAAAACAGGGCAACTGCGGACGCTTCCGCCAATGGAACAACTGTGGATTCTGGAACTGACGTCTCGGACCAGTTATATGTATTTGTGGCTGGTCAGACAAAGCTGGAGTACATGCAAAAACACAAAGCAGGTTTCGAGGCGGCCTGTGCGGCACTGGGTGTACAAGGCAAGTTCTTTGGCCCCGACGACTCCAACATTGAGGAGATGACCAACGCTTTTGAACAGGCCATTGCCATGAAGCCCAATGGTATTATCATATGCCCCCTTTCTGATTTTGGCGGCATGACAACCAAAGCTTTGGAGGCGGGTATTCCCGTTGTCTATGTAGATATCGATTATGCCGATAATGACCGCATCAGCTATGCCGGCACGGGTGACGAAGCACTTGCGGAGATGGGCGGCGAATATTTGATGGATATTTTGAACGGCGAGGGTAAGATAGCCGAGCTGTATATACCTGACACTGAAACAGGCATTAGGCGTTCAGCGGCCTATGAGGCAGTTTTCGCACGTTACCCCGGCGTTGAAGTAGTTGCCCGTGGCAACACAAAAGCTGATTACGAAATCGCTGCTCAGGCGGCTGCAGCTATTCTTCAGGCCAATCCCGACTTGGATGCATTTGTGTGCATCGATTCTACCGGCGGCATTGGCGCGGCAACTGCCTTGAGGGAGGCCGGCATGGAGGGCCAGGTGAAAATCATTTCTATGGACACAGATCAAGAAACCCTGAGCTTAATAAAGGATGGAGTCATTGATGCAACATTGGCCCAGAATACGCAGCTTATGAGTTATTACGGTGTACAAGTCCTCTACAGTGTGAACAACGCCTCGGAAGCCATGGGCTATACGGACGCAATGGGTATATGGCCGGCTCCCTATTTTATTGATACCGGCTGCTTCATCGTTGATTCATCCAATATCGACAACTTCATCGACTGATATTGATATGCGGCTGCCTGCAGTAACCGCAGACAGCCGTATCCATCCACTCATTGAGTGAAGGTGCAAGAATCAGCAAAGCGAAGAATGTGAGGGCACGTTGAATGTGTCTGGTTGCTTTTGGTATGATTTTTGATCACAAACAATTGGAGGAAGTAGCTTATGTCGACCTATAGACTTGAAACCCGGGGGCTCAGTAAAATTTTTCCCGGTGTGGTTGCCCTGAACAATGTGAGCATTGGCTTTGGCAGTGGTGAAGTGCACGGCATCGTTGGAGAAAATGGCGCCGGAAAGAGTACCTTGATTATGACGCTTGCCGGCCAATATAAACCCGACGAGGGCGAAATACGGATAGATGGTGAAAAAATTGTATTTAAAAACGCCCAAGAAGCCCAAGCCAATGGAATAAGTGTCGTGTTTCAGGAATTGAGCTTGGTACCCAACCTCAGCATTGCGGAAAACATATTTGCGAACAACCAACCGATGACAAAGCTCGGTATGGTGGATTGGAAAAAGCTTTGGAAAATGGGAGAGGAACTTTTACAGTCACTCCAATTGGATCTGAACCCCCACACGCCGGTGCAGATGCTCTCTTCAGCTAAACAGCAACTCGTTGAGATTCTAAAGGCTGTATCTTTGAAACCCAGAGTGCTTGTTTTGGATGAACCAACGTCATCGATGACTGAGTTTGAAATCGAGAAGCTATTTAGCTTGATTCGCCAGTTGAAGGATGAAGGCTGCACCATCATTTACATATCACACCATCTTAAAGAAATCCTCACCCTTTGCGATACAGTGAGCATTTTAAAGGATGGTTGCCATGTGTGCGACGCCAAGGTTGAGGACATAGACGAAAACTTTCTGATAAGCAAGATGGTGGGACGGACGGTTGACAATATCTATGGGGTTCGCCATTCCGGGCGAATTGTGCCGGATGAGCCAATCCTCCGGCTCGAAAACTTATCCTGCATGGGAAAATTCCACAATGTGAATCTGAATGTATATGAAGGACAGATTACCACCCTTTCGGGGCTGGTTGGTTCTGGCCGTACCGGGGTATGCCAATGTATTTTCGGTCTTGAACAACCCTTTGAAGGGAAGATATACTACCAGGGCAAAGAGCGCATCATAAAAAATCCGCAAGATGCCATTACCCTTGGGATCAGCTATATGACAGAAGATCGAAAAAACGAAGGGTTGTATCTGCATGAGAGCATTGCTTTCAATCTATCTGCCAACCGACTTCGGACGCTTTCAAAGTTTGGTTTCATACGGGAGGCTGATAACCAAAAACTAGCCGAAAATATCATCAAAAAGTATAACGTCAGTTGCAGGGGACCCCAACAGGCCGTTGAGACTCTCTCGGGTGGCAACCAGCAAAAGGTGATGCTGGCCGAGTGGGTGGAGATTATGCCCAAGTTGTTGATTGTGGATGAACCCACCCGCGGAATTGATGTGGGAGCCAAGAGTGAAATCTACAACAACCTACATGCTTTAGCCAATCAGGGTATGGCCATTTTGGTAGTTTCTTCCGATCTGTTGGAGGTGCTGAACATCAGTGATAAGATTGTCGTTATGAATACGGGTACGGTGGCCGGCGTGCTGGATGCAGCCGAAGCAACCGAAGAGAGTGTGTTGCGGCTGTCAGCCGGTACTTTGCAGGCAAATCAGCAAAAGGTAGGAGTGATATAATGAGCAAGACAAAACTTTTGGATGGTGTAAAAAAGGTTACTAATCAGAGAGAATTTTTCATTATTGCGTTGGTTGCCGTTGTGTACATTGTTGCAGGAAGTTTCAATGAGAATTTTTTATCAAAAGGTAATCAACTTGCCCTTCTGATGAGTGTGGCTACCCTTCTGGTTCTCGGCGTGGGTGTGACGCCGCTGATGATTGCGGGATGCTTTGACATGTCTATAGCATCCATTCTTGCACTATCGGGGGGGTTAGCCTCATCGGCGGCC